>Ga0209947_1001762_pt1 | contig 12713 bp, 11 predicted proteins | sample SalPonR2_B_D2_MG_FD_185706 | JGI IMG/M metagenome (GOLD analysis project Ga0209947, IMG submission 185706) | Salt pond soil microbial communities from South San Francisco under conditions of wetland restoration - Salt Pond MetaG R2_B_D2_MG... ... | reverse complement strand
ATGGGGGCGCTCTGCATCACCGGCGCGGCGGGGCATTACACGCTGATCAAATGCTACGAGGTCGCCGAGGCCAGCGCGGTGCAGCCCTTCGCCTATTTGCAACTGGTCTTTGCCAGCACGCTCGGCATCCTTGTGTTTTCCGAGACCATCCGCCTCAACGTGGCGCTTGGCGCGGCGCTGATCGTGGGGGCGGGGCTCTTCACTCTCTGGCGGCAACGCCAAAAGGGCTAGGTCGCCCCACCCGCAGGCTTGACGAAAATTGCATCGCTGGCTAACCTTTTCCTGCGCGGTCACTTCATTACTCGCTCCCGCGCTTGATTTTGGACCAGTCCGGCCATCAGGCCCGGGGATTTGATGTGTTGAGCATAGGCGCACTCATGGCAAGTTTACGAAAGGTCGGTGTCGCACCGGCCCTTCTGATCCTGCTGCTCAGCGTGCGCGTCGCCACGGCCGCCGCCGTCGACTGTCAGCACGAGCTGGCCGATGCCGCCCGCGCCGCCGAGCGCGCGCAAGAGGCGCTGCGCATCGAGGCGCTGGCACTGGGCGGCGAACTGTGCCTCGTCGAAGACCATGCCGCAGAGCCCGGCCCGACCGAGGCCGCGCATGACCACGACGGCCCGCATCTCGGCACACCCTGCCCGTTCTTCAAATCGCCCGCCGCGCTGACCGACATTGTGGTCGACCCGGCAGCGCGGATTGTCGCCTTTTCCTGCATCACGGCGCGCACTGACGTGCCCTGCGCCGCCGCGCAGAGCCCCTGCGCGGCCTACAGCCCGCGCGCACCGCCCCTGCCTGCCCAGGGATAACTGGCATGCGCGCCTGACGGGCCCACCCCATGCATCCGTTCCCCCACACAGGGACGGCATGCATTTCCAGCGGGACATCCGGTGCGGGGCTTTCTCCATTCAGGTTCTCGACCGCGACGCCCTCTCCAGCGGGCAGACGGACACAATCGAGAGCCGGGATGACCGGCCCGAACGGCCCATGCCAGCCCCTTACGGCCAGATCACCCACTCCATTTTCACGAGGACTTCCGCAGGCGCCGGCCGGGCCACTCGCCTAGCCCCGCGCGCCCATCCGACGGACCCCAACAAAAGAGACCAAGACCATGACACAGGTTTTCCTGCGCGCAGGTGCATTCTGCGCGACCCTGACGCTTTGCCTTTCGACACTGCCCGCGACGGCGCATGAAGACGCGCCCCCTGCCCCCGGTGACGGGCTGCGCGTCAGCGCGACCGACCTTCCACCGCTGCGCGCCGATGGTCACGCCCCCATCGGCGTGATGGGCGAACACCGCCACAAGACCGGCGAGGTGATGCTGTCCTATCGCTTCATGCATATGGACATGCAGGGCAATCTCATCGGCGACGACAATGTCAGCCCCGCCACCATCGCAACCACCGTGCCCAACCGCTTCTTCGGCGCGCCGGGCCAGCCGCCGACGCTGCGGATCGTGCCCACCGACATGCAGATGCAGATGCACATGTTCGGCGCGATGTACGCCCCCAATGACCGCATCACCCTGATGGCGATGCTGCCCTATATCGAGAAAGAGATGGATCACATCACCTTTCAGGGCGGCGCAGGCACCAATGTGCTGGGCGGCTTTCGGACCTCCTCCGAGGGCTGGGGCGATCTCAAGGTGTCGGCTCTGATCGGCCTCGCAGAGCGCGGCACTCACAAGTGGCATCTGAATTTCGGGGTCAGCCTGCCCACCGGCTCTACCTCCGAGCGCGGCACGATCCTCGCCCCCAATGGCGCCCGCCCCAATATCCGCCTGCCCTATGCGATGCAGATCGGATCGGGCACCTATGACCTGCTGCCGGGCATCACCTACAATGCGCGCTCGGGCAATACCGCCTGGGGCGCGCAACTGTCGGGCGTGATCCGCACCGGCAAGAACGAAGGCTACCGTTTGGGCCACGAGGCGCGGCTGACCGGCTGGGCCAGCATCCAGCCCAAGCCCTGGATCAGCCTCTCGGGCCGGATCGAGGCCAAGACCGTCGGCGATATCAGCGGGCGCGATTCGCAGATCGCAGGCCCGGTGCAGACCGCCGACCCGGACAATTACGGCGGTGACACCATCACCCTCTTTGCCGGGGTGAACCTCGTCTCGCAGCGCGGTGCGCTGCGCGGCCATCGCCTCGCTGCCGAAATCGGCGTGCCGGTCTATCAGGACCTTAACGGCCCGCAGATGGAAACCGACTGGATCGCCTCGCTCGGCTGGCAATACGCCTTCTGATATCAGGTCCGCGCGGGGCTTGCCCTCGCGCGGACCCGCCCTGCGGCAAAACGGACCATCGGCCCGGCTTCGACTTCACAAATTCGTGATCATGCATATAACCGACCCGAACAAGTGACGGGCAGGTATGCGGACCATTCCCAAGATTTCGACAGGCTGGGCGCGCGGCGGCATGGCGGTGCTTCTGGCGCTGGTGCTTGCCCTGCGCGTGGCGGCCCTGCCGATGGTGATGGCGGGCGGCGCCCCCGGCCCCGGCATGATGGCGATCTGCACCGGATCGGAAATCATCTATATCCCTATCGGCGGCGACAGCCCGGCGGACCCGGGCGAGGGTGCCGCACACGATCCCTGCCCGGCCTTCGGCATCACCACCGCGCTGGAGCTCCCCGATCTCAGCGTTCCCACCCCGACCGGGCGGCTTGTCGCCTTGGTCCCACAGGTCGGCAACCCATCCCGCGCAACGCGGCCCACGCCCGCCGCGCACCGACCCCGCGCGCCCCCCGTCGTCTGATCTGACACTGCCCCCATCACGACAGATCACCGGGCCGCTCCTGCGCGCCCGTTCCCAAAGGACGACACAATGCTCAAACGAACCCTTGGCGCGGCTCTCGCCTGCGCCGGGCTGCTGGCCACCGTGGCCGCGGCCCAGACCATGCCCCCCATGACCATGCAGGCGGGCGGCCAAATGCCCCAGGGCCACCACCATATGCACCATCACGGCCCCGTCGGCCTGCCGGGTCGCCACCAACTGCCCGAAGGCCGCGTGGTTCTGACCTACCGGCTGGGCGCGATGTCGATGTCGGGCATCCGCTCCGGCACCGACGATCTCGATGCCGCAACGCTGGTCACCACCGTTCCCAATGCCTTTGCCGGCATGCCCGGCCAGCCCCCCACCATCCGCATGGCCCCGGTCGAGATGACCGGCGAGATGCACATGCTGGGCGCGATGTACGGCGTCAGCGAACGCCTCACTTTGATGGGTATGCTGCCCTATATCCGCAAATCCATGACCATGCGCACCTATGCCGGTCCCACCGGCACCACGGTTCTCGGCCAGAACACCGCCAGCTCAGAAGGTCTCGGCGATCTCCGTCTCGGCGCACTCTGGTCTCTGCACAAGGCCGGACGCAGCCGCATGTCAATTGGCCTCGGGCTGAGCCTGCCCACCGGCTCGATCACCGAAACCGGCCAGATGCTCAGCCCGATGGGCACCACCCCCACCATGCGGCTCGCCTATTCGATGCAGCTTGGCTCAGGCACCTACGACCTGCACCCCAGCCTGACATGGGAGAGCGGGCGTGGTGCGATGAACTGGGGCGGGCAGCTGCGCGGCATCCTGCGGCTCGACCGCAACCACGCCGGGTATCGGCGGGGCCACGAGGCGGCACTCACCGGCTGGATCAGCTACCGCGCCGCCCCATGGATCAGCTACTCAGGCCGACTGGAATATCGCTATGCAGACCACATCCACGGGCGCGATCCGCGCATCATGGGGCCGTCGCTCGGGGCTGATCCGCAGAATTACGGGGGGCGCTACGTGACGCTCTATGCCGGGGCAGACATCACACCGCGCAAGGGGCTTCTGAAAGGCCACCTGATCGGTTTTGAACTCGGGCTTCCGATCCATCAGGACCTCAACGGCGTGCAGTCCGAAACCGACTGGAGCCTCGCCCTCGCATGGCGCAAGCCCTTCTAGGAGGGGGGAGCGTAATTTGGCCTTGAGCGGACCCCGATCGAAGCGCCCTGCGCGAAACGCGGCCAAAGACCGCCGCGCGGCTCGGCTCAACGGCAACTCAAGGCCAACCGCTCGCCACAAGGCAAAATCAAAAGCCGATCAGCCCGCGTCTGGTTTCGGGTCTGCGTCACGCGCCGATGCTTCTCTGGAGTAGCGCTGCACGAGCACGTAATCCGAGACCGAGTCGACATCGACCGAGGCATGTGCAAAAGGCAGGATCACCACGCCGATGCGCAGCCCTACCCGACGCGACAGGCCCGAAAGCGCGGCGTCGAGGCTCAGCCAGCCCATCTTGTAGCGCAAGAGGGCCCACAGCCCGAGCAGACGGATCACAACAAGCGGCTTCTTGCGATCCTTTTCGACTTGCCGCCAGAAATCGGCCACGCGCCGCCCGTCTTCGGTCAGAAAGGCAAACAGATTGCAGCCGCAATAGCCGCCATCGCTGAACCGCAGAACGGTCTTTTTGAGATCCGGATAGGTCTGGCGGACCAGATCATAGGGGGCAAGACCGACGACGACGTCACAGCCCGACAGCGCGCTGTCGCGACAGAAATGATCGACGATCTCGCCGGTCAGCAGGGGGTGATCGGCAGTGGTGATCAGGACCGGCTGTTTCTTGGGAAATCGGCCCAGCATGTCATGCGCGCTGGTGCTCGGCGAGGCTCCGGGTGGCGACCACGCCACGCGGTTCTGCTCGATCAGATCCGAGAGTCCGGCATCGCTCCTGACGCAAGCCTCGGTGGGACCGCTGAGATGGATCGACGCGACAGACCGGGCCTCGTCCAGCGCATTGATCACGCGCCGGATCATGATCGTCCCGTCGATGTCGAGCAACGCCTTGCAGGCGACCCCCGTTTCATCGCGCAACGGGTCGGTGTCGGCTCTCTCACCGGCGAGAACTACGGAAGCAAAGTCTTTCACGGTCTCACTTTCTTAGCGGCTGCACTCATGGTCTGGTCGTGGTCGGTTTACAACGTCTTGGCGTAGACGCGATACCGTTTGTAGATCGTGCTGCCAACCGCCTCAATGATGTGGCGCATGCCATGATTGTCTTCCAGAACCCAGCCCATTTCGACGGATGTGACGTTGCGTTGCACCATCGCCTTGCGGACTGCGTCGATCACCAGAAAGGCCAGCGTCGGGCCAAGCCGCGAATACTGGTATTCCTTGCGTACGCCCATCAGCGCGACCCGTGCGCTGCGCGCGCCCCTGACCTTGATCCGCCACAGCAGTTTCGCCCAGCCGAACGGCAGCAGTCTGCCACGCAAATCACCGATCAGTTCGTTGATGTTCGGAAACGCGGTGATAAAGGCCACCGGTCGTCCCTCGATCTCGGCGATCTGAATGAAATCGTCAGGCAGGAGCAGCGACAGCACCTTGGCGGTTTCCTCGAATTCCGCATGGGTGAAGGGCACGAACCCCCAATTGTCCGACCACGCGTCGTTGAAGATATCGCGCATGGCCTCGAAATCGGCGGCCTTGTTCTTGCTGTCGAGCGTGCGGATTTTCACGGTCCGGCTGGCGCGGGTGGCCAGCTTCTGCATCACGTCGGGGGCCACGAAATCGGGGCGCACCTTGTAGGTGAGCAGGTCTTTGACCGTCTCGAAGCCCTGCTCCTCCAGCCGCTCGGAATAATAGCGCGGCGCATGGCCCATCATGATGAACGGAGGGTCATCGAAGTTATCGACCAAAAGGCCCAGATCCTCGTTGATCGACAGGTTGTATGGGCCCCGCACCGAGGCCGCACCACGCGCGCGCAGCCAGTCCTGTGCCATCCCGAACAGCGCATCGAAGACAGTTCGGTCATCCACAGCCTCGAGCATCCCGAAATAGCCGATCTTGCCTGCCTCGTCCTCGGGCTGCATCTGGTCAAGCTGCGCAGTGATCCGCCCGACCGGCGTGCCATCACGATAGGCCACCCAGGCGGCGACCTCGCAATGGGCAAAGAGCGGCTTGTTCTCGAACACGCGCTGCTTCTGCTCAAACATCAGCGGTGCCACCCAGGCGGCATCATCGGCGTAAATGCGCTCTGGCAGATGCAGAAAATCGTTCACCGTCTGACGGCTTGTGGCTTCGACGAGGGTGATCCGGTCCCGATCAGACGTGTCAACTGACATGGAGGGCCTTTCTTGCAGTGACTGTGACCTTACGCGCATTTGCACAAGCGGCCGACGACGGCTAGTATCAGGCAGCTTCGAACCCAGTGCGAAAGGCCGCAAGGTCACGTTGCATACCCAACCCAGATAGCGGCGTGAAACCGGTTGAACACACCTTGGAAACTGCTTGCAATTCCTGCACCTAGCCTCAAATAACGCGCGCAAGTATCCACATTGTAAAAGAAGAAGTCGAGTCTCCTTGGCCAAATTCATTCTCGGAAACGCACATCGGAACACGGCGTTCAACAACGTGGTCGCGCGCAATATCCTGTGGTTCGCCGATCTCGTGTTCCTGGGTGCCGTTCTGGGACTTTTTCGAATTCTGCCCGTGACCTGGGGCTCCGCGCTCGGGGATCGTATCGGTCGTCTCTTCGGCAGGATCGCCAAACCGCGCACCCGGCACGTGCGCGCCAACCTCTCTCTGGCCCTGCCGGACAAGTCACCGGCCGAGATCGACCGGCTGGCAAGCGATGTCTGGGGCAATGCCGGCGCGGTCTTTGCCGAGTACCCCAACCTGCATGTTTTCGGCGGCCGGGGCCGCGATCGTCTCGAAATCGAGATTGATGAGCAAATCCCCGCCTACGACACACCGGGCAATCCGGCGGTTTTCGTGTCTGCGCATCTCGCCAATTGGGAGGTGATCGGCGCTGCGATCACCCGGATGGGTATCCCGTCCTGTGCGATGTATGCACCGCTCTCCAACCCGTGGTTCGACCGGAAGATGCGCAGCTATCGTAGCGCGCTCGGCTGTGAGCTGATCTCGCGTGACGCGGGGCTGCGCGGGTTCCTCGATGCGCTCAAGGCCGGAAAATCACCGGTTATCATCACTGACAGGCGCATAGAGGGCGGAAAACCGGTCCCGCTCTTCGGCGAGGACAAGGAAACGTCGATACTGCCCGCGCGTCTTGCCTTGCGGTTCGGTGTGCCGCTGGTGCCGGTTCATGCCATGCGTTTGCCCGGCGCGCGGTTCCGGGTGCACTTTCACGCACCGCTGCATCCCCGTGATCCGGGGGCCGAGCGCGACGATCAGGCCGTTGACCTTGCGCACCAAGTCAACGACACGTTCGAACAATGGATCACCGCCCGCCCCGGCGAGTGGCTTTGCACCAGCAAAATCTGGCCTACATCTGTTCTAGTGGCTAAAACAGATATATATTAACAAGCGCGCAGAGCAGCCGAATAACTGGAGTCTTACCATGTCGAACCATCAACCGAGTCGCACCCACCGTGTCGACGAGTCGGTGCGCCTGTTCAAGAACCCGATCCTCGAGAAACTCAGCCACGTTCACCCGATTGTTCCGCTTCTTGTCTGGGGCCCTGTGGCGATTTGGCTGCTGGTGCGCGCGGTGACGGTTCATCAGATCGGCCTGCTCGGCATGGCGGTGATCGGGGTTGCGGGGCTTGTGACCTGGACGCTGGCGGAATATCTGCTCCACCGTTACCTGTTCCATTTCGAGCCGAAGACTGATCTGGGCCGACGGTTCATCTACCTGTTCCACGGCGTGCATCACGACACGCCGCAGGACAAGACGCGCCTGCTCATGCCGCCCGCCGGGGCCCTGCCGATCATCGCAGTACTCTACCTGATGTTCTGGCTGGTCCTGCCCTACCCCTGGGCCGAGCCGTTTACCGGGTTCTTCATCATCGGCTATCTGGTCTACGATTATATTCACTATGCAACGCATCATTTCCCGATGCGGCATCCCGTGCTGAAGTTCCTCAAGCATTACCACATGCGGCATCATTTCTCGGATGATGACGGGCGGTACGGGGTCAGCACCCCGTTCTGGGACTGGGTGTTCAACACCTACCCGTCCAAGCCGGAGAAACCGAACAGAGGCTAGGGTCCCGCCCGCCCCTCTCTTCTCCATACCGCCGCTCCGGGTTGGGGTCTGTCGATGGCCAAATACTATTTGTTGCCCAAGGGGCTGGTGAACCGGTTTCACTGGGTGCAAACGCCAATCTGGATGATCGAGGCGGCGGCGTTCTATGCCCTTCTGGGCTTTGCCAAGGCGCTGCCGTTTCCCGTGGTCGCGCGCATCTTCGCAGGTACGATCGGCGCCCTTGGCTATCGGAACGCTCAGAAACGCTGGATCGTCACGCGCAACCTTGGCATCGCTTTGCCACAGGCCAGCGAGAGCGACCGCGAAACCCTCGTCCGGCAAATCTTTCGCGCGACCGGCCTGGCGGCGGCGGAACTTTTCCTGCTCGGGCGGATTTGGCGGCGGCGCGCGCACTATCTGGAGTTCTCGATCCATCCAGAGGCGCAGGACATCATCGCCCGCAAGGAAGCCATCGTCTTTGCAACGGCGCATGTGGGCGCATGGCAGCTCTGCAACCTGATCGGACGTGAATGTGATTTGAACATTTCCGTGATCTACGCACCGGAACCCAATCCCTGGCTGCACCGCTTCTTTCTCGAGCGGCGCCGCGATTTCGGCGGCCCGCTGGTCCCGAGTGCCGGGGGCGCGCGCACGTTCCTGCGTGAACTGACGGCAGGCAACTCGGTCGGTGCGGCGTTCGATACGCGGGTTGACCAGGGGGAAATGGTGCCGTTCTTCGACACGCCCACCCCGACCAGCACCTTGCCCGCGATGCTGTCAATACGCGGCCATGCGCTGCTGCCCATTCGCACAGTGCGCTTGCCGGATTTCCGGTTCCGGATCGAGGTCGAAGCCCCGCTTGTCCCGCGCAACCCGGACGCCCCCCGGTCCGATCAGATCATCGACCTCACCCATCAGCTAAACCAGCGCTTCGAGGACTGGATCCGCGAGTTTCCAGGCGAATGGATCTGCATGAAACGGCGCTGGCCAAAACACAGCCTCGCGCCACAGAATGCCGATGTCTGAGCCGGTTGAGACCCCGCGCGTCTGGGTCGTGGATGCCTATAGGTCCGGCGAGAAGACGCAGTTGCGTGCGCTTGCAGAGGGGCTGGGCTGGCCCTACGAGATCAAGACCCTGCGCTACCGCAAATACGAGATGCGCACCAACCTGTTGCGCGGCAGCGACCTGCGCGGCGTCGACCTTGCGAATTCCGACGCGCTCGTACCGCCATGGCCCGATCTCGTACTCTCGATGGGTATGCGGAACGAACCGGTGGCCCGCTGGATTCGCGATCAATCCGGGGGCCGCACCCGGCTGGTCTTTCTGGGCCGCCTGTGGGCCGACCCCGAACAGTTCGACCTGGTGATCACCACCCCGCAATACCGCGTGCCAGACCGGCCCAACGTGCTGCGCAATGCCCTTCCGATGCATCCTCTGGGCCCCAAACCGCTTGCCGAGGCGGCGGCCCGGTGGGGGCCCGCCCTGTCCCATCTGCCGCGCCCCTATCTGACAGTGAATATCGGCGGCACCAGCGGACCCTACGCCTTTGGTCCACGTGCCGCCGCACGGCTGGTGCGCGACACCCTGACGCTGGCGCGACAGCGCGGAGCATCGCTTCTGATCAGCTCCAGCGCGCGCACACCGGCCGCCGCCATTGATGCCTTTGCCGCGCAATCTCAGGTGCCGATGCAACTCTATCGCTGGAAGCCGGGGGACCCCGAAAACCCCTATCTCGGGTTCCTGGCCCTCGCGGATGAGATCATCGTCACGGCGGACAGCATCTCGATGCTGTCCGAGGCCTATGCCACGGGCAAACCCGTCCACATGTTCGATCCGGGGGCAGGGCGCTTCAGCATGCGCCGCGACATGGCCATCGCCCTGGGCGAGACGGAGCGCGCAGAGGCCATGCTCCGGAATGACGAGGATCGCCCCGACCTGTCACTCGGATCTCTGGCCTATCGCGGCCTGATGCGGTGGGGCTGGAAACACCTGTCACGCGATATCAGCCAGATGCATCTCCGGCTGGTGCAGTCGGGCCGCATGGGCTGGCTTGGCCAGCCGGTACCTGCGGCAAAGCAAGCCCCTCCGCCCAGTGACATGGAACGCGCCATCGCGCGCATCGGTCAGCTTATGGGAACCGAGCCGCCCGGCGCTCCGGGCACAAGCCGCCGCGCAGAACGCATCAGTCAGCTTTGAAGTCGCCCCCCGGCTCCAGCCGGTGAACGATATCGGCAGCATCCGACAGGCGGCTGTTATGGGTGATGGCAAGGATCGTCAGTTGGTCCCGCAATGCGCGCAGCGTCTCGATGATCGCCGCTTCGCTTTCGGCATCGAGCGCGCTTGTCGCCTCGTCCAGGATCAGGAGTTTCGGATCGTTGATCAGGGCCCGCGCGATGGCGATGCGTTGCCGCTGCCCGCCCGAAAGCCGCCCGCCCCGCTCTCCGACAACGGTGTGAATGCCTTCGGGCAGATCGCTGACGAACCCCCACGCCCCGGCCTTTTTCAGTACCTCTTCGACACGGGCCTGCGTTGTATCTGGATCGCCAAGCGTGACGTTGTGAATAATCGTATCGTGCAGCAGCACTGTCTCTTGCGGCACGTATCCCACCATCCGGCGCCAGGCCTTGAGATCAATCTGCTGCAATGGAACGCCATCAACGCTGATTTCGCCCGCGTCGGGCCGCAAGAGCCCGATCACAAGGTCGACGATCGTGGTCTTTCCCGAACCGGACGGTCCAACCAACGTTGTCATCTGATGTGCGGGGATATCGAGGTCGAGACCGGAAATCACCGGATTTCCGTCGTAGGAAAAGCCGATATCGCGCAGGACGATCCCCGCTTCCAGCGCCGGTTCCTTATGGCCGCCGAGATGCTCCAACTCTTCTTGCGCACGGCGGTTGGTTTCCATCAGCGACCAATAGGCGCTCTCGCTCTGCGCCAGCTTCTGATATTGCTTTTGCACCTTGCCGATGAAATTGAACGCCCGGCCCAATGTCACCGCCAGAATGAGCACGGTGGCAAACTCCATGGAGAGCACGCCCAGCGCCATGTAGATGCCGAAGGCGATGACGATCACGAACATCAGGTCCTGTCCGGAATTGAGCCCCGCACTGGCCAGAACCTGACGGCGCAAGGCCTTGTTGAGGCGGTTGGTCTCGTGATGCAAAAGCTGATCGGCAAGGTGCTCGCGCGCCATCGCCTTGAGAGGTTTTACCGATTGCAGGGTATCGGTCAGATGCGACATCAGTGACACCATCAGGTCGGTTTGTTTCTTGCCGGCCTTGCGGGTCACGCGCACCAGGAAATGCGACAGCCAGATGATCACACTCCCGCCCACCAGACCGAGCAGCGTCGCCTCCCACGACACAAGCACCGCGACGGTGCCATAAACCAGTGCCTGAACCAGAAACGTGAGCGCGGTGGCCCCGTACATGTAGGCATCGGCAGAGCGCTGCGCCTCTGTGGCCAGCGCATTGGTCAGCCTGCCTGCAGGTTGATGCAGAAAAAACCGCCAGCGGCTGCGCATCATGCTGTGCAGGGTCTCCAGCCGCAGGTCGGTGGCGATCTGCGCGGCGGTATATCCGACCTGGCGCTGCGCCACCAACAGCAGGACCGCCTTGAAAAACGCGGCGACCACGATCAGCACCAAAAGCGAACCGAGGGTGACCGGAATGCCCATCCAGAGCAGCATGTCGATCACAGCCTGCTCCAGTTCCCCCGGCGGCTCGGCCGTCGCGGCGTCCTCGCTGGAATAGAGCACGATCTTGAGCATCGGAAGCAGCGCCGAGAGACCCACACCCTCGGCCAGACCTGAAAAGAACAGCGCCAGGACCATGAGAAAACTGGCCATAGGATAGGCGCGGAAGAGGTCGATCATCAGGCGCATAGGTGGTCTTTCGTCAATTGGCCGGACATCCGACGCGCACAGCGCGCCAGTCTGCCGCGTCGGTAACACGAGATCGCGGCGACCGCCACTTGCACGCGCCTGCAGGGAACATGAAACCGCGCGTCACCCCTCATGCCGCATGTCCACGCGCGATTGCGAGGCTGACGCACCGACCATCCTGCATCTGCTGGTCCACGCCCATGCACCGGGCGGTGACATCGACCTGCCAGCCGTCTTTGGCCCGCGTGATCCGGTAGAGGTTATAGGCCGCCGGTTCGTGATGCATAGATGAGGCAGAGGGCACGCCGATCACCGGGGCCGCTCCATCGCGCGTGGTCAAGCGCTGGTGATGGCTGCGGTGGCTATGGCCATGCAGGACCATCTCGACACCTTCGCGTTCAAGCAGCGCGCAGACCTCCGCGTGATCACGCAGATGCTTGCGCGGTGATACAGTGCCCGGCAGCGGCGGATGATGGATCATCAAAAGGCGGAACAATCCCTCTTCCCGCGTCTGACGCAGCAACGCGGCAAGCCGGTCACGTTGCACGGGCCCGACCTCTCCAACAGCGAACCCCGGCGGCGACACCACGGCGCTGGACACGCCGATCAGGGCAAGCGCACCGCGACGGCGCAGCACCGGAAAGGCGCCTGACACATCGGCGCTTTCAGGCGCGGTATCGCCTTGCCAATAGGGCTGCCATTGCGCGGCACCCCGGTCCCATGCCCCGGCCACCAGCGCCTCGTGATTGCCGGGAATCGTCATCACTCGGGCCGGTTCGCCCAAGGCATCCAGCCAGTGCCGCGCCGCGTGATACTCGCTTTCTAGACCGAGATTGGTCAGATCACCGCTGACCATGATCAGATCCGGCG
>Ga0209947_1001759_pt1 | contig 12718 bp, 11 predicted proteins | sample SalPonR2_B_D2_MG_FD_185706 | JGI IMG/M metagenome (GOLD analysis project Ga0209947, IMG submission 185706) | Salt pond soil microbial communities from South San Francisco under conditions of wetland restoration - Salt Pond MetaG R2_B_D2_MG... ... | reverse complement strand
CCCCACGTCCCGGTGTCAGCAGCATTCCTGCAAGGGCCGAGAGCGCGGCACCCAGCCCGATCATCAGTGCGCCGGAGAGCCCGCTTGCGGTGCCCGCTAGATCGGGACGGATCGACAGCGCACCGGCAGTGGCGTTGGGGATCACCATGCCATTGCCCAGCCCCATGAAGGTCATCAGCCCGAAGAACGAGAGCGGTGAGCCGTGATCGAGCAGAAAGAGCGCGAGGTTGAGCCCGATGCCACCCGCGTTGAACAGCGCGCCCCAGAGCACCATCCGATTCACGCCGAAGCGCGTCGAGTAGCGGCCCGAGATGAAATTGCCGAGAAAATAGCCAATGGCGGGGGCTCCGAAAAGCAATCCCAGTGTGGCAGGCGGCAGGTCGAAAACCCGGTCGCCGACAAAAGGCGCGCCGCCGAGATAGGCGAAGAACGAGCCCGACGAGAGCCCTGCCGCTGCGGCGTAGCCCCAGAACCGGCGCGAGGTCAGCAGCGCGGGATAATCGCGGAACTGTTGCATCAGGGTGCGCCCGGTCAGCGGTGCGGTTTCGCCTAAGTCGCGCCAGCAGAGCGCGAACAGCGCCCCGCCCAGGAAGAACAGCGCCCAGAAATTTGCCTGCCAGCCAAAGGCCTCGTCCAGGAGCCCGCCGAAGGCTGGGCCGATCATCGGCACCACCGCCATCCCCATGGTGACATAACCGATCATCGAGGCGGCCCGATCCTGTGGCACCATATCCCTTACGATGGCGCGAGAGAGTACCATCGCGACCACCACGCTTGCCTGCACCATGCGGAAGGTCAGGAACACATAGACATTGGGAGCCGCGATGCAGCCAAGCGTGGCGACGAGGAACAGCCCCAGCCCCCAAAGGATAACCGGGCGTCGCCCCCATCGGTCGGAAATCGGCCCCATCAGAAGCTGAAGCGCCGCGTTGACGCTCAGATAAAGCGCCACCGAAAGCTGGATCAGGCGATATTCGGTATTGAAATACGCGACCATGCCCGGCAGGGAGGGAAGAAAGATGTTCATCGCCAGTGCCGACAATCCCGCAAGCAGGATCAGCGTCGAGATATGCGGTGGCGTGGTACGGTCCAGTAATCGGACCCTCGGTTCCGGGCTCATGTACCAATGGCTAGGTGGGTCTAGGCGGGATGTCCATCTGCCGGATGCGCAAACCCGACGTTGCTTTGCGGATTTACAGTTATGCAATGCTTGGTTTGCACGAGTTTGCAAATTTGCCGGATTCTGTTTGGCCCCGAGCATCGTAATCCCTATGCTGCGCGCAACATGAGAGAGGGGAGTGCCATGAAAGACATTCTGGAGGAACTCGAAAGCCGCCGTGCAGACGCGCGGTTGGGCGGCGGTGAGGCCCGGATCGAGGCGCAGCACGGGCGCGGCAAGCTGACCGCACGCGAGCGGGTCGAACTGTTGCTCGACGAGGGCAGTTTCGAGGAATTCGACATGTTCGTGGCGCATCGCTGCACAGATTTCGGCATGGAAAAGAACCGACCCTATGGTGATGGTGTGGTCACAGGCTGGGGCACGATCAATGGGCGCCAGGTCTATGTGTTCAGTCAGGATTTCACCGTACTGGGCGGATCGGTCAGCGCCACTCATGCGCAGAAGATATGCAAGATCATGGATATGGCCGTCGAGAATGGTGCGCCGGTGATCGGCATCAACGACTCGGGTGGGGCGCGCATTCAGGAGGGCGTCGACAGCCTTGCGGGCTATGGCGAGGTTTTCCAGCGCAACATCGAGGCCTCGGGCGTTGTGCCGCAGATCAGCGTGATCATGGGCCCCTGTGCGGGGGGCGCGGTCTATTCGCCCGCGATGACCGATTTCATCTTTATGGTGAAGGACAGCTCTTACATGTTCGTGACCGGCCCCGACGTGGTCAAGACCGTGACCAACGAACAGGTCACGGCAGAGGAGTTGGGCGGGGCTTTGACCCATACGCGCAAAAGCTCTGTCGCTGACGCGGCCTTCGAGAACGATGTCGAGGCGCTCGCAGAAGTGCGGCGACTGGTGGATTTCCTGCCGCTCAATAATCGCCAGCCGCCCCCCAAGCGCCCGTTCTTCGACGAACCTGGCCGGGTGGAGACGAGCCTGGATACACTGATCCCCGACAATCCCAACATGCCCTATGACATGAAGGAATTGATCCACAAGATCGCGGACGAGGCGGATTTCTACGAAATTCAGGCGGAATTCGCCAAGAACATGATCACCGGTTTCATCCGGCTCGAGGGGCAGACTGTGGGCGTCGTGGCCAATCAGCCGATGGTGCTGGCGGGCTGTCTCGATATCGACAGCAGCCGCAAGGCGGCGCGCTTCGTGCGGTTCTGTGACTGTTTCGAGATTCCGATCCTGACGCTTGTCGATGTGCCCGGATTCCTGCCGGGTACGGGCCAGGAATATGCCGGGGTGATCAAACACGGTGCGAAGCTGCTTTATGCCTATGGCGAGGCGACGGTGCCGAAGGTCACGGTGATCACCCGCAAGGCCTATGGCGGGGCTTACGTTGTGATGGCCTCCAAGCATCTGCGCGCTGATTTCAACTATGCCTGGCCCACCTCCGAGATCGCGGTGATGGGGGCCAAGGGCGCGACCGAGATCATCTATCGCTCTGATCTGGGAGATGCGGACAAGATTGCGGCGCATACCAAGAGCTACGAGGATCGCTTTGCCAACCCCTTCGTCGCCGCGGAGCGCGGGTTCATCGACGAGGTGATCCAGCCGCGAAGCACAAGGGTCAGGGTAAGCCGGGCGTTTGCATCGCTGCGCAACAAGGCGAAGAAGATGCCCTGGAAGAAGCACGACAATATCCCGCTGTGAGGGTGCATCCTGCTGGGTGAGTCCTCTGGAGAATGGTGGCCAGAATAAACGAGGAGGCGCATGGGCCGCGACCGCTGGCATCTGATCCGCGAGGAGGACGGCGCGCTGACATTGGCGCGGCAGTCGCCCGCACGCTTTGATCTGGCAGTCGAGGCGAATCTGCCGGAGGCGGGGCGCGTCCGGTTGGCCCACAGGCTGCGGCAGGACATGTGGCGCGCGCTGCGGGACCTCCGGGGCTTTGCACCGGTGGTGCGTGTCTGGCGCGAAGAGGGCGGATTGCGCGTCAGGGCCGGTGGAGCCGTTTCCGGGGCCTTTGACCGGACCACCGCCGAGGCGCGGATCGCGGCGCTGTTCGAGGACCCGGCGCGGCTGGCGCGCTGGACGGGATCGGCGCGGTGAGGCTGGCGGCGGGCATGGCGCTCGTGCTGTTGGTGCAGGCCCCCGCAGCCGCAGCGCAGGAGGAGGCGTTGCGGCTGCCCTCGGGGTTGGAGGCACGGCTACAAGAGGTGCTGACCGACAGGCCCTCGGGCGGCGGTCTGACCTACAGGTTTCGCTTTGTGGCTAAGGGGTTCAAGGGCGGCGAGGCCGGGCTGGAACAGGTGATGGAGGATCTTGAATGGCTGTGTGTGACCTACGCCTTGCCGCGGCTGTCCAACATCGGGCCGCGACCGGGACGCGTGGTGATCTCGGTCGCCGATCGGCCATCGGAATTCGGGGTCTTCGATCCCACAGTCATACAGGTCTTCGAGGCATACCGCCCCGAAGGCGATACCTGTATCTGGGAGATGTTTTGATGCAAACGCAATATCTTGCGGAGCCGGATTCGCCGGGATTGGGGACTGCGACTTTGCGGACACATGCGTCCGGGTTTGCGTATTGCATGTATTCAAATCTTGAAATTTCGGCTAGCTTGCCCGAGGGTTGCACCCAAGCGACCTTTACCTCGCCCACTTGGCGGGCGTTTGCATTATGTCTGCGCGCGCCAGTTTTTGAAGATACGAGAGACAGGAGTTATACATGTCGAACAGCATCAAGAGCGTTCTCGCCATTGGCCTCGTCGCCTTTGTCGCAGCCTGCGCACAGCCCGCGGAAGAAGAGTTCGTGGTCGTCGAGCCCGAGCCCATTTCGACCGAGCCGGTCAGCACGGGCAAGTACAAGTAAGCCCACAAGGCTTGCTCCGGAGCGGGCGGCGACGTCCGCTCCGGCATCACGACTGCCGCTGCGCCCCTGTGATCCGGAGGGCGCTCAATGCTGAAACATCGCGGTTTTCCCGGACGTTTGTCGGGTACGGATTTCCAGTTCACCATACGTCGCGCCAATCCCAAGGGTGCCACGCCTCTGGTGGCGCGAGAGCGCTACCGCGATCGACGTCCCGCCGACAAGCGCGCCGATGCCGGTTTTCTGCGCGCCCTGTGGGAGTGTTTCGGAGAAGAGCCATTCGAACGCGGCAACCTTGATGCCGGACGCCTGAGTTGGTTTCTGGGCCGTGAAGTAAAGTCCGCAGAGGACCCATTCGACCCTGAAAGTTACGAGGCGCTTCTGGTGCTCGACGTTTCTGAGGCGCGGGCGAATTTTCCCGAAGTTTTCGAGGGTCTGGACGAATGAGCCACGCCCGGATCGGCATGAATTCGCGCAATGCGTGCGGAAATGCGCAAAGCCTCGCCGATATGGCGCCGCGCTGCGGTTTGGATTTGGCGCGCGCTTCACGCAATGGCATGGTTCAGAAGGTAATGGAGGCCCGTTCCCCAGCGGCTTTGACCATATGTCATTTCCGTTACCCTTCCCCTGTTGGGCGGCTGTGCGCTGACTCGTGCACGCCGCCCACTTTTTCAATTTTTACAGAGTCTTATGAGAGTGAGCGGCAGTTCGCCGGTTACCTAGCGTGCAGACTGGACCGCTTTGACGCAGCGCGCGGTCTGCGCTTTTGTGGCGCGGATCAAAATGCGCTGATAGAAGGAGCGGGACGCCTATGCAAGAGACTCGAAAGCTGCAAAGAAAACAACCCAAGATTGTTTTCACTATTTCCGCGATTTCCCTTCTCGGGCTTGCGGCCTGTGGTGACACGGTGCCGGAACAGGCCCTTCTGGGCGGCGGGGCGGGTGCCGTCACGGGGGCTGTGGTCGGCGGCAGCGTCGTCACAGGCGCCGCTGTGGGCGCAGCTGGCAATGTCATCTATTGCCAAGCCTATCCGGGCCGTTGCTGATGATCTGACAGCGGTCACGCGCACAGCGCGGACCTATTCCATTTCGGCCATCGCTGCGTTGGGCAGCGGTGGCCTTTTTTATGCCAAGAGCCAAACCGGGCCCACGACTGACTTTGTCGCGCGGCCAAGACTCTCAAGAAGGGACCGATAGCATGTTCAAGAAGATCCTGATCGCCAACCGGGGCGAAATCGCCTGCCGCGTTATCAAGTCTGCGCGCAAGATGGGCATCGCGACGGTGGCGATCTATTCCGACGCCGACCGCCACGCGCTGCATGTGCAGATGGCGGATGAGGCCGTGCATATTGGCCCGCCCCCCGCGAACGAGAGCTATATCGTCATAGACAAGGTGATGGAGGCGATTCGCCAGACCGGGGCCGAGGCGGTGCATCCCGGCTACGGCTTCCTGTCGGAAAACCCCAAATTCGCCAAGGCGCTGGAGGCCGAGGGCGTGGCCTTTGTCGGGCCGCCCGTCGGTGCCATCGAGGCGATGGGCGACAAGATCACCTCCAAGAAGATTGCGCAGGAGGCCGATGTCAGCACCGTTCCGGGCTACATGGGCCTGATCGAGGACGCCGAGGAGGCGGTGAAAATCTCGAACGAGATCGGCTATCCGGTGATGATCAAGGCCAGCGCCGGCGGCGGCGGCAAGGGCATGCGCATCGCCTGGACCGACGAGGAGGCGCGCGAGGGCTTTCAAAGCTCCAAGAACGAGGCGGCGAGCAGTTTTGGCGATGACCGCATCTTCATCGAGAAATTCGTGACGCAACCGCGCCATATCGAGATTCAGGTGCTCTGCGACAGCCACGGCAACGGCGTCTATCTCAACGAGCGTGAATGCTCCATCCAGCGCCGCAACCAGAAGGTCGTGGAAGAGGCCCCGAGCCCGTTTCTCGACGAGGAGACCCGCCGCGCCATGGGTGAGCAGTCCTTGGCCCTTGCCCATGCCGTCGGCTATGCCAGTGCGGGCACGGTGGAATTCATCGTTGATGGCGACCGCAATTTCTATTTTCTCGAGATGAACACCCGCTTGCAGGTTGAACATCCGGTGACCGAACTGATCACCGGGGTCGATCTGGTCGAGCACATGATCCGTGTGGCCTATGGCGAAAAGCTGGCGCTCACTCAGGATGACGTGAAGATCAACGGCTGGGCCATCGAGAACCGGCTCTATGCCGAGGATCCCTATCGCGGCTTCCTGCCCTCGATCGGCCGTCTGACCCGCTATCGCCCGCCCGAGGAGCTCGATATCGACGGGGCCGTGGTGCGAAACGACACCGGCGTCTACGAGGGCGGCGAGATCAGCATGTATTATGACCCGATGATCGCCAAGCTTTGCACTTGGGGCCCGACGCGGGGCGCGGCCATCGAGGGCATGCGCAACGCGCTCGACGCCTTCGAGGTCGAGGGGATCGGCCACAACCTGCCGTTCCTCAGCGCGGTGATGGATCATCCGAAATTCGTCAGCGGCGACATGACCACCGCCTTCATCGCCGAGGAATATCCCGAAGGCTTTGCCGGGGTGGAACTGCCCGAGGACGTGCTGCGCCGGATCGCGGCGAGCACGGCGGCGATGCACCGGGTCGCGGAAATCCGGCGCACGCGGGTCTCGGGGCGGATGGACAATCACGAACGCCATGTGGGCGAGGATTGGGTGGTGAGCCTTCAGGGGCAGGACTATCCGGTGACCGTCGCCGCCGATCGCGAAGGCGCAAACGTGCGTTTCAACAATGGCACCACCCTGCGCGTCAGCAGCGACTGGACCCCGGGCGACACGCTGGCGCGGCTCGACGTGGATGGCGACGCGCTGGTGCTCAAGGTGGGCAAGATCACGCAGGGCTTCCGCATCCGCTCGCGCGGGGCCGACCTCAAGGTGCATGTACGCACGCCCCGGCAGGCGGAACTGGCGGCATTAATGCCAGAGAAACTTGCCGCTGATACATCGAAACTGCTGCTCTGTCCGATGCCCGGGCTGATTGTCAAGGTCAACGTCGCCGAGGGCGACGAGGTGCAGGAGGGTCAGGCGCTCTGCACGGTAGAGGCGATGAAGATGGAAAACATCCTGCGCGCGGAGCGCGGCGGCGTGGTCGCCAAGGTCAATGCTGGGCCGGGCGACAGCCTCGCGGTCGATGACGTGATCATGGAGTTCGAGTGAGGGGATGACCCGCGCCGCGTCCCATAACCCCATGCCGTTAGTCTGTCTGGCGGCGCTTGCCCTCGTGGCCGGTTGCCAGCGTGAGGACGTGGCGGCGCAGCGGGCGTGGCTGGGGCAGTGGTTTTCGCTCGGTGACACGCTGGCGTTCGATGCGCGGCGGGCCTGTGTCGTGGGCCTCTACGATCTGGTCACGGGCCATGTGAAATCGGCCCTGCCGGTGACCGACAGCGTCGCGGGCATGCAGCGCGAGATCGCGGCGCGTGGCGCGGCGGCGCTCGACATGCCGGGGCAAGGGGCGGATATGGCTATGGTGAGCATGGCCAATCACCACCGCCCCACAGGCATGGCGATGCGGCGCGTGGGACTGGAGGCGCGGGCCTGCATGACCGAGCTTACCGAGAGCGCATTTCGCCATGCGCTCGATAACAGCGGCACTGTTCTGGTCTGGGACGAGACGCGCGGCGCGCTGATCCTGATGGCGCGCGCAGCGGGCTATCTCGTCATCGTGCAAGGAGAGGCGTGATGCCGGGACGTGATCAGCTATCGCCAGCCGCGCTTTCGCGCAATTCTCGCTGCCGCGCGGGCAGCTTGTCGATGGCGCGCGTGATCTCGCGCACATGCCACGGTGCGGGTTTGCGCAGGAAGATAGACCCGTCCTTGGCAATGCCCACAAGTCCGAAGCCGCGCGGGCGCAGTTTGCGTCGGATGTCGGTTTTGGCTTCGGGTTCGGTGTCTGTGATAACGATCACGTCAAGCGCCTCGAGCGCCGAAAGCCGGCCCTCGATATATTCCATCTGTTCGATGAATCGCGGATCGTTGGGCGTATCGGCGAACACGACAAGAGGGCGTTTTTTCCACTTCAATTCGTTCAAATTGATCTCATCGGCGCTGAAGATCATACCGTCGAACTCTACGCCCTCCCCAGACTGGGCAAGGGCGGCGGTCGCGGTAAAGACTGCGAAAACAAGCGTCAATATGGGTTTCATGAGGTCTCCTGCTGGGCAAGATATAGGCCCTGGGCGCGCGATTGCGAAGGGAGAATTCGACCTGCGCCCGAAAATTGCCGGATTAATCCGATGCTCAGGATTTGTCCCTAGCCTGTCGGTCAGGACCAAGCGTCGAACTGGGCGTGTGGCAAATTGGCATAAGGCGAGGACAGTCATGGAGATCATCCTGCATCTGGGGGCGCATCGTACCGCCACGACGAGCTTTCAGCATTACATGTGTGCCAATGCCGCCACGCTGGCGGCGCAAGGCCTCGGCGTATGGGGCCCGGACGTCACGCGTGACGGTATCCTGACCGGGGTCATTCCCCTGCCCGGCGGCGAAAGTGCGGTGCGGCAGATGGATCGCGCGCGCGGGCGCATCGCATTGCGGCTGGCGCAGGCGCGCAAGGCCGGGCTGCGCCGGATCGTGGTGAGCGACGAGAACATGATCGGTGCGGCCCGTCGCAACCTGCGGCAGGGGTGTCTCTATGACGGCGCGGGCGAACGGATGGCGCGGTTTGTCCATGCCTTTGATGGGCGGATCACGCGCGTGGCGATGTCGATCCGGGGACAGGATGCCTGGTGGTCCTCGGCGCTGGCCTACGGCGTGGCGCGGGGGCACCGGCTCCCGCAGCCGGACGAACTTGACCGTCTGGTAACCGTCAACCGTCACTGGCGTGAGGTGATCCGCGATCTTGCCTGTGCGCTCTCCGGGGTCGAAACTGTGGTGCTGCCGCATGAAACCCATGCTGCGCGCCCCGAGGACAGGCTGCGCCACTTGAGCGGGCTCGATGATGTGCCACGCCGCGCTTCGCGTGTCTGGCTGAACCGCGCGCCCGATCTGGGCGCGCTGCGCCAGACCGTGGTTGAACGCGGCGGCGATGCCGCGTGGCTGGCGGAGCAAGACGGGCGCTGGCAGCCCTTTGACCGATACCAGAAACAGGCCCTGCAAGAGGCCTATGCAGACGATCTCTTCTGGCTGAGTGCCGGGGCGGATGGTCTGGCCCGACTGATAGAGGAAACCGGACCGGCAGAGGCGGGAAAACACCCGCCCGACGGTCGAACGACAAGAGGACAAGAGAATGGCATCGAAGAAAGACGACTGGCGTAATATCGCCGAGGGTGAATTGCGTGGCCGCCCCCTGAGTGACCTGACATGGAAGACGCTCGAAGGCATAGAGGTGGAGCCGCTTTACACCGAAGAGGACGTCGCGGACCTGCCGCATCTGGGTGGCATTCCCGGGCAGGCGCCGTTCACCCGTGGCCCCAAGGCCACGATGTATGCCGGTCGGCCCTGGACGATCCGGCAATATGCCGGGTTTTCGACAGCCGAGGAGTCGAACGCCTTTTACCGGCGTAATCTCGCGGCCGGTCAGCAGGGAGTCTCGGTCGCGTTCGATCTGGCGACCCATCGTGGCTATGACAGCGACCATCCGCGTGTCGAGGGCGATGTGGGCAAGGCCGGTGTGGCCATCGACTCCGTCGAGGACATGAAGATCCTCTTTGACGGTATCCCGCTCGACAAGGTCAGTGTCTCCATGACGATGAACGGCGCGGTGATCCCGGTTCTGGCGAGTTTCATCGTCGCTGGCGAGGAACAGGGGCATGCCAAGGCGGCGCTGTCGGGCACCATTCAGAATGACATTCTGAAGGAATTCATGGTGCGAAACACTTATATCTATCCGCCTGCGCCATCGATGCGGATCGTGTCGGATATCATCGGCTACACCGCCGAGCATATGCCGCGGTTCAACTCGATCTCGATCTCGGGCTATCACATGCAGGAGGCGGGCGCGAACCTAGTGCAGGAGCTGGCCTACACGCTGGCCGATGGCCGTGAATATGTGAAGGCGGCGATCGAGGCTGGGATGGACGTGGACAGTTTCGCACCGCGCCTGTCGTTCTTTTTCGCCATCGGAATGAATTTCTTCATGGAGGCCGCCAAGTTGCGCGCCGCGCGCCTGTTGTGGCACCGGATCATGACAGAGTTCGACGCGAAATCCGAGAAGTCCAAGATGCTGCGCACGCATTGCCAGACCAGTGGCGTGAGCCTGCAGGAGCAGGACCCCTATAACAACGTGATCCGCACCGCCTATGAGGCGATGAGCGCGGTGCTGGGTGGCACCCAGTCGCTGCATACCAACGCGCTCGACGAGGCGATTGCCCTGCCCACCGATTTCAGCGCCCGGATCGCGCGGAACACGCAGTTGATCCTGCAGGAAGAAACCGGCGTGACCAATGTGGTCGACCCGCTGGCGGGTTCCTACTACGTGGAAAAACTGACCCACGATCTGGCCGAAAAGGCCTGGGAACTGATCGAGGAGGTCGAGGAGATGGGCGGCATGACCCGCGCGGTCGAGAGCGGCATGCCCAAGCTGCGCATCGAGGAGACGGCAGCTACGCGGCAGGCGATGATCGACCGGGGCGATGAGGTGATCGTCGGCGTCAACAAGTATCGCAAGGAAAAAGAGGACCCGATCGACATTCTGGACGTGGACAACGTCAAGGTACGCGATGGGCAGATCAAGGCACTGGAACGCATCCGCGCGGCCCGCGATCAGGCGGCCTGTGACGCGGCATTGGACGAGTTGACCCGCCGCGCGCGTGAGGGCGGCAATCTTTTGGACGCGGCGGTCGAGGCGGCTCGCGCCCGCGCCACTGTGGGGGAAATAAGCATGGCACTTGAAAAGGAATTCGGACGACACCGTGCCGAGGTCAAGACACTGGCCGGCGTTTATGGCGCGGCCTACGAGGGCGACGAGGGCTTTGCCGCGATCCAGAGATCGGTCGAACAGTTCGCCGAGGACGAGGGGCGGCGGCCCCGGATGCTGGTTGTCAAGATGGGCCAGGACGGGCATGACCGGGGGGCCAAGGTGATCGCCACCGCCTTTGCCGATATCGGGTTCGACGTCGATGTCGGGCCGCTTTTCCAGACACCCGAAGAGGCCGCGCAGGACGCCATCGACAACGACGTTCACGTGGTGGGCATCAGCAGCCAGGCGGCGGGGCACAAGACGCTGGCGCCGCGCCTGATCAAGGAGTTGGAGGCGCGCGATGCCGGGGATATTCTCGTGATCTGCGGTGGTGTCATTCCGCAGCAGGATTACGAGTTCTTGAAAAAGGCGGGGGTCAAGGCGATCTTTGGCCCCGGTACCAATATCCCCGAGGCAGCGCAGGATATCCTGCGTCTGATCCGGGCAGCCCGCGGCTGAGCGCGGGATGCGCTGCGCGGCTTCAGTCGCGCAGGGCGCGGTCCTTGACCCGGATAACGGGGCGCAGGATGTAGTCGAGCACGGTCTTGCGCCCGGCGAGGATATCGGCCTGTGCGACCATGCCCGGCATGATCTCGACCTCGACGCCATCGGCATCGAGGATCGTATCGGTGGTGCGGATTTCCACGACGAAGACTTCTTCCTCGCTGCGCTCGGACCGGGTGATCGTGTCGGCGCCGATGCGCATGATCTCGCCCGATAGGCTGCCATAGCGTGAGGCGTCATAGGCGGTTATCGTCACCTTGACGGGCTGGCCGGGATAGAGAAAGGCTATGTCGTCGGGGCGTACATACGCCTCGACCAACAGGGTGTCGTCAAGCGGGACGATCTCGATCAGCTCTTCGCCGGGGCGGGCCATAGCCCCGACCGTGGGGCTGTGGATACGGTTCACGATGCCACGCACTGGTGCGTAGAGGCGCGATCGAGCCGCGCGGCTTTGAAGGGCGGGGAGCGCCGGCTTGAGCGCCGCCAGCTCCGCCGTTGCGGTGGCCAGATCGGTGAGAGCTGCGCTGCGAAAACGGCTGCGCTGCGCGGCAATGCGGTCGTCGATCTCGTCAAGCGCCGATTGCAGCCGGGTGAGCGAGGCGCTTGCGCGCACCTCGCGACCGCGCCATTCCGCCTCCGAGCGGCGCAGTGACAGCAACGTGGTTGCAGGCTCCATCCCTCTTTCGACCAGCGGCTCCATCATGTCGCGCTCTTCGGTAAGAACGGCGAGGGTTTCCTGGGCTGTCTGCCGGTCGACCAACCCTTCCTCATATTCCTGCCGACGTTGCAGGCGCTGTCGTTCGAGGATGTCAATCTCGGCCCGCAATTCGGTTTGCCGCCCGCGATAAAGCGCGGTCTCGGATCTGACCACATCCGCCGCGCGCGCCACCAGATCGGGGCTGAAGGCGAGATCGACCCTGTCGATTTCCGCCTGCAATCGCTCAATCCGGGCCATGAGGCCATAGGCACGCTGTTGTTCCTGATCAAGCTGACTGTCGAGCAGGCTGCCGTCCAGTTCCATGAGCAGATCGCCCTTTTCGACAACCTGTCCCTCCTTGACGTGGAGCGATTGCAGCACGCCGGGTTCCGCCGCCTCAATCACCTGCACCGAGGCCGAAGGCACGATGCGCCCGTCGGCGCGGGTGACGTCGTCGATTTCGGTGCTGGCGGCCCAGATGACCGCGATGGCGAGAAAGGCTAGAATGGTGAAGAGGAGGATCGAGCCGCGTAGGGCGGAGCGCCCGCGCATCTCGCGTGCAAGCCGGTCGAGATCGTGGTCACGC
>Ga0209947_1001753_pt1 | contig 12739 bp, 12 predicted proteins | sample SalPonR2_B_D2_MG_FD_185706 | JGI IMG/M metagenome (GOLD analysis project Ga0209947, IMG submission 185706) | Salt pond soil microbial communities from South San Francisco under conditions of wetland restoration - Salt Pond MetaG R2_B_D2_MG... ... | reverse complement strand
TATCCGACCGAATTCCGGCGATCAGATCAACGGCAGCAACGTCAATTCGGTCTGGAATGGAGATACCGTTACAATAGACGGCGTGACGATCTCGGGGGTGACGTTCTACACAGATGACGGGGCCCGGTATTTCACACCGTCCGATGGCTCGGTCCTGCCGGATGGTGGAACGGCAACCGCCACCACTTTTGTCACGCAGAACACACAGTTTCCGGTGGGCAATTTCGGGCCTCCGTGTTTCGTCGCCGGGTCGCGTATCGCGGTGCCCGGCGGGTTTGTTCCGGTCGAGGCGTTGCGCATCGGAGACCTTGTGGAGACCCTCGATCACGGGGCGCAACCGATCCGCTGGATCGGGCAGCGCACGGTGCCGGGTCGTGGTGCCTTCGCCCCGGTCCGGTTCGCGCCCGGCGCGCTCGGGGATCACGGAGAGATTCTGGTCTCTCCGCAACACCGCATCCTGCTCGAAGACTGGCGTGCGGCGCTGTACCTCGGTGAGGACGAGGTGCTCTGCCCGGCGCATATGCTGATCAATGGCGACACCATCCACCGGGCGTCGTGCGCGCAGGTGACCTATGTGCATTTCATGTTCGACGCACATGAAATCGTCATGGCCGAGGGATTGGCCAGCGAGAGTTTCCTGTTCGGGGATTATCTCTGCAATGAAACCAGCGCCTTACGCGCCGAAATCATCGCCCTTTTCCCCGAGCTCGGAGGGCTGGGGCCTCACATGTGCGCGGCGCGGCGCACCCTGCGTGCGCATGAGGCGCGGTTGCTGAGCGACGAGGGATTGCCGCGGGTCGCCTGCGCCGCCTGACCCTACATCGAGAACGAGGTGCCGCAGCCGCAGGACGAGCTTGCATTGGGATTCTCGATCACGAAGCGCGCGCCGATGAGCTCTTCGCTGAAGTCGATCGTCGCCCCGGCGAGGAAGGGCAGCGAGACGCTGTCCACCACGACTTTCTGGCCCTGTCCCTCAAGCACGAGGTCATCCTCGGCGGGCTGGTCGAGCTTGATGTCGTACTGGAACCCCGAGCAGCCGCCGCCTTCGACGGCAATGCGCAGGGCCTGATTCTGGTCGCCTGCTCCGATCTCTGCCAGACGGGCAAAGGCGCGCGGGGTCACATTCGGGGGCATTTGCATGGCGCATCTCCGGGGATTTTCGTGTGCTGCATAACGTCGGTTTAACGTCGGTATTCGATCTGTAATATAGAGATCGAGGCAACAGGCGACAAGGACATGCAGAATGACGGCCCTTTATGCCACCGATCCGGCGTGCAGCCGGGGCCGCCGCGTGCCCGAAGAGGAGAGCGCCTTCCGGTCACCGTTTCAGCGTGACCGTGACCGGATCATTCATTCCAGCGCCTTTCGACGGCTCAAGCACAAGACGCAGGTCTTTGTCGCTCATGAGGGGGATAACTACCGCACCCGGCTGACCCATTCCATCGAGGTGGCGCAGGTGGCGCGCACGATTTCGGGCGCGCTTGGCCTCAATGCGGAACTGACCGAGGCGGTGGCGCTGGCGCATGATCTGGGACACACGCCGTTTGGCCATGCGGGCGAGGACACGCTGGCGGCATTGATGGCCCCCTTTGGCGGGTTCGATCACAACGCGCAGGCGCTGCGGATCGTGACCTTTCTGGAACGGCATTATGCCGCCTTCGACGGGCTCAACCTGACATGGGAGACGCTGGAGGGCATTGCCAAGCATAACGGCCCGGTCACCGGCGCGCTGCCCTATGCGCTCGCCGGTTACAACGCGGAGCACGATCTGGAGCTTGCCACCCATTCCGGAGCCGAGGCGCAGGTGGCCGCATTGGCCGATGACATCGCCTACAACAACCACGACCTGCATGACGGGCTGCGCGCGGGGCTGTTCAGCGATGACGAGATCGCGGCGCTGCCCATCGTGGGTGACTGCTTTGCCGAGGTGGACCGGCTCTATCCCCGGCTTGACGCCAAACGCCGCAGGCATGAGGCGTTGCGCCGGGTGTTCGGGGTGATGGTGGGCGACGTGATCAGCGGGTCGCGCGCCACGCTGGAGGAGATGCAGCCCGGGACCGTCGAGGAGGTGCGCCATCTGGGCGCGCCGGTGATCCGGTTCTCGCCTGCGCTGTGGACGGATCTGCAGGCGATCCGGCGGTTCCTCTACACCCGGATGTACCGGGCGCCCAAGGTCAACGAGATGCGCGCCATGGTGCATGGCGTGGTCAGCGATCTGTTCCCGTTTTACCTCGACGCGCCCGAACATCTGCCCGAAGAATGGCGCAGCGACGTGGCGCAGGCCACCGACCGCACCGCATTGGCGCGGCTGGTGAGCGATTACATCGCCGGGATGACTGACCGTTTCGCCCTGCAAAGCCATGCGCGGCTGATTGGCGGCGATCCCAGACCCGCGACCCCAGAAGGAGTATGAGTGATGGCCGTTGAACAACAGGCGGGCGAACTGGCCCCGGTGATGGTGTTCGCGCTGGTGGGCGCGCTCGGGGTGGGGGCGCAATGGCTGGCCTGGCGGCTGCGCATGCCCGCCATCGTGCTGATGCTGCTGGCCGGGCTGGCGGTGGGGCCGGGGCTGGGCCTGTTCGACCCGGCGCGCGATATCGGGCCGCTGATGGCACCGATGGTGGCCATCGCGGTCGCGATCATCCTCTTCGAGGGCGGTCTGACCTTGAACCTGCACAGCCTGCGCGGGGCGGCGGAAGGGGTCTGGCGGCTGGTGATCATCGGCGCGCCGCTCGGCTGGCTCGGCTCGACGCTGGCGCTGCATTATGCCGCCGGTCTGGACTGGCCGGTCGCCGCCGTGTTCGGCGGGATCATGATCGTCACAGGTCCGACGGTGATCGCGCCGCTGCTGCGGCAGGCGCGGCTGGCGCGGCGCCCGGCGCAACTGCTGCAATGGGAGGCGATCGTCAACGATCCGGTGGGTGCGCTGGCGGCTGTGCTGGCCTTCGAGGTGGTGCTGGTGATGGCCGCATCCGAGACGGCGGGCGGGGCCGCGCTGTCGATGGCCTGGGGCATCGCGGTGGCGCTGGTGCTGGGGCTGGGGGCCGGTTGGGGGCTGGTGCGCGCCTTCACGGCGGGGCATGTGCCGGAATTCATGAAGGTGCCGGTGCTGTTCGCGGTTCTCTTGGGCGTGTTCGCGCTGTCGGATACCGTGCTGCATGAAAGCGGGTTGCTGACGGTGACGGTGATGGGCGTCTACATGGCCAATACCGACCTGCCGAGCTATGCCGAACTGCGCCGGTTCAAGGAACATGCGACGGTGTTGCTGGTGTCGGGTGTGTTCATCCTGCTGGCCGCATCGATGAACATGGAGGCGCTGGCGCTGCTCGATGGACGGGCGTTGGTGTTCGTGGTCGTGACCATCCTGCTGGTGCGCCCGCTGACGGTTCTGGTCTCGCTTCTGGGCACCAAGCTGGCGATGAACGAGCGGCTGTTGGTGGCGTTTACCGGACCGCGCGGCGTGGTGCTGGTGGCGGTGGCCGGGCTATTCGGTGAACGGCTGGTGGCGCTCGGTTTCGAGGATGCCGCACGGCTGACGCCGCTGGCCTTTGCGCTGGTGGCCGCGACGGTGGTGCTGCACGGTTTTTCGCTGCGCCCTCTGGGGCAGCTGTTGGGGCTGGCGGGGCAGGGGGTGCCGGGGGTGATCATCGTCGGCGGCTCGCAATTCTCGACTTCTCTCGGCAAGGTGCTGTCGGAGATGGACGTGCCGGTGCTGATCTCCGACCCCAATCGCGCGCGGCTGCGCACGGCGCGCGAGGACGGGTTGCGGACGTTTTTCGGCGACATTTTGTCGGAGGCCGCCGAGCATGGTGTGGAAATCGTGAATTTCGGGCGCGTTCTGGCGGTGACCGACAACGATGCCTACAACACGCTTGTGGCCACCGACCTTGGCCCCGAATTCGGGCGCGAGAATGTCTATCAGCTGCGCCGCGCGAAAGAGGACAATGCGCGCCATGCGCTGCCCGCCACGCTGGGCGGGCGCAAGATCGGCGGCGATCTGGGTTATTACGAGATTGCCCGCCACATGAGCCAGGGATGGACCGTGCGCGCCACCCGGCTGAGCGACAGCTACACGCTGGAGGACTGGCAGCGCGACAACCCCGACTCGGTGCCGCTTGCCGAGATGGCGGCGGGCGGCGGGCTGTCCTTTGTCACCCGCGAGAGCGCGCCGAAAGGCGGCGACGGCACGCGGCTTGTTGCGCTCGGGCCGCCGCGCGACACGGCGGAATAGGCGGAAAAACGTGGCACGGCCGCCGCGGCGTTGCCCCTCTTGCTGCGTGGTGATACCTCTCGCGCGGGGTGTGTGGCGATCAGGTGGGTATACGTGTGAACGGGGGGCTGTCTGACAGGACGGTGATGATTGCGGCTGCGGGCTGCGATGCGGGGCGATGCCTTGCGATGGCCTGTGCCCGGGCGGGGGCGCGGGTGGTCGTGCTGGAGCAGACGGCCAGCCGGGCGCGGGCGGTCGCACGGGCGCGGCCCGACACGATCGAGACGCTGGCCCTGAACGCGCTGCGCCCGGATCATTGCGCACGGCTCGGGGCGGTGTGGGACGCGACCCCGCTTGATCTGTTGCTGCACCTTCAGCCCCTTCGCGCGCCGCGCCGCCCCGGTGCGGCCATCGCGGCAATCCCGGCGCTGAGCCGGGCGCTCTTGCCCGGGCTGGCGGCCGGGGCGGGGCGCGTAATCGCGGTGTTTCGCGCGCCAAGGCCGGGGGGCCGCGCCGAAGATCTGGCCTATGATGCCGGGATGTGCGCCCTTGCAGGACATATGCAGGAGGAATTCGGCACCCGCGTGATGGTCAATGCGCTGCGGCTGGCCCCCGAGGCGGTGGCGCAGTCCTGTGGCGCGCGGCTGTGGCCTGCGGTGGAGATGCTGACGGCGGGGGACTGGGCCGGGCCCTGCGGCTCGGTTCTGCATCTGGGGCCTGAATGATTGACGCCCGGGCTGGCGGTGGTAAACCGGCGCGCATCGCAGCAGGAAGGGCGTGCCATGAATCTCTTTACCGACATCCGCAGTCTCGTCCTCGATGCACTGGCCCGGATGCAGACGGCAGGGCAATTGCCCGAGGGCCTCGACATGGCCAATGTCACGGTGGAGCCGCCGCGCGATCCCGCGCATGGCGACATGGCCACGAATGCCGCGATGGTGCTGGCCAAGCCTGCCGGGCTGAAGCCGCGCGACATCGCCGCCACGCTGGCCGGGTTGCTGGCCGAGGACGACCGCGTTGCCGTGGCCGAGGTGGCCGGTCCGGGGTTTCTGAACCTGCGGCTGGCGGCGGGGCTGTGGCACGGCGTGCTGCGCAACGTGCTGGAGACGGGGCCGGATTTTGGCCGGTCCGACATGGGGCAGGGCAAACGCGTCAATGTCGAATATGTTTCGGCCAACCCGACCGGGCCGCTGCATGTGGGGCATACGCGGGGTGCGGTCTTTGGCGATGCGCTGGCGAGCCTGCTGGATTTCAACGGCTATCAGGTCACGCGCGAATATTACATCAACGATGGCGGCGCGCAGGTCGATGTGCTCGCACGGTCGGTCTATCTGCGCTATCTCGAGGCGCACGGGCAGGAGGTGGCGTTTGCCGACGGCACCTATCCGGGCGATTACCTGATCGAGGTGGGTCGCGCGCTCAAGGACAAGGTGGGCGAGGCTTATCTGGATAAGCCCGAAGATGTCTGGCTGGAACCGGTTCGCGATTTCGCGACTGAGGCGATGATGGAACTGATCCGGGCGGATCTAAAGGCGCTTGGCGTCGAGATGGACGTGTTCTTTTCTGAAAAGTCGCTGTACGGGACCGGGCTGATCGAGGCGGCGATCGAGGATCTGCGGGGCAAGAACCTGATTTACCGCGGCGTGCTGGAGCCGCCCAAGGGCAAGATGCCCGAGGATTGGGAGCCGCGCGAGCAGACGCTGTTCAAATCGACCGAACATGGCGACGACGTGGACCGCCCGATCATGAAATCGGATGGCGGCTGGACCTATTTCGCGCCCGACATTGCCTATCACTATGACAAGATCAGCCGGGGCTTCGATCTGTTGATCGACGTGTTCGGTGCCGATCACGGGGGCTATGTCAAGCGGATGAAGGCCGCCGTTTCAGCGCTGTCGGATGGCCGCGTGCCGGTCGATATCAAGCTGTGCCAGCTGGTCAAGCTCTACAAGAACGGCGAGCCGTTCAAGATGTCGAAGCGCGCGGGCACGTTCGTGACGCTGCGCGACGTGGTCGATCAGGTGGGCGCGGATGTGACCCGCTTTGTGATGCTGACGCGCAAGAACGATGCGCCGCTCGATTTCGATTTCGCACGCGTGATGGAGCAATCCAAGGACAACCCGGTGTTCTACGTGCAATACGCCAATGCGCGGGTGAACTCGGTGCTGCGCAAGGCGCAGCACGCGGGGATCGCGGTGGATGATGCCACGCTTGCGGCGGCGGATCTGTCGGGGCTGACCCATGAGGCCGAGATCGCGGTCGCCAAGAAGGTGGCCGAATGGCCGCGCCTTGTCGAGATCGCGGGCCGCTCGAACGAGCCGCACCGGGTGGCGTTCTATCTCTACGATCTGGCCTCGGACCTGCACGGGCTGTGGAATCGCGGCCATGACGAGCCTTCTCTGCGCTTTCTGCAAGAGGGCGATCCGGCCACGTCACAGGCGAAAATCGCCCTCGTGCGTGCCGTAACCGTTGTTATTTGCGCAGGTCTTGGTATCTTGGGCGTAACTCCGGCGGAAGAGATGCGTTAAGCGATCCGACATCAGGCCGGGGATGAGGCAGTATAATCAATTCCCGGCGGCCATGTATCGCCGGTGAGGCAAGAGGCAGAGCATGGCTGAAATGCACGATGCAGGGTTCGAACCCGCGCCCGCACGCACGGCGGCACTCGGGACACTCACCAATATCACAGGCGCTGTCCTGTCACTTGCGCTTGTCGCAGGTGTAGGGGTCTGGGGCTATAAACTCATCATGCGCGATGTATCGGGTGTGCCGGTGGTGCGCGCGGTCGAGGGGCCGATGCGCGTCGCCCCCGAGGACCCGGGCGGGCAGGCGGCCGATCATCAGGGGCTGGCCGTCAATGCGGTGGCCGCCGAGGGCATCGCCGCCGCACCCGCGGATCGTCTGATCCTGGCACCCCCGCCGCTGGATCTGACGCTGGAGGATGTGCCGCGCGCGGCGGTTGCAGCGGCGGAGACGGCGGAGGTGAGCCCGACCGCCGAGGCGGGTGAGGAAACCCCGGATGATGCGCCTGAGGTGCTTCAACAAGCCTCCGTGCAGGCGCTGGCCGATCTGGTCGCCGAGGATGTGGCCCCGCTGACGCCGCTCGATCCGCCGCAGGAGGACGCCGCCGAGGCACCGGAACAGGCAGCCGTCGAGGGCGGGCTGAGCCGGTCCTTGCGTCCACGTCAGCGCCCGGACGTGTCGCAGGCCGTGGCGCTTGCCGTGGCGGCGGCACGCAGCACCGAGTCTGCGGCGCAAGAGATTGATCCCGAGGCGATCCCGACCGGAACCCGCCTTGCGCAGCTTGGGGCGTTTGAATCGGCCGAGGTCGCGCGCGAGGAATGGGACCGGTTGCAGACCCGGTTCGAGGATTTTCTCGACGGCAAGAACCGGGTCATTCAGAAGGCCGAGAGTGGCGGGCGGACGTTCTACCGGTTGCGCGCCATGGGCTTTGCCGATCTGGGCGAGGCGCGGCGGTTCTGCTCGGCTCTGGTGGCGGAACGCGCCGATTGCATCCCGGTGGTCACCCGGTGACGCGCTATGGCGCGACGATCCTCGATGCCGAAGGGCTGCGTCTGACACCCGACGAGAAAGCGTTTTTTCGGGATGCACGCCCGTTTGGCTTTATCCTGTTCGCGCGCAATATCGACACGCCGGATCAGGTGCGTGCGCTGTGTGCCGAGATGCGCGCGGCGGCGGGGCATGACGCCGTGATCACCATAGATCAGGAGGGCGGGCGCGTGCAGCGCCTGCGCGCGCCGCTGTGGCGCGACTGGCCCGCGCCGCTGGATCAGGTGGCGCAGGCGGGGGGCGGGGCCGCCCGGGCGATGTATCTGCGCTACCGGATCATTGCGGCGGAACTGCATGCGCTCGGGATCGACAGCAATTGTGCCCCGTTAGTCGATGTGGCCGGGCCGCGCACGCATCCGTTTTTGCGCAATCGCTGCTACGGGGAGGACGCGGAAAGGGTGGCGGTGATCGGTCGTGCGGTGGCAGAGGGGCTGTTGGACGGTGGCGTGTTGCCGGTGGTCAAGCATATCCCCGGGCATGGCCGCGCCGAGGCGGACAGCCATCACGATCTGCCGGTGGTGAATGCCGTGAAGAGTGACCTGCAAGGCGTGGATTTTGAGACGTTTCGGCAGTTGAGTGACCTGCCGCTCGGGATGACCGCGCATCTTGTGTATTCCGCCATCGACGGCGAGCCCGCCACACTGTCCGCGCCGATGATGCGGGTGATCCGGGACGAGATCGGCTTTGACGGGTTGATCATGACCGACGATATCTCGATGAAGGCGCTGCAGGGCACGCTACCCGATCTGTCGCGCGCCGCGCTCGGCGCGGGCTGCGACGTGATCCTGCATTGCAACGGCACGCTGGCGGAGCGGCAGGCGGTGGCCGAGGCGGCGGGCGAGATGTCCGATAGGGCGCAGGCGCGCGCGCTGCGGGCGCTCACATGGCGCAAAACGCCCGATTCGGTTGACATTCCGGCCCTCTCGGCGCAGCTTGACGCGCTGATGAGTGGGCGCGGGCATGGCTGAGGACGACTTCGATCAGGGTGAGGCAGTGACCAATGTGGCGGACCGTCTGGCCGCCGAGGCGCTGATCGTCGATGTGGACGGGTTCGAGGGGCCGCTCGACCTGCTTCTGACGCTGAGCCGGACGCAGAAAGTGGATCTGCGCAAGATCTCCGTGCTGCAACTGGCGCAACAGTATCTGGCGTTTGTGGAGCGCGCCAAGGCGTTGCGCTTGGAACTGGCCGCAGATTACCTTGTAATGGCGGCGTGGCTGGCATTTCTCAAGTCGCGGTTGCTGTTGCCGCCCGATCCGGCGGAAGAGGGGCCGTCGGGCGAGGAACTGGCCGCGCATCTGGCGTTTCAGCTGGAGCGGTTGCAGGCGATGCGCGATTGCGCGGCGCGGCTTATGGGGCGTGACCGGCTGGGGCGCGATTTCTTTGCGCGCGGCATTCCCGAGGACGTGATGCGGTTGCGCAAGGTGCAGTATACCGCGACGTTGCTGGACCTGATGCAGGGCTATGCGCGGATCAGGACTCGCGACGAATTTCGTCCCTATGTCATGGACCGGGACGCGATTTTCACCATGGAGCAGGCGCTGGAGCGGCTGCGCGGGCTGATCGGTTTTGCCGGAACATGGACGGATATCTCAAGCTATCTGCCGGACGGGTTCACCACCGATCCGGGGCGGCGGCGCTCGGCGACGGCGTCGACCTTTGCGGCGTCGCTGGAACTGGTGAAAGAGGGACGGGTGGAGCTGCGGCAGGCGGAGACATTTGCCCCGATAGAGTTGCGACGCAAGGATTAAGAGTTTGTCGGAAGAAACTGAAAAAGAAGAGCAAAGCCTGTTCGAGGCGCCGCCCATGGCCGAGCAGGAGCGGATGGTCGAGGCGATGCTGTTCGCCAGTGCCGCGCCGCTGAGCACGCGCGATATGGAAGAGCGCATGCCGCATGGGTGTGACCCGGCCGAAGCGGTGGCGCATCTGCGCAAAAGGTATGAGGGACGTGGGGTCAGGGTGGCCAAGGTCGGCGATGCCTGGGCGATGCGCACCGCGCCCGATCTGGGCTACCTGATGAGCCGCGAGACGGTTGAGACCCGCAAGCTGAGCCGGGCGGCGATCGAGACACTGGCGATCATCGCCTATCACCAGCCGGTCACGCGGGCCGAGATCGAAGAGATCCGGGGCGTGTCGGTCAGCCGCGGAACCGTGGATCAACTGCTTGAAATGGAATGGATTCGCTTTGGTCGGCGCAAGATGACGCCGGGGCGTCCGGTGACCTTCGTGGTCACGCAGGAGTTTCTCGATGAATTTGGGCTGGAGAGCGCGCGCGATCTGCCGGGGCTCAAGGAACTGCGCGCGGCGGGGCTGCTGGAGAACCGTCCGCCGCCCGGTACGATGCCGCAACTGGGCGAGGGTGAGGAGGCCGACGAGACCGAGACCGCGCCCGGGCAGAACGAATTGTTCGAGGATTGAGTCCAGGGCTTGGTGCCGGCCTGTAAACTTTTACCGGCCTTGCCCTGAAATCTGCACGTTTACATGTTATATTCTGCCAGAGGCAGCGAGAGGAGAGGCGCAATGAACGCCAATCAGATGATTAACATGGTGATCCGCATCGTCATGCGCCGGTTTCTGAGCCGGGGTGTGAATGCGGGGATGGACGCGGTCGGCAAGCGCATGGGCGGCGGTGCCAAGCGTCCGCCCCAAGACAAAGATCAACGGCCCTGATCGGATGAGGCGGCGCGCCACGCGGTCCACGCCTCGGGCGTGTCGAGATCGGTGGTGGCGCGGGTGCCCGGTAATCTGACGGTTTGAACGGGGTTGGCGTGCAGGATGTCCTGCGCGCCCTGATCGCCTGTGAGGTGGCGCATCGCAGGCAGGAGCGCGGCCGGGAAGAGTACCGGGTGACCGGGGGTGCCGTCCTGAGCCGTGGCGCGGATTATTTCCTTTTCATCATATGCTTGAAGAACGGTTTTAATGTCTTCTGCGGTCAGGTCCGGCAGATCGGGCAGGAGCACCAAGAGCGCGGCGTGATTGTGCTGCAGCGCCCATTCAGCACCGGCGCGCAGTGAGGCGGAAAGGCCGGTGGCGGCATCCTCGACAATGACGGTGGAGAGATGCGCATGTGCAACATCGCGCAACGCTTCGACACGCAGGGGCCGGTCGGGCGGCAGGGTGACGAGGACAGGAGGCCCGAGGCCAAGCGCCATTTCGACCCGGTCGCGCAGGAGGGGCGCACCACGCACCCCTTCCATCAGCTTGTCGCGCCCGCGCATCCGCGACGAGGCCCCGGCGGCGGGAATGAGGATGAGCACATCCGCCATGCCGTCAGCGGATCACGTTCATCCGCAGTTTCAGCCCGCGCCGTGCCTCTTGTGGCAGGTGGCGGTTGAGGTGGCGGTTGATCAGCCCGAAAATCCCGATGATGACCAGCGTGAGCAGGATGAAATAGCCCGCAAGGATCGGGTAGGGCACGAAGGGGTTGAAGGTCTTGTCGGCGAAGTAATTGGCGTAATAAAGCGCGTCGCCGCGTTGCTGCCAGGCCGGAAAGCCGGAGAAAAAGACCAGTGTGGTGGCGTGAAAGAGAAAGATCGCCTCGTTGGTATAGGCGGGCCAGGCGAGGCGCAGCATGGTGGGCCAGATGATCCGGCGAAACCGTGCCATGCCGGTGAAGCCGTAAGCATCGGCGGCCTCGACATCGCCCTTGGGGATGGAACGCAGCGCGCCATAGAAGATTTCCCCCGAATAGGCGGCGGTGTTGAGAAAGAGCACGATCAGCGCGCCGAGCCATGCGGAGGTAAAAGCGTCGAAGACCGGCGAGACGGATTTCAGCGATAGAAACAGGAAGTAGGCGAAGAAGAACTGAATGAAGAGCGGCGAGCCGCGAAAGACGAAGATGAACCATTCCGACGGTTTGCGGAGTGCCGGGTTCTGCGCGCCCTTGCCAAGCGCCACGAGCGTGGCGAGGAAGAACCCGGCGAGCAGCGCAAGCACACCGAAATAGACGTTCCAGATCATCCCCGACCCGATCAGGGTGAAATGCTCGCACAGCGTATAGCCCTCGCGCGGGAGCAGACGTTCGCCGTAGCCGAGCGAGCGGAAGGCATAGTCCTGAACGGTCTGCCAACAACTCATGCCGTTTTCCTCTGCGCTTCGCCGCCCGTCGTGGCCTGGCCGTGGGTGAGGCGCTGCATCAGGCGTTCGAGATAGATCTCGGAGATGCGGGTGAGGCCGAGGTAGAAGACCATGAGGCCGAGGAAATACCACATCCGCCAGTCACCATGCGGATAGTCGGTAAAGCGCGGGTTGGCGGTGCCGCCCAGTTCGCGCGCCCAGTAGACGATATCCTCAACCCCCAGCAGGAACAGCAGCGGCGTCGCCTTGGTCAGCACCATCCAGAGATTGCTGAGGCCGGGCAGCGCATAGACCCACATCTGCGGCACGAGGATACGCCAGAAGGTCTGACGCCGAGAAAAGCCGTAGGCGGCGGCAGTCTCGAGTTGCGACTGCGGGACGGCGCGCATCGCGCCAAAGAGGACATTGGCGGCAAAGGCACCGAAGACGATGGCGAAGGTCAGCACGGCGAGGAAAAACCCGTAGGTTTCGTGAATCCATTGCGGGGCATTGCCCAGGGGCAGCTTGGCCGCCTGACAGACGACGAAATCATTGCCCTGCCAGATCGCCTGCTCCCAGTCGGGGCATTTGACCTTGTGGCGGATCGCCTCGAACAGCTGATCGAGGGCGATGACGAAGAAGAGGAAAAATGCGATATCGGGCACGCCGCGCACGATGGCGATATAGCCCTTGCCGAACCACGCGATCGGCCAGATCCGCGAGCGCGCGGCCATCGCCCCGCCGAAGCCGAAGGCGAGTGCCGTGGGGGCGGTGATCGCCAGCAAGAGCAGGACGGTGCCAGTCGCGACATAGAGATTGGCGTGCTTGCCCGTGGTGAGGTAGCACGACAGCCATTTCAGGCCCTCAAGGCTGGCAGGATCGGCGCAGAAGGAAAAAATGGCGGC
>Ga0209947_1001749_pt1 | contig 12749 bp, 11 predicted proteins | sample SalPonR2_B_D2_MG_FD_185706 | JGI IMG/M metagenome (GOLD analysis project Ga0209947, IMG submission 185706) | Salt pond soil microbial communities from South San Francisco under conditions of wetland restoration - Salt Pond MetaG R2_B_D2_MG... ... | reverse complement strand
GCCACATCCTGCGCGCCGAGGAAGAGCTTGTGATGGCCTGCTGCTTCAACCCGCCGGTGACCGGCAAGGAAGTGCATCAGGCCGACGGCTCCTACGCGCTGGAAGACAGCTAACAAAGGCTCGGGGGTGCGCCCCCGGGAAGAGGGATATGACATTTCCAACCCACACCGTCGAGAAGATCGGCGGCACATCCATGAGCCGTGTCCGGGAACTCCTGGACACGCTCTTCATCGGCGACCGAGAGGGCGAGGCGCTCTATCACCGAGCCTTTGTCGTCTCGGCTTTCGGCGGGATCACCAACAAGCTGCTGGAGCACAAGAAATCCGGCACGCCGGGGGTCTATGGCCTGTTTGCCAATGACGACGACGATCACGGCTGGCTCGACGCGCTGACCACGGTCGGCGCCGCGATGCGCGAGGCGCATGGCGAGATCCTCGAACATCCCGGTGATCGCAGCATGGCCGATGAATTCGTCCGCGAGCGCATCGAGGGCGCGCGCTCGTGCCTGTTCGACCTGCAACGCCTGTGTTCCTATGGGCATTTCCGCCTCAGCGATCACATGCTGGTCATCCGCGAACTGCTCTCGGGGCTGGGCGAGGCGCATTCCGCCTTCGTCACCACGCTGCTGTTGCAGCGCGCGGGCGTCAACGCCCGCTTCATCGACCTCAGCGGCTGGCGCGACGAGACCGAGCACACCCTCTCGGAGCGTATCGCACAAGGCTTGGGCGACGTGGATATCGCCACCGAGATGCCCATCATTACCGGCTATGCGCAATGCACCGAAGGATTGATGCGCGAATTCGATCGCGGCTATTCCGAGGTGACCTTCGCCCGCATCGCGGCCTATACGGGCGCGGCAGAGGCGATCATCCACAAGGAATTCCACCTCTCCTCGGCCGATCCCAACCTTGTCGGTGAGGATGCTGTTCGCAAGCTGGGGCACACCAATTACGACGTCGCCGATCAGCTCTCGAATCTGGGGATGGAGGCGATCCATCCCAAGGCGGCCAAGACCCTGCGTCAGGCCGAGGTGCCGCTGCGCGTCACCAACGCCTTCGACCCCGGCGACCCCGGCACGCTCATCGACGACCAGCCGGCGGATACATCGAGCGTCGAAATCGTGACCGGCCTCAAGGTCGTGGCGCTGGAGCTGTTCGAGCAGGACATGGTCGGCGTCAAGGGCTATGACGCGGCCATTCTCGAGGCGCTCAAGCGGCACAATGTCTGGATCGTCTCCAAGACCTCGAACGCCAACACGATCACGCATTACGTGCATGCCTCGCTCAAGGTGGTGCGCCGCGTGGCGCGCGATCTCGAAGAGCAGTTCACATCGGCCACGGTTTCGGCCCGCACCCTGTCGCTCGTGTCACCCATCGGCCGCGACCTGAGCGGGCTCAAGGTGCTCAGCCGGGGCCTCTCGGCGCTGGAGGAGGCAGGCATCGAGGTGATCGCCGCGCATCAGACACCGCGCGGCGTGGATGTGCAGTTCGTGCTCTCTTCGTCGGATCTGGAGCCGGGCATCACCGCGCTGCACCGCGCGCTGATCGAAGGCACGGTGGCGCAGGTCCCTAAGAAGGCCGCCTGAACGCGGCCTTCCCAACCCACGCAAGACTGACCCAATTTGAAACGAATGCGCGGCACTCTCGGTTTGGAGAGGCCGCGCTTTTTGTGTAGGGTCAACGCGTCAGGGCCAGGATGGCCGAGACCCAGTCAGTTACACGTGTGGTGCGTAGGGAGCACGTGGGGTAACGGAGGGTGTCGGCCAAGCGGCTGGCATCCTCCGTTCGGGTTTTGGAGGGGGATTTTGGCCTTGAGCGGACGTTGCCATGAGCCGCGCATCGCCGTGCCGCGGTGTGGCGATCCTACGCTAGTTTGGCAGTGCTTTATGCCAGCCAAGCCCGGAAAACATCTGAGCGCAGAGTAGGTTGCAGCCAAATCGCCGCGCCGGGGGGCGGCGTCATGCCGAAGGCATGCCTCTGGCATGACAATGCGCGGCGGCCTTCGGCCTTGATTCCGCGCAGGGTGCTTCAATCGGATGTCCGCCTCAGGCCAATCGCGCTGCAACACAACGACGCCCCCTACCCCGTCAGCCCAGCCATGTCACAGATGGTCCCCCATTCCTCCGCCGTCACCGGCTGCACCGAGAGGCGCGAGTTGCGCACCAGCACCATCTCCGACAGGCGCGGATCGGCCTTGATCATCTCCAGCGTAACAGGCACCCGCGCCGACTCCAGCGCCTTGATGTCCACACACTCCCATCGCGGATCATCGGTGGTGCTGTCGGGATGCGCCTCCGCGATCACCTCGACCGTGCCCACAACCGCCTTTTCCTTTTGCGAATGGTAAAAGAACCCGCGATCCCCCACCGCCATCTCGCGCATGAAATTGCGCGCCTGATAGTTGCGCACGCCGTCCCATTCCTCGCCCGCGTCCCCACGGGCCACCTGATCGGACCAGCCCCAGACCGACGGTTCGGACTTGAACAGCCAGTACCGCATCAGATCACTTTCTTCCACGGGATCAACTCGACCCCCGAAAACAGTTCGGCCTTGGCATAGGGATCGTTATTGGCCCACTCCTGCGCCGCCTCCATATCCTCGACATCGAGGATCACCAGCGAGCCGACCATCTCACCCTCGTGATTCAAAAGCGGCCCGGCCTGGCTGACGACGCCGGTCTCCTTGAGATAGGCGATATGGGCGTCGCGGTTGTCGAGACGGGTTTGCAGGGCACCGGGGTGGTCGCGGGCAATCAGGGCAATCAGCATCATTCTTCCTTCAATGGGCGTGAGAGCAGCATATCCATCGCCTCGCTGACGCGCAATTCGCCCTTGACAAGCGCGGTGATGGCATGGGTGACCGGCATGTCGAGGTCAAGTGCGCGGGCACGGGCCAGCACGGCGCGCGCGGTCGCGGCACCCTCGACGGTGACACCTCCATCGAACGCCTCATTGCGCCCGAGGCTTTGGCCGTAGCGATAGTTGCGCGACTGCGGACTGGTGCAGGTCAGCGCCAGATCGCCAAGGCCGGACAGCCCCGCCAAGGTGTCAGGCTGCGCGCCCAGCGCATGGGCCAACCGGTTCATCTCGGCAAACCCCCGGGTCATCAGCGCGGCGCGGGCGCTTTCACCCAGCCCCGCGCCCATCACCGTGCCGCAGCCGATGGCGATCACGTTCTTGAGCGCACCGCCCAGTTCCGCACCGATGGTGTCGGTGGTGCGATAAAGGCGCAGGGTGGGCGTGGTGAGGCTGGATTGCAGCCGCTTGCCCACCACCCTCTCGGCACAGGCCAACGTCAGCGCGGTCGGCAGGCCCAGAGCGATATCGCGCGCGAAACTGGGGCCGGTGAGGATCGCCGGGCTGGCCTCCGCACAGTGCTGCGCGATCAGGCCGGTGGGGCCAAGGCCGGTCGCAAGGTCCATCCCCTTGCAGCAGGCGACGAGGGCGCGGTGCCCGAGTGCCGCGTGATGCGCCGTCAGAAACCCGCCCAGCGTCTGCATCGGCATGGCCAGCAGACAGGGGGCGTCACCCGCCGGCACATCGCCCGAGATCACGGTGACACCTTCAGGCAGCGGAATGTCGGGCAGCCGACGCGCGTTGACGCGGCGTGCCTGCATTTCGGCGGCGTGATCGGCATCGCGCGCCCAGAGCGTGACCGGCCCGTTTTGCGCCAGCGTCACCGCCAGCGCCGTGCCGAACGCACCCGCGCCGCAAATCAGCGTCATGCCTTGGCCCCCTTCTTGCCACTGCCCAGCATCGCCGGGCTGGCATTGTCCAGCGGCCAGCGCGGTCGCGCCGCAAGCGTCATGTCGTCGCGATGGCCTTGGGCGTAAAGTTCGGCCCCCGCATAGGCGATCATCGCCGCGTTGTCCGTGCACAATTCAAGCGGCGGCGCAAGAAACCGCGCCCCCGCCTCTGCCGCCACGTCCTTGAGCGCCGCTCGGATAGGGCCATTGGCCGCCACCCCCCCCGCAACGGCGATCAGCGGCGCGGCAGGGGCCTCCGCCATGTAAAGCGACAGCGCGCGCCGCGTCTTTTCGGCCAGAACGTCGCAGACCGCCGCCTGAAACCCGGCACAAAGATCAGCGCGGTCCTGCCGCGTCAGCCCGGATTTCTCGGCCACAATCTGGTCGCGGGCGCGCAGCAGCGCGGTTTTCAGCCCCGAAAACGACATGTCGCACCCCGCCCGATCCAGCAGAGGACGCGGAAAGCGCAGACGGCTGGTATCACCATGCGCCGCCTCCCGCTCCACGCTCGGCCCGCCCGGTTGCGGCAGCCCAAGCAGACGCGCGGTCTTGTCGAACGCCTCGCCCGGCGCGTCGTCGATGGTGCCGCCAAGCCGGGTGAAATCATCCGGCCCGCGCACGATCAGGAACTGGCAATGCCCGCCCGATACCAGCAGCATGAGATACGGATAGGCCACCCGGTCGGTCAGTCGCGGCGTCAGCGCATGCCCGGCCAGATGATTGACCCCGATCAGCGGCAGGCCCGCCCCGGCAGCGATCCCCTTCGCGCACATCACCCCGGCGATCACCCCACCAATCAGGCCGGGCCCGGCGGTCACGGCGACGGCATCGACATCGGCCAGACCCAGCCCCGCCTGCCCCAGCGCCTCGCGCACGCAGATATCGAGCTTTTCGGCATGCGCCCGCGCCGCGATCTCCGGCACCACCCCGCCATAATCGGCATGCAGCATGGCCTGCCCGTGCACGACCGAGGCAAGGATCTCGGGGGCCCCATCAGCGGAGATACGCACAAGCGCGGCTGCGGTGTCGTCACAGCTACTCTCGAGTCCAAGGAAGATCAGCGGCTTGCTCATCGCGCCCATGCGTTGCGTGACAGGTGCAAGGCAGGTAACACCGAATGAGGCAGGCAACAACTCTGGATGATCCATGCCCGTGACGATCCTCATCACCCGGCCCGAGCCGGAGGCGGGCCGCTTTGCCGCGCGGCTGCGTGAGGTGTGCGGGCCCGGGGTTGCGGTGCTCTGCGCGCCGGTGATGCGGATAGTGACAGAGGGGCAATTGCCGCCGCTCTCGGGCCAAGAGGTCCTGATCTTCACCTCTCGGCATGGCGTGGCCGGGTTCTGCCAGCTGACCGCACGGCGCGATTTCACCTGCTACTGCGTGGGCGAGGCCACGGCAGAGGCCGCGCGCGGAGAGGGCCTGACGCCGATCGCCTGCGGCGGCGATGCCGAGGCGCTGCTCGACCGGATTGCGCAGGACGCGGCCACCGGCCCGTTCCTGCACCTGCGCGGCGCGCATGTGGCCGCCGATATCACCGGCGCGCTGCAGGCGGCCGGACATGGGGCGCAAGAGACCGTGGTCTACGATCAGCAAGCGCAGGACATGGGCGAGGCCGCGCGCCGCGTTCTCGCCGGGGAGGGGCCGGTGATCCTTCCCCTGATGTCACCGCGCAGCGCGCGGCTAGTATTCAGCCAGGCGGGTCACATCCATGCGCCCCTCTTCGTCGCGGCGATCAGCCGCAAGGCGGCAGAGGCGGTGCCGGAGGCAGCCGCGCAGAAACTGAGCATTGCGCAGCGCCCCGATGCAGACGCCATGGCCCATGCGGTGCACGATCTGGTGAAAAAGGCCAAGCGGCTTGAGGGTGGAAAACGGGCGCAGTAAGGTCAGCTTGACAGCTTGACGTGATAAGATTCGAAAAGGTGGCGGGACGTGGCAAGAAAAAAGACTTCAAAGACGGACCAGACCGAGGCGCAGGACACGGTCGCCCAGGGCGCGCCCGCACCGGAGACCGAGGTGCCACCCACCGAAAAACCGTCGAGCGATGCCCCGAAGGCGACCTCCGTAACCGAAGCGCCCGAGCAATCGGCAGACCTTGAGACAACGGCGCAGGACGCCACCACGGACCAGCCAGAGCCTGCCGAGAGCACGGCCGAAACGGATGGCACGCCAGAGGACACCCCCCAAGAGGCGGAAACCGAAGACGAGATCGCGGCCCGCCCCGAAGACGATGACCCGATGGCAGAGGTCGCGACCGTGGCCGAGGCCGAAGAGGCGCAGGCCGCTCAGCAGACCGAAGAGGCCGAGACACCTGCCCCGGCGGCCCCGGTGACGAAAACCGAACAGGTCACGATCCGGCAGGGCGGGTTCTGGTCGATGCTCCTTGGCGGGGTGGTCGCTGCGGGCATCGGCGTGATCGCCGCGCCCTATGTCCTGCCCGACCACCCACTTAGACCGGCTGAGGACAGCGTTGATACGACCGCGTTGCAGGACCGGATCACGGCGCAGGAAACCGCGCTGGACGATTTGCAGTCCACGGTCGAGGCGATCCCCACCGCCCCCGATCTCAGCGACGACGTCAGCGGGCTGCGCGACACGCTGGCCGACCTCGCCGGGCAGATGAGCGACCTTGAAACCCGGCTCTCCACGCTCGAGGATCGCCCGGCCCCCACAACCGGCGGCAGCGATGTCTCCGCGTCTCAGGTCGAAGAACTGAGCGCGGCACTGGACACCCAGCGCGCGGCGCTGGAGTCCCAGCGTGCCGAGATCGACGCCCTCAAGGGCGAGGCCGCCGCACAGGAGGAAGCCGCACGCGACAGCGCGCGCGCCACCCTGCAGCGCGCCGCACTGACCCGGGTGATGACAGCGCTCGACACCGGTGATGATTTTACCGCAGCACTCGCAGACCTGCGCGAAACCGGGGCCGATGTGCCCGCCGCGCTGGCGGAGGCGGCCGAGGGCGGCGTGCCGACGCAAAGCGCGTTGACCGAGAGGTTCCCCGAGGCCGCGCGCGCCGCGCTCGCGACCGTGCGCCGCGCCGATGGCGGGACCGCATCCGGCGTCGGCGGCTTCTTCAAGAGCCAGCTTGGCATCCGTTCGCTGGAGCCGCGCGAGGGCGATGACCCGGACGCGGTGCTGTCCCGCGCCGAGGCGGCGGTTCGCGACGGACGTCTGGGCGATGCGCTGGCCGAAATAGAGACCTTGCCCGAGGGCGCGCGCGCCACGCTGAGCGATTGGGCCGCCGAGGCCGGGCGCCGCAGCGCGGCCCTGTCAGCCGCCAATGCGCTGGCCGACACGTTGAATTGAGTTAGAAAAGGCGATCCATATGCTCTGGTCGATTATCAAGATAGCCGTTTTCATCGCCCTGGTGGGTGGCATCACCTTGGGTGCAAGCCACCTGCTGGAGCTTGAAGGCGGTGTGCGCATCGTCATGGCCGGGGTCGAGATCAACCTGACTCCGATCAAGGCGGTGATCGCGCTCGTGGTGCTGGTGGTCGTGATCTGGGCACTGATGAAACTGGCGACGATGCTGGTCGCGGTGCTGCACTTCATCAACGGGGATGAGACCGCGCTCTCTCGCTATTTCGACCGCAACCGGCAGGAAAAGGGATATCGCGCGCTGAGCGAGGGGATTCTGGCGCTGGCCTCGGGCGAGGGCGACGTGGCGATGGCCAAGGCCGCCAAGGCCGAAGGCTATCTGCGCAAGCCCGCACTGACCGATCTGATCACCGCGCAGGCCGCCGAAATGGCCGGTGACACGGCCAAGGCCGAGACCGTCTACAAGCGGCTGCTGACCAATGAGAAAACCCGCTTTGTCGGGGTGCGCGGCATCCTGCGCAAACGGCTCGAAGAGGGCGATACCGAAACGGCGATGAAACTGGCGCAGACCGCCTTTGCCCTCAAGCCGCGCCATGCCGAGGTGCAGGACACGCTGTTGCAATTGCAGGCCGGATCGGGCGACTGGAAAGGCGCGCGCGCCACGCTCAATGCCAAGCTGAAATACGGCAATCTGCCGCGTGACGTCCATAAACGCCGCGACGCGGTGCTGGCCCTCTCGGAGGCCCGCGACGTGCTCGACGAGGGCAAGAGCATCGAGGCCCGCGAGGCGGCAATCGAGGCCAACAAGCTCTCACCCGACCTGATCCCGGCGGCGGTTCTGGCGGCGCGCGGCTATGTCGAGCAAGGCAAGAAACGCAACGCCGTGCGGGTGATCAACAAGGCATGGCTGGTGCGCCCGCATCCTGACCTTGCCGCCGCCTTCGCCGCCATCGAACCCGAGGAGAGCCCGGCACAGCGGCTCAAGCGGTTCGGCAAGCTCTTGAAGGTCCATCCCGACAACCGCGAAACCCGGCTGCTCGAGGCGGAACTGAACCTCGCCGCCGAGGATTTCCCGGCGGCCCGCCGCGCGCTTGGCGATCTGGCCGAGGTCGAGCCCGATGCCCGGGCGCTCACCATCATGGCCGCGATCGAACGCGGCGAAGGGGCCCCCGACGCGGTGGTCAAGGGCTGGCTGGCGCGCGCGCTCAGCGCGCCGCGCGGTCCGCAATGGGTCTGCGACAAGTGTCAGCATATCCACGCCGAATGGGTGCCCTCCTGCGAGAATTGCGGCAGCTTCGACACGCTCAGCTGGCGCGCACCGCCGAATTCGCCGATGGCCACGCCCACCGGGCTTGAGATGCTGCCGCTGATCGTCGGCGCGATCGAGGACCACGGCGACGACGAAGACGACGTGGTCGAGGCCGAGGTCGTCGACGAGGCCGAAACGTCCGAGGACACCGCCAAGACCTGAGCCGCGCCGCGCGCCTGCCTCACACATGCCGGAGACCCCGATGTCACATCTGCATTTCGCCGATAGCCTGTCGCGGCTCGGCACCGAGTCGGCCTTTACCGTGCTGGCCCGCGCGCAGGCGCTGGCGGCGCAAGGCCATGACATCATCAATCTCGGCATCGGCCAGCCCGATTTCCAGACGCCGGACCATATCGTCGAGGCCGGGATCAAGGCGCTGCGCGACGGCCATCACGGCTACACCCCCGCCAACGGCATTCCCGCTTTGCGCGAGGCGGTCGCCGCCGATCTGCACACCCGCCACGGGGCCGAGGTGAACCCCGACAACGTGGTGGTGGTGCCGGGCGGCAAGCCGACCATGTTCTTTGCCGTGCTGATGTTCGGAGAACCAGGGGCCGAGATCATGTATCCCGACCCCGGCTTTCCGATCTACGAAAGCGTGATCCGCTATGCCGGGGCCACCCCGGTACCGATCGCCCTGCGCGAGGAAAACGGCTTTGCCTTCGACGCCGAAACCGTGCTGGCGCAGATCACGCCCCGCACCCGCCTCATCATCATCAACAGCCCCGCCAACCCCACCGGCGGCGTCACCCCGCGCGCAGAGATCGACAAATTCGTGGCCGGTCTGGCGGACCATCCCCACGTGGCGGTGCTCTCCGACGAGATCTACAGCCGCATGCTCTATGACGGGCGCGAACATGTGAGCCTCTTGCAATACCCCGAGATCCGCGACCGGCTGATTCTGCTCGACGGCTGGTCCAAGACCTATGCGATGACCGGCTGGCGGCTGGGCTATGCCGTCTGGCCCGACGCGGCGGTCGGCCACGCCACCCGGCTCTGCATCAACGATCATTCCTGCGTCAACGCCGCCTCGCAATATGCCGGGCTCGCGGCGCTGACCGGCCCGCAGGACGCGGTGGACGAGATGATGCGCCACTTCGACACGCGGCGACGGCTGATCGTCAAGGCGCTGAACAGCCTGCCCGGTCTGCGCTGCACCGACCCGGGCGGTGCGTTCTACGCCTTCCCGAATATCGAAGGCACGGGCATGACGTCGGCGCAGGCGCAGGACCGCTTCCTCGACGAGGCCGGGGTGGCGACAGTGGCGGGCACCTCCTTTGGCCGCCACGGAGAGGGCTACCTGCGGTTTTCCTATGCTAATTCGGCGGAGAATATCGAGACGGCGATAGAGCGCATTCGCGCGCTGCTTTGAGTGTGTCGAGCGGGATTGCCCGTTAAAGACAACTGGTCGTTTTTGGCCTGATGCTGTCGTTGACGTCTAGAACCAATGCGCGGAATCAAGGTGCCGCAGGCACCGCCGCGCAGCGCCCGACCGCCCCCTCGGGCGGGCACCGCGCGTCTCATCGTGTTAACACCAAAGGTCCGCTCAAGGCCAAAAGTTACAAAACGGCACCGCGATCACCTTGCCCCTACCAATCCATCACCACCTTGCCCGAATTCCCCGAGATCATCGCGGCAAACCCCGCCTCGAAATCGTCGATCCCGATCCGATGCGTGATCAGCCCGCTCACATCCAGCCCCGATTGCACCAGCGCGATCATCTTGTACCAGGTCTCGAACATCTCGCGGCCATAGATGCCCTTGATATGCAGCATCTTGAAAATCACCGCGTTCCAGTCCACCGCGAATTCCGTCGGCGCAATCCCCAGCAACGCCAGCTTGCCGCCATTGTTGAGCCGCGCGATCATCTGCTGCATCGCGGGCGCGGCACCGGACATCTCGAGGCCCACATCGAACCCCTCGGTCATGCCGATCTCGTCCATCACGTCGCGCAGCTGCTGATTGCCCACATCCACCACATGCTGCACTCCCATCCGCCGCGCCACATCAAGGCGATAGGGGTTGATATCCGTGATCACCACCTTGCGCGCCCCCACCTTCTGCGCCACCAGCGCACCCATGATGCCGATGGGCCCCGCGCCCGTCACCAGCACATCCTCCCCCACCAGATCGAAACTCAGCGCGGTATGCACCGCATTGCCGAACGGATCAAAAATCGCCGCGATCTCATCGGGGATATCCTCCGGGATCGGCACCACGTTCATCTCAGGAATACAGACATACTCGGCGAACGAACCGGGCCGGTTCACGCCCACGCCTTTGGTGTTGCGACACAGATGCCCGCGCCCCGCGCGGCAGTTGCGGCACGCCCCGCAGACGATATGCCCCTCGCCCGAAACCCGCTGACCGATCCGGTATTTCACCGCCGCAGGCCCGGTATCGACGATCTCGCCGACAAACTCATGGCCCACCACCATCGGCACCGGCACCGTCTTGGCGCTGAACTCATCCCATTTCCAGATATGCACATCGGTGCCACAAATCGCCGATTTTTTCACTTTGATCAGCACATCCGCCGGGCCGACCTCGGGCACCGGCACGTATTCCATCCAGAGCCCCGGCTCAGGCCGCGACTTCACCAGCGCCTTCATCTCATTCTGCATTGCCCTGCCCCCACAAATCGGTGCTCAGATATTTCAACCCGCTGTCGCAAACGACGAAGGCGACGCAGCCACCCCGCTCAGCGCCCTGCAACAGCCGGATCGCCGCCGCCAGGTTGGCCCCGGCGGAATAGCCGCCGAAAATCCCTTCGGTTCGGGCCAGAAGCCGCGCATGCTCCGCCGCCTCGGCCCCGGTGACGGTCACATCGCCCGCCAGACCGACCCCGCGCAGATGCTTGAGGTCGGGCATGGAGTATCCTCCACCCTGAATCGGGTGATCCGCCCGGTCAGGATGCACGGCGTAGCAGCGCACCCCAAGAGGGCTGAAAAACCGCGCTGCGCCGCCGATGGTGCCGCCAGAGCCGACGAAATCGCAGAACGCCGTCACCGCATGGCCCGACTGCTCCCAGATTTCGGGCGCGGTGCCACGCGCATGCGCCTCGGGGTTGCCCGCCCGCGCAAACTGATCGGCCCGGAACGCGGCGCGCGCCTCAGTGATCCGCCGCGCCTCCGCCTCGACCAGCGCCAGATCGGCTCCCGATACCTCACCGGGCTTTGCGCCCTCGGCTTGGCGCACCAGCACCACCTCCGCGCCGAGGCCGCGCATCATCCGCGCCCGCTCCTCTGAATTGCCCTCGCTCATCACCGCGACAAAGGGATGCCCCAGCACCGCGCAGACAATCGCCAGCCCGGTGCCCATGTTGCCCGAGGTCAGTTCGACCACCACCTGCCCGTCGCGCAACTCGCCACTCGCGCGCGCCGCTTCGATGATCGCCCGCGCCGCGCGGTCCTTCTTGGAAAACCCGGGGGTGAGATAATCGAGCTTGGCCAGCACCCGCCCCTCAAGGCCGAGCGCCGCGCCGATGCGATGCAACTCGACCAGCGGCGTGTCGCCAATCGCCTCGATCACTGACGGCAGCGGCGTCATGCAATGACCCCCAACTCGTGCCCGACACTCTCGAATGCGTCAATTGCCCGGTCGAGCATGTCACGGCTCAGCGCGGCACTCATCTGCGTGCGGATGCGGTCCTGCCCCTTGGGCACCACCGGAAACGAAAACGCGGTCACGTAAACGCCGCGCGCGTTCAGCTTGGCCGCCATCTCCTGCGCCAGTTTCGGGTCGCGCAGCATCACCGGGATGATCGCATGCTCGCCCGGCAGCAACTCGAACCCCAGCGCGCCCATCCGCTCCCGGAAATACGCCGCATTCTCCCACAGCCGCGCTCGCAGCGCCCCGCCATCCTCCAGCATGTCAAACACCTTGAGCGAGACACCCGCGATCACCGGCGCCAACGTGTTCGAAAAGAGATACGGCCGCGAGCGTTGTCTTAACCAGTCCACAACCTTCGCATTCGCCGCCGTATACCCGCCCGAGGCCCCACCCAGCGCCTTGCCCAGCGTGCCGGTCAGGATATCCACCCGGTCCATCACCCCGAAATGCTCGGGCGTGCCACGCCCGGTTGCGCCGACAAACCCGGTGGCGTGGCAATCATCCACCATCACCATCGCGTCATAGCGCTCGGCCAGATCGCAAATCTCGTCGAGCGGCGCATAGTACCCATCCATCGAGAACACCCCGTCGGTGGCAATCAACCGATGCCGCGCGCCCTTGGCCTCCTTCAGGCACCGCTCTAGGTCGCCCATGTCGCGATTGGCATAGCGCCAGCGCTGCGCCTTGCACAGCCGCACCCCGTCGATGATGCTCGCATGGTTGAGCGCATCCGAAATGATCGCATCCTCCGGTCCAAGGATCGTCTCGA
>Ga0209947_1001747_pt1 | contig 12756 bp, 11 predicted proteins | sample SalPonR2_B_D2_MG_FD_185706 | JGI IMG/M metagenome (GOLD analysis project Ga0209947, IMG submission 185706) | Salt pond soil microbial communities from South San Francisco under conditions of wetland restoration - Salt Pond MetaG R2_B_D2_MG... ... | reverse complement strand
GACGGGCGTCAGTTTGTTCTGTTTTGGCAGCCCGGCACCTCTTCCCCCGTTGACTCCCCGGCAGTAGCCGCCGGAAGAGATGTGGGAAGTGCCCAGGCCTACTTTCCTGAGGCGGACACGCGGGCAAAAGTTGCACGCGAGGCGGAAGACCAGGGTAAGAACAGCAGCAAGGCTCAGGAAGGCGAGGCGGACACGCGGGAGCTGAGCTTTTTCTGGGACGGGGAACAGATTAGAGACCGGGAGACAGGCAGCGAGTGGTCTGTGAGCGGCTTGGCGGTAAGCGGTGAACTAGAAGGAACCCAGCTGGTAGGGCCGGTTACCTTTAACCATTTCGGCTACTCCTGGAGTGTGTTCAAGGATGAATACTAGGGGTAGGTGCGAGGTTTTAATAAGGTTTTTAACAGGGCTTGTGTAGGGTCTTACATAAATCAGGGTTGTATTATGGCCTGATTAGGGCGGAGGTCTCTTCCAATTCAAAGGAAAAACTGTAAGGGACAGGCTTTGCAAGACCAGCCTCCATCGTTGACTCTGACGACCTATTCTGGGCCGGGAGTTCCGTAGGAAGGGCCGCTGCTGCACCAGTGATACGGTAGTCAATGCTTTTCCCTCCGATGAGGGTATCAACTGTCTTCCTTCCGGCTTTCAGGTAGTTAAACAGCATGGGTTTAGAAACACTTCTACTGCTTTCCGGGGGAATTTGCAGCCTCTGGGGAAGGGCACCCTTGTCCCAGACCGCTTTTCTTACAGAGAAGGTATACTCCGCCGTGGAAAGAAGGATGGGAAAGGAATTGGGATTCGATATTTCTACCTTGTATTCGATGTCGATGGTATGAGTCTTAAACTGCGCAATAACTACCTCGGGAATCCGCACCTGAGGTAGCTGAGGGAGCGGTAAGGTTCCATTCACTTCTGATGTCAGCTGAATATTTTCATTCACTCCGCTATCCGCCCGTGCTTCCACTACAAGCCTGTAGCGCAGTTCGGCCGGCTTATCCGGGGGCTGCGGCCCTTTTTTCGGTTCCCCCAGCGGCAGCTGTATCGGCACTTCCATTGAAGAACTCCCACCGGCAGGTACTCTGTGATCGACAAGTTTCTGACGGCCGGAGACTATAGGACTTCGGTCGGGCTCAAGGACTGCTTCGGGGTCGAGGGCAATGTCAGAGTCGGAGCCAGGCTCCGGTCCAGAGCTGGTGGGCTGGCCGATCTCTTCCAGCCGGTAGCGGTAGCTGTGAAGCTGCAGCGTGTCCGGACCCGGGTTTGTAATGGTGAAATGAAAGGTAAGCTCGGCGGATTCGAAAGAGTGAAACTGCTTCTGAGTTCCGCTGTGCTGCAGGCCTGGAGGCAGCGAAGCGGCTGGAACCGGAGGTTGTTCGGGTATGTCCCGACCGGCACAGCCGGCTATCAGCACCAGGGTAAGGGCGAGCAGCAGTAGAGTAAGTGAGGTCCGCAGTAGAGTAAGCGGGAGCCGCCGGGACCTGCGGAGGTCAGGAATTCGACCGCCGGCGGAAATTGAGTGTTTCATTCTCCCATCATAGTCCTTCCGCCCCTAGGGATCAATGCGTGTGGGCCATTATCAGCTATTCTCAATTTGGATAGTGTAATTACACTATCCAAATTGAGAATGCCCCCAAAGGTTGAGATATATAAAGTTTTGCAAAGAAAATGATGCGAATTCTAAGTTTGGAAGTCTATTGACTTCCAAACTTAGAATCGCTGAGCCATAATATCATGTAGGCTGCCGCCGTTTCTTACGTTCGAAAAGCCCATCTGTTGAAGAATCCTCTGGCCGTAGGCGGAACGCGCACCGGAGGTGCAGTACAGGCTAATCTCACGGTCCTTGCTGCCGAAATCTCCCGCCCGCTTAGACAGTTCATCGAGGGGAACATTTATCGCCTTTGGGTGAGCACCCATGGCAAATTCGCGGGGGGTACGCACATCTACAATAAGTTCTCCGCTTTCGGCGGCTGCCTCTTCGGAGCCGGAAAGCTCCGTGGAAGCGCCCTCCGCGCTTTCCGTGCCGTCCTCTGCACCGGTTTTCCTTGGCGCGTCTGTCGCGCCATTGGCGGAACCCGCGTCTGTTTTACTTTCCGCGCCGGCCACGCCCGCGGCGGCAGCGGAACCAGCGCCGGTCTCCTCCAAGTCATCGATACTTTTCTGCTCTATCGGAAGCAGGCCAACCTGAAGCTGCTCAAAGCCAAGGGCCCGTGCATGTCGCTCCAGTGAGATATACCCGCCGCTCAGGTTAAAAACCCGGGTAAAGCCGGCGCCCCTGAGCATTCGCAGGGCCACATGGCCCTTCTGCCCGTCATCGCTGATGAGCAGGATGGTCTGGTCCTTAGGAATCTGCTCCATATTCTCCCGCAGGTGGTTCTGGCTGAGGTTGTTGCTGCCTGCCATATTAGCCCTGCCAAAGCTAATCGGATCGCGCAAGTCCACGGCAACTGTCTGATGCTCCAATACGAATTGTTCCAGGTTCTGCGCTAAAATTGACGGGCTAAAGCCGCTGCGATGATTCTCAGCGGTAAAGGCCGCCATATGTACCGGGCCGTTGGGGCTGTTAAAGGGCGGGGCGTAGGCCAGGTCAAGCTCCTCTATGTCCGCAAGGCTGAGCCCTCCGGCCATGGCGGTGGCAATTACATCCAGGCGCTTATCGATACCCACCCGGCCGGCCGCCTGGGCACCCAGCACCTTTCCGCTCTCGCGGTCAAAGATAAGCATAAGGCTCACTTTCTCAGAACCGGGGTAATACGCGGTATGGCTGGCCTTGTGCACCACCACCGCCTCTGCGGCAAAGCCGGCATCCCGGGCCGCCTTTAAGCTTAATCCGGTGGAACCAGCGTTCAGGCCAAACAGCTTAAACACCGAGGTCCCCGTAGCACCGGAATACTCCTTCTCGCCGCCCAGAGCATTTTCGGCGGCAATACGTCCCTGCCGATTCGCCGGACCGGCCAGGGGCAGGCGGAGCTTTTTCCCCAGGATCTTATTTTCTATCTCCAGCATATCCCCGGCGGCAAAAATATCCTTGTCGCTGGTCTGCAGACGGTTATTCACCAGTAGTCCCCCCGCATCGCCTAACTCGAGGCCGGCGTTCTCCGCAAGTTTCAGGCTGGGGCGTACCCCTACGGACAGAAGAACAAACTCTGCATCTACCGATTTCCCGTTGCTAAGAAGCACACGGCTCTCCTCGATCTCCTTCAGCGAGGTACCCAGATGCAGTTCCACCCCATAGTCCAGAAGCTCCTTCTGCAGATATCCCGCAAACTCCGCCTCCATATTCGGCATAACCTGGTCGGCCATCTCTACAAGCCGCACCTTCATACCCCGCTTAGCCAGGGCTTCAACCATTTCAAGGCCGATAAACCCTCCGCCCACCACCACGGCGGTCTTTGGAGTATTGGTTTCAATAAAATTATCAATGCCGTCCATATCATCCAGGGTCCAGAGCTGGAACACATGGTCCCTTTCTACCCCCGGCAGATGCGGCACCAGCGGTTTCCCCCCCTGGGCGAGAATCAGCTTATCGTAGGCAAACTGCTTCTCGCTATGATCCTGTTTATCCCGAGCCAGCACATACTTGTCCTTCCGGTCAATCCGGATAGCCTCGGTATTGGTGTGCACATTTACCCTGTACTGGTCGTAGAAAGTCTGGGCACTTGCAAGGATGAGTGATGATCGATGCTCTATATCGCCTCCGATGTAGTAGGGCAGGCCGCAGTTTGCGAAGGACACATCCGGGCCGGCCTCTATCAGGGTGATGGTCGCATCCTGGTTCACACGCCGAGCTCGGGCGGCAGCAGTAGCTCCGGCCGCAACCCCGCCGATAATGAGTATATTTAGCATAATTGTTTCTCCTATATATTACTTATAATATACACAAAAAAGAGAAACGTGTCAAAGCTGTTTAAACGATGGTTCAAAGGAAAGAGATAATTTTAGGCAGGAAGATAATAAACGCGGCGAGCACTGCGTGGACCGAGGTAACCAAGACCGCCCCTGCAGCAACATCCTTTGCCACCCGTGCTTCCTCTTCGATCTCCTTGGTCGCCAAGTCCACATACGACTCTATAGCGGTGTTCACCAGTTCCGCAAACAGCACCAGGGTAATCGTAATAGTAAGGTACATCCAATCGGCATGGCTAATTCTCAGCACAAAACCAAAACAGACCGCCAGCACGGCCAGCACAATATGCACGCGCATGTGAAACTCATACTTCACAGCACCATGTATGCCCCGCAGCGCATAGGCAACGCTCCGCTTAAATGAACGCCTGTGATATTTCATACCAGGGAGAGTATACCACATAATCTGCTGGTTCAACTGGAAATTCATTTAGAACTCCGGCCACTCAATGCGAGAGGAAGAAGCTGCGGAGTTCTATTAGCTGGGGGTGATCAGATATGCAAGGTCTAGTGACGAGGTACGAGTTATATTATTGTTGAAATAGAGGAGGAGAAGTGACCGTAGCTATTGTGTATTATTCAAGGACTGGGAACACCCGCTTTGTTGCCGAGTGTGTTGTGGAGAAAACAGAGGGGGCGCTTATTCCCCTGGAAGAGAAGGGGACCAGAAAAGGTCTTTGGGGTTTTCTAAAGAGCGGGTTCCAGGCCAGTCTTAAGCGATCCTCACGACTGCTTGGACAGCCGTGTGAGCGTACGGCGTCATTTGATACCCTTTATCTGTGTTCACCTATATGGGCGGGAAATGGGAATCCTGCGATTAATGCTTTCTTGGGTGAGGCAGATTTAACCGGGAAAAAGGTAGTTATTGTCACCCTACAGACTGATCCAAAACACGGCGGGAGCGACCGTGTGCATGCGTACCTTGCAGATCGAGTTGTTCAGTGCGGCGGCCCGATCCGGTAGGGTGATTTGTGCCGATTTTTTATCCCGAAGTCTCTGATTTTTTCGAGTTTCGGCTAGCGCTCCTCGTTAAATTTTCCTATCTTCAAGTAATTTGTGTTTGACACATATGCAAAGGCGTGGTTTACTTATTTAAGGAAAGAAAAAAAGGAGGCTCTTATGGATCGACGAATTCTATTAGTGACATTGATCGCACTAGTGGCACTCGGTTCTGCATTTGCCGGCGGTGGGCAGGAGGAAGAAGCACCCAAAGAACTTACACTTTTGACATGGAACTTGCCCCATTACGAGGAACAGATTAATGGATGGATCGCTGACTTTGAGGAGATGCATCCCGATGCGACGATCGATTGGGTTGACGTAAAGGGGGGCGAGTGGTCTACCTACTTCCAGACACAACTCGCAGCGGGAGATCCGCCCGATATCATCGACGTACAGGGTGCCCTGTGGTACCAATACGCGGCGGATGGTGTTCTCCTTGATTTGACCGAACGATTTGCAGCGGAACCTGCCGTAAAGGATCGTTTCTACCCCGATCTGTTCGAGGCAGCAGCAAACTTTAATGGCAACTACTATATGCTTCCTCTCTACACCCCTTCAACCGTGCTGTTCTACAATAAACCGATGTTTGAGGAAGCCGGTCTTCCGGGTCCGCCAAAAACGATGGAAGAACTAGTTGAATACTCCCGAGCATTAACCGAAGATGAACGGGGCGGGTTTATCACGCTTAACTTCGACTGGCTCTATTGGCCGCTGTTTGCGAGCAACGGTGTTGAAATCCTTACATCCGATAAATCAGCAGCAGCGTTTAACACACCGGCGGCGGTTGAAGTACTCGAGACATTGACAGCTCTCACCGATGAAGGTGCTATTCCCGCAGTAACGTGGACAGGACGTTGGGCTGAGCCAAATGGAGCATTTGGCGCTGGTCAGGCGGGTATGCTCAACGCGCACGTAACGGCATTTAACGCGTTCAGTTCAAACAGTGACTGGGCCAATGAGGACACAATTGGTGTGGCTTCATTCCCTGGTAACTATGCAGTTCCAAACTATCACAGTCTTGGGATTACCAGCACCACTAAATATCCTGATTTGGCGTGGGATTTCGTCAAGATCGTCACCAGCGACAAATGGGCTCAGGAGATCGTAAGCAGTCTCGGAACTCTCAGCGGAAACAAAGCTGCCGACGACATAGCCCTAAACGATCCCGAATTCCAAGCGGACAATCCCGTAAAGGTTCGCATGTTTGAGGTGGAACGCAGTAACATGGCGAACCTCACTGGAATGACCGGTCTCGCTGCGGATTCACGCATTAAGGATGCGGTTTATACCAACCTCACACGCGCGATTTTCGGCGAAGTTTCGGCACAAAAGGCCTTGAATGACGCCGAAAAAGCAGTTAACGCGATTCTCGCCGAATAAGCGAAGGAGGATTCAACCTCTGGTTATACCGGGGCCGTAATGGCTTCGGTATAACCGTCCAAACGTTATGAAACACAAACATCCACGAGGGCTCATCGCTCTCTATTTGTTGCCTTCAATTGCCGTCTTGTTCCTTTACCGGTGGCTTCCTGTTATGTGGAATTTCTTTCTGTCGTTTCAGAATTGGAAGCCGATCGGTGAAAATGAATGGATAGGCCTAAAGAGCTATCAAACGATTATCGCTGATCCGGTGTTTTGGGAATCACTCGAGAATACGCTCATTTATTTTTTTATTGGAACTCCAATTGCGATTGCATTGGCTTTGCTGCTCGGTCTACTCGTGAATGAGCCGATCCGTGGTCGTAACTTCTACCGGACGGTTATTTTCCTCCCTTATCCGATCACCCCGGTGGCGATCGGTTTAATCTGGAAATGGATGTTGAATGATCGCGTCGGACTCGTAAACCATATCCTGCGCTCTCTCGGACTTATCGAAAACGGGATACCCTTTCTTCAATCATTCCAATTTGCGTTACCTTCCGTGATTGGTACGACTATCTGGCAAGTCGTTGGCTATTTTATGATTCTGGTGCTCGCCGGTTTGCAGACAATCCCCACAAGTCTCAACGATGCCGCACTCATCGATGGTGCCGGCACTATTCGGCGGACCTGGTCGATCACACTTCCGTTAATCAAATCGACACTGTTTCTCTGCTTCATCATCGGTATTATCAACTCCTTCACGGTTTTTGACATGGTCTACGTAATGACGAACGGTGGGCCTGGACACGCCACAGAGTTCCTGGTGACCTATATCTATCGGAACGCGTTTGAATTCAGCCGGCTGGGTTATTCGGCAGCAATGACAGTCGTGATGTTTATTGTTCTTCTTGCGGTAACGTTCCTCTCCAACCGTCTATCCGGTGGGGAAGCCGGGGGAGGCCGCAACTATGAGTAAAAGCAAAAGCCGGCAGGAACTGGTCGGAAAAATTCTGGCCCAGGTTGTGTTAATCGCAGCGACCGCGGTTATAATTGTCCCCCTGTATTGGGTTTTCAAAACAAGTTTGACGGGAGAAAACCTTTACAGTTATCCACCGAGTCCATTTCCGGTGAATCCGCATCTGTTCAACTTTGTCGATGTGTTCTATTGGATACCATTCGCGCGGTTTGCCCTTAACAGTGTTATCGTCTCAGGAATTGTCGTTTTTGCAAACTTGTTGTTCAATTCAATGGCTGCGATGGCTCTCACATACGATTTTAAACTGAAAAGTATCGTTATTACAATGTATCTGAGCAGTATGATGATCCCGTTCCAGACGGCGATCATCCCCGCATTTTTGCTGACGCGGGAACTTGGGCTTCTGAATAGTCACCTTGGTTTGGCGATGCCGCTTCTGGCAACGATCGTGAACATATTTGTGTTCAAGAGTTCGTTTGACGCAGTGCCAAAATCGATCATCGATTCGTCACGTATCGACGGGTTAAGTGAATGGCGCATCCTCGATAAGATTTATCTCCCGTTGGCGGGACCGGCGATCGCTACTAATATTATTCTGGCGTTCGTTTGGTCGTGGAACAACTTCATCTGGCCACTCATTATCGTTCGCGATGAGGAAATGCAAACATTACCTTTGGCGCTTTCCCGCTTTCTCAGCTATTTCGAAGATACTAGCGGGCAGCTGTACGCTTTCGTCGTACTTGTCGCAATACCGGTTATTCTAGTCTTCCTTGCAAATCAAAAAAGCTTCGTGAAAGGGATCCTCGCGGGAGCGGTGAAAGGATAGGATAATGAAAAAATTTCCAGAGATAAATTTTAATATCGTCCTCCTGATCCTTGCCGTTCTTATTGCAATTGGCCTTCCGGCGTGGAAAGAGATTCAGGGGACCGGGGAGATTCGCGGGCAGGTTGTCGACACAGAGGGTGATCCGGTAGCGAATGCCCAGGTTCGGATTCGTGAAAAAACTCTAAACTTGATTAAAGACGGACAGATCGTAACGACTGATCGCAATGGAACGTTCGTATTCACGGAAATGGAAATGATCGAGTTTATAATCGATGCGTCGCACCCGAATGGAACGGCCAGTGTCGAAAACCGATACCACACCTATTTCTCCGGCCAGGATTTCGAGCTCCCGGAACCAGTGGTTCTTCTGCCCGAATCCGAAAGAGATAACGAATGACACTGCGCTGGCCTGTGTCTGTACTACAACGACTTGTGGTAGTCGCGTTTTCCGTAGCGGCCGCCACTGCTTTTTTATCGCTCTTTTGGGAATCTCTTATGACCGTCGTGTTACCGGCGGCAGTTCTTGTGTACTTTGTGGTCTCGTTAGTGTTCTCTCCGCGCTTCGTAAAAATTGCGGCTGGCGTTATGCTTACCGCAGGACTTGTTCTCTTGACAACGGTGACTGATGTCCGGGGGACGTGGGGAGACGGGCTGAACAGAAGCGCCGGAATGCTTATCCTCTTTAGTGCCATTCCTCTTCTGACTGAAATGTTTACCACGCTTACCGAACGAACCGGTCCGCGAGAACGCCGCGCTCATCGGCATAAACAGAACAGGTTAGCACCGCTGGTCGAAGTCGCGGGTACGCAATTCGTGCTCTCTTTGGTCATGAGCATCGGCGCGTTATGGATCACCGGGCCCCTGTTCGAAAAGCGAGGATTCGACACAACGACAAATCATCGTGGTATGTCACTGGGGTATTCCATGAACGTTACATCGTCACCGTTTGATGTGATCGTACATACGGCAATACTTCTCAGTGGAATCACGTACTTTCAGTTTATCGGTGGAGCGGCAGCTGCGCTTTTCTGGTACGTTAGCGCCTTTGCATTGGTCGAATTTTTCCGGAATCGTCGTATGGGTTTGGTTGACGACAATACCGTCTCGGAGATGCCGGGAAAGCTTAACGACAACGAAAACACCCCAACTGTATCTCCTCTGCTCCTTGCCCACCTTGGATTCCTCTTTGTGGCTGCAATTGTCGGTACTGCGCTTTTTTCTGAACTTCCGAGCGCGGTTGTCATCGGTGTCCTCGGTGGTGTATACGGTATGATCTGGCAATTTCGAACACGAGGAATCGCCGCGGTGCTACACGCACGCCGCCTGGTGGGAAACGCGATCCCGAATTATTCCGGCTTTCTTCCCCTGTTGATAGCAGCCTCATTTATGGGAACGGTGCTTCCGGAGTCACCGTTGTCCCACTTTATTGTGGCTATTGTGGAAACGGTTACAGATTTTCCGATGTATTTCAGTCTTCTCTTTATTATTGCGAGCACCATTATGCTTGCGGTATTCGGCGTACATATGTTGGTCACAATCGTGATCTTCGGTACCGTGTTCACGGCGGAAACACTAGGCCTGACACCCCTCGGTTTTGCCCTGGTTCTTATGATCGCCTACGTGTCCTCAATGAATATATCACCGCTTGTCCCGTTTACGGCATTGGTTGCAACCGTCACGGGTTATAAAAATCCACTTATTGTTGTTCGTCATATCTTCTTTCCGTGGTGTATAGTCGTTGCGGGTATGCCGCTGATCCTAATGTGGGGATTTTCCCTTTGACATTCGGCACCATGGGGTTAGAATATAACTATGAGTGATGCTATCAGTTTCTATAACCAGCGTATTGTGTCAAACGAGTCCATTGCTCCAATAGTTCGTGTGGTTGAGACAGATATCGATCTGTACTACCATATCGCGTTTGAGATGTACACGGCAATCGAACGAAACAACCGTGACAACTTACCATCGGTGTTTATTGCCCCGGTGGGGCCGACGTTCCAGTACCGGCGATTCGCATGGCTGTGCCGACAACGACCGATCGACCTGTCACAATTACACATCTTTTTCATGGATGAATATCTTGATAAAAAGGGCCAGCTTATAGACCCCAACGATACTCTCTCGTTTCGAGGATTCGTCCGGCGTGAACTGCTTGATCTACTGGACGACGTTTCGACGTTCAAACCCGCGCAAATATACTTCCCCGATCCGATCGATCCGGACGCATATGACGCACGGCTTAGCTCGCTCGGTGGCGCGCAGATCTGTTTTGCCGGTGTCGGAATTAACGGCCATCTTGCATTTAACGAACCCCCGTCTCAAGAGGAACCTGGGTTCCGAAACGCGCCAAGCCGTGTTGTGACGTTAAGTCGCGAAACGATCACGATCAACAGTAATACAGCCCTCGGGGGTGCGTGGGAACAGATACCCTCCCAGGCAGTGACGGTGGGGATGAAGCAAATTCTGGAAAGCTACCGTATTATGGTATACCTCAATCGCCCCTGGCAGCGGGCAGTGGCCCGAAAAATGTTGTTTGGTCCGGTTACAACTCTCTTTCCAGCGTCTCTGGTACGAGAACACAAAGACGTTGTGGTCACAATGACCGAGTCGGTCGCAGTTCCTCCGAATTTTGGATTACGTTGAACACACAAAGCGAGATACATTCTGATGGTCACCTCCATTTTGGCGATTTTGGCCGGCTTCCGGAACTGTTAGAATATGTTGAACGCCTTCAGCTTGGGTCGATCGGTTTATTATCGCTCCCCACCGCCGGTACTGGCGAACAGGGTGACACGATCGTTAACTTCAATCCAGAAGTCCTAGTTGCGTCATCGGTACTCGCTGCACGAGGCACAATCGCTCCGGCATTTGGCTCACTTGATAATCGCTATCGCCTGCGTGACCTCTCTGATGGCGGGAAACGATGGAACCCGGCGCGGCAAGTACAAGAAATGCGGGCCGCCGGGTTTCAGGGAGTGAAGTTTTGGGAGGGAAAGCCGGAACTCCAGACAAGCCTTAGGTTAGCCCTGGATGATCCGTTGCTGTGTGCCGCCTACCGAGACGCCGGTACGGCGGATATGCCGGTCCTGATTCATGTGGCGGATCCACCGCTTTTTTGGACGCGAGAGGGCGGCCTGTGGAGCTACGTAAACCGGAACGTTCTCGAATTTGACGAACTGATGCGCCAAGCCGGTGCGATATGCGAGTGCGCACCACACACGCATTTCATATTTCCTCACCTTCTGTTTCTCGCAGGAGAACTTGATCGACTCGCATGGTTTCTTGACCGATACCCAAATATGTCGGTCGATCTTGCACCTGGTATGTACATGTACCCTGCCCTTGGCGCCGCAGATGGCAGTGGAATACCTTTGTCTAAACAACAATACACTGCAGCGCGTGAATTCTTTTCAAACTACGAAACCCGAATCCTCTTCGGAACCGATGCGTTTTTCCTGGCACCGGAATTAAAACTACTTCCACCGCATTCATTAGAAGCCAATTTCGATCGGTATAACACTCTCCTTCGTTTTCTCACTCATATGGCGATATCGGATAATCCATTTTCCCCATTACCGGAGGTCGGACACTTTGTCGGACTGGGATTGAGTGCAAAAACGATTCGTTTGATTACATATGAGAACATCAATAAACTCTTTCGAGGGCCGGTCATACCTAACCCGAAAGCGATTAAGAATTACCTTACGCGCTGGGCACTACCGCTGTCCGGCGAGTCGGAGGATAGTATCCGAACTCGTACACAACGCGTTGAAAAGGGGTTTATGCTGCTTTCCGAGTAGCTCACACCAACAAAACATTGTCATGCCAAACCGAATGAAGAAAACACTGAAATAATATTGCACAACTGATCTACCCGCGGATTTTTGCTCCGTTGCGCGAAAGATGGTTTCACTCCTCGATGAGCCCTACGAAGCTATCCGGGAGCAGCATGAAAAGCACAATAGCCGAAAAATGAAGAGGCTGCAAATCTCCCGAAGGTAATTATGTGAAGAAACAGAACAAAGAGAGCTAAAAACCCTTCCTTCCAGCCCCTATTCACTCAAATCCTTCGAACACAGAAAGGTCGTTCCCGACTACTATGTGCTCCTGTCAGCCGAGCAGTTCACCCGACAGGCACATAGAGCATTGGCGAGGAAACCTATCTTGTCATCTCCCATCTCCGGCAGTCCAAGCGGCTCAAAGAGCGGGTTTACAAACCTTGTGTCGGCATCATTTCTATATGCCGACCAAGTACTCGGTTGAAGATCTGAACATAGCCTGCCGAAAAGCCTGGAATTACAACCCTATCAGCTATCGTGAGGTGAAAAGTTACATCGAAGACCCTTGACTCCAACGAAACCTCAGTTACGAATACAATCAATAAGATCAGCAGCATAAGGATTTACGGTATGGCAAGTGTCTGTCTTAGCCTGCTGGAGGCCGCTCAGGATATTATCATTACGGGAGCAATGGGCGTGGTAAAAGCTTTGTGGGTATCGCTCACTGGCTCTCATCAACGCCCTCTCTTCCATCAATACACGTTTCATCAGGTTCTTTGCTTGGGTGTAGCTACGCTTCCACTGCCGGTCTACCGCACCTCGGCAAAATCGCTCAATTCAGGTTCAATTTTTCGCATATGTATTCCTACTCGTGCGAATTTGCATTTATATAAATGCAAATTCGCACG
>Ga0209947_1001737_pt1 | contig 12792 bp, 10 predicted proteins | sample SalPonR2_B_D2_MG_FD_185706 | JGI IMG/M metagenome (GOLD analysis project Ga0209947, IMG submission 185706) | Salt pond soil microbial communities from South San Francisco under conditions of wetland restoration - Salt Pond MetaG R2_B_D2_MG... ... | reverse complement strand
AATACATATATACATAGTATCATAGAGAACTTCAAAAACAAACAAACATTCTATACAACTTTGTTAACTTATAATACATACACAACAGCCTCATAAACTGACATTTATAAAAAAAAATGTTATGTATATACACAACACAATCAATATGATGACTATTAGAGATATTCAGACAGCTTTGGGAAGAAATGATCTATCAGAGGTCACTAGTTATGAATTATTTGAAGCAGGTCTTATAAACATTTTAGAGGTATCGACTATGTCGTCACCCATGAATCTTTCTACGTTACAGGGTGTACCCGGATTTATTATCGAGGATCTACACGAATTGGTTTCACGTGCTAACAATAGCGAACTTGACTGTATTTGGATACCAGAGTAATTATAAGATTTCTTAAAAAAAACTAAAAAAAAACATTAAAACATTTAATGTTTCTATTTAATGTGTAGTGTTCTATTAGCGAAAAATACACTTACAATACAAAATTCTATAAACTTTGTTAACTTACATAAGAACATATCTAATTTGATCTAAACGATTAAGAGTAAAAAATAAATGAATGAAGTTCTTAAAAAATTGCAGGGTTGTGGTATAATATTTTTCAATAAGAAAAATAGAATAACAGATGTCTGTAGGAAAATGAAGAAAAGTGATTATGCCTACATAGGATTTTATATAACTGTATCAGAACATCAACACGACTGTTGGTATTCAGATATATTAGGAATAAATGATTTATATTATACTAAAACTACAATAGAAATTCTAACTCAAAGTCACACGATTCATTGTAAACCTATAAAAAAATATGATAGTTTAGAACGGAAATTTAGAATAGCAAGTTATGTTATAACTAAACGTCAACCATTTAGTAGGTTATCTATATTTAGAGAGCTTTCTTTTCTAGATGTTGATTTAGAGAAATATACACCTATAAGAAATATAAACTCTTTGTATGATATAATACACCTATCTATAAATGAAAAAGATACTACCAATTTCTCTTTAAATGTGGAGAATTATTACTGCAAAACAATAAATAATACAAGAGATGCACTCTTACGTATACTATACAACAATACTTTGTTTGATAAAACTGTATGTATTGATAAGTTTGATATAAAATCTATAAGAAACATTCAAGATGAAAATAATTCCATAAAGGATTTTGCGAAAAATCTCACGGAAAGAATTCTTGAAGATGATAATATGTATTTACATTTTACGAAATTGTCTGTAATTCCAAATGATATAGATGTTTATGAATTTTACGGAAGAAACAATAATTATATACAATTTTGGACAGCCGTATCATTTTTATTTGAACAATCGAAGAATTCAAATACTTATAACATAGACATTTACAATTCACAAGAAATAGTAAAAGATAAATTAATAGCTTCAAATGTAAAGATTTGTAAATTATTTACTTTGAAACAAGAGAATTCATCTAACATTCATATATACAACGGAAAGATATCAAAATCGAAAATGGTGAAAGAAGAATTGAAAATGAAAAACATAACAGAAGATTTTATGGTATATCTTCGAAAATGTTCTTTCGGAAAAATAATAGACGCTAATATTATATGTAACTATTTTGATAAAATACAGTCTATTCTAAAAGTATTTACACATATTCAACTTAAAACACCAGAATTAACAAATTGTACCAAACTAGAATTCGTTTCATATAGAAATGTTTGTAAGGATATAATTCCGGTAAAGATAGTAGGGTATGATAGCACTTACTATAGTTCATACTTTCAAAAACTATATATGTTTTGGAATCAAATAAAACTTCTTATTATCACATCTTTTAACACTGGATGGATAAACGAAATATATCTTACCAACAATGTAAATAGTGTATGTAAACTTCTAGACATAGAGACGATACCGATAAAGAAAAGAATAAACGTTTCCGAAGATCAAACAGTAAAGGACGAAAAAGTGAATACTTTTGTTTTGAAAGAAATAAATGGAAAGCTAACAGATTCTCAAGTAAATATTTTCAAAGATTATACAAGAGAAAAATTTAAAGATATATGGAAATGTTGGAATTCTAAAGTATTTAGTTACAATTCTTTATACAAAGAATGTAGTGAATTAGATAATAGTCTTGCAAGTGCTATAACAATTACATATGGAAGAGACCATATTAATCATTTAAATCTCTCACTATTTGTAAAGTCTGTAACGATAACTATAACTAATAATTTTGATGCGTGCCAAAAAAGCGTAGAATTTCTTAAGAAATCCTGTAAATATATGATAGATAATGCAGAAAAAACACATGAAATAGTATTAAACATAAATGAATGGGTAAAACATATTAACAATATATATGAAAAACAGAACTATAAAGATTCTCTTCTAACCGAGTATACAGGAAATACTCACACATGTATTTTCACAGGAGAAGATTCTTTAGATATATATAATATAGATAATTACAAATATGTTTATATATCTTATACAAATCCTCAACTTCATTTATTAACAAAGAATGAATTGAAAGAACTTTTAGAAACGATAGGTGAAACAACATCAAACGAACTAAATGAGTTAAAAACAAAAATAGTAAACTGTATAACAACTGACAAGACAGATTAAAAATAAGGCTAGCAAAAATAAACTTTATTAAAATGAGTACATATATTACAGATCTAATATCTGAAAAACTAACAGAATATGAGAATTTTTATTATAACGATCAGTATTCCGAAAGTAATATTGAAATGGAGATAAAATTCAAAGTCGGTACAAAGAAATCACAACAGAAGATGACTGCCGCAAGTTTTTATCGAGTGAAACGTTTTCTGGAAAACTACAATCTTGATATGAAAGAATATATTTACAGTGTAGATATTATGAACGATAACAGTTCCTCTATTCGTAAACTAACATATACGAAAGGTAGTGATTCAGAATTACCTGTTTGGGAGGTTAAGAATAGATTGTTGAGCGGTAATTACAACGATTACGGAATGAAGATAGACATAAGTGAAGAGTATGGTATCGAGCCTGTTGATAACTTTGAACCTAGTTATTCTAGAAAAATTCATAGATATTCTTTTCACAAACCTTTGCTCGGAGTCATCGATATATCTATCGTAAATACTTCTGAAGGAAAGACTTTTGAGATAGAATTAGAGATAGAAGATGAAATACTTACAAACGTCGATCGAGTAAAATCTCTAAGTCAATATGCTATAAAAATATTCAAACTCATCAATGATACAGATGTTCTATACAGTTATAGAGAAAAACAAAATATCGTAAGTATATTTAACAAAATGGTTTCTAATAATAAACAATCTTTTGATAAAGCTATAACCAATATTTACACTACTAATGCTCGAAACATTAAATATGGAGATTTAGTGAGTGGTGGATTGATAGGAAATGATAACACTCATTACACTATCACTCATAAATCGGATGGTTTGAGAAAATTCATCATGTTTGAAAATGAAACAGTTTGGTTAATTTCTCAAAATGGGTTTGTAAATAAGTTATTTGTTACAGACGATTCTGCTATGAATGGAACCATAATAGACTGTGAAATGATTCCGTACGAATTGAGAAGAACCGAAAATGATGCTCCCAAATCTGAATATTGGTTTGTTATTATTGATGCTTTGGTCATTAAATACGAAAACATTACTAATAAGAATCAAATAGAGAGGTTAAAGGAAGCAGAAGAAATAACCAAAGGTCTACGAAAGAATTCAAAGATAACAATTACAACTAAGAGTTTCAAAACGATAGAAAGTGCTGAAGATCTATTTGAAAATGTAATCTATATGCAAGATGATCTTTCCGTTCTTCCATTTTATACAGACGGTTTCATGTTTACTCCTCGAGATACTAACTACATTCCTACTACCAATATCAAGAATATGAAGTTGTATGCTAGAAAGCTTACCAGGTATGCAGACATTGTTAAATGGAAACCACCACAAGAGATAACTATCGATTTTGCTGTTTATAATATTAGAGGAGAATATAAACTTGTATCGGAGAAACGAAAGGAAAAAACTAGAGAAAAAGTAGTATTCAAAGGTACTCCTTCTTATCCCTTCAATTCTCGCATGATTCGTGAAAATGAATTGCTTCAAAGTGTTCAAAACGGAGACATAGTAGAATTTGAATTCTCCAATAATATGATGCAGGCTAAACGTCTTCGTCTAGATAAGAATAGACCGAATAATTACGAAATTGCTATAGATAATTGGGAAGATATCAACAATCCTATTACTATAGATGTAATGAAGGGAAAGACTATTCGTTTAATGAGAAAATATCACAACAGAGTTAAGAGAAATCTGTTTTCTTCTCTTCCAAAAGGTAATCTTCTAGACATCGGTTCTGGTAAGGGTGGAGACATAAGTAAGATGAGCAATTTTAAGAAAATTATACTTGTAGAACCCAACACAGAAAACTTAAAAGAGCTTATTAAACGTTTATCCAAATCAAACCTTTCCAAAGAAGGTATATTACTGTATTCTAAAAGCATCAAGGTCAACTCCAAGAATGGCAAGATAACATCTGTTCAATCTTCAGAAGACATTCAAAATGGTAAACAAAAAGTCTTAATATTGCAAACGGGTGGAGAAGATACTTCTTTGATAAAGAATTCCACGAAAGCTTTCTTCGGAGAATTGGCAGATGTAGTGACTATGATGTTTTCGCTTTCATTCTTTTGGGAATCTAAAGAAAATCTCAAGAGTCTAGCAAACACTATTAGAGAATCTTCAAAGAATAATTCAGTATTTGCATTTACGACTGTTGATGGTAAAGAAGTAAATAACTTCTTCGATGTTATGAAAGAAGCAAAAACCATTGATTCTAGATCAAGTACCATATCATATTCTGAAAACCAAATTAAAGGTGTTTCCAAAGATGGCTCTGACATATTCTCACTTAAGAGAATAGGAGAAAATGAAATGGAAATATACCTACCAGACACTATTGTGGGTCAACAAAAAGAATGGATGGTACATATGGAAGATCTTAAAGACTTATTGTATGATTTTACACAGAAATCTTATGAACAGATGAGTAACGAATCTTTACTGTCTACTCCAGAATTTCTTCTTACCAAACTATATTATAGTGGTGTATACGCAAGAGGTTCTTCTCCTGATAAATTAGTTGACAAGAAAGTCAAGATGATACCATACATAGACATAGTTCTTAAGAGAATTACTATCAAGTCTACTGCTGGAATGTTGGACGTTGCTAGCATGATACATGCTATATAAAAAACATATAATTATATGTTTTTGTTAATTCTATACATATTTACTGTGTATCTTCATTTATAAACGATATATACTATATACATATTGTATCATTAGAAATCATTTATAAACGATATATACTATATACATATTGTATCATTAGAAATCATTTATAAACGATATATACATAGTACATATTGTATCATTAGAAATCATTTATAAACGATATATACATAGTACATATTGTATCATTAGAAATCATTTATAAACAATATATACATAGTACATATTGTATAAGAAGAATTCTATATACAACTCATGTAAATCTATAAAACATATATTATATGTTTTAGTTTTTTTAGTCTTCGTATTCTATGAACTGCATTCCATACCATACTCCTTCTGTAATTGAGTGCTTCTTACAAATATTGTTGAAGTGAATCTTTACGGTTGCTCTATCGGGACACTTAACGGAGGGATGAATTTCTCTAAACCATGTGGTAAATCTATTGAATACCTCTTGTAGAGTAATCTTGGCATTTTTGTCTCTAACCGTCTTTGTCTCATCCGTGAACACATATTGAATTTTCTCATTTATGAACATTTTGTAATCATCGTTGTTGTTCCAGTAATTTTGTGTGGATGCCAGAATCTCTTGTGGTAGATCAGTTAGCCCTTCTTTCGCGTATATCTTATAGTAATAAGCCCACAACCACAAAGCCGCAGGAGCCATTGTAGGAATCTTATCGTCGAAAAATCTATCTTGTGGGAATAGTCTTTGAGCATACCTTTCAGCTTCGGTTTCTGGTGCTCCCGTCTTTACCCATGTAGTTTTATACTCTACATTTACTAATCTTTCGTATATAGCTTTGTCGCTACTACTAAATCTGGGAATCTTATTAGCATACATAGATAGTTTGAATGTATTCTTGATCTTTCCTCCGTTTTCATTGCATCCTCTAGCAAAGAAATCGTCACCACCACTTAACATCTTTGTGATTCCGTTTTCCAGTTGAGTAGAATCGTCGGGTTCGCTCAGAGATCCCAATCGAGTACCTTTTAGTTGAGCAGTTTCGGGAGATGGTCCGCTTTTGTTCTGACCTCCTACAAGAACAGACATAGGAATATCTACAGCGTAAGGTCCATATACACAATCAACAGCTTTCTTCCACATAGATTTCGAGTTATTAGTATCTCCTGAATGAACGACAAATAGTTTATCTGGATTGCCCCCTCTGATAGTAGATGCGTGATATTTCTTCATCCAATGTCTTACATCATCGTCTATGAATGTTTCGTTGTACCATTTAAGTAATTCTTTTACTTTAGGTGAATTCATTGTATATTTCTCTGGATACTTTACTGGAGTATGAATAGAAATGTAATCTTGCGGTTTTCCTCTTCTAAACACGCATTCGTATTCTGTTACTTCCATAACTCCATTACTTACTCCTATAGTCATTATATTGGTGTCCAGCATGTCAACGAAATCTCTCTTCTTCTTTTCGAAATTATCTGATATAGCTTTCAGGAGAGCTGGCATATTCTTGTATTTCTTTAGATGTTTGATTAGAGCGCAGCATTTCTCTATTATTATATCGCATTTCTCCTTTTCTTCTTTGTCTGTTAATTTCTGTCTTTCAACCGTTTTTACTGTTTGGTATCTTCTGATTTCTGTCAAGAAACCATCTGTTATTTCTGAACGAATCTCGTTGTCTCTTTGAATTCTTCTCCAACAGTTCTTGTTAAATACAAACCATCCATTTCTACTGCTAGGATTATAGGATATATGAAGCCATCTATAGCAATAATAAGCAAACGCTATATCAGCTTCCGTTCCAGATAGAGCTGACTTGATCGCACTGAAGTAAATATCTCTATGCCATTCCTTATAGGATCTTGGAGAATCTTCTTTTGCATACCAAGCAATCGTTTCGTGATCCATAAGTAAAGCTCCTGGCTTCTGTTTAATCTGTTCGATAAGTACCCATTGAGTTTCACACATTTCTTCGTTGAAGAGTTCACCTCTCTTACAGAAAGATTTCCATTTTAACAATCCTTCTAGACGTCCTTTGTAAACTGTATGAAGACACTTACCTACATCCATTACAAAATGGCGTTCGTTGGCTCTGTAAGTCTTCAAAAGTCCCAACAAAGATTCGCAAACGTTTACAGGAGACATTTTGTTAGAGATAGATTGAGTGTATTCGTTCATCTCTTCCTCTTCCTCTTCATCGTCATACAAACTGTTAAATGTGGGATGCTTTACAGCTTTTGACTTTGGAATACAAATCTTATTACCATACTCCGTAGAAAGAACCACTGGAAGCCAGAAATCTGTATCTCTATCATAAAATAAAGACTTATCGACAAGTTCCGATATAACATGTTGATGGTAATCTAAATCTACTACATCATCAATTTCAATATCATCTTCATCTATATTTTCGTAAAAATCGTAATTTATATCTCTGTAGATTTTATTTAATCTAAGAGTAGGGTGTCCTGGACCAGAATTAGATCCATAAAGTGGAATAGATCCTTTGATCCAATTCTTTTGAATTATTTCGTCCCAATTATTCTTTGGTTGATATATAAGAGAAGAAAACGCATTTACCTTCTTTAGATTCTTAATTGTAGATGGAATGATAAGTTCCGTAAACGTATTCTTATCGATTCTACAATTGGGAAACTGAAATCTTATCTGTGTAAGTATTTCGCCTCTATTCTCATTGATATAGTTGGACTCCGAGTCTAATACAAAACATACTAATTCTTCGTTTAAATCTTCGTTTTTCATGCTTCGAATGTGTTCTTTGATAGAATCTTGAATGCACTTAATAACATTTAGAATGAATGTTTCGTCGTAAAACTCGTCACTCTCCACTTCTTTATCAAAGAGGAGATTTAAAATGACTACTACCGGACAATATTTAGAGGGTATTTCTGATAAAGAAATATCCAAAGGATTTTCTTCATTTTCTTTGATTAGGTCACAATACTCTTCCCAGAATTCTTTATAGTATTCTTTTACCACAGAAAACTCTCGATACGGATATAATATGGAATTAGTGTGAACACCCCCATCTCCATCGTGAGATTTGGTATATTTAGCTAAAATAGAATCCAGATCTGAAGACATGATAGGTATTTAATGAATATGTTTAATATAATTAGAATATCATTATGTTCATATAATATCCGAAAGTTTCGATTTTGTACTTCTGGAATACTCTATTAAAAGTCTTATATATCTTAGAAATAGTTGTTTGTATTTTACGATAATGATTTTGTTGTTGATGGGTGGAACAGTATTAGTCTCGAGGTTTTCCCCCTTATATATTGTCACTTTCTTTGGAGTGTTGTGAATAATGTCTATAGAAACAAATAATATTTCAAGAATCTCTTCAAACTTTTTCTCGTATTTTTCAAACATATTTTTGAATTTTAAGGTATTGACCAAATTAGTAATATGTAGAAACATTATCACAGCTACCAGAGAAGGAATGTTTACATATTCTATATCTTTTATAACTGTAATGTTTCTTATAATTTTAGATATAAAATCTCCGGTATTTCCTTGTATGTATTTCTGAAATATTCCTTCGTATTTTTCTATCTCTCTGGGAAGTTTAGCGCTTATATATCCTATAGCACCTATTCTTTCCCTTTCCATGTTCATCAACATTTGGTTTGTTTCTCCGTTGGCTCTGAAGGCAATTCCTCCTGTTCCCATATCGTACCTTCCCACGTTGTACAAAGCGTCTTCATCAGTTACGTATTCCATTTTTAAATGTTAAATAAATCGCTAAAGATTTATCGAATATATCTTATGTTAGGTATTTAGACACTATAATAAAATAGTCAGTGAACATACAAGTAATATACGATGGAAGAATTGCGTTTTTATAGCGTATACGCTGTTTTGATACTGTGGGCGTTTCAGTTTTATCAAACTGGATTGTTCAGATGGATTATGCCTGTTTTCTTTTTCGTCTTGATTCCTATTTTAGAATTCCTTGATATAAAAGAAAAGAGAGAAGTTATCGATTCGAATAAGTTTTATAGAAATGCGTTGTGTTTATGGATTTTACCACACATCTTAATGTTGTTTTTAGGAATTCTTACACTTTCTGAAAACGATTTTACATATAATGAGTTTGCTAGCTTATGTGTTAATACTGGATTGATGACCGGAATAGTTTCTTTCAACGTTGCTCATGAACTTATTCATAAGAGCAATAGATTGGAAAAAATGTTGGGAAGATTTCTACTTGTTACTCTATTTCAGGGTCATTTCGAGATAGAACACTTATTTGGACACCATAAGAGACTTGCAAGAGATGATGATTGTAGTACGGCTAAAATAAATCAAAGTGTTTACAATTTCTGTTATGAATCTATCAAGAAAAGATACGCAAAATCTTGGAGACTTGCAAGAATTTACAACAGAACACATCTAATGATTTTGTATCATTTATGTGAAGCGATATTTATATCGGAAATAATTCAATATTTTGGCTTTTGGAGTACTATGTTTGTAATTATTCAAGCGTTCATAGCAATCATAATAGCTAATATGGTCAATTATATAGGACATTATGGAATCGTTAGAGATTCGAAAGAAAAGGTAGATATTCATCATTCATGGAATGCAGATTCATATATAACAAATTGTCTTACATTTAAAGTTCAAAGACACTCAGACCATCATATAAATTCGAACAAATCATATGAACAATTGAATGATTTCGATCATTCACCCAGATTACCTACAGGATACGCAGGTTGTATTTTGTTATCTCTAATTCCTTTCTTATGGTATAGAGTAATGAATAAACGATTGAAAAAATACACACAGTAAAAATATGGAATTTACTAAAAATGGTGTATTAATAGGATTTTTATGTATGTGGGTTTTTATAGTGGCGCTAGGTATATTTGTTTTTTATACAGATAGTATACCTTTACCAGCTTCTTTAATCATATACAATACAAATATAAATAAAGAAGCCATTGTAATACGCAATAATAAAATTGTGTATGTAGGAAATTCGTATAAGAAATTTGAAGGAAACGTTACGAAGAAAATAAACGCTAAAGGCGAAAGAGTTATTCCGGGACTCTTTGGTGTTGTTTTCTCGAAAGAAATAGAAGATTTAAACGTGTACGATCTTAAAAGATTTATAGATAAGAAGATTCAACAAGGATATTTATATTTACAGTTTATAGATGTAAATGAGGATCAAATGTATAGAATCAACTCTTCTTCTCAAAATGTTATAAGTTTCATGTTTCCGAACGAAACTACTCAAAATCTTCTCAACGCTTCCATAATAAATATATCTCTCAATGAAAATGTTCATATAGGTCCAGCTGTACTGTATAGCGATCAAGATAATTACGAATCGATGTTCTATAGATTTTCACTTTCGAATAATAGAATTGCGACGATTCTTAAGACGAGCATTGATGACGTAGAACATACTCTCTCTAAAACTCGTATACTAAGTGATGTAGAGAAACCTTTGTTGTTTTCTGATATAAACTCTAACGATTTCATTACTTATACAGATGATAAAGAGCAAATCACTCAATCTAACGTATTTTATCAAAACGATTCAAAATTCTCTATTTGCAACCTTCGAAACAAAACTTTAAACGCGTCCATAGCCAACGATTTTGAAGAGAACGCTGGAAGTATAGAAGCAAATAAACTAGCAAATCTTATAATACTTAAACAAAATAAAGAAACTTTTAACATAGACAAAATCATTTCTAATGGTAACATATTACATTTTTAAAGATATGTTAGAAGATTGTTATATATATGTAGGAAAATATATAAACGAAACGTACGATTCAAATGCAGAGACTAGTATTTATCAGAACTTGTTTACGGGATGGTGGTTTTGTACAAATTATATAAACAGTGAAGATATATACGAGACTGTCTGTAGAATATATCTAAATAATAAAATGACTATTCAGGACGATAAAAGACAAAAGAATAAATTTTAACATAAAAGGTAGAATGGCGTTTGCAAACGTATTTAGAGATGCAGGTCTGGACTCTCTTCAAGTAAACCTTTTATCAGGTGTATTCGATTCTCTTTTATCTCAGAAGAACCATAACGAATTACTTTTCAACACGATTGAGTGGGTGCGATCGAGCAATTCTAGAGGAGAAAAACAAAGAATAGTAGATTTCTTTGTAGAAAATGCAGACCTTACACCTAAAGAATTACTTTTCAGAGCAGCATACAACGATAACGCTAGAAAGAATTATGAAGAAGAAATAGATAGTTCTGTGTATAAGCCAAAGCGTTCAGAAGGTGTATACCAATGCGGAAAATGTAAGTCTAACAAGGTAGACATTACAGCTCTTCAGCTTAGATCCGCTGACGAACCGATGACAATTTTTGCCAACTGTACGAATTGCGGAAAAGAGTGGCAAGAATCAGGATAAAAGAATAAATATACATTATATAATGTATATATTTCTCGAAATTTCAATAGATTATGTATAAATGCATACATAACTTTTTATACGTGTTTCTGAATAAAGTACACTACAGCTTTTTAACTAAGTATTTCTGATCGATGATCCCAAGCATTAATTAATTCGGCACACAATTCAGTATCTTTACCTCCTCTATCTGGATGGTTAATTCTAATCCATTTACGCCATCGTTTTTCATAAAGCGCAATATTGTTTACGTTAACTGGATTATCGAATATTCCGACTGAAATGAGTAAATTCTTATATTCTTCTACCTTATTATCTTTATATGTGGGAGGAGGCTCATATTGTTTTCTAGATCTCGGAGGAGGCTTGTATTCTTCTTTAGGTTTTGAATTAGAGTGTTCTCTGTACTTTTTCCACGGGTTAAAAACTTTCTCCTGTCTTTTTCTAATCTCTTCTTCGTAATTAGCTCCGTTTTGTTTAACTTTAGATTTAGCTTCAGACAATTTTTCTTTCGATTTATTTAATTTAGTTTGAAGAGAAGCAATCTTTTCTCTATCTCTTCTAACGGATTCTTCTAGTTTAGAAACCGATTTAACCAATCCGATAATTTCTTCAGCAGTATCAAACTCTTTAATATCGTTTAAAATGGCTTTTGGAATATTTCTTTTAGCTATTATTCTACCTTCTGGATGAGTAGGAGTTCTTAAGTAGTATCTCAGTATTTTAGAAGAAAACTTATAATAATAATTGTTAGGATCATTAGAAACATCCATTATAGTATCCCCGTACATAATATATTATCTCCTTTTAAAATTGTCATTAATATGTAGAAGCATACAATGCTTTATTCTCATACAATATATAAAGTATATATTGTTTGTAAATGATTTCTTATTGTACTAAGTATATATTCGTTTACACTTATGTTCTATATGAATAGAGTATATATCGTTTACACTTATGTTCTATATGTACTAAGTATATATCGTTTATAAATGATTTCTAATGATACAATATGCACTATGTATATATTGTTTATAAATGATTTCTAATGATACAATATACACTATGTATAT
>Ga0209947_1001736_pt1 | contig 12793 bp, 12 predicted proteins | sample SalPonR2_B_D2_MG_FD_185706 | JGI IMG/M metagenome (GOLD analysis project Ga0209947, IMG submission 185706) | Salt pond soil microbial communities from South San Francisco under conditions of wetland restoration - Salt Pond MetaG R2_B_D2_MG... ... | reverse complement strand
AGGCGGCCGCCCGGCCGCAGCACGTTGAAGGAACGGCGCAGCGTGTCGCCGCCGACGGTGTCGAACACGACGTCGACCGGCTCGACGGCATCCTCGAACGGGCCGGCCGTGTAGTCGACGAAACCGTCTGCACCGAGTCCGCGGACGAAGTCCTCGTTGCGGCCCGAGGCGGTACCGATCACCGTCGCGCCGAGGGACTTCGCCAGCTGCACCCCCACGGAGCCCACCCCGCCAGCCGCCGCATGGATCAGCACCCGCTCGCCGGCCGCCAGCCGCGCCGTCTCCACCAGTGCCTGCCAGGCGGTCTCGCCGGCCACCGGCACGGCCGCCGCCTGCGCATAGGAGAGCTCGGCCGGCTTGCGGGCGATCTCGGTCGGCATGGCGATGACGTAGGTGGCGTAGCAGCCGCAGCGCTCGAGCGAGACATAGCCGAACACGGGTTCGCCGATGGAGAATGCGTCGACGCCTTCGCCCAGGGCGGCCACGTCGCCCGCCAGCTCGCAGCCGAGCGTCAGCGGCGGCGTCAGGCCGAGGAACTCGCCGAAACCGTCGGCGATCTTCCAGTCCACCGGATTGACGCCCGCCGCACGCACGCGCACCAGCACCTCTCCGGGCGCGGGCGCCGGGCGTTGCGTGGCGGCCAGACGCAGACCGTCCTCGTCGCGGTAGCGCTCCAGGCGCACCGCCTGCATTTGCTCAGCCAAACAGAAACTCCTTCAGGACCCGTCGGCGGCGCCGGTCAGTTCAGAATCCGGTACCCGCGCCCGCGCAGGCAGTTCTTGACCACGCGCTCCTTCTCACGCTGATTGTACAGCGCCGAGCGCGCACCGCCGCCGATGGCACCGTAACCGGCGCCGCGGTCCGCATCGCCGCTGATGGCGCCGGCCGCTGCCCCGACCACTGCGCCGGCAGCCGCCCCTTTCGCGGCGCCCCCGGCCACGCTCACCTCGTCGGCGTATTGGCGGCACTCGCGCAGGTCGATCTCGTACTGCGCCATGTTGACCCCTTTCGTATCGACGATGGGATCCGGATGCGATGCGCACCCGGCCGACAATACGAAGGCGATTGCCACGGCAGCAATCGTCATTGCAGCAATCGTCATTCTAGCGACCGTCATTCTCATGGGATGATCCTCCAGCAGACCCGTCCATAACGCCAACGCAGTGGAGCGGCGCCGGTTGACCGGCCGCGTGGACCGGGTTCGCGCCCGGGCTCGCGCACCGGGTTCGGGGAGCGCCTCGCGGCGCCGCACGGCCCGGTGCTCAGTGCAGTCAGTGCAGCGTGTCCGACAGCGTCAGATCGCTGTCCTCGCCGAACATGGCACGGTCGAAGGCGCCGAGCAAGGTGGCTTCGCTCTGGGCGCCAATCACGAACAGTCGCTTGTTGATCATGTAGTCCGGCACGCCGGTCACGCCGGCCTTGCGAGCCTGCGCCTCCTCCGCCAGCACGATGCGGTCGATGCGCTCGTCATCCAGGTACTGCACGGCCGTCTCGGGCGTGAGGCCGGCTTCCCTGGCCAGGTCCACCAGCACGTCGTGCCGACCGATGTCGCGACCCTCGCCGAAAAACGCCCGGAAGAGCCGGTCGGCGAGTTCGTTCTGGCGGCCCTCGATCTCCGCCAGCTTCATCAGACGATGGGCGCCCCGGGTGCTGGGCACGCGGGCGATGCGGTCGAAGTCCAGCTCCAGGCCTTCGGCGGCACCGAGTCGTGTCAGCTGGTCCAGCGCAGGCTGCAGCGCCTCGGGCTCGCCGAACTTCTCGCGCAGGTAGTCCTCCAGGGCCATGCCGTCGTCGGGCATGTCGGGGTTGAGCTGGAAGGGATGCCAGGCGACCTGTACCGGACCCAGCACGGAGGCTAGCGCCTCGTCCAGGCGATGCTTGCCGATGTAGCACCACGGGCAGACGAAGTCCGCGATGACGTCCACGCGCAGCGCGGCGGGCGCCTGTGTCTCGGTACGATTGACGAGCTCGAGGATGCTTTCCTTCATGTCACCGGGGCGCTGTGCGCCATTGACCTCTACTTGTGGCGGAAGTTGGGGCACCCGCTGCACTTTTCAACGGCGGGCGGCGGCGGGCATCCCGGCGGCAGGCATCCGCGCGGCCATGCCCCCCGAATAGTGTTGGAGTATCGGCAAGACAGAACGGTTCCCGGAGCCCGCATGACCGACATCCCGCTTACCCGTTTCGAAGGCCCCGTCAACGTGATGGTACAGGGCGCGAGCCGCGGCATCGGCGCCGCCCTCTGCGCTGCGCTGGGCGCCTCGCCGTCGGTGGCTCACGTGGTCGCGACGAGCCGCGAGCCGGACGAGTCCGAGGCGCTGGCGGCCGTCCGCCGGGACATCGGCGACCGGCTGCTCGCGGTGCCCCTCGACGTCACCAGCGAGCCCAGCATCCAAACCGCTGCACGCGCCGTCGCAGACCGCCTCGAGACACTGTCGCTGATCATCAACTGCGCGGGCCTGCTCCACGACAGCGAGTGGCTGCAGCCCGAACGCAGGCTGTCCGAGGTCGCGCCGGATGCGCTGCAGCGCAGTTTCGCCGTGAACGCGCTGGGGCCGCTGCTGGTGGCGAAGCACTTCGCCGGCCTGCTGCCGCGGCGCGAGCGCGCCGTGTTCGCCAGCCTGTCCGCGCGGGTCGGCAGCATCGGCGACAACCGGCTCGGTGGCTGGTACGCCTACCGGGCCTCGAAGGCGGCCCAGAACATGCTCACGAAGAACCTGTCGATTGAATTGCCCCGGCGCCATCGCGGCACCCTCGTGGTCGCGCTCCATCCGGGCACCGTGGATACGGGACTCTCCGCGCCGTTCCAGTCGCGGGTTCCCGACGAGCAGTTGTTCGATGCGCCGCGGGCCGCGCGGCAGCTGCTCGAGGTCATCGACGGACTGACGATGGACGACAACGGCGGCTTCTTCGCCTGGGACGGTCAGCCGATCGTCTGGTGACGGGGCAAAAGAAAACCCCGCCCGGCAGGGCCGGACGGGGTTCTCGCCTCGATGAGGCTTGCGGTCGGAACCGGGCGACGACGTGTTACATCATGCCGCCCATTCCGCCCATGCCGCCCATATCGGGCATCGGAGGCGCGTCGTCCTCCTTCGGCGCGTCCGCCACCATGGCTTCGGTGGTCAGCAGCAGGCCGGAGACGGAAGCCGCGTTCTGCAGCGCCGAACGGCTCACCTTGGTGGGGTCCAGGATGCCCAGCTCGACCATGTCACCGAACTGGCCGGTGGCGGCGTCGTAGCCGTAGTTACCCTTGCCCTCTGCGACGGCGTTCAGCACCACGGAGGCGTCGCCGCCGGCGTTGCTGACGATCTGGCGCAGCGGCTCCTCCAGGGCACGGCGCAGGATGTTGATGCCCGTGGTCTGATCCTGGTTCTTGCCTTCGAGCTTGTCGATGCCGCTGCGAGCCCGGATGAAGGCGACGCCACCGCCGGGCACCACGCCTTCCTCGACGGCGGCACGGGTGGCGTGCAGCGCGTCCTCGACGCGGGCCTTCTTCTCCTTCATCTCCACCTCGGTGGCAGCACCGACCTTGATCACGGCAACACCGCCGGAGAGCTTGGCGACCCGCTCCTGCAGCTTCTCGCGGTCGTAGTCCGAGGAAGACTCCTCGATCTCGGCGCGGATCTGCTCGACGCGGCCCTCGATCTCCTGGGTGCGACCGGCACCGTCGATGATCGTGGTGTTCTCCTTGGTGATCTGCACCTTCTTGGCCTCGCCGAGATCCTCCAGCGTGGCCTTCTCCAGGGACAGGCCGACCTCCTCGGAGATCACCTGGCCGCCGGTCAGCACGGCGATGTCCTGCAGCATGGCCTTGCGGCGGTCACCGAAGCCGGGCGCCTTCACCGCAGCCACCTTGACGATGCCGCGGATGTTGTTCACCACCAGCGTGGCCAGCGCCTCGCCCTCGACGTCCTCGGAGACGATCAGCAGCGGGCGGCTGGATTTGGCGACACTCTCGAGTACCGGCAGCAGATCGCGGATGTTCGAGATCTTCTTGTCGTACAGGAGGATGAACGGGTTATCCAGCTCGGCCGACTGGCTCTGCTGGTTGTTGATGAAGTAAGGCGACAGGTAGCCGCGGTCGAACTGCATGCCTTCCACGACTTCCAGCTCGTTGATCAGCGCCTGGCCTTCCTCGACCGTGATCACGCCTTCCTTGCCCACCTTCTTCATCGCCTCGGCGATGATCTCGCCGATCTCGGTATCGGAGTTGGCGGAGATGGACCCCACCTGGGCGATGGCCTTGTCGTCCTCGCACGGCTTGGACAGCTTGTGCAGCTCGTCGACCACGGCGGCAGACGCCTGTTCGATGCCGCGCTTGAGATCCATGGGGTTCATGCCCGCGGCGACGGCCTTCAGGCCCTCGCGCAGGATGGCCTGGGCCAGCACGGTCGCCGTGGTGGTGCCGTCACCGGCCACGTCGGAGGTCTGGGAGGCGACTTCCTTCACCATCTGGGCGCCCATGTTCTCGAACTTGTTCTCGAGCTCGATCTCCTTGGCGACGGACACGCCGTCCTTCGTGACGGTGGGCGCGCCGAAGCTCTTGTCGAGCACGACGTTGCGGCCCTTCGGGCCCAGGGTCACCTTGACGGCGTTCGCCAGCACGTTTACGCCGGCCATCATCTTGTGGCGGGCGTCATCGCTGAAACGGACTTCTTTTGCAGACATTGTCTCTATTCCTCTTTTCGTAAATTCAGTTGGTGTCTCACGATGATCGACGCGGGGTTCAGCCTTCGATGACCGCCATCACGTCGTCTTCTTTCATCACCAGGTAGTCCTCGCCTTCCACCTTGACCTCGGTGCCGCTGTACTTGCCGAACAGCACCTTGTCACCTTCCTTCAGGTCGAGAGCACGGACTTCGCCGTTCTCGAGGATCTTGCCCTTGCCGACGGCGATGACTTCGCCCTTGATCGGCTTCTCGGCGGCGGTATCGGGAATCACGATCCCGCCCGGGGTCGTGCGCTCTTCCTCCATGCGCTTGATGATCACGCGATCGTGAAGCGGACGAATCTGCATGGGTGCGTCTCCTTCTGGTAAACTGCTGTTTTTACGACGAATTATAGAATTCTGGACGACCGTGCTGTTAGCACTCGCCATCAGTGAGTGCTAATGATAGTGCCGGTCAGCCAAAATTCAAGAGCCGCCGCGTCCGGCAGCGCCATGACAGGGCGGCCGCCGCCCGCTATCCTCGGCGCCGGCGAGGGAGAGACTTATGTCAAAGACACTGCTCGTACTCTGCACCTGCCCGGACGAGGAGACCGCCCGCAACATCGCCGCGGCGCTGGTCGCGGAAAAGCGGGCTGCCTGCGTGAACATCATCGGCCCCCTGCGCTCGGTCTTCAGCTGGGAAGGCGAGGTCTGCGACGAATCCGAGCTGCTGCTGCTCGCGAAAACCACCGAGGCGGCGTGGCCGGAACTGGAGGCGCGGGTCGTGGAACTCCATCCCTATGACGTGCCGGAGGTCATCGCCACGCCGGTGACGGCGGGGTCGGCGGCCTACCTGGACTGGGTCGCCGCATCGGTCTCGCCCCCGCTGGGCCATGCTTTGGACCAGGGTGCTTTGGACGATTCTGTGACGGAGAAGGAATAATCCCGCGTCCGGCGCGGTCACACTGTATGGCTGTCCGTCTGCGGGACGTCCCGCCTGCGGGCCGTCCGAGGCAACGCCGGTAATGAGAGACAGCATGAGCCCGAACAGACACTCCTCCCGCCTTGCGGCGAACGCGGCCGCCACCCCCGTCCCGGCCCTTCTGGCCATGGTCGCGATGGTGACGATGATCACCATCGGCGCGACCGGCTTCGCTCCATCCGCCCATGCGGTCTCGCCGGAGGATCTGCTGCGCCCGGAGCAGGCGTTCCGCTACCAGGTCGAGGACACCGGCGAGGCGCTGCTCGTGCGCTGGACCGTGGAGCCCGGCTACTACCTGTACCGCCAGAAACTCGGCATCGGCACCGACAGCGACGACGTCCTGCTGGGCGACCCCGCGCTGCCCACGGGCGAGATCCACGAGGACGAGTACTTCGGGCGCCAGGAAATCTACCGCGGCGACTTCACCATGCAGGTGCCCTACGTCAACGAGGGCGCAGGCACCGTGACCCTCGAGCTCCGCTCACAGGGCTGCGCCGACATCGGGCTGTGCTATCCGCCCCAGCGCTGGACCACGGCGGTGACGCTGGCGGGTGCCGCACCTCCCGCGTCGCCGAGCGGCTCGCCCTTCGGCAGCGGCCGCTCCTCCGGCGGGCTGGCCGCCACCGGCGGCGGCGAGTTCCTGCCGCCGGACGTGGCGTTCCGGCCGGTGGTGAGCGCGCTGGACCCCTACACCGTCGAGCTGGCATGGCAGATAGAGCCCGGCTATTACCTCTATCGCGACAAGCTGACGGCCGCCGCCGTCAGCGACGGCGTGCAGCTCGGCACCCTGCAGACGCCCGCGGGCAAGAAAAAGTTCGACGAGTATTTCGGCGAGACCGAGGTCTACTACGACGAGGCCGTCGCGCGGCTGCCGCTGAACCGGGCGAGCCGTCAGGGGCAGAGCCTGGTGCTGGAACTCGGTTTCCAGGGCTGCGCCGAGGACGGTATCTGTTACCCGCCGCTCAAGCGGGAGGTGAGCGTGTCCCTGCCGCCGGCCACGGCCGCCGACGCGCCGCGGCCGCCGGACGAGGCGATGGCGGCCGTGCCCGTCTCCGAGCAGGACCGACTGGCCGCGCTGATCGGCGAGGGCAATCTGGCGGCCGTGCTTGCTACCTTCTTCGGCGCCGGCCTGCTGCTGGCGCTGACGCCCTGCGTATTGCCGATGATCCCCATCCTGTCCGGCATCATCGCCGGCGAGGGCAAGGACGTGACGCCGGCCCGCGGCTTTACGCTGTCGCTCTCCTACGTGATGGGCATGGCGCTCACCTACACCGTCGCCGGGGCGCTGTTCGCCGCCGCCGGGCAACAGGTGCAGGCGATCTTCCAGCAGACCTGGATACTGGTGACGTTCGCCGGCCTGTTCGTACTCCTCGCCGCAGGCATGTTCGGCGCGTTCGATCTGCAGATGCCGTCGTCGATACAGACCCGGCTGGCCGCCATCAGCGGCAAGCAGAAGAGCGGCACGATGGTGGGCGCCTTCGTCATGGGCGCGCTGTCTTCGCTGATCGTCACCGCCTGCGTGGCGCCGCCGCTGGTGGCGGCACTGGCAGTCATCGGACAGACCGGCGACGTGTTCCGGGGCGCGGCGGCGCTGTTCGCTCTCAGCCTCGGCATGGGCGCGCCCCTGCTCGCCGTCGGCGCCTCCGCCGGCAAGCTGATGGTGAAAGCCGGCCCCTGGATGGTGGCCGTAAAGAACGCCTTCGGCTTCGTCATGCTGGGGCTGGCCATCTGGATGCTGGACCGGGTGCTGCCCGGCGCCGTCACGCTGGCCCTGTGGGCCGTGCTCATCTTCATGGCCGGCGTCTTCCTGGGCGCGCTGACGCCACTGACGCCGGAATCCGGCGGCGCGCAGAAAGTCGGCAAGGGTTTCGGCGTCCTGGCGATGTTCTACGGTGCCGTCCTGCTGCTCGGCGCACTGTCCGGCGGCGACGACCCCCTGCAGCCCCTCGCCGGCACGCGGGTAGCGGCGGTGGGCGGCGGCGCGACCGCGGCCCACGAGGAACTCGAATTCCGCCGCATCAAGACTGTGGCCGACCTGGAGCAGGCGGTGGCCGAGGCGGCGACCCGGGGCCAGCCGGTGATGCTCGATTTCTACGCGGACTGGTGCGTCGCCTGCAAGGAGATGGAGAAGTACACCTTCAGCGACCCCGAGGTGCATGCGGAGCTCGACGGCGTCGTCCTGCTGCAGGCGGACGTGACCGCGAACGATGCGCAGGACCAGGCGCTGCTGAAGCACTTCCGCATCTTCGGACCGCCCTCGATCATATTCTTCGGACCGGACGGCGAGGAGCGCCGTGCCTACCAGGTGGTGGGTTTCATGCCCGCCGACGAGTTCGCCGCCCATGCGGCCCTGGCCGTCTCCCCGGCGCCCGCCGCCGTGACTGCACAGGCAGACTGATATGCCCCGCGTCCTGATGATCCTCGTCCTGGCGGCCTCCGTAGCGGCCGGCATGTGGCTGTCCCGCTTGCTGCTGCCGCCGGAAAGCCCCGCGACCGGGCCTGCCGACCGCACCGCGGCCGAGATGCGGGCCAGTGCCGCGCAAGCGGAGACGGGGGACTTCAGCCTGCCCGACCTCACCGGCCGGACCCGCACCCTCGCCGACTGGGACGGCAAGCTGCGGGTGATCAATTTCTGGGCCACCTGGTGCGCCCCCTGCCGGCGGGAGATCCCGCTGCTGAAAGACATACAGGCGCAACACGGCGAGGCGGGCGTCCAGGTCATCGGCATCGCCATCGACGAGGCCGGACCGGTGGCCGATTACGCCGCCGAGATGGAGTTCAACTACCCCGTACTCATCGGCCAGGAGGACGCCATCGCCGCCGCGGAGAGCTTCGGCATCGATTTCCTCGGCCTGCCCTTCACGCTGATCGTCGCACCGGACGGGGAGCTCCTTAACGTCCACGTCGGTGAATTCAACCAGCAGCAGGCCGCGACCATGGCTTCCGTGCTGCGGGACTTCCTCGACGGCACGATGCCCGCCGACGCCGCGCGACAGGCCCTCGCCGAAATCTGAGCCGGCGGCGACTCGCCCGCCGCAGACCTCCAAACGGGCACGCCGGCCTATTCCGATTATTGTGCAATTGCCGGCTATGGGCGTTAAACTCGCCGCTAACTTCGCTGAAAAGGCCGTCTACTGGACTGATCATGCCGCGGCTGCTCCTCTTGAACGGGCCCAATCTGAACCTGCTGGGCAAACGGGAACCCACGGTCTACGGCGACGAGAGCCTGGCCGCGGTGGAAGAGCGCCTGCGTAACCTGGCCGACGAGTTCGGACACGAACTGGTTTGTTTCCAGAGCAACGCCGAGCACGAGCTGGTGGCCCGGGTGCAGGCCTGCGCCGACGACGGCACCCGCGCCCTGATCGTGAACCCGGGCGCCTACACTCACTCCAGTATCGCGCTGCGCGACGCCCTGCTGGCCGCCGGCCGGCCTTTCGTGGAAGTCCATCTCTCGAACGTGCACGCCCGGGAGAGCTTCCGGCAGCACAGCTATTTCTCCGACGTGGCCGACGGCACGATCGTCGGACTGGGCGTCATCGGCTACGAACTCGCCCTGCTGGCACTGCACCGCAGGCTGACGGACTCATAAGAGAAGGCAAGCGCATGGATATAAGAAAGGTCAAGAAGCTCATCGAGCTGCTGGAGGAATCCGGCATCGCAGAGATCGAGATCACCGAGGGCGAGGAGGCCGTACGCATCAGTCGCTACCCGGCCAATGCCATGGTGGCCACGCCGCAGATGTCTCACTTTCCCATGCAGCAGGCGGCACCCGCCAGTCCGGCGCCGGAGCCCGCCGCGCCCGCGGCCGAGCCCGCGGGTGCGCCGGCCCGGGAACCCGAGGAGGAGGGCCACGTGGTCATCTCGCCGATGGTGGGCACCTTCTACGCCGCGCCCGCCCCGGGAGCGAGCCCGTTCGTGCAGATCGGCGACCGGGTCAAGGCCGGCGATACGCTGTGCATCGTCGAGGCCATGAAGATGATGAACCCGATCGAGGCCGACGTGGACGGCGTGGTGAAATCGATCCGGGTCCAGAACGGCGAGCCGGTGGAATACGGCCAGATGCTGTTCGTGATCGACCAGCGCACCGGCTCCTGAGCGGACCATGATCGAAAAAGTCGTCATCGCCAACCGCGGCGAGATCGCGCTCAGGATATTGCGCGCCTGCCGCGAGATGGGCATCAAGACGGTCGCCGTGCACTCCACGGCCGACACCAATCTGAAACACGTGCTGCTGGCGGACGAGACGGTCTGCATCGGCCCGCCCTCCTCCGCCGAGAGCTACCTGGACATGCCGGCCATCATCAGCGCCGCGGAGGTCACCGACTCCGTGGCCGTGCATCCGGGCTACGGCTTCCTCTCGGAGAATGCCGACTTCGCCGAGCGGGTCGAGAAGAGCGGATTCATCTTCGTCGGCCCGAAGGCCGAGAGCATCCGCCTGATGGGCGACAAGGTCTCGGCCATCCGCGCCATGAAGGAGGCGGGCGTGCCCTGCGTGCCCGGTTCCGACGGTCCCCTCGGCGACGACGGCGACGAGAACCTGCGCCTCGGTCGCGAGATCGGCTATCCGGTGATCATCAAGGCGGCCGGCGGCGGCGGCGGTCGCGGCATGCGGGTGGTCCACAGCGAAGCCTCGCTGCTCGGCGCCATCAACGTGACCCGGGCCGAGGCCAAGGCGGCCTTCGGCAACGATCAGGTCTATATGGAGAAATTCCTGGAGCGGCCGCGGCATATCGAGTTCCAGGTGCTGGCCGACGCCCATGGCAACGCCGTCCACCTCGGCGAACGCGACTGTTCCATGCAGCGCCGCCACCAGAAGGTCATCGAGGAAGCGCCAGCGCCGGGGCTCAGCGACGAGGAGCGCAAGCGGATAGGAGCGCGTTGCGTGCAGGCCTGCCAGGAGATCGGCTACCGCAACGCCGGCACCTTCGAGTTTCTCTACCAGGACGGCGAGTTCTACTTCATCGAGATGAACACCCGTCTGCAGGTGGAACATCCGGTCACCGAGATGGTCACCGGCGTCGACATCGTGAAAGAGCAGCTGCGCATCGCCGCCGGCGAGAAGCTCGGCTTCACGCAATCGGACGTCCGCGTCACCGGCCACGCCATCGAGTGCCGCATCAATGCCGAGGATCCGAAGACTTTCATGCCATCGCCCGGCATGGTCCAGCTCTGGCACTCTCCGGGCGGACCGGGCATCCGCGTGGACAGCCATCTCTACAGCGGCTATCGGGTGCCGCCCTACTACGACTCGATGATCGGCAAGGTGATCGCCTACGGGGAGAACCGGGAATCTGCCATCGCCCGCATGCAGATCGCACTGACGGAGATCGTGATCGAGGGCATCAAGACCAACGTGCCGCTACACCAGGAGATAATGACCCACCAGGCCTTCAAGACCGGCGGCACGAACATTCACTACCTGGAGAAGCGCCTCGGTCTGTGAACCGGCGCCAGCGGGATGTCTTGGCGGCAGTTCACCATGGCTCTGGACGGCCTCGACCCGGAGCGGGTGGAGCAGGCGCTGGAACAGCTCGGGGCCAGCGCCGTCACCTATTCGGACGCCGGCGATTCGCCGGTGCTGGAGCCCGCGCCGGGCGAGACGCCACTCTGGCCCGCCACCCTCGTCACCGCCCTGTTCGATGAGGAACTGGACGAGGAAGCGCTGACGGCCGGCGTGCGTGCCGCGCTCGAACTGGACGTACTGCCGGCGTGGCGGGTGGAAACGCTGGCGGACCGCGTCTGGGAGCGGGAGTGGCTGCGCGACTTCCGGCCCATGCGTTTCGGACGGCGCCTCTGGGTACGCCCGACCGGCAGCGTGGTGGAGCAGCCGGACGCGGTGGTGCTGGACATGGATCCGGGTCTCGCTTTCGGCACCGGCACCCACGCGACGACGGCCCTGTGCCTGGAGTGGCTCGATGGGGCTCGGGTCGACGGGCGCCGCGTGCTCGATTACGGATGCGGCTCGGGCATCCTCGCGATCGCCGCCCTGCTCCTGGGCGCGGCGGAGGCGAGCGCCACCGACATCGACGCACAGGCCCTCACGGCAGCGCGCGCGAACGCGGCGCGCAACGACGTCGCCGGGCAGCTCAGCGTGATGACGCCGGAAGAACTCGGCGAGGCCGCATTCGATATCGTGCTGGCGAACATCCTCGCCGCCCCCCTGGCCGCGCTCGCACCGCGGCTGGCCGGACTGACCCGGGGCGGCGGCGGGATCGTGTTATCGGGTATCCTCGCGAATCAGGCGGACGAGATTCGCGTCGCCTACGAGCCGTGGTTCGAGATCGCGCCGGCGGTCGCACGCGAGGACTGGATCATGATCAGCGGCAGGCGCCGGGAAGACTGAGACCGTGTACACGCAATGCACCGAATGCCGGACCGTCTACCAGATCGGGCCGGAAGACCTGAAACGCGCCCACGGGCAGGTGCGCTGCGGCGCGTGCGGGACGGTATTCGACGCCCTGGAGACGCTCTCCCACGAGCCGCCGCCGCAACCGGCGGAACCGCCGACACCCGAGCCTGAGGCCGGCGAAGAGCCGGCGCCGGAGAGCGGAATCGAGCCCGCGTCTGCAGGGCCGCCGGCGGCAGAAACGAAATGGAGCCCGGAGCCGGCAGAGGAGCCCGAACCGCCGCGACAAGCCGAGCCGGAGGCCGAACCCGAGCCCGAACCCGAACCGGAACCGGAGCCCGAGCCCGAGCCGGAGCCCGAGACTGAACCGGAACCCGAGCCCGAGTCGGAGCCCGAACGCGAGCCCCTGCGCTTCGACGACAACACGCCTTTGGAGGAGATTCTGGCCTCCTTCGGCGACGACCTCTCCGCGGAGTACGGCGAGGAGGAAGGCGAGCAGCGCACCGAACCCGCGCCGGCAGAGCCGCACACGGACGGACCGCCCGGGGAGGCGGCCGAGGCGGCACCGGATAAGGGCGGCGCAGGGGAGACCGACGATCTCGGCGACGAGGACGAGTGGCGCGCACTGCTCGCAGAACTCGAACTGGACGAGACCACCCTCGGCGTCGGGCTGGAGGGCGAGACGGACGCGGACGCCGGCGAGACCGCGGAACCGGCGGAGACGGAGCCGCCGCTCGAAGAACTCACCCTCGACGAGGAGCCGGTTGCGGAGGAGCCGCCAGCGCCGGAAAAACTCGAGGCACCCGATGAACCCGTG
>Ga0209947_1001733_pt1 | contig 12809 bp, 11 predicted proteins | sample SalPonR2_B_D2_MG_FD_185706 | JGI IMG/M metagenome (GOLD analysis project Ga0209947, IMG submission 185706) | Salt pond soil microbial communities from South San Francisco under conditions of wetland restoration - Salt Pond MetaG R2_B_D2_MG... ... | reverse complement strand
CCCGATCCAGCCCTTTTCCAGCACCGCGATATTGCGCAGCCCGAACTCCTTGGCGAGGTAATAGGCGGTGGCCAGACCATGCCCACCGCCGCCGATGATGACGATATCATACTCGGGTTTCGGATCCGGATCGCGCCAGGCAGGAGTCCAGCCCTTGTTGCCGGTCAGCCCCTCGCGGAGGATTTTCAAGGCGGAATAGCGCATGTGGCGGTGTCCTGTGGCTCGCTCTGGCGCGATCATGGCCGATCCGCGGGGGCTATACTTGCCCCAAACAGTCATTTAGATGACGAATATGGACAAACTGGCCAAACCCGCCCCCGGCCCGCATCGAATCGGCATCCTTCCGATCCCCGGTTTCGCGCTGATGTCACACGCCGCCACGGTCGAGCCGCTGCGCGCCGCCAACCTGCTGGCGGGACGCTCGCTCTACGAGGTGATCCATATCGCCCCGACGCCTGACCCGGTGTGCAGTTCCGGCGCGGCACAGGTCAGGCCCGAGGCGACACTCGCTGACGATCTCCACCTCGATCATCTCTTCGTCGTGGCGGGGGGCGATCCGGCCACCTACCCGGCGCGCGCCCTCACCCCGTGGCTCGCCCGTCAGGCGCGGGCCGGCGTGGTACTGGGCGGGGTCTCGGGCGGGCCGATCATCCTTGCGCGGGCCGGGCTGATGGGCGACCGGCGGATGACCGTGCATTGGGAATATGCCGCTGCCCTGGCCGAGGTCGCGCCCGACCTGCGCATCGAACGCACGCTCTATGTCATCGACCGCGACCGGATGACCTGCGCGGGCGGCACCGCGCCGATGGACATGATGCACGCGCTCATCGCAAGCCATCAGGGCCGCGCCTTCGCGCGTGAGGTCAGCGACTGGTTCATGCATACCGAAATCCGTCCGCCCACCGGCCCGCAACGCTCAAGCCTGGTGGAACGTGTCGGCACGCAAAGCCCGGCGATCCTCGACGCGGTCGAGGCGATGGAGAGCAATATCGCCGATCCGCTGTCCCTGCCGCACCTGGCACAGATCGCCCGGCTGTCGTCGCGACAGCTCAACCGGGTGTTCCGGCAGCATCTTGGCCAGACCACACATGCCTATTACCGTCGCCTGCGGCTCGACAAGGCGCGCAACCTGTTGCGCAATTCGGCGCTGTCGCTGACCGAGGTGGCGCTCGCCACCGGCTTTGCCAGCTCCTCGCATTTCTCCCGCGCCTATCGCGCGGAATACGGCCAGCCGCCGTCGCGCTACCGCTCGTCCTGATCGCGCCGCTCACGAATGAGCGCCTCCAGGTCCGCCAGCCGGGTCAGGACCTCGTCGCGATAGGTGTCGGTCTTTTCCGCGTCCTCGGCGTGGTGCGCGTCCTGCATCGAGTTGACGATGAGACCAACCAGAAGGTTCACCACCGCAAAGGTCGTGACCATGATGAAAGGCACAAAAAAGCCCCAGGCATAGGGAAACACCTCCATCACCGGGCGCACGATGCCCATCGACCACGATTCCAGCGTCATGATCTGGAACAGCGAATAGGCGCTGCGCCCCAGATCGCCGAACCACTCGGGAAAGGCCGCGCCAAAGAGCTTGGTCGCCATGACCGAGCCGATGTAGAAGATCATGCCCATCAGCAGGAACACCGATCCCATCCCGGGCAGCGCCGTCACCAGCCCCTCGACCACCCGGCGCAGCGAAGGCGCGACCGACACCACCCGCAACAGGCGCAGGATGCGCAGCGCGCGCAGCACCGACAATCCTTGCGTCGCGGGCACCAGCGAGATCCCGACGATGATGAAATCGAAGATGTTCCAGCCGCGCCGGAAAAACCCGGTGACGCCGCGTGCATAGAGCTTGGCCACGATCTCAACCACGAAGATCGACAGGCACAGCTTGTCCAGCAGCGTGATCAGCCCGCCCGCCTGCGCCATGATCGGATCAGAGGTTTCCATCCCGAGGATCACGGCATTGAACAGGATCACCCCGAGAATGGTGTTCTGGAAAAGCGACGTGTCGAGAATGGCACCAATACGGTTTCGAAATGTCATGTCCTGCCTGTGGGTTCGCGCTGCAATCGCGGGTGATATGGGCGCGGCAGCGCGGCACCGCAAGCGAGAGCCGTCTGCCTCACATCTTTTGCAGCATCCGGCCCAGCGGGCGACCGCCCATGATATGCAGGTGGAAATGCGGCACCTCCTGCACGCCGTTCTCACCGGCATTGGTGATCGCGCGGAACCCGCCATTACCCAACTGCACGCCGGTCTGACGACATATCTCGGCCACGGCGCGGTTGAAATCGACGATCTCGGCATCACTGGCCTCGGCCGCGAAATGATCGTAGCTGACATAAGCCCCCTTGGGGATCACCAGAACATGCACCGGGGCCTGCGGCTGAATATCCTCGAAGGCAAGGGTGTGCTCGGTCTCCAGCACGGTCTTGTTCGGGATCTCGCCGCGCAGGATCTTGGCAAAGATGTTCTGGTCGTCATAGGCATACGGCATGGGCGTCCTCAATCTGCAAAAAGATGGTCGAGTGCGGCGATGTCCTGCGCCTTTTCGGGCGGAATATCAAGGAACCGGGACAACAGGTCCGGGTAGCGCGCGGCATCGTCGTTCTCGCGCAGGATCAGGTGGTTCTCGAATTCCGAGTCGCGGATCTGGTCGCTCTCATGGGTCATGTCGCCGCGGATCGTGGGCAACAGACGCTCCAGCGTCTCGGGCGGGGTCTGTTCCCCGGCAAGGCCGACGCGCATGGCGTGACCGCTGAGATAGGAATCGGTGAAATGGCACTGGATCTCCAGCAGCTTGGTCACCGACCGGTCGCCGCAGAAATCCTGCAACAGGTCGATGCTGCCCGGGTCCATGCAGACGATCAGTCGATCGGTCTCGTAATAGTCGAACAGCATCCGCATCAGCGCACGCCGATGCCGGGTGCGCTTGGCCAGTGTCGCCTGAATGCCCCCCAGATCAGGCAGCGCGGTGCCCTCCTCGTTGAAGAGATACTCGATCGCGGGCAGGTTGGTGACCTGCCGTATCCGGTCGAGCAGGCGCTTGGCGACGTGCCATTTCTTGCACACCACGATCATCAGCTCGCGCTCGCGGCCCAGCGTGCTCTCGGTCTCCCAGAAGCGTTGCGCGAACCGCCGCCCCTCGCGGCCACGCCCGGTGAGGAACGTGAACAGGCTGCGCCCCTCGTTCGAAATCTGGAACTCGGCCCGGGTATTATTGTAAAGCGCGCCCAGACGCCGCTTCAGCTCACGCGCCTCTGAACTGATCTTACGGGCAAAAAGATAATCCTGGCTGAGCAACAGGTCATAGTGGTCGTTGTAGAACGTGACCGGCATGCCGTAATCGGTGAACATCAGAAACGTCAGCGTGCGTGTCTCTATCTCCGACTCGGGCACGAGGTGCCGCACCAGCGTCTGAAAGAACGTCTCATCGGGGATCCAGGTGGTGCGGAAAAACCGCATCACGTCACGCCGCCGCCGTGTGAAATCAATGATCCACTCCACCGTGCGGCGGCGCAGGCACCACCACTGGCTGCCGATCTGAACCTGGATGTCATGCGGAATCTCACGCGTCAGCCGCAACCGCTTCTGCGCCTCGAACGCGGCATAGAACCGCTTGGGCTGTGTCCGCTCGTTGAAGAAATGGCGGTAGATCAACCGCTCTTCCTTCATCCCGGTCTTGATCCAGTCGCTTTCGAAATAATCGAAGCTTTCGACGTAATCGACATCGCGCGCATCGAGATAGTCATGCGCGAACCTTGCGGATTTGATCGGCGCGCAATCGCCCGACAGCATGTAAAAATGCGTGGCGCGCGGAAACTGGTCGACGGCGGCCTCCACGGCATAGAGCGTCGCCTGCACCAGGGACCATTCGCCCCAGCCGCACTTGATACGCTTTTTCGCGAAGGTCACGTTGGGGTTGTCGCCAAGCGCTTCGCGGATCTGCCGAAACGCCTCGGGCTTGGCGCGGGCGTCGAAATGGATCGACATGTAATCCCCCGCAGCCGTGAGCATCTCGGCCTGACGGATGATCGCCTCGGGGTCTTTATGGCACAGCAGGATGAACGCGATTTTTGCCATATGAGAAACTGTGCAGCCCTTTTTTCAGAGATTGTGTATAGCAATACCCGTGAAGGGCGTCTGAATAAACAGGCTTTCTTTGGTTTTTTGAACAGGTTACAAAGCATGGAGCCCATAAAAACCGGGCCGGGACGTGCGGAGGCAGCAAGAATGGGCTTTCCAGGGACATGGATGACCGAGAGCGAGAGCGTGGTCTACCGCGTGGTGCCGAAATGCGCCTGCTCGACCATCGGGCAGATCATGTATTATTCCGATCACGGTGAATTCTTCGACGGTGACATCCACGATGCCACCACCGGGCTGCATAAATGGGCGCGCGAGGACAGCCAGAAACTGATCAATGCGAATGTGCGCACCCATACCTCCTATGCGTTCACCTGCGTGCGCAATCCCTATACCCGCATCCTGTCGTCCTTCTTCGACAAGATCTGCGGCATCCAGCGCAACGGCAAACGCTACCGCGGCAAGCTGGTGCCGATGCTGATTCAGAAATACGGCATCGAGGTCGGCGGCGAGGATGGCCAGCAGGAGTTCGACCAGATCAAGAGCTTTCGGCGCTTTTTGCTGTTCGCGCGCGACTCGATCCGCTTCAAGCGCCCGATGGAGCCCGATATCCACTGGTCCGCCATGTCGGGCCATGTCTCGACCTTCATCGTCAACGGCGGCACCTATGACAAGATCTTCTGGACCGAGGCCTTCAACGACGGCATGGCGGACGTACTGAAATCCATCCAGTCCCCGCACAAGGTCAATCTCAAGAAAATCCCGCGCTTCAACGAATCCGAAGGCCACGGACCCAGGCGCGCCCACCCGGTCGAGGACTATTTCGACGATCTGTCGATGCATATCGTCTACGAAATCTACAAACGCGATTTCGAGGTCTTCAAATACGATTTCGAGAATCCGGCCAACAAGATGCCGATCGGCGAAATCGACCTTGCCGAAGTGCACGCCAAGCTGGGCGAATAGCCGGGGGCTTGCATTCCGCGCCAATCGGCGTAAAAGGCCCGCCATACATGCGCGTGATGCCCGCTCAGGCAAGAATCATCACCCCGGAGATCGGGGGCCCGGTTGGGTATCCGTGCGTCACACCTAGATACCGAACCTTGAAAGGGTCTGATTCACATGGCCAACACACCCCAGTCCAAGAAGCGCGCCCGCCAGAACGAAAAGCGCTTTGCCGTCAACAAAGCCCGCCGTTCGCGGATTCGCACCCACCTGCGCAAAGTCGAAGAGGCGATCGCCTCGGGTGACAAAGATGCCGCAGTTGCCGCACTTCGCGCAGCCCAGCCCGAACTGATGCGCGGCGTCACCAAGGGCGTCTTCCACAAGAACACAGCATCGCGCAAGATGTCGCGCCTCGCATCACGGGTCAAGACGCTCGGCTAAGGCTTTCAGCTAAGTCGTTGAAGGATAAAGGCACCGCCGCGCGCGGTGCCTTTTTGTTTTTGCGGCACCCTTCGGGGGCGGATAGATTCTTTTCAGTCAAAGCTGCTGTCAAGCGCATTGATAAGTTGCCCGGACGCCTGCGACGTTGCTAATTTCAAACCTGCGATTCACACTTGGGGGGACGGGCTGCACGGAGGCGGGATCAAACGAATGTCGATCTGATCCGCTTCTGAAACGAGCGTTACTGCTTTGGCTTTGTCCATATAAACGTATTTTGAAAGTCGTAAGACACTGCGGCCTCTTGGGACAGGCTGTTGCGGAGACTTACGGGTTTCGGAGTGCAAGGCGATCTATCCGAGGATCCCGAGGCTGTTGCCCTGCGCAACGGCACTGGGTGTCCTTTGCCTCATATGTCGAGCGCGAACACGAGTGATCATGCCAGCGGATCAGCCGCATGGCGGATACGAGAGAGCAGTGGAACGGGGTAACATGACGCAAGACCAATGGGGACGGCTGAAACAGAAAATCCAGGACTCTGTCGGTCAGAGCAATTACCGAAACTGGATCGAACCACTGGAACTCGCCGAGGTTGAGGGCGGCATTGCGACCTTCCGGGTGCCCACGAGCTTTCTGGGCAATTATGTCTCGCAACATTTCGGGGATCTGATCCTCTACCAGATCTCCAGCATTGATCCGAAGGTGCGCCGGCTGAATTTCCGCGTCGCCGCCAATTGCGCGGCCCGCCCGTCACAGCCCGACGCGCCAAGGACCGCCGCCGCCGTGCAGCCGGTCCGGACCGATGGCATCCTGCCCTCCGCCCCGCTGGACGAGCGGTTCCGCTTCGACACCTTCGTCGTTGGCAAGCCCAATGAGCTGGCCCATGCCGCCGCCAAGCGCGTCGCCGAAGGCGGGCCCACCACCTTCAACCCGCTGTTTCTCTATGGCGGCGTCGGTCTGGGCAAGACCCACCTGATGCATGCCATCGCCTGGGACCTGACCAACGCGCGCCCCGACATGAACGTGCTCTATCTCTCGGCGGAGCAGTTCATGTACCGCTTCGTGCAGGCCCTGCGCGATCGCAAGATGATGGATTTCAAGGAGATGTTCCGCTCGGTCGACGTGCTGATGGTCGATGACGTGCAGTTCATCGCCGGCAAGGACAGCACGCAGGAGGAATTCTTTCATACCTTCAACGCGCTGGTCGACCAGAACAAGCAGATTGTGATTTCCGCCGATTGCGCCCCGGGCGAGATCGCCAATCTCGAAGACCGGATCAAGTCGCGGCTGCAATGCGGGCTGGTCGTCGATCTGCACCCCACCGATTACGAACTGCGTCTCGGCATCCTGCAATCCAAGCTGGACCGCCACCGCGACCAGTATCCCGACCTTGAGCTCAACGACGGCGTGCTCGAATTCCTCGCCCACCGGATCAGCACCAATGTCCGCGTGCTCGAAGGCGCGCTGACCCGGCTTTTCGCCTTCGCCTCGCTGGTGCATCAGCCGATCACGCTGGAACTGACGCAGGACTGCCTTGCCGACGTGCTGCGCGCCTCCGAGCGCAAGGTCTCGGTCGAAGAGATCCAGCGCAAGGTTTCCGATCACTACAACATCCGCCTGTCGGACATGATCGGGCCCAAGCGGCTGCGCGCCTTCGCCCGGCCGCGTCAGGTGGCGATGTATCTGTGCAAGCAGATGACCTCGCGCTCGCTGCCAGAGATCGGCCGCCGGTTCGGCGGGCGCGACCACACAACCGTGATGCACGGGGTCAAACGCATCGAGGAGTTGCGCATTCAGGACGCCCAGATCGCCGACGATCTGGAGCTTTTGCGCCGTACGCTCGAAGGCTGAACGCGACTTTGCCGCCGCAAGCACCTCCCGCGCGGCGTCTGGCCTTGACGCTGCCGGATTTCCAGCCGAAAACACGATAAAGCGCTTGAGCCGCAGGGGAATATTGCTACCGTGCCCCTCCCGGCGCAAGACCGGCACCTGACAGGAGCGAGGGCATGAAACTCAGCATCGAACGCGGCACGTTGCTCAAGGCCGTGGCACAGGCACAATCCGTGGTCGAGCGGCGCAACACCATTCCGATCCTCGCCAATGTACTGATCGAGGCGGAAGGCGACGCTGTTCATTTCCGCGCCACCGATCTCGATATCGAGGTGGTCGACAAGGCCCCCGCGCAGGTCGAACGCGCAGGCGCCACCACCGTCTCGGCGGTGATGCTGCACGAAATCGTGCGCAAACTGCCCGATGGCGCGCTTGTAACGCTGGCCGATGACGGCACCGCTGGTCGCCTCACCGTGCAGGCCGGCCGGTCGAACTTCAATCTCGCGACTCTGCCCAAGGAAGATTTTCCGGTGATGGCCTCGTCGGAATACGCCAGCAATTTCTCGGCCCCTGCGCCTATGCTGCGGCGGCTCTTCGACAAGTCGAAATTCGCCATTTCCACCGAGGAAACCCGCTATTACCTGAATGGCGTCTACATGCATGTCTCCGAGGTTGATGGCGGCAAGGTTCTGCGCTGCGTCGCGACCGACGGCCACCGCCTCGCCCGGATCGACGCCGACCTGCCCGATGGCGCGTCGGACATGCCCGGCGTGATCGTCCCGCGCAAGACCGTGGGCGAATTGCGCAAGCTGCTCGAAGATGACGAGATGAAGATCGCCGTCTCGGTCTCCGAGACCAAGATCCGCTTCGCCACACCCGACATCACCCTGACCTCCAAGGTGATCGACGGCACCTTCCCCGACTACACCCGCGTCATCCCGCAGGGCAACACCCGCCGGATGGAGGTGGACGCCGCCGAATTCGCGCAGGCCGTGGACCGCGTGGCGACCGTCAGTTCCGAACGCTCGCGCGCGGTGAAACTGGCGCTCGACGAGGATCGGCTGATCCTGTCGGTCAACGCCCCCGACAGCGGCGCCGCCGAGGAAGAACTGGCCGTGGCCTATGGCGACGAGCGGCTGGAAATCGGCTTCAACGCCAAGTACCTGCTGGAAATCGCCAGCCAGGTCGACCGCGAGAACGCCGTGTTCCTGTTCAACTCCTCGGGCGATCCGACGCTGATGCGCGAAGGCAATGACACGACGGCGGTCTATGTCGTCATGCCGATGCGGGTGTGACATCTGTCGAAGCCTCCGGCGGGGATATTTCTGGCAAGATGAAAGGGTCGTGAATGCCCGGCCTCTACCTGTCGGAACTGACCCTTTCGCATTTCCGCTCGCATAAGTCCGGGCGGCTCACGCTCGATGCGCGCCCCGTGGCGATTCACGGCCCCAATGGTGCGGGCAAGACCAACCTGATCGAGGCGGTCTCGCTTCTCTCTCCGGGGCGCGGGCTGCGGCGCGCTGCGGCGCAGGACATGGCGCGGCGGCCTGAATCCCTTGGCTGGAAAATCACCGGCCTTCTGCACTCCCTGCAAGCTGTCCACGAGGTCGAAATCATCTCGGAGGAGGGCGCGGCGCGGCAGGTGCGCATCGACGAGAAATCCGCCACCCAACTGGCGCTTGGCCGGATCGCCCGGGTGCTGTGGCTGATCCCGTCGATGGACCGGCTCTGGATCGAGGGGGCCGAGGGGCGCAGGCGGTTTCTCGACCGGATGACCATGAGCTTTCTGCCCGAACATGGCGACGCGGCGCTGGCCTATGAAAAGGCGATGCGCGAACGCAACCGCCTGCTCAAGGATCAGGTGCGCGACGCGCATTGGTATCTGGCGCTGGAGCGGCAGATGGCTCAAAGCGGCGCGCAGATCCACGCCAACCGTCAGCAGGCCCTTGCCCTTATCGGGGGTGCGCAGATGCAGGCCGAAACCGCCTTTCCCACCGCCGAACTGGAGCTGACCCAGACCGAGGGTGAGATGCCCGAGACCGCCGATGATCTGCGCGAGGCATTGGCCGAGAGCCGGTTTCGCGATCTCATCGCCGGGCGCACCCTGATTGGCCCGCATCGCGCCGACCTCTACGGGGTCTATGCCGCCAAGGGCGTGCCCGCCGCCGACTGTTCCACAGGCGAGCAAAAGGCGCTGCTGGTCTCGCTGATCCTTGCCAATGCGCGCGCGCTCGCCCGCGATTTTGGCGCGCCGCCGATTTTGTTGCTGGATGAGGTCGCAGCCCATCTTGACGCCGCCCGCCGTGCGGCGCTCTATGACGAAATCTGCGCACTTGGAGCCCAAGCCTGGATGACCGGCACCGGGCCGGAACTCTTCACTGAACTGGGCCCGCGTGCGCAACATGTTCACGTCACCGATACCGACGGCACCAGCCGGATCACAGCAGAGGCCCCATGACCCCGCAACGCGTCACGCTCATCACCCTTGGCGTCGCCGATCTCGACCGGTCGCGGGCGTTTTACGCCGCCCTTGGCTGGACCCCGGCAGAATCGCTGGACAAGGTCGCCTTCTACCAGATGAATGGGCTGGTTCTGGGGCTGTTCGGCAGATCCGACCTTGCCGCCGATCAGGGACGCCCGGGTGCCGCGCTCGGCACCGGCGCGATGACGCTGGCGCAGAACTTCATGACCGAGGCCGAGGTGGATGCCGCCTATGCCACCGCACTCGCCGCAGGGGCGACCGCGCTCAAAGCCCCGGAAAAGGTGTTCTGGGGCGGCTATTCGGGCTATTTTGCCGATCCCGACGGCCATGTCTGGGAACTGGCGATGAACCCGTTCTGGCCGCTCTCCCCCGATGGCAGCCTCACCTTGCCCGACGCCCCATGACCGTCAGCCTTTTCGATCTGATGCTCTATGCCGCCGCCATGGCGGGCCTCTGGGCGGTGCCCGGCCCGGTCTGGGTGGCGCTGACCGCGCGGTCACTCTCGGGGGGCATGGCCGGGGCTTGGCCGCTGGCGGTGGGCGTGGCCTTGGGCGATCTGATCTGGCCGCTCTGCGCGATCCTCGGCCTTGCGTGGGTGCTCTCGGTCTATGGTGACGCGCTGGAACTGCTGCGCTGGATTGCGGCGGGGGTGTTCATCGTGATGGGGCTCTTGCTGATCCGCGCGCCGTCCCGCCCGCCCAGCGCCGACAGCCGCATGACAAAGCCCGGCCTCTGGGCCGGGTTCTCGGTCGGCGTGGCGGCGGTGATCGGCAATCCCAAGGCGATCCTCTTCTACATGGGCTTCCTGCCGGGCTTCTTCGATCTCTCCACCGTAACCGTGCCAGACATCGCCGCAATCCTCGCGGTTTCGGCTATCGTGCCGATGCTGGGTAATCTCGCACTCGCCTTCTTTCTCGACCGTGCGCGCCGCCTTTTGCAGAGCCCCAAGGCGATTGCCCGGCTCAATTTCGGCTCTGGCGTGCTGCTGATTCTGGTGGGGCTTGTCATTCCCTTCACCTGAGGGCAGGACATACGCAAAATATAGCGGTTGGGCGTGACATTCCCCCCAATAAAACGTATAAAATCACAAAAATACGAAGGAACACACGCATGTCCGAACCCGCCGTCGCGCCCGAAGAATACGGGGCCGATTCCATCAAGGTTCTCAAAGGGTTGGAGGCTGTCCGCAAACGCCCCGGCATGTATATCGGGGATACCGACGACGGCTCCGGTCTGCATCACATGGTCTACGAGGTCGTGGATAACGGCATCGACGAAGCGCTGGCCGGTCACGCCGACGCGGTCAACGTCACGATCCACGCCGATTCGAGCGTCTCGGTCAGCGACAATGGCCGTGGCATCCCCGTCGACATGCACGAGGGCGAAGGCGTCTCGGCGGCCGAGGTCATCATGACCCAGCTGCATGCGGGCGGCAAATTCGACAGCAATTCCTACAAGGTCTCGGGCGGTCTGCACGGCGTTGGCGTCTCGGTGGTCAACGCGCTCTCCGAATGGCTCGAACTGCGGATCTGGCGCAACGGCAAGGAACATGTCGCCCGCTTTGAGGGCGGCTTTACCACCGAACCGCTGCGCGTCGTGGGCGATGCCAACGGCCGCAAGGGCACCGAGGTGCGCTTTCTCGCCTCGCTCGAGACCTTCTCGAACCTTGAATACAGCTTCGAGACGCTGGAAAAGCGCCTGCGCGAACTGGCCTTCCTCAATTCCGGCGTGCGGATCATCCTGCGCGATGAGCGCCCCGCCGAACACCTTGAATCAGAGCTGTTCTACGAGGGCGGGGTCAAGGAATTCGTCAAGTATCTCGACCGTCACAAGACCCCGGCCATGCCCGAGCCGATCTTTATCACCGGCGAGCGGGACGAGATCGGCATCGAGGTGGCGATGTGGTGGAACGACAGCTATCACGAGACGGTGCTGCCCTTTACCAACAACATCCCGCAGCGCGATGGCGGCACCCATATGGCCGGCTTTCGCGGCGCGCTGACCCGCACCATCAACGCCTATGCCCAGACCACCGGCATCGCCAAGAAGGAAAAGGTCAGCTTCACCGGCGACGACGCCCGTGAGGGGCTCACTTGCGTGCTCTCGGTCAAGGTGCCCGATCCGAAATTCTCGTCCCAGACCAAGGACAAGCTCGTCAGCTCCGAGGTGCGCCCGGCGGTCGAGGGTCTGATGAACGAGAAACTCGCCGAATGGTTCGAGGAAAACCCGCAGGTGGCCAAGGTTATCGTCTCCAAGATCATCGAGGCCGCCCATGCCCGCGAGGCCGCGCGCAAGGCCCGAGAACTCACCCGTCGCAAGAACCCGATGGATGTCAATTTCCTCGCCGGCAAGCTCAAGGATTGCTCTAGCAAGGACCCCTCCAAGACCGAATTGTTCCTCGTCGAGGGTGACAGCGCCGGCGGCTCTGCCCAGACCGGGCGCGACCGGGGCACACAGGCAGTTCTGCCCCTGCGAGGCAAGATCCTCAATGTCGAACGCGCCCGCTTTGACCGGATGCTCGGGTCACAGGAAATCGGCAATCTCGTGATGGCGCTGGGCACCGGCATCGGCCGGGACGAGTTCGACATCTCGAAACTGCGCTACCACAAGATCGTCATCATGACCGATGCCGATGTCGACGGCGCGCATATCCGCACACTGCTGCTCACGTTCTTCTATCGGCAGATGCCGGAACTGATCGAGGGCGGATATCTCTATATCGCGCAGCCGCCGCTCTACAAGGTGATGCGCGGCAAGTCCGAGGTCTATCTCAAGGATCACCCCTCGCTCGAGGATTACCTGATCGACCAGGGCACCTCCGATGCCGCGCTGCGCCTTGGCAGCGGCGAAGAAATCGCCGGGCCCGATCTGGTCCGCGTGGTCGAAGAGGCGCGGCTGGCCAAGCGCAGCCTCGAGGCGTTCCCGACGCATTACCCTCGCCACATCCTCGAACAGGCGGCCATCGCCGAGGCGTTCCTGCCCGGCCGCGTCGACAGTGACCTGCAAGGTGTGGCCGATACCGTAGCCGCCCGGCTCG
>Ga0209947_1001724_pt1 | contig 12842 bp, 8 predicted proteins | sample SalPonR2_B_D2_MG_FD_185706 | JGI IMG/M metagenome (GOLD analysis project Ga0209947, IMG submission 185706) | Salt pond soil microbial communities from South San Francisco under conditions of wetland restoration - Salt Pond MetaG R2_B_D2_MG... ... | reverse complement strand
CAACATCGCCGACCACAAGATCACCACGCCGGGCGACGAGCCCAACGTGCTGGTGGCGATGAACCCGGCGGCGCTGAAGGCCGACCTGCATCGCCTCGAACCCGGCGGCACGGTGATCGTCAACGAGGACGCCTTCGAGGAGCGCAACCTCGACAAGGCCGGCTACTCCGCCAACCCGCTCGACGACGACACGCTCGCCCACTACCGGGTGCTGCGCGTGCCGATGTCGAGCCTCACCAAGGAGGTGTGCGCGCCGCTCGGCGTGAAGCCACGCGACGCCGAACGCTCGAAGAACTTCTTCGCGCTCGGGCTCGTCTCGTTCATGTTCACCCGCCCCGTCGAGCCCACGATCGAGTGGATCAGCGAGAAGTTCGGCAAGAACGAACAGGTCGAAGCGGCCAACAAGGCCGCCTTCCTCGCGGGCTACAACTTCGGTGAGACCACCGAGGCGGTCGGCCACCGCTACGAGGTGCGACCCGCCCGCCTGCCCTCCGGCGAGTACACCAGCATCACCGGCAACACGGCACTCGCGTGGGGCCTCGTCGCCGCCGGCCAGCTGGCGAAACTGCCGATCACGCTCGGCTCGTACCCGATCACCCCGGCCAGCGACATCCTCCACGAACTGTCGAAGCACAAGCACTTCGGCATCCGCACGGTGCAGGCCGAGGACGAGATCGCGGCCATCGGCATGGCACTCGGCGCTTCCTTCGCCGGGCATCTCGGCGTCACCACCACCAGCGGCCCCGGCGTCGCCCTGAAGAGCGAGACCACCTCGCTGGCGGTGTCGATCGAGCTTCCCCTGCTGCTCGTCGACATCCAGCGCGGCGGCCCGTCGACCGGCCTCCCCACCAAGACCGAGGCATCCGACCTCAACATCGCCCTGTACGGCCGTCACGGCGAGGCGCCGCTGCCGATCGTGGCCGCCTACACGCCCGCACAGTGCTTCCACGCCGCCATCGAAGCGGCCCGGATCGCGCTCAAGTACCGCACGCCGGTGATCCTGCTGTCCGACGGCTACCTCGCCAACGGGTCCGAACCGTGGAACCTGCCCTCGGTCGAATCGCTGCCCGACATCTCCGTACCGTTCACGACGGAACCGAACCACGTCGACGACGACGGCAACGAGGTCTACTGGCCCTACCTGCGTGACGAGACCACGCTCGCCCGGCCCTGGGCGATTCCCGGCACACCGGGTCTGATGCACCGCGTCGGCGGCCTCGAGAAGGCCGACGGCACCGGCAACATCGACTACACGCCCGAGAACCACGAGAAGATGGTCCACCTGCGCGCCGACAAGATCGCCGCGATCGCCGCCGACATCCCGCCCACCGAGATCAAGGGCGACCCCGACGCCGACGTCCTCGTGGTCGGGTGGGGCTCCACGTGGGCCGCGATCGATGCGGCCGTGCAGCGCAGCCGTCGAGCGGGCAAGAGCGTTGCCTCGGTGCACATCATGCACCTCAACCCGCTCCCGCCCGATCTCGGCGACATCCTCCACCGGTACGAACGGGTCATCGTTCCCGAACTCAACATGGGTCAACTCACCCAGGTGCTGCGCGGGAAGTACCTCGTCGACGCGCAGGCCCTCACCAAGGTGCAGGGCCTGCCGTTCAAGTCCCGCGAGATCGAAGCAGCGATCGACGAGGCGCTCGCATCGATCACGCCCAGTACGAGCGCCGGCACGGAAGGAGCCACGTCATGAGCACCGCACAGGTCGCCGTCACCACGAAGAAGGACTGGTCGAGCGACCAGGAGGTCAGGTGGTGCCCGGGTTGCGGCGACTACGGCATCCTCCTCGCCGTCCAGACGCTGATGCCCGACCTCGGCATCGCCCCCGAGAACACCGTGTTCATCTCCGGCATCGGCTGCTCCAGCCGGTTCCCGTACTACATGAACACCTACGGGATGCACTCGATCCACGGCCGGGCGCCGGCCATCGCCACCGGACTGGCCGTGGCCCGTCCCGATCTCGACGTGTGGGTGATCACCGGCGACGGTGACGGACTCTCCATCGGCGGCAACCACCTGATCCACGCGCTGCGCCGCAACGTGAACCTCAACATCTTGCTGTTCAACAACCGGATCTACGGGCTCACCAAGGGTCAGTTCTCCCCCACGTCGGAGGTCGGCAAGGTCACCAAGTCCACGCCGATGGGTTCGATCGACCCCCCGTTCAATCCTCTCGCCGTCGCACTCGGCGCCGAGGCCAGTTTCGTGGCCCGTACCCACGATCTCGACCGCAAGCACATGATCGAGACGTTCCGGGCGGCGCACGAACACCACGGCACGTCGTTCGTGGAGATCTACCAGAACTGCAACGTGTTCAACGACGGCCAGTTCGACGACGTCACCAAGAAGCAGGCCCGCGACGAGATGATGATCAACCTCGAGCACGGCGAGCCCGTCACCTTCGGCGCCGAGGGCCACCGTGCCGTCGCAATGGGAGTCGACGGCCAGCTGCGCCTGGTGGAGCGCTCCGACGTCGCCCCCGAGGAGATCCTCGTGCACGACGTCAACCGTCACGACCCGTCGCTGGCGTTCGCGCTCGCCCGCCTCAGCCACGACGACCACTCCCCCACGCCGTTCGGGGTGTTCCGTGACATCCAGCGACCCGAGTACTCCGGAGCAGTGGCCGATCAGGTGATGGCCGCCAGCGAGCGCAAGGGGCCAGGCGACCTCGCCGGGCTGCTGCGCTCCAACGGCACCTGGACCGTCGACTGACGTTGCATCCGGTGTCTGACACCGGATGCAACACCTGTCGCTAGGCGATGGCGTCGCCGGTCGCGCGGTCGAACACCAGGTGGTGATCGACGCGGGCGCGCACCGTCTCGCCCCGCACGTGTGCCACACCCGGCTCGGGCGTGGCCTGGAGACGTGCGCCGGCCGCCACCAACTGAACCACCGGCGTCGAACCAGGGATCGATCGATCGACACCGGCCACCACCGAGCCGCTCGACGTGATCACCACGTGTTCGGGCCGGACGGCCACCGTCACCCGTCGCCCGTCGAACTCGGCGAGCGCCGGCGACCAGGACCGCAGGCGGAGCCCCGGTCCACCCGACGGGTCGTCACGCACCAGCCACGAACCGGTCGACTCGGCGACGACGGTGGCATCGAACGTGGACAGGTCGCCGGTGGTGGCTGCCGCCAGGAGCGTCCGCGGCGTCTCACGCACCTCGGCCGTGGACCCCGCCTGCACCAGCCGGCCCTCGTCGAGCACCACCACCAATCCGGCCAGCGCAGCCACGTCGCGCTGGTCGTTCGTGGTCATCAACGTCGTCACGCCGTACCCCTCCTGCAGCAGCTTGATCTCGGCCCGCATCCGGCCGCGCAGCTGCTCGTCGAGGCTGGCGAACGGCTCGTCGAGCAGCAGCATCCTCGGCACCCGCACCAGCGCCCGGGCGATCTGCACCATCTGGGCCTCCCCGTACGACAGCTCGTCGGGCCGCTGCAGGAGAAGTCGTTCGATGTGCAGCGCCCGCACCTCCGCGTCGACACGCCGCCGGATCTCCTCCGCCGTCTGTCGCCTGACGTCCAGCGGGAAGCTCACGTTGCGGCGCACCGAGATGTGCCGCAACAGGGCGACCTGCTGGAAGACCATGCCCACGTCGCGGCGACCGGGTTCGACCTGGGTGACGTCGGCGCCGTCGAACCGGATCGTGCCGGCGCTCGGCCGGACCAGCCCGGCCACCGTGCGCAGCAGGGTGGTCTTGCCGCTCCCGGACGAACCGACGACGGCAACGAACGCTCCGTCGGCGACCTCGAGGGTCACGTCCTGCAACAGCGCTCGTCCACCCATGCGCACGCCGACCGAGTCGAGGCCGAGCCCGGCCATCACCCCACCTCCGCTCCGGTGACGCCCGCTCCCAGGACCCAACCCTCCTCACGCTCCACGACGTCGCGCTGCGCCGACGTCACGGGCGGATGGAACCAGCCCGGGAGCTCGCCCGTCCGGTCGGCCGCTGCGAGGCGGGCAGCCGTTGCCTCCACCTGCACACGGTCACGTGGCGCTCCGGCCGCCACCGGGAACATCGACGGCCACACCTCCACGAGCACCGCGCCGCCGCCAGCGACCTCCGGCGGTCGCAGGCCCGTCGTGAACGGCCAGACGTCGAGCAGGCCGTGGCGCCGCCGCAGCTCCGACAGCCACGGAATCGCCAGCAGGGTCTGGCCACCCACGGCGCCGGCACCGAGCAGCTGCCACACCGAGAACGGCCGCGCTCCGGCCTCGCGCAGCACCTCCTCCGTGTGTCTCCACTCACCGAGCGCACCGAACGACGCCGGCTTCGTCGGTGCGAGGTGTGCCCCGGCCATGCCGGCAGGACACCCCCAGAACGGTCCCGGCGCAGCGTCGAGAAGCGACAGCGGGGTCTGACCCCGCTGTCGCTTGTTCAGCTCGGCGGCCGCCTCGAACCGGTTGTTGCGGTTCCGGTCGTCGTCGACGATCAGCTCGTCGAGCAACGCCCACGTGGCCTCCCACGGCACGCCACCGCAGCCGAGCGCGGTTGCCGTGCCCGCCGGGAAGCCGAGCGAGACGTCGACCCCCACGAGCGTGCGCGCCGCTCGCCGGTCGGCGACGAGCGCCGTGATCCGGTCGATGGCCGCCGATCTCGTGGCAATGTTCTCGCTGGCCGCTGCGACGTCGTCGTCGACGTCGGCCACGGCGATCCAGATCGAATCCGCCCCCCGTCTGGGGGTCGAGTTGGCGCTCCAGTCGACGACGACGATCCGGTCGAACACGAAAGGACCAGCGCCTCTCCGACCGGCGGCCTCAGGCCACGACGTCGGTGACGGCGGCGAAGTGCAGCGTCGCTGCGACCACCGTGAGGAGGTGCCACACCTCGTGGTAGCCGAACGTCGACGGCCACGGGTCGGGGCGCCGGCGCAGCAGCACCGGCATGCCCACCGTGTAGGCGACACCGCCCGCGACGATCAGGATCATCTGCGTCGCCGAGAGGTGGCGCAGCAGCGCAGGTGCCGCCACCACGGCCACCCACCCCATGATCGGATACAGCGCATAGGCCAGCCACTGCCCCCGTTCGAACGCCGTGAGCTTGAGGGTCATCCCCACGGCCGCGAACACGCCGACGACCGCGAGCACCGGGATGCCCCAGGCCGGCGGCAGGACGACGAGGCAGAGCGGCACGTAGGTACCGGCGATGAGCAGGTAGATCATGGAATGGTCGAGGCGCTGCATGATCCGGCGCGACCGTTCGGTCTGGGCGAGACGGTGGTAGGCCGCCGATGTCCCGAAGAGCAGGATCAGGGTGGCGCCGTAGATCGACGCCCCCACCTTGCCCGCCGCACCGTCGGCCGACCAGATGAGCGCAATGCTCGCCGGAATCGCCACGAAGAACGCCCAGGCGTGCATCCGTCCGCGCCACACCGGCCGATCCTCCAACAGATAGGACGTGGCCGCGGCCGTCTCGGCACTCACGGCATTCACCGTAGTGCGTCGCTGCGGTTTCCCACCCGCGCCGAGACGGAGTCTGACCGAATCCTCACCGGCCCGCCAGAACGCGCTGCGGCGACGGTCGCATCACGAGCTCATCCGGCTCATCAACTCGACCACGGCGTCGCCGTACCGCTCGAGCTTGGCCGGGCCGACGCCCGAGATCCGCGCCAAGTCCTGCCGCGACGTCGGCGCCGTACGAGCAATCGCCGCGAGGGTCTTGTTGTCGAACACGACGTAGGCGGGTTTGCCGTCGCGCAGGTCGTTGCGCAGGTCACGCAACGCCGCGAAGCGCCGCGCGCCGGCCTCGTCGAGGTCGGCCTCGGGGTCGCCGCCGGCGCCGGACGACCGGCGGCCGGTGGGAGACGCCCGTGTGGGCTCGGGACGGTGCGAACGCACCACCCGTTCGGCCGACGGCTCGGTGGTGAGTTCGGCCACGAACGGGCTGGGGGTGGCGCCGGTGACGACGGTGGCGTGTCGGCTGGCGCGGGTGACCGCCACGTGGAACAGCCGTCGCTCCTCCTCCACGTCCTCCGCGAGGCGGTGCGGATACTGCTCGGCCGCTGCCAGGTGCACCACCACCTGCGGCCACTCCTGTCCCTTCACCCGGTGCACGGTGGCCAGCACCACGCCGTCGGCCGAGCGCCTCACGGCCAAGCGGTCGCGCAGCCATCCCTCGAAGGAGGTGGGGTCGTCGTGCAGGGCCGCAAGGTGCTGCACGGCCGTGAGATCGTCGCTCTGGGCCGACCGGTTCATCCCACGACGTTGGGCATCGAGGGTGGCCACCGAACCGGCGAGGCCGATCTCGTCGACGAGCGCGAGCACCAGATCGGAGGTGGTGGCTCCCGACGCCACCATCCGCTGCAACTGCTGGATGTCGGCGGCGAACTCGGTGACTCGTTCGGCGTCGCGCTCCTTGTTGAGGCGACCGGCCAGCCGGTGCAGTTCCACCACGTCGCCCTGCTCGGCGACCCAGTCGGTGATGCGGGGGTGGAACGAACGCGACGGTCGCCGCAGTGCCTCACGGATGTCGTCCGGACGGAAACGGCCACCGCCCCCGGACGCCGAAGCCAGACGGAGCCAGGCCAGCACGGCCCGCACCGCAGTGCGGTCGGCGAACTCCAGCCCCACCCCACCGGCGACCGGGATACCCTCCGTCGCCAGCGCCACCTGCACCGGCGCGAGCAGGGCGTTCACCCGCGACAGCACCGCCACCTCGCGTGGGGCCGCACCGCCGTGCAGCCAGCCGCGGACGGTATCGGCAGTGGCACCGACCGGATCGACACGATCGTCGACCGACCAACCACCGGTGTCCTGCGACGCCGCACGGATGATCTTCGGCACGCGGCGGCGGTTGTGGCGCAGCAACCGGTCGACCACGTCGACGATGCCGGCGGGGCACCGGTAGTTGACCTCCAGCGGGTGGTCGCCGGCGCCCGGGAACAGGCGGGCGAAGTCGATCAACCAGGCCGGGTCGGCCCCGTTGTAGCCGTAGATCGTCTGGTCGTCGTCGCCCACGCCGAACACGGCCCCGCCCGGCGCGGCGAGCAGCCGGATCATCAGCAGGTGCGCCGGCGTGAGGTCCTGGAACTCGTCGACCAGCATCACCCGACAGGCCCGCTGGGCGGCTCGTCGGGCCTCGGGGTCGCGCAGCAGGACCAGCAACGCACGATGGATCTGGTCGTCGAAGTCGACGGCGCCCCGCCGCTCGAGCGCCGCCCGATACCCCGGCCAGGCCGCGGCGAGGCCCTCGACGTCGCCGTCGTAGCGGGCCTCGGCCTCGTCCGGGTCGACCAGCCCGAGGCGGATCAGGCTCAGTGCCTCGATCCACGGTGCCACCGGGTCGCTGTTGCGGCGCCGCGGGAACGACACCAGGTCTCCGATGATGCGCCGCACGTCGGGTTCGTCGATGGTGCGCCAGGTACGCGGCTGCGGTGCGAACGGCGCGACGCCGTTCGCGATCGCCAGCGCGATGGCATTGAGGGTGCGCACCTGCAGGCCGGGCAGGTCGGCCGTGCGCTCCTGCATCTCCAGTTGGGCCCGCTTGTTGAAGGCCACCAGGCTCACCGCCGAGGGCGGCAGGTTCCACTGCGTCATCAGGTGGCGTGCCCGTTCGGTGAGCACCCTGGTCTTGCCCGACCCGGCGGGAGCGATGATGCGGGCGCCGCCACCGGCGTGGATCACGGCGGCGAGCTGGTCGTCGGCGAGTTCGGCGACGGATGAGTTCGGACCGGGCACCACGAACGAGCCGTGCTCGACCGCCACGGCGTGCAACACGGCCACGCCGTCGATGGGGCCGTGGTGGCGAACCGGTCCGGCGTCGAGCCACACGGTGAGGCCGTCGGGCGTGACGATGTCACCTGCAGACGGGTCGTCGACCGGCGTCGCACCACGGGCGATCGCGAGATCGAGCGCCGACCAGACCGGTCGGGCCGGATCGCGCCCGTCCACGCTGTTCGACCAGACGAGGTGGTGCAGCTCCTCGCCCAGGAAGGCGAACTCGGCACCGAGCTGGTGCGGTTCGGCCTCGGTCATCAGCATCGGTTCGCGCTCGACGTCGACAGCCAGTTCGATCACCAGTCGCCGGCGATCGTGCGCCGCCGCACGGAGCTGTTCCAGCACGGCGGCAGGCTCCCGGCGGGCGGCGTCGTCGATCGGCAGCCGGTCGGCGCTCGCCCAGGCGGGCGCCACGACGCCGCCCGCATCGATCACCAGGTTGCGGCCGAGTTCGTCGGGGCCGGGGCCCGCAACTGCGGCGCCCCGAGGCACTGCCGTCGCCACCGGCGCCCGGCGGGCAGCAGGCGCCCGGCGGGCGGACTGCGTCGACCGGGCCGCCGGCGCCGATCCGGTGCGGCTGCTGTCGGGCGCCCGCTCGGCGCTCACGCTCTCCGGTGCCGGCTCGTCGAACAGCGGCATCTCGGAGATGGTCGAGTCGGGCTCGGCGCCGTCGGAGACGGGCACGTCCGGGCGGCCGCCCGACTCCCAGCAACCGCGCACCTCTGCGGGGCTGGCGTGTTCACCTCCGCAGTACGCGCACGAGATCGCCATCCGCTCGACCCTACCGACCAGGACGGCGGGGCGCACACACGTTCGATCCCGGCCGGACGTCGCCACGGGAGGATCGAGGGGCCGGGTCCGTCCCTCGCCCATCGGGCCCGTCCGCTCACCGGCGGACCGCTCCGCTACCAGGCGATCTCGGGAAAGCCGTACGTGACGCAGAGGCCGGCACCGTTCACCACGACCAACGCAGCAACGAGCGCACCGACCATCAGCATCCGCGGCCGGGTACGGCGCGTGGACGCCGGCATCGGCATGTACCACTCGGGCAGCAGACCGGGGCGGGGGGCTCCGTCGGTGAACGGCTCGGCGTCGGCATCGAGCGGCGTCTCGGGGTCTGCGGCCAGCGCCTCTGCGGTGAGCTCGTCGAGGCCGATCATCTCGTCGCCGTCAGCCGCTCGCATCCCTCACAGACTAGGCGTCAGGAGAGTTCGGGGCGGCCGCGCCGGCGGCGGACGGCATTGCGGACCGGGGTGCGCACCGCTTCGAGGCCGAGATAGAACGCGGGGAACGCCAGCAGCACCAGCACCGTGGAACTCACGAGACCACCGATCAGGGTGAAGCCCAGCGACTCCCAGAACGGGTCGCTGAGCGACAACGGCAGCAGGCCCACCACCGTGGTCAACGTGGTGGCCACCAGCGGCCGGAAGCGCCGGGTGACGGCCTCCCCGATCGCCTCGCCGGCCGTGGCTCCGGCCGCACGGGCGCGGTTGGCCGCATCGACGAGCAGGATCGTGTTGTTCACGGCCACGCCGATCAGGGCGATGAACCCCACCGTGACCAGGAAGCTCAACGGGTTGTCGGTGAGCGCCAGCAGCGTGAACACACCGAAGAAGCTGAACGGGATCGCCAGGAAGATCAACAGCGACTGCGCCAGTGACCGGAACTGCACGGTGATCACCACCAGCATCAGCACCAACGCCACGAGGCCGGCCACGCCCAGCGCAGCGAAGTCGTCCTGGTTGTCGGACTCGAGGCCGAAGTCGAACCCGAGTGCATCGGCCGCCAGGCCGCGTGCCTCGAGTTCGGCGGCCGGGAAAGCAGCCGCCAGGTGGTTCTCGGTGGCGTTGAGGTTGCTGGTGACTTCGTCGTTGTCGTACTGCGCCCGCACCTCGATGTACCGGTCGCCGTCGACACGGGCGATCTCGCCGTCGGTCGACACGATCGCATCGGTGACGGTCACCGTCCCTCCGCCGACACTGAGCTGGAGTCCGACGAGTTCGTCGCGGATCTCCTCCGCCAAGGCCTGACCGGCATCGGCGGTGGTGTCGTCGACGGAGATCTGCGCGGCGAACGGGAACTCCACCACCGGCGGCCCGTTCTCGAGCTGTGCGACCGTGATCCGTGCTCCGGCGATGCCCGCCACCTCGGCTTCGATCCGGTCGACGAACTCGGGTGCCGTCGGGCGCTCACCGATCGGGGTGAGGTCGACGACGGTCTCGGTGAGCCGCTCGTTGCCACGCAGGTACTGCGACCGCTCGAGGTCGCCTCCCAGCACCGACACCACCGCTGCGTCGATCTCGTCGGCGATGTCCTGGGCGTCGTCGATCGTGGTCCCCGGCGGGAACTCGGCGTTCACGGCCAAGCCGACAGCGTCCTTGCCCGCCGGGAAGATCGAGAAGCCGAGACCTCCGGCGATCCCACCGGCAGCGATCACCACGGCGATCGCTCCGGCGGCCATCGCCGAGCCGGTGATCCATCCCTTGGGGCCATTGCCCGACGGGTAGGCGGCCAACCGGCCGGCACGTCGAGCCAGGCGCCGCTCGAGCTTCGCCACGGGGTTGCGGACGGGCCGGTGGTTCACGAGGAACACCCGGGCGATCGCGGGGATGAACACGATGGAGAACAGGAACGACAGCAGCAGCGTGATGATCACCGTGGTGGGGATCGGCCGGATGAACTCGCCGAGGATGCCGCCCACGAACAGCATCGGTGAGAAGACCACCACCGTCGTGAGCGTCCCTGCGAAGGAGGCCGAACCGACTCGGTCGATGGCGGCGCGGACCACACCGACGGGTTCGTCGGACTCCTCCTTGTTGGCGTCGATCGACTCGGAGATCACGATCGCGTCGTCGACGATCAGGCCGAGTGTGAGGATGAGCCCGAACAACGTGATCGTGTTGAGCGAGTACCCCACTCCCCACAGACCCGCCAGTGCGCCGATCATCACCAGAGCCATGAACCCGGCGGTCATCAAGGCGACACGCCAACCGATCAGCACGAAGCTCACCACGGCAACGGCGGCGAGGCCGGTGAGGAGGTTGGTGGTCAACGAGTCGAGCTGTGTGCGCACGCCCGTGGCGAAGTCGGCCGTGACGAACGCCTCGTAGCCGGCGTCGAGCGGCACGTCGGCGGCGGTGAGCAGGCCCTGTAGGCGATCGTCGAAGGCGAGGACGTCGAGGTCGGAGTCGGTGGACCGGACGAGACCGATCGCGATGGCGTCCTGGTATCCCTCGCTCGACAGTGCCACGCGGGTGAAGCGGGTGAGCCGCTCCTCCTCGGCACCGGTCGCCGGGTCGATCGACGTGGTGACGAGGTCACGGACGTCGGCGGTGTCGATCGACTCGTCGGCCGCCAGATGATCGGCCAGAGCCGTCGCCTGCAGCTGCAGATCCTGCGGGAGGGCGTCGGGCGGGCCGACGATCGAGACGAGCACGTCGTACTGGCCGACCAGCTTGGCTGCGTTGACCGGGTTGTAGGTGATCTCTGCTCCGTCGGGCGCAGTGAGCCCGAGTGCCACCAGTGCGGCGGTGCCCTCCTCGGAGTCGATGTCGGACTCGAACTCCACCACCACCACGAACGAACTCGACCGGGCTTGGGTCTCCGTCGACTCCACGCCGTCGACCGTGGCGAACTGCTCGGCGAGCGGCTGCACGAGTTCGGCGTCCACCCGTTCGGCGTCGTCGACGAACCAGGTGCCGGACACCACCGACACCGGGGTGTTGATGGGCGGGAACCCTTCCCGGTCGAGGCCGAACCCGAACGCCGACATCCCGGCGATCAGCACCACGCCGAGCAGCGCGACGGTGACCTTCCACCGACGGGTGGCGAACGTGGCGATCGAGGTGATGATCGAGCGTCGTTGCGGTGTGGAGGACGGCGCGAGCATGAGAAGTCTCCGTTCGGCGGCGCGCGTCCGCTACCGCTCGAGGGTCAAAGTCTTTGGGGGGATGGGGGGATTGGAGGGATCGGGGCGGGTGATGTGGGTCACCCGCGTCGCACATCTCAACCCGGGTGACGCCGGCCGTATTCCCGGCAGTCCAGGTTCTTCGGCAGGTGGCGGGAACCAGTGCCCCCGAGCCTCCTGCACCCGTGGCTGCTGCGAGGATTGGAAACCCTCGCGAGGTGGGATGTTCGCCGTATGGGGGTACCGGGCTTCCTGCTGGATCTGTTGCGCGAGGCGCCGAACCGGCGCCGACTGGTCCGGTCGCTCGCACTCGGCAACCGGGGCGGTGACCGGATGGTCACGTCTGCCGATGGGACGGCGTTGTCCGTCCGGACGTCGGGGGCCGGCATACCACTCGTGCTCGTGCACGGAATACTCGACGGCATCGGCGCCTTCTCGCTGATCGAACTGGAACTGGCCGAGCAGTACCAGGTGTGGGTCTACGACCGACGGGGGCGAGGCGGTAGCGGTGATTCGCAGGAGTACGCGCTCGAGCGCGAGGTCGACGACCTGCGGGCGGTGATCGCAGCGACCGGGTCGATGCCGCACGTGCTGGGCCATTCCTTCGGTGCGGTCATCGCGCTGCAGGCCGCACTCTCCGGTGTCGAGATGCGGTCACTCATCCTCTACGAGCCGCCGCTGAACGGCAAGGTGATCACTCCCGACCACGTCGCCGCGATTCATCGCACCATCGCCGAGCACCGTCTCGACGATGCGATCGCCACCTTGACGCTGGAACTCGCCGGCGTGAGCGACGACGAGCTGCACGTGGCCATGCAGGTGCCACCCATCCGCGAGCACCTCCGCGAGGGCGTCCGGGTGACACCGCGGGAACTCGAGGCCATCCGAGCGTGCGACTGGGGCAATCTGCCGCTCACCGATGTGCCGGTGTTGACGATCAGGGGCGCTCGCACCGGCGCGCCGATCTACCCCACCAACGAGCAGGCGGCCGCCCTGGCGCTCGACACCGAGATCGAGATCCTGCCCGATCAGGACCACCTCGCCCACACATTCGCGCCGTCGGTGTTCGCCGAGGTCGTCCTCGACTACCTCGACCGCCGCTCCCGTCGAGCGGCGTGACCGCACCGACTTCGGACACCGCCGTAGCGGTGGCTCGACGCAGAGCGCTGTCGGACAGCACGACGACGCAATGTCTGATCAGGGCCG
>Ga0209947_1001718_pt1 | contig 12870 bp, 14 predicted proteins | sample SalPonR2_B_D2_MG_FD_185706 | JGI IMG/M metagenome (GOLD analysis project Ga0209947, IMG submission 185706) | Salt pond soil microbial communities from South San Francisco under conditions of wetland restoration - Salt Pond MetaG R2_B_D2_MG... ... | reverse complement strand
TTCTCTTCCAATTACAGGATCTAACTTATCTTCTTTGGCTAAATCATTTAAATTTTTACCATATTTTTCTATGTTTTTCATTTTTTTACCTTTTTTATCTTGCTGTGGTTTTGGATAATTTGATACATTGTCTCTTTCATTTAATGATTTCATTACTACTTTTTGCACTTCTTGAGGATTTATTCCTTTATTTTTAAGTATTAATGAAGCTACTCCTTCACCTTCCGCCATTATGCCTAATAGTATATGTTCAGTACTTATCAAAGACTGATTTAATTGTCTTGCAAATTGGCCTGCTAGTTCAAATATTGTTTTAGTCCTAGGTGATACATTTAAATAATTTGTTTGTGATCTACCTTTACCTGTTATATTAAGAATTTTTTCTTTAACATCTTCATAATCGATATTTCTATCTCTTAGTATCTCTCCTGCTAAACCTTCTTTTTCTTTTATTAATCCTAAAAGCACATGTTCGGTGCCCAGGATATTGTGATTCATGTTTTTTGCTTCCTCTTGAGCTATATTTAAAGCTCTTTGGGCGGATTTACTTAATCCTTTGTTTATCATAGTTATTCACTCTCCTCATTAAATCTTCTTCTTATGATTTCTGCTCTTTTTATATCTCTTTCTCTTCCCATTAATTCTTGTCTAGATTCAAACTGAATATTCATAGACTGTATTTCAACAAATAGTTTGTTGAAATTAACATTTTTATATTTTTTTATTAAATCTAAATCTACACCAAGTTTTACCAAGGATAGTAACTTAACAGCCTCATCTGTACTTATTATTTTTGCGTTTGTTAATACTCCGTAAGATCTATGGACTCTATCTTCAATTTCTAGTTTATTTTCATCTAGCAAATACTGCCTTGCTTCTTTTTCTTTATTTACTATTTGGATAGCTATCTTTTCTACTTTTTCCATTATTGTTTTTTCATCGTTTCCTAAGGTAGTCTGGTTTGAGATTTGAAATAAATTACCTAGAGATTTTGATCCTTCTCCGTAAACTCCTCTCACTGATATTCCAAAATTTGAAATAAATTACCTAGAGATTTTGATCCTTCTCCGTAAACTCCTCTCACTGATATTCCAAATTTAGAAATAGTGTTTAATAACCTTTCCAACCTTCCCGTCATTACTAATCCCGGTAGATGAATCATTGAGGATGCTCTTATACCAGTTCCTAAGTTAGTCGGACATGCAGTTATATATCCAAATTGTTTGTGATAAGCATATTCTAATTTCTCATCCAGCATAGAATCTAATTCATCAGCCTTTTTTAAACACTCTTTTAAATTTAACCCACTGCTTAAAATTTGAAGTCTTAAATGATCTTCTTCGTTAATCATTATAGATATTTTTTCATCATTACTCATTATAAAACCACTTATTCCTTGATTTTTTATTAAGGCTGGACTTATTATATGTCTCTCAATCAGCATCTTTTTCTCAAGATTTGGTATGCTTGAAGTTTTAAAGTGGGAAAATTTTTTACCGTAAATATCGTTAGATTTTATTATTCCAGATATTTCTTCATATATTTCCTCTGACTCTTTTTTATCTAGAATAATAGGAAACTTATGTTTTTTCAAATTTCTAGCATATCGTATTCTACTGCTTACTACAATATCCTTCTCTATTCCACTTTCATCCATCCACTTAATCAATTTTATTCCTCCCTGTTTTGCAGAGATTTAATTTTATCTCTTAATTCTGCTGCTTTTTCGTAGTTTTCAACTTTTATAGCAACTTGTAATTCTTTTCTTAAAGTTTGAATTTCATTTAATTCTGTACTTTCTCCAGCTAATTCTTGTCTGGGATATTTACCTTTGTGCCTTCTATGACCGTGAATATTTTGTATTAGTGGTTCAATTTCATCCTTAAATGCAGTTATGCATTCACTACATCCAAATTTACCATATCTTTTAAACTGTTCGTAGGTCATACCGCAGTTTGGACATTTGTATTCTACATCTGGTTCTTTCAAAGAAAATTCTCCGAACATATCCGATAAAAAATTTTCAATATGGAACTCTGGATTTATCCCTGCATTATCTCTAGCACAGTCTTTACATAAGTGCATCTCTATTTTTTTTCCATTTATTATTCTGGTAAAATGTACAGTCGCTTTATTTTTATGACATTTATCACACAACATTTTATCAACTCCTATTATTGTGTTTTACTACAGCTAAAAGACTCTCCTTTAATATCTTTGCTCTTACCGGGTTTTTGTTTTCCGATGGGATTAAAGATAACGCTCTATCGCTAATAGCTCTTTTGATTATCTGGGATTCTCTTTCTGTGATTATATTTTTACTAAATAAGTGATCCAATATATCGTAAGCTTTAAATTTTGTTAGACTATCACCTATGCTTCTAGTTATAAGATCATCTATCTGTTTATCACCTTTCATTTTAAGTTCGAAAATCTTTATAGAACCTCCGCCGCCTCTTCTACTTTCAACTATATATCCCTTATTATCCTTAAATCTTGTAGTTAGTACATAAGTTATTTGAGAAGGCGCACAGTCGAACTGTTGAGCTAATATATTTCTCTGAATTTCAATCATATTGTTTCCGGTTTGTTTTAACATATCTTTCAAAAATTCTTCTATTTCTTCACTTTTCTTTACCATACTCTGCACCCCTCATATAAGGTTTGACTTTGACTTTCTTTGACTTTTAATTAATTATAACACAGTTGTAAATATTTTCAATAAAAAGTTATAATTTTGTACAAACTAATTTAATCTTTTACTAACTTCCTTGTTATAAATATACCCAATACTGACAGTAATATAATGTAATAAAACAGATAATTATAGCTTCCAAGATAGTCTAGTATAATTCCAGAGGAAGCTACTCCTATAAGTGCCCCTATGCCGTATGCTGTAAAAACTACTCCATAATTTTCACTATAATTTTTTATACCGAACATTTTTATGGTAGATGTTGGAGCTATAGCCAACCATCCTCCTAAATTCAACCAATAAATCGAAAAAGATATTCCATATAATACTCTGCTTCCTTCTCCACTTATAAGCATAAGTATTGAAGCTGATAGTATCAATAAATAGGATACAAACATTGTTTTTCTTGAGGATATATTATCTGTTAGCCAACCAAATATAGGTCTTCCGATACCATTAAATACTGCAAATAATGATATGTAAAATGCAACATTGACGGAAGATATCCCTACCAAATCATTTCCTATCATACTTGTAAGTCCTATAAGTGTTAACCCAATCATTGTACCTATAGTAAAATTTATGTAAAGACCTTTGAAGGTTGAAGTTTTTAGCATATCCGCTGTTTTTATATCTATTTGGTAGCCTTTATTTTTAGTTTGCCCTGTTGTTTTGTAAACTTGTTTTTCAGAAGGAAATTTAAGAAGAAATCCTAAAAGAGGTATAGCTATCCCAAAGAAAATTCCCAATATTAAAAATGTTTTTTCAAGTCCAAAATTTTCAATAAGAATTCTAGCAGCTGGTGCTGTAATAAATGGAGATAATCCAAATCCTAAAAGAACCAATCCTACAGCAAATCCTTTTGTCTTTGGAAACCACTTAGCAACTACCTGCATAGGTACACCATATATAATACCTACTCCAGATCCAATAATTACACCGTAGCTTATCGTTAAAACAAAAATATTCGATGCTGTTGATGAAAGAATCCAACCAGCAGATATTACTAATCCACCTATAGCTATTACTTTTCTTGGTTTCATTTGACTCAATACTCTCCCTGAAAAAAACATAAAAAGTGCATAAAAAGCAAGAGATATCATGTATGGCAATCCACTTAAGGTCGTACCTATATTGTAATTTTTTTCTATAGACTCTCTAAATACTCCATATGAGTATACCGTCCCAAGAAACATCATAATCACTATTCCAATCAAAACATAAATCCATTTTCTATAATTATTTTTTTTCTTCTTTTCTTTATTTACCATAATACATCCCCTCATTTTTATATAAATAAAAAAGCAGACTCAATAAAACAAAAGTGATTTATGAGTCAGCTTATTAAATGTTAAAATTTAGTTTATATTAAAGATACTCTCAAGTCAAGAAGCTATATTCGTAAAAGTATTAAATTTCTTATAATATTTATATTAGTCTGTTTTTCTATTCAATATCTCTACAGCTCTTTGCAGCTGATTGTCTTCATCATAGTACTCCATCCCATATAGACCTTCCTCCATAGATTTTTCATCTAATTCTATAGATACATCTGGCTCAATTCCTATATCATGTATGTTTATATTATCTGGTGTAAAGTATTCAGATACTGTTAATTTAAAACCTGAGCCATCCTCTAAGGGTATTATTCTCTGGACTATTCCTTTTCCAAAGCTTTTACTTCCAACTAATATGCCTCTTTCAGTATCTTTAATAGCTCCAGCTAAAATTTCAGATGCACTTGCAGAACCTCCATTAATTAATACTACTAAAGGTATATCTACGCTTGATTTTCCTGAATTGTAATACTCCCTTTCTCCACTTTTAGTTTGAGTATATGTTATTACTGTTTTACCCAACAATTCATCAGCTATATCAACTACTGAGTCTAAAAGTCCTCCCGGATTAAATCTTAAATCAATTACTAATCCTTTTACTTCTTTTTCTTCTGTTAATTCTACCAATGCTTTCTTAAAGTCTTCACTAGTTGGATCATCAAAAGTCGTAATTCTAATGTAACCAATGTCATCCTCTAACTCTCCATATTTAACTGTTTGTATTTTAATATTTGCTCTTTCTATAGTTAAATCAAATATATCAAGATCTCCAGATGCTTTTTCTCTTTCTACAGTTATGGTGACTTCTGTTCCCGGCTTACCTTTCATAACTTTGACTGCATCTGTCATCTCTTCTCCAGTAAATTCCTTTCCATTTACCTTTATAATTTTATCTCCTGTTTTTAGCCCTGCTTTTTCAGCTGGAGTATCTTCAATCGGTGATATAACTATAATTTTATTGTCATTGCTTATGGAAACATATATGCCTATCCCACTATATTCTCCAGATGTTTGTTCAATTAGGCTATTCATAGATTCAACATTTAAATATTCCGAATATGGATCTTCTAATGTCTCCATCATCCCTTTTAAACTACCATCTTGAAGGTCTCCTTGTACTTCATACAAAAAATTATCTTCTATATATTCTTCTACATATTCAGTTTTGCTATATTTATTTTTTAATTCTACAAAACTATCATACTGTTCTGTAGAGATTAAGACTCTATCATCTATTCTTATTCCGATAAAACTTGTCCCTACTACTGTTATTGCAATAGCTATAATCACTGCTAAAGCTGTAATCATAAAAGCTTTTCTTTTTGAAATCATCTCTCCACTCCTTGTTCTTTTTCTGCTTTTTCCATTATATCACAAAAATATAATTTATAAACAGTAAGTTGTATTTGTTTAATTTGCACATTTTACTAATTTGGTGATATAATTTTACAATTAGAATTAAAATATTTCAGAAATTTCACAAGGAGATTGTATATGAAGACTCATAGAGCTTATATGTTTTCATTGTTATTCTATATCATAGCTTCCTTTGGAGTAAGTCTTACTATTAAAGCAAGTATAGGAGTAAGTGCTTTAAATTCTACTATTGTAGCGCTATCGGAGGTATTGAGTTTTAAAGTTGGAACAATAATGATTGCAGTAAATTTAATATTTTTATTTGCATACATGGTCTTGACTAAATTCAAATATACCTCAAAATATATTCTTCAAGCTATATTTTTTTTATTATTCGGTTCCCTCGTTAATTTATATTTATATGAAGTTCTTATATATATTAATACATCATATTATTTGGCAAGAATTTTCCTGCTAATATCAGGAGTATTAATAGGAGGGCTATCTATAGGCATTATAATCCATTATAATTTAATTACCTTTCCAATTGAAAGCTTTTGCATGGAATTAGAACATTTGACAAATAAAAAATTTGCTTTTTACCGCTATGGTCTTGATGTTTTTTTAGCCTTATTATCCATTTCTATATCATTAGTATTTGAGCTTCCTTTATTTTTAAGAGAAGGTACTGTGGTAAGCGTTCTACTTTTAACAGCTTCTATGAATTTCTCAAAATCAAAAATGCAAAATGTTTATTTAAAAAACTAAAATTTTCTTCATATTATTGATTTTACAAAGAATAATAATTGAAAAAATCTATTTGTTTCATTAAGGTTTCCGTTTTAAATTTATTGACACTAAGGATTCACAAGTTCTTCTTGCACAATATTTATAAAAGTATTATAGTATATAGATGAATAACTCCATGCACCAGTAGCTCAATTGGAGAGAGCATCTGACTTCGGATCAGAGGGTTGGGGGTTCGAGTCCTCTCTGGTGTACCATTATCAATACTAAAGCAAGTAGAAATCTTTAAAGATTTCTACTTGCTTTTATATTAAAATAATTAATATCTCCATAACTTCTTCACATCTATATATTAATATATAAAAAACATAAAAGGAGAACTTATGAAAAAAATTAAACCAAGAAATATTATTCAATTATTGTTTTTTATAACTGTTGCATTCATAACTTTAGCAAAAAATGCAAATGAATTAGGTCTATCTTTTTTAAGCTCAGTAGAAGGTGTTTCTCTTCACTCGATTTGCCCTTTCGGAGCTGTAGAAACATTTTATACATTATTAACAGGTCAAGGATTAATTGCTAAAATCCATACTTCTAGTTTAGTGTTGTTTCTGATTTTACTAATCAGTGCAGTTTTATTCGGTGGAGCTTTTTGCGGATTTATATGCCCTTTAGGTTCTATTCAAGAACTTGTTGGAAAATTAGGGAAGAAATTATTTCCTAAGAAATATAATAATTTTATTCCATACAAAGTTCATAAACGTTTAAAATATCTCAGATATTTAGTATTAGTAGTAATAATTTATTTTAGCAGTTATTCCTTAAAATTAGTTTTCGCAGATTATGATCCTTATTATGCTCTATTTAACTTCTACACAGGGGAAGCAGCTATTACAGCAATACTTATTTTAGTTGTGGTGTTGATTTCATCCTTGTTTGTAGAAAGACCTTGGTGCAAGTATCTGTGTCCACTAAGTGCAATATTAGGTATTTTTAACAAATTTAGAATCTTCAAAATAGTTAGAAGTAAAAACACCTGTATAAACTGCAAGAAATGCGACAATGTATGTCCTATGAATATTAAAGTTTCTGAAAAAGAGATTATAAATGATACAAACTGTATAAGCTGTCTAAAATGTACTTCTAATGAAATATGTCCCATAGATAATACTCTGGATATGAAAATTGGAGGCATAAAATGAAAGTAAATAATTTAATTTTAGCAATATCTGTATCGTTAATTTTCATACTTGGAATATTTATTTCAGATTTTTTAGGATACTGGCAGACTGAAACTATTAAAGTGCCTCAAAAAATATCAGAAGGTCAATTTGAAGGTTACTCTGATCCTTCTGATATAAGAGGATCCTATTCTTTTGGAGATGTTTCAAAAAGTTTTAAAATTGATGTAGAAACTCTTGCAAAGGCATATGATTTAAGTGGTATAATCGAAGATACTAGTTCATTTAGAATAAATCAACTAGAAGAATACTATGTATTCGATGAAGATATTGAGATAGGAACTGGAAGTGTTAAGTATTTCGTATCTTTATATACAGGTATACCATATGAATCAGATGATGATGTTCTTCCTTCAACAGCTGTATATATACTTTACAAAGAAGGAAAAATAACTGAGGAACTATACAATGAATTAAGAGAAATATCTATAGATATTTCTAGCTATTTGATTACAGAAAATATAATTATAGAAGAATTTCAACAAGAAACTGAAGAATATGAAGAATATGTAATCAAATCAACAACAACTGTTCTTGAAGTAGTTAGATGGGGTATTAGTATTGAAAAACTAGAAGAATTAATCGGTATACAGGGGATTTCTGAAGATGAAATTATTAGACAAATATGTTTGGATAACGAAGTTTCTTTTTCAGAAGTAAAAGAAAAAATCATATTAAATTTAAAATAGTATAAAAACTTTCTAAGCAAAGGACATAAAATCGATAAATAATTGACTCTATGCAGTCTAAATGATATATTAATAGCATAAGTTCAAAATAAAGACAAGGGAGATTATAATATGCAAAAAATACCAGAAAATGTAATTAAGGAATGGGAAAATAAAGAAGGTCCAATAATATTAACTACTGTCAGTAAGGAAGGTATTCCAAATAGTATTTATGCTACTTGTGTAAATCTTTACGATAATGAAAAAGTTGTTGTAGCAGATAATTATTTCGATAAAACTAAAAATAATTTAATTGAAAATAATCAAGCTTCAATTTTATTTTACACAAAAGATGACAAAGCATATCAATTAAAAGGGAAAATTGATTATTATAAAACCGGTAAAATCTTTGATGATATGAAATCTTGGAATCCAGAAAAGCATCCAGGTCATGGAGCGGCAACTATGACTGTTAGCGAAATATATTCAGGGTCGGAAAAAATTCTTTAATAATATGGTTATTAAAATGCTTGGTATTTTGAAATATACTAAGCATTTTTTATTCCTTCAACTCTTTAATATCAAGAGCTCCATACTTGTCTAAATCTTCCACTATTTCTTTAAATACAATTTTTCTAAAATCTTCAACTTTTACCCATTTAAAGTCACTATGTTCATGAGAAATTTTCACGTCAGTATTTTGAGCTTTACATAAGTATACAATAATAACTACTTTTCCTAAAATTTTAGTATTATGATCTGTGGCATATAAAATTCTTTTTATTTCTATATCTAAATTAGTTTCTTCCTTTACTTCTCTTATTAAACATTCTTCTAGACTTTCATCAATTTCAAGTTTACCTCCGGTCATTTCCCATTTATCAGGAGCTACCTTTTGTTTTGGGTGACGTTTTAAAATAAGTATCTTGCTATTTTTCAATACCATTGCTTTCATTATTACTCTTATCATTATTTCCACTTCCTTCTTTTCTGTAGTATTATTATATTCTCAATTAGAATTCTTTACAAATATAGAATTCTAGTTTTTTATATGATATAATTTTAAAAATATACAAAAAGTATTTTAAATATAAATTTAGGAGGTATTAATTTAATGAAATATAGTATTGATGAAAGTGTTTTTGATTTAAATCCTGATATTAAGTTTGGAATTTTAATAGGCAAAGATATGAAAATTTCAAAAACTACAAAAGAAGATAAGGAAAGATTAGAAAAAGCTGAAAAAACATTGAGAGAAAATGTTGATAAAAAGCAAATTAGAGAATTAAGAAATGTTTCTCTCTACAGAAATGTTATGAAGGAAGCAGGAATTAATCCTAATAAATACCCTGCGTCAATAGAAGCAATGTTCAAAAGAATTATTAAAGGTGGCAATTTACCCAATATAAACAGTCTAGTTGATTTATGTAATGCTGTTTCTATAGAAAATACATTATCTCTAGGCGGTCATGATCTTGATGACATTGATGATGATTTAGAGGTAAGATTTAGTAAAGAAGGAGATAAGTTTTTGGCCTTTGGCTCTAATGAATTTGAAAAAGTTGATGGAAAGGAACTGGTTTTTACAAGTGGAAATAAGGTTCAGACTAGAAAATGGGTCTGGAGACAAAGTGAATTAGGCAAAGTAACTCTTGATAGCAGTAATATTTTCTTTCAACTTGTAGGCTTTGGAAATGATTCTTCTCTTGAAAATGCTATGAACAATATTGAATGTTTAATTGAGGATAGATTTGGTGGATCCTACCAAAGGTATTTAGTTGATATTAATAATCCTAGTATATCCTTTGAAAAATAAATGAACTATATTTTCAAAAAAAATAAAAACTGCACTAGAATAGGTGCTTTTGCCTATTAAGTGCAGTTTTAAGTTTTCTATTTAATTATAATCATAAAATCCTTTACCAGTTTTTCGTCCTAATAGATTACCCCTTACCATTTTTCTTAAAAGTGGATGTGCTCTGTATTTTGAATCACCAAATTCATCATATAAAACATCCATTATAGCTAAGCATACATCATTTCCTATTAAATCAGCTAATGCTAATGGACCTATTGGATGATTTGCGCCAAGTTTCATAGCTTCATCTATATCCTCCGCTTTAGCTACTCCGTCAGCTAAAATTCCTACTGCTTCATTTATCATCGGTATCAATATTCTATTTACTACAAATCCAGGTGCCTCTTCAACTTCTACAGGTGTCTTACCTAATTCTTTAGAAATTTCAATTATTATATTTTTAGTTTCTTCAGAAGTAGCTATTCCTTTTATTACTTCTACCAACTTCATTACCGGCACTGGATTGAAAAAATGCATTCCGATAACTTTTTCAGGTCTCATTGTTGCACTTGCTATTTCTGTAATTGATAGTGAAGATGTATTAGAAGCAAGTATTGTTTCAGGTTTGCAAATTTCATCTAACTCTGCAAATATTTTTTTCTTTACATCCATATTCTCTACTGCAGCTTCAATTACTAAATCTACATCTTCAGCATATTTTATATCAGTTGTTCCTGAAATTTTTTCTAGAATTTGTATTTTTTGTTCTTCCGTTAATCTTTCTTTTTTAACACTCCTGCTTAAATTTTTATCTATACCAGCTATACCTTTTTTTACATATTCATCATCTAGATCTCTAATTATTACGTCGTGTCCTGATTGAGCAAAACTTTGAGCTATTCCTGAGCCCATTGTTCCTGCTCCTAATACTAAAATTTTCATTTTTTATCTCCTTTATTATTTGTTTTTAAATTCAGCTTTTCTTTTTTCTGTAAAAGCTTTCATTCCTTCTTTTTGATCTTCTGTTGTAAAGCATAAGCTAAAAAGATTTCTTTCAATATCCATTCCTGTTTCTATATCTGTTTCTATTCCTCTATTAATTGCATTTTTAGAGTATCTTACGGCAATTTGTCCCTTCTTAGATATCTTAGAAGCCATTTCTTCAGCTTGATTTAACAACTCTTCTTGAGGTACAACTTTGTTTACTAATCCAATTTTTGCAGCCTCTTTAGAATCAATAATATCAGTTGTAAATATTATTTCTTTTGCTTTAGCAGGACCTACTAGTCTCGCCAATCTTTGAGTCCCTGCAAAACCAGGTATGATTCCCAGACCAACTTCAGGTTGACCAAATTTTGCTTTTTCTCCTGCAATTCTTATATCACAACTCATAGCAAGTTCGCATCCACCACCAAGGGCATATCCATTAACTGCTGCTATAACTGGTTTTTCAAGTAATTCTATTTTCCTAAAAACTTCATGTCCTAACTCAGCAAACTTTTTAGATTCAAATAAATTTTTATCCTGCATTTCTCTTATATCTGCACCTGCAATAAATGCCTTTCCTTCTCCTGTTATAATCAAAACATAGATATCTTCATCCTTATTAATACTATCTAGAGCTTGATTTAATTCATTGAGTACTTCTGTGTTAAGAGCATTTAGTGCTTTAGGCCTATTAAAACTTAAAGTACAAATATTTCCTGTTTTTTTAAGTAAAATATTTTTAAAATCCATTTTTCCTCCTCTCAAAATGATTAGAATTTTTATTATAATAGATTTAGTTATTATTTTAACTATAAACTATTTTAGCACTTATACCTTTTCTTATCAAGGATTAGACTGCTTTCTAACTATTATATTTTAATTAATTTTTTAGTTCATAGTTTATATTTTAATTGTACTAAATCATAATTTTTGAGTCAATAAGTATCTATTAACTATGATTCATTCTAAATTTACAAATTAAATGTAAAAATTCCAAATCCAACTCTTTCTTTTTATATTATTTTTACTATCGGGTATAAGTATAATGTACATTTTTAATTATACTCTATATAAAATTTAGGAGGTCTTTATGGGAATTAGTAATATCGTTAATTATTACGGAAAAATGCATACCCCTTATCAAGGAGATTTAGTAAATCACTTGCCTATGGGACAATTAGCTGTATACAAATTAACTCAAGATTTAAGTAAAACTAAATCTTATTCAGAGTTGTACAATGAAAATAAAAGTATAAATAAGGTAAGTAATTTTTTTGAGAAAGTAAATTCTCTAGAAAAAAACCTAGGTGAAAGAGAGTCTTATGAACCAGCTTTAGCTTTTTTAGAAGATAAAATGACTCACGCTAATGCCGAATATTATATTAAAAAAATGCTGAATGAATATCCTTTAGGTATGTCCTCTGGATTATTTCATGTTTTAATTAGACTCGCTTATGCTTATGAAGGTTATCAAATTGACTCTGGCTATTTACCTGAATTAAGACGAGCTGTTGCATATTATGTTACCGCTTATAGAGAAGCCCATAAGTTTAGCAGAAAAATAAAGAAAGAGAATATAATTAAAGAAGCTAAAGATTTATATAAAAGTGAAAGTGTAAAGAAAGTATTATCCAAAAAAAACTCCTTAGGTCAGAAAATGAAAGCACTCTACGAAGATAAAGGATATATGGAAAAAGGTTTTATTATTGAAGGAGATACCGATGAAAAATTGGAAGCTGTACTTAATCTTTCTTTAAATTCTTATTTAAATTCTAAAAGTATAGTAGCTCTTCACTGCATTACAGGTACTCATGCCTTGATTGTATTAAAAGATTTTCAAAAAGATTTTGGAAGAAATATAGATATACTTACTAGCTGCATCGTTACACACCTTATAGCTTCAGAGTTAGGAGATTATAAAATACCTCCTTTAGATTCTTATGATTTAAACTGGGAAGACCTTAATAGAGGAATAGAAAAAGAAAAGGATGTTCACGCTGTAAAACTTGCCTATACAGCTCAAGAACTAAATAAGATTCTT
>Ga0209947_1001717_pt1 | contig 12873 bp, 10 predicted proteins | sample SalPonR2_B_D2_MG_FD_185706 | JGI IMG/M metagenome (GOLD analysis project Ga0209947, IMG submission 185706) | Salt pond soil microbial communities from South San Francisco under conditions of wetland restoration - Salt Pond MetaG R2_B_D2_MG... ... | reverse complement strand
GGAAGGCGCCGCGGGAGATCACCATGTCGATCTCGTCGGCGCCCTCTTCCACGGCCATGCGGGTCTCGGCCAGGCGGATGTCCGTGAACGACATGCCGCTGGGGAATGCCGTGGCCACGGCGGCGACGGCGATGTCGGTGCCCGCGAGCGCCCGCTTGGCCGCGCCGATCATGGTCGGGTAGACGCAGACGGCGGCGACGTGGGGCAGGTCGGGCAGGGTGTCGTGCAGGTGGATGGCCTTCTGGCACAGCTGGCGCACCTTGCCCGGCGTGTCCTGGCCCTCGAGCGTGGTCAGGTCGATCATCGAGAGCACGAGTTTCAGGGCTTCGACCTTGGAGGCCGTCTTGATGCTGCGGGTGCGGAAGCGGGCCGCCCGCTCGGCCACGCCGACCTCGTCCACGCGGGCCGTCCGCGAGAGGTCGGGCAGCGCCGGTCCGGTCGTTTTGGCCGCGCGCCGGCTCATTGGGCCTGGACCGAGACGGCGGTATCCAGCGCGATGCGGATCATCTCGTCGAAGGTGGTCTGGCGCTCGTCGGCGGTGAGCGCGTCGCCGGAGCGGATGTCGTCGCTGACGGTGCAGATGGCCAGCGCTTCCACGTCGTGCTCGGCGGCGAGCGCGTACATGCCGGCGGCCTCCATCTCGACGCCGTAGACGTTGTAGCGCTCCATCACGTCGAACATCTCCGGCTCCGGAGTGTAGAAAAGATCGGCGGAGAACAGATTGCCCACGTGGTGGCGGACGCCGTGTTCCCGGGCCGTTGTCACCGCGCGTTCCAGCAGCGCATAGCTCGCGATGGCCGCATAGTCGTAGCCGCGGAAGCGCATCCGGTTCACGCCGGAGTCCGTGCAGGCGCCCATGCCGATCACCACGTCTCGCAGCCGGACGTCGGGATGCACCGAGCCGCAGCTGCCCACCCGGATCAGCCGTTTCGCGCCGTACCCGGTGATGAGTTCGCTCGTGTAGATGGACGCCGAAGGGATGCCCATGCCGTGCGCCATGACGGATACGGGCCGACCCTCGTAGCTGCCCGTGTAGCCCCACATGTTGCGCACGTCGGTGACCCGGTCGGCGCCGTCCAGATAGGTCTCGGCGATGTAGCGCGCCCGCAGCGGGTCGCCGGGCATGAGGATGGTCTCGGCGAAATCGCCGGGCCGGGCGTTGATGTGCTTGGCTGCCATGGGTTCCTCAGCGCGGGGCCTGTTACGGCTGATTGCGGATGATCGCCGGTGATCGATTGCGGGACGAGCCGGTATTCTAGCGCAGGCGGTCGGCCCTTGTTGCCGGCGCGACCGCCGCCCGAGGAGAATGCTGCCATGCCCGAAGAAGTCTGGACCGAGGAACGCTGCTACATCACCGAACTCCTGAACGATGCGGAGGTGCCGCAGGTCTCGCTGGCGCGATGCCGCGTCGAGCCGGGGGTCACCACCCAGAGGCATCGTCTCTCCGTGCGGGAATGGTACGTGGTGGAGCAGGGCCGCGGCCTGATGGAGGTGGGCGATCGCGAGCCCTGTCCCATCGGGCCGGGCGACGTCGTTGAGATCCCGGCCGGCACCGCCCAGCGGGTGACCAATACGGGAGCCGGGGATCTCGTCTTCCAGTGCGTCTGCCTGCCCCGGTTCACTCCCGGCTGCTACGAATCGCTGGAGTGAGGGCCGTCGCGGCGGGCCGTTTGTCGGTTTTCTGCAACAAAACGGAAACGAAGGCGAACTAAACCTACCGTTCCGCGTCACAAATACGTAAGATTCGCCCAATCTACCCTCGCCCCTCCAAGGAGAACAAGATGCGTGGCAGAAAACCGACAATCCTCGATGGCGCACGGCCGGCCCGCCGGCTCTGCGCGCTGGCGCTCGCGGCCCTGATGGCGCTGCCCGCGCTGCCGGGTACGGCGCTGGCCCAGGACGACAGCGTCCTCGAGGAGATCGTGGTCACGGCGCAGCGCCGTGAAGAAAACCTGCAGGAGGTGCCGATCTCGGTTTCCACCCTGTCCGGCGCGCGGTTCGAGAACCTGTTCGATGCCGGCGAAGACATCCGCGCCCTGGCAACCCGGGTGCCCAGCCTGTATGCCGAGTCGTCGAACGGACGGCTGGCGCCGCGGTTCTACCTGCGCGGTCTCGGCAACACCGACTTCGACCTGGCCGCCTCCCAGTCCGTGTCCATCATCATGGACGAGGTGGTGCAGGAGAACGTCATCCTGAAGAGCTTCCCGCTGTTCGACGTCGAGCGCGTGGAAGTCTTGCGCGGGCCGCAGGGCACGCTGTTCGGCCGCAACACGCCGGCCGGCATCATCAAGTTCGATACCCGCAAGCCCACCGACGAGACCGAGGGCCGCGTCGACCTCTCCTACGGCCGCTACGGCTCCACCGTGGTGGATGCCGCCGTCGGCGGCCCGCTGGCGGACAATCTGTCGGTCCGCGCTTCCATGCTGTACATGAACCGGGACGACTGGATTTCGAACGCCTTCACCGAGGAAGACGACGTCATGGGCGGCTTCGAGGATCTCGCCTACCGGCTGCAGGCCCTGTGGCAGATCACGGATGATCTGAGCGCGCTCGCCAACGTGCACGGCCGCACGATGGACGGCACCGCTTCGGTGTTCCGTGCCAATATCCTGGGCCCGGGCAGCAACGACCTGAACGTCAATTTCGACCGCGATACGGTGTTCTTCGACGAGGGCAACAACAACCCGCAGGAAGCCGAGGCGCTGGGCGGCTCGCTGAAGCTCGAATGGGACGTGAGCGACACGATGACGGTCACCTCCATCACCGCCCACGAAACGGTGGAGAACAGCAGCCTGGGTGACATCGACGGCGGTTTCGGTGCCGTCTTCCTGCCGTTCCAGGGTCCCTGTCCTCCGGGCAGCGATCCTGCCACGGACGTGTGCATCCCGTTCCCGTCCCAGACCCAGGACGGCATCGACAACCTGGATCAGTTCACCCAGGAGATCCGGGTGGCGGCGGACGCGAGCAATCGTCTGTTCTGGCAGGCCGGTTTCTTCTACTTCGATTCCGAGTTCGCCGTCACGACCTTCCCGTTCTTCGTGCCGCCGACCACCGTCGCCCATGAGAACACTTCCTGGGCCGTGTTCGGCCACGTGAGCTACGACATCAGCGACGTCTGGAACATCACCGGCGGCGTGCGCTACACCGACGACGAGAAGGACCTGTTCTCGGCCGGCGTGACGCCGGTGAACGTCTCCGATGAGCAGGTGAGCTGGGACGTGAGCCTGAGCTACGCGCTGAGCGACGACGTGAACCTGTACGGTCGTCTGGCGAACGGCTTCCGGGCGCCCACCATACAGGGCCGCGACATCGCCTTCGGCGCGCCGCCGTCTTCCGCCGACTCCGAGACGATCACCTCCATCGAGGGCGGCTTCAAGTCCACGCTGCTGGGCGACCGGCTGCGCCTGAATGCCGCGATCTACTACTACGAGATCGAGGATCAGCAATTCTCGGCCATCGGCGGCGCCGGCAACCTGATCCAGCTGGTCAACGCCGACACCGGCACCGGCACCGGCATCGACGTGGATGCGGAGTGGCTGGCGACGGACAACCTGAGCTTCACCGCGGGCTTCAGCTGGAACGACACCGAGATCGACGACTCCGAGCTGCGGGTCGCGCCCTGCGGCTCCGGTCTGTGCACCGTGCTCGACCCGCTGGACGGCAACGGCAACGCCATCGTCGACGGCAACCCGTTCCCGCAGGCGCCGGAGACCATGCTGAACTTCACGGCTCGCTACACGGTGCCGGTCGGCGACGACGCCGAGTTCTTCGCCTACACCGACTGGGCCTATCAGGGCGACACGAACTTCTTCCTGTACGAGTCCGCGGAGTTCTCCTCCGAGGACACCTTCGAGGGCGGCGTGAAGTTCGGTTACGGCAAGATCGACGGCTCCTGGGAGGTGGCGGTCTTCGGCCGCAACATCACGGACGAGGAAAACGTGAAGGGCGGCATCGACTTCAACAACCTGACCGGCTTCGTGAACGAGCCGAGGATCTGGGGCGTGTCTTTCAGCGCGAACTTCTAGCGCCGACACCGTGCCGCCGCTCCGGCGGCGGCTGCCCGTACCTGGAAGCCCGGCCTCCGCGCCGGGCTTCTTCTTTTCCGGCGGCCGGATTCCTGCGACCATGCCGCGCATGCTGCCCGCCTCCCGCCTGGTGATGTTTGCCTTCGTGCTCGCCGCACTCGTCGCGGCGTGTTCGCGCGAGACGCCGTCCGCGCCGCCATCCGGCGCGGGCTACGTGCGCGCGGCGGTGGCAGGCACGCTGCAGTCGCCGGCCATCGTGGAGGCCAGCGGGCTCGCTCATTCCCGCCGCCGGCAGAATCTGCTGTGGGTGATCAACGACGGCGGCGAAGAGCCTCTGCTGCATGCGGTGACACCGGAGGGAGAGGCTCTGGGCGCGGTGCGCGTCGCCGGGGCCGAGAACCGGGACTGGGAAGACCTGGCGGCGTTCAGCTACGAGGGTTCGTCCTGGCTGCTCGTCGCCGACATCGGCGACAACGGCGGCATCCGGGATCATCTGACCCTGTACGTGGTGCCTGAGCCGGAGCCGGCGGATGGCGAGGTTGCGCCTGCCTGGACCGTGCGCTACACCTATCCCGACGGTCCTCACGACGCCGAGGCGGTGGCCGTGGACGGCGAGGCGGGACATATCTACGTGCTGACCAAGCGGACCGAACCTGCGGAACTGCACACGCTGCCGCTGCGCCCGGCGGCATCGGCCGGAGTGCTCATCTCCACCCTCGTTACGGGCCTCGACAGCCTGCCGGCGCGAGAGGAGGCGGCGGGCCTGCTGGCCGCCGCGGTGCCTTACCACTGGCAGCCCACCGGCATGGACATGGCCGCCGATGGCAGTGCCGTCGCCGTACTCACGTACGCCGATGTCTATTATTATCCGCGACGCCAGGCCGAGACGTGGGCCGACGCGCTGGCGCGCGAGCCGCTCCCGCTGGGCATGCCGCTGGTCCCGATTGCCGAGGCCGTCGCCTTCGACGAGCGCGGCCGTTCCCTGTTCATCACCGCGGAAGGAAGACATGCACCGCTGCTCAGATTCGACCCCGAACCGCAAGCCGACTGACCTCGGCGCCCTTGCCCTCGCAGGACTCGCGCTGTTGCTGTTGCAGGCCTGCGCCCGGCCCGCCGGCGAGGCGGACGCACCGACCCCTGCGCCCGACTCCGCGCCGGCGGCGGAGACCGTGACGCTGATGACCTTCAACGTCGAGAACCTTTTCGATGCGGAGGACGATCCGGGCAAGGACGACCGCACCTATCTGCCCATCGAGGCGAAGCGCGATCAGGGGCATCGCGCGGCCTGCGCGAAGATCGACAATCCCTACTGGCGCGACCAGTGCCTGAACTGGGACTGGGACGAGCAGGTGGTGGAGCGCAAACTCGCCGCGGTGGCGGCGGCCATCCTGCAGGTAGAGGACGGCAGGGGCCCCGATATCGTGGCGCTGCAGGAGGTGGAGAACCTCCGCATCCTCGAGCGGCTGCGCACCGGCTACCTGCAGGATGCCGGCTATCGCCCGGCCATCCTGATCGAGGGCGCGGACGACCGCGGCATCGACGTGGCCTTCCTGAGCCGGCTGGAGCCGGTCGGCGAAGCCGAGCTGCATGCCATCCCGTTCAGCGGCTTCCCGGAGGAGCGCATCGCCGATACCCGGGGCATCCTGGAGGCGACGTTCCGCCTGCCGGACGGCACGCTGCTGACCGGCTACTCGGCCCACTTCCCGGCGCCCTATCACCCCCACGAGATGCGCATCCAGGCCTACCGCTTCCTCGCAGAGCTGCGCGACTCCCTGCCGCCGGGCCGTCCCGCGTTCGCCGCGGGCGACTTCAACACGCCCTCCGACGAGGACCGTGAGCAGGACATGCTGGAGCGTTTCGTGAGACCCACCTGGAAGGTGGCCCACGATGCCGGCTGCCCCGGCTTCTGCCCGGGCACCCATTACTACTCGCGCGGGGAGAGCTGGTCTTTCCTGGACATGATCCTGTGGTCCGGCGGCGACGCCGGCTGGGAGCTGGTGCCCGATTCCGCGCGTCTGGCGAACCGCACCCCGGCGCAGATGACGCGGGAGGGCCACCCGCGCCGTTTCCGCATGCCGGAAGCGGAGGGCGTCAGTGACCACCTGCCGCTGGTGATCGACATCGCGAAGCGCTGACCCCGTGTAGGAGGGCCTTCAGGCCCGATTTCTGCCTACCTGATTCCCTTCTCTCGTGGCCGCCCTGCAGGGGTATCCCTCTTGCTCCCGACAAAAGGTCGCGGCGAGGGATACCCCCGCATGACGGCCACGCCTGGTGGCGGCGTGAAGGAGATGCCAGTCAGTAACCTCCACTGACCGGTGCCAGACCTCTCGGCTGCGGGCCCGTCGGCGGGTGGGCCAGGGTGGCGGGTCCTCCGGGCCGACTGGAGCCATGACGGCGGGAAGGAGGCCTGGCCGAAGCGAAGGAGGACAGGACGTCCGACTGAGCGTCCCCGCGACCCTGGCCCACCCGATGACGGGCCAATGCCAATAGAAAGCCGAAGCGGGCCTGAAGGCCCTCCTACGTTGGGGGTGGGGCGGGGTTCTTTTTGGCGGCTTCGATGGCTTCCATGACGGTGCGGCGCGCCGCCTCGGCGTTCTCCCAGCCGACGACCTTCACCCACTTGTCTTTCTCCAGCGCCTTGTACTCCTCGAAGAAGTGGCTGATGCGCTCGACCAGGATGCTCGGCAGGTCGGTGTATTCGTCCACCTCGTCATAGAACCGGGTCAGGCGCCGCGCAGGCACGGCGAGGATCTTCTCGTCCATGCCGGATTCGTCCTCCATCATCAGCACGCCCACCGGACGCGCGCCGAGGACGCATCCGGGGATCAGCGGCCGGTTGCCCACGCACATGACGTCCACCGGATCGCCGTCGTCGGAGAGCGTGTGCGGGATGAACCCGTAATTGCACGGGTAGTGCATGGCCGTATAGAGGAAGCGGTCGACGAACAGCGCGGAGCTCGCCTTCTCCATCTCGTACTTGATGGGGTCGCTGCCCCGCGGGACCTCGATGATGACGTTCACTTCGTGCGGCGGATCGACGCCGATGGGTATGTGGTCGATGTTCATGGCGATCTGCCTCGCGAAGGTATATCGTGACCCGGGCACTCTAACGGACGCGCCGCTTGCCGGGTAGCGATCGGAGTGTAACTTGCCGGACAGTTCGATTTGACGAATGACCGTGACGAAAACCGGGACGGTGACCATGGCTCGCCGGTGTCCGGCTCGGATCGCGGTTCGCTGCTGAAGCTGTTCCTGCCCTCCGCCGGATCGCTTCGACCGGCTCTCGCGAGCCCCGGACAACTGCGGAACGATCTCTTCGGCGGTCTGACCGCCGCCGTCGTCGCGCTGCCGCTCGCCCTTGCCTTCGGTGTCGCGTCGGGGGCGGGGCCGATGGCCGGGCTCTACGGGGCGATCGCCACGGGGTTCTTCGCGTCCCTGTTCGGCGGCGTGGGCGCCCAGATTTCCGGCCCGACGGGGCCGATGACCGTGGTGATGGCGGCGGTCGTGGCCAGTCATTCCCAGAATCTCGCCGAAGCCTTTACGATCGTCATGCTGGGCGGGATCATCCAGATGCTGTTCGGCATGCTGCGTGTCGGCCGTTACGTCGAGCACACGCCTTACTCGGTTATCTCCGGGTTCATGACCGGTATCGGCGTCATCATCCTGATCATTCAGATTCCGCCGTTTCTCGGCATGCCGGCCTCGACGGAGGGCGTCGCCGGGACGTTGCGGTCTCTCGCGGGCATGGGTCCGTCGTCCGCCGACGCCGCCGCGCTGATCGTCTCCGCGGCCTCCCTGTCCCTCCTCGTGCTCTGGCCGGCCCGTCTGGGAGCCGTGCTGCCGGCTCCTCTGGGGGTGCTGGTCCTCGGCACGCTGGCGGCCGTCACCTTCGCGTCCGGTATCCCGCGTATCGGGGAGATTCCGTCGGGTCTGCCGTCGCTCGTGCTGCCGACCGTATCCGGCGAGGCGCTCCCCGAGGTCATCCAGGCCGCTTTCGTCCTCGCGCTGCTCGGTTCCATCGATACGCTGCTCACCGCCCTCGTGGCCGATTCCATCGGTCGGACCCGGCACGACCCGGACAAGGAACTGGTCGGTCAGGGCATCGGCAACCTGGCTGCGGGACTGATCGGCGGGCTCCCCGGCGCTGGTGCCACCATGCGCACCGTCGTCAATCTGCGTGCGGGCGGACGCACACCGGTCTCCGGGATGCTGCATGGCGTCGTGCTACTGGCTTTCGCGCTCGGGCTCGGTCCTCTCGTCGCGATAGTGCCTCATGCCGTGCTCGCCGCCATCCTGATGAAGGTGGGGTGGGACATCATCGACTGGGGCTATCTGCGCCGGCTCCGCAGGGCGCCGCGCGACAAGTTTCTGGTCATGCTGATCACGTTCCTGCTGACGGTGTTCGTGGACCTGATCACGGCCGTCGCCGTCGGCATCATCATCGCGAGCTACGTGACCGCCAGGCGGCTGGCGGCAGAGCAGATCAAGGGTCTGAGGCGCTCGGCCGATGCGGACGAGCTGGACCACCTGCGCGATGCCGAGAAGAGCCTGCTGCGGGAGGCCGACGGCCACGTTCTGGTGACGATCCTGACGGGCACGTTCTCCTACGCATCCGCCCGCGAACTGAGCCGGCGCGCAGGTCTCGTGACCGGTAATCCCCGCGTCGCCGTCTATGACTTCTCCCAGGCCGGCTATATCGATACCAGTGCCGCACTGGCCATCGAGGAGATGATCGAACTGTCCCGTTCCGGCGGCCAGACGGTGCTGGTCAGCGGACTGACCGGCGAGGCGATGCGGACGCTGGAGGGTCTGCGCGCGCTGGAGCGGGTGCCGGAGGCGCAGCGCTTCGAGCATCGGCACGACGCCATCGCTGCAGCGGTGACCCTGTGCCAGGGCTCTCACTGAGCCGTCGGCGGCCACCGACGCCGGTGTCGGTCCGGGAGCGACCGAGGCATAATCGTCCCTCACGCAATCCCGAGGACACTGCCGATATGATCCCCACGAGCCGCTCGTCACGCTTTTCGCTGCCCCGCCTGCACGCCGTACTCCTCGCCGCCGCATTCGGCGTCACGACCGGCTGCGTCTCCGTGGAAGTGGAGGAGAAGAGCGAACCGGCCGCGGAGATCGAGCGGCCCGATCTCGCGGTGCGCTGGGTGACCGAGAGCGCCGAGTATCATGCGCTCAGCCGCCAGGTGTACCGGACGGCGGGCGCCGCGCTGGACGCCGTGATCGCCGACGAGGACTGGTCGGCGCTGCCGTCGCATCCGGCGGATGCGTCCCTGCCGCCCGCCATCATCCTGGACGTGGACGAGACGGTGCTGGACAACTCCCCGTTCCAGATCCTGCTGGGCGACAAGCCGTTCAACCGGAAAGACTGGGACCAGTGGGTGGCGCGGGCGCAGGCGGATGCGGTGCCGGGCGTGGTGACGTTCCTCGAGCAGGCCCGGCAGGCCGGCGTGGCGGTGTTCCTGGTCACCAACCGGGACTGCATGCGGCGGCCTGGCTCCGACGACCGTTGTCCGCAGGAGGACGATACGCTCGACAACCTGCGGCGGATCGGCCTGCAGTTCGACGCGGAACACCTCATGCTGAGCAACGAGCGGCCGGAGTGGACCGACGAGAAGAAGGTGCGCCGGGACTACGTGGCCCGGGATCATCGGGTCATCATGCTGTTCGGCGACGACCTCGGCGACTTCCTCGACTGCGTCCGCTCCCGCGTGATCGCGCCCTGCGAACGCCCGGCCACGGCCGCCGAGAGGCTGCGCATGGTGCGCGCGCACGACGAGTACTGGGGCCGGGGCTGGTTCGTGCTGCCGAATCCCATGTACGGCTCGTGGGCGTCCGCGCGGTAGTCAGGTACACGAGGAGCGGGGCACGCCGATGACGGAATGGTCCGAACTGATGGATGGGGCGCTGGCCGTGCGTGATCACGCCCATGCGCCGTATTCCGGCTATCGGGTGGGCGCAGCCGTGATGGACGAGGCCGGCCGGGTACACGCGGGCTGCAACGTGGAGAATGCGGCGTACCCGGAGGGCCTGTGCGCCGAGGCCGGCGCCATCGCCGCCATGGTCGCCGCCGGCGGGCGACGCATCCGGGCCATCGCGGTGGCCGGTGGCCACGACACCCCCGGCGCCTGCACGCCCTGCGGCGGCTGCCGGCAGAAGATCCGGGAGTTCGCCGACGCGGATACCCGCATCGTGCTGCTGGACGGCGCGGGCGCCACGACGAGCTACGGCATCGACGACCTGCTGCCGTATTCCTTCCTGTTACAGACCGATTAGCACGCTCGCGAGCGCCGCGCTCATCAGGTTGGACAGCGAGCCCGCCGCCACCGCCCGAAGGCCGAAGCGGGCGATCAGGTCCCGCTTCTCCGGCACCAGGCTGCCGAGTCCGCCAAGCAGGATGGCGATGGACGAGAGGTTGGCGAAGCCGCACAGCGAGAAGGTGATAACGGCCTGGGCGCGCGGGCTGAGGCCTTCCACCAGCTCCCGGTAGTGCAGGAAGGCCACGAACTCGTTCAGGATCAGCTTCTCGCCGAATAGCGCGCCGGCCACCTGGGCCTCCTCCCAGGGCACGCTCAGCAGGAACATCAGCGGGCCGAAGACCCAGCCGAGCATGTCCTGCAGCGTCAGTGCCTCGACCCCGGCGAGGCCGCCGAGCCAGCCGACGAAGCCGTTGAACATGGCGATCAGGGCCACGAAGGCGAGCAGCATGGCGGCGATGTTCACCGCGAGCTTGAGGCCGTCCTGGGCGCCGACGGCGGCGGCCATGATCACGTTCTCGTAATGGCTCGTGCCGGCTTCCACCTGCGGCGTTTCGCCGGGCTCTTCGCGCTCGTCGGGCTCGTCGGGGATGATGAGCTTCGCCATCAGCAGGCCGCCGGGCGCGGCCATGAAGCTGGCCGCGAGCAGGTATTCGAGCTTCGCCCCCATGGAGGCGTAGGCGAACAGCACCGTGCCGGCCACCGAGGCCAGCCCCGAGACCATGATGGCGAAGAACTGGGGCTCGGTCAGGCCGCGGAGATACGGGCGCACCACCAGCGGCGCCTCGGTCTGGCCGACGAAGATGTTGGCCGCGGCGTTCAGCGACTCCACCGACTGGGTGCCGATGATGCGCCGGAGCGCGCCGCCCACCAGCCGCACGACCCACTGCATCAGCCCGAGGTGATAGAGCACGGCCATCAGCGAGGCGAAGAAGATGATGATGGGCAGCACGTTGATGGCGAAGGAGAGATTCTCGTAGTCGGTGGCGAGCTTGCCGAAGACCATGTCGATGCCGGCGCCGGAATAGCCGATGACCGTCCACACGCCGTTCGACAGCGACTGGATCAGCTGCTTGCCGAAAGGCAGGTACAGGACGAAGGCGGCGACACCAGCCTGCAGCGCGAAGGCGGCGCCGACCACGCGCAGGTTGATCGCCCGCCGGTTGGTCGATAGCAGCACGGCGATGGCGAGGATAACGGCCATGCCGACGAAGCTGATCCAGATGCCCATCCGGTTCTCCTGTGTGTCGCTCGGGATTCAGCCGGCGGGCAGCCGGCCGCGGATCACCGGCTGGGGCGCCGGGGCGGTGTCCTGTACCGTGCAGGCCGCGCGCAGGTTGGCGGCCGCCTGTTCGGCGTCTTCCTCGCTGGCGGCGTGGACTCGCGCCAGCGGCGTCTCCGTCGGTCCCACCCGAGTGCCCGTCGGCGCCACCGCCGCGAAGCCCACGGACAGATCCAGCGTGTCTTCCACCCGCCGGCGACCGCCGCCGAGTTCGATGATGGCGTTGCCGACGGCCCGCGCGTCGACGGCGGCCAGATGGCCGTCCCGCTCGGCGCGGATCTCACGCACGACCGGCGCCGCGGGCAGGTAGTGTTCGCTGCGCTCGAGGAAGTCGGCGGGCCCGCCGAGGGCCGAGACCATGCCCGCGAATTTCTCGGCGGCACGGCCCGAGCTGACCGCCTCGTCCGCCATGGCGAGCGCGGTCTCCCGGTTCTCTGCCAGGCCGGTCAGGTGCAGCATCTCGGCGGACAGCGCCAGCACGACCTCGTCCAGGCGTGCCTCGCGCTCGCCGCCCGTGAGATAGGCCACGGACTCGGCCATCTCCAGGGCGTTGCCCGCGGTCAGGCCCAGGGTCTCGTTCATGTCCGTGATGAGCGCCCGGGTGGGCAGCCCGGCGCGCTCCGCCGTCGCGATGATGCTCTCGGCAAGCGCGTGCGCATTGTCCAGGTCGGCCATGAAGGCGCCGGTGCCCCATTTCACGTCCATCACCAGCCCCTGGTTCCCGGCTGCGATCTTCTTCGACAGGATGGAGGCGGTGATCAGTGGTATGGACTCCACCGTCGCGGTGACGTCGCGGATGGCGTAGAAGCGCCGGTCCGCCGGCGCCAGATCCGCCGTCTGGCCGATGATGGCGCAGCCGACGTCTGCGACGACCCGGCGGAAACGGTCCAGGTCCGGCGTCGACTCGTAGCCCGGGATGCTGTCGATCTTGTCCAGCGTGCCGCCGCTGTGGCCGAGGCCGCGGCCGGAGATCATGGGCACGTAGCCGCCGCAGGCGGCGACGATGGGCGCCAGCAGGAAGCTCACCTTGTCGCCGACGCCGCCGGTGGAGTGCTTGTCCGCCACCGGGCCGCCGAGGGCATCCGCGTCCCATTCCAGCATGGTGCCGGAGGCCGCCATGCGGCTGGTGAGTTCCGCCGCCTCGTCGAATTCCATGCCGCGCAGGAAGACGGCCATGGCCAGCGCCGAGACCTGCTCGGCGGGGATGCTGCCGTCGGCGAGTCCGGCGACGAAGAACGCGATCTCCTCGGCGGAGAGGCTGGTGCCGTCGCGTTTCCTGCGGATAACGTTGGTCATTAACATG
>Ga0209947_1001716_pt1 | contig 12874 bp, 11 predicted proteins | sample SalPonR2_B_D2_MG_FD_185706 | JGI IMG/M metagenome (GOLD analysis project Ga0209947, IMG submission 185706) | Salt pond soil microbial communities from South San Francisco under conditions of wetland restoration - Salt Pond MetaG R2_B_D2_MG... ... | reverse complement strand
AGAATAGCAGCTGTCATACTGAGGAACGAAGTATCTTAGCTGCTAAAAAGATTCCTCTCAAGCTCGGAATGACAAGAAAAAAGGAAGGAGTAGCATGATAAAAGTAATACTTATTACAGGGTTTCTAGGAGCAGGAAAAACTAGCTTAGTTAATAATCTCCTTAAAATAAAAAAGAAGAAAGTAGGAGTACTAGTTAATGAGTTCGGAAAAACAGGAATTGACGGGAAATTAATTAAAGGTACTGAAGAAAACATAACAGAACTAAACAACGGATCTATTTTTTGTTCTTGTATAAAAGAAGACTTCATAAAAGCTTTGTCTGAAATGAAAGACTATGATATTGAATATCTTTTTATTGAAGCTTCAGGCCTGTCTGATCCTTCTAATATTAAGAAAATATTGGAAGTAGTGGAAAAAGTGCACAATTATAAGTATGATTTTTCAGGTTCTATATGCATGGTAGATGCCCAGTATTTTCTGAAGCAGTATGAGCTCCTTCCTAGTTTGAAAAGACAGATTCAACACAGTAGTATTATAATAATAAATAAGATGGATCTGCAAAATATTGAAGAAATAAAAAAAATCGAAGGATTAATAAAAAAAATAAATCCTGAAAGCTATATAATAAAAACTCAATTTTCTTATATTGACCAAGAAATTTTTGCAGTATTAAAAGACAACGGAAGGCCACCTGAAGAAAGTACAAATACTGAAGAAACAAGACCAAAGACTCTCGTTTTAAAAACTCAAGATGTATTAGATGAAAAACTTCTAAAACAGTTTTTAGAAGAGATGGGAGATTTTACTTATAGGATAAAAGGTTTTGTAAATACAAGTTCTGCTTATAAGGAAGTTAGTGTTGTAGGAAAAAATGCCCTAATATCTAATTGGACTGAAAAAGTAGAAACAGAGCTTGTATTTATTTCTTCTGTTGGAATTAAAATAATAAGTGAAATATCCCAAAAATGGGAAAAATACTTTAAAGATAAAAAATACACAATATAAACTCTAATTGTAAATAAAATCATATTATTGTAAAATAATAGATATTAAAATTTTAAATAAACTATATTGAAAGAAGGAATTTTTTATGAAAGCGGAATTAGTAGCAAATAAAAATTTTAGATTTGATAGAGAAAAACTAGCAAAGTATATAAAAGTTAGTAAGGATTCTTTTATGTATGAAAGATTAGATCAGTTGTGTAAAGAAGCTGAAAGTATAGGTTCTCCTAAAGGAATATATAATATATCATACGTAGAAGGTAAAGGTTTGGATTATGTTAAAGTAGGAGATGTAGTATTTAAAAGTGAATTATTTAGAGAAAATATTGGTGAAATTAATAGATTTTTTCCATATATAGCTACTTCAGGGGAGGAATTAACTAAATGGGCTGAAGGTTTTGATGAAATAATTGATCAATTTCTAGCAGATTCTATAGCTCAAAGAGCATGTAAAATAGCTCAAGACACTATATTCAAAGAGATTGATGAAAAATACGGAGTGAAAAAAACAAGCACTATGAATCCAGGGTCCCTTCCACAGTGGCCTGTAAATGAGCAGAAAAATTTATTTGCATTATTTGCCGGAGGAGAGAAAAAGATAGAAGTTGAATTGCTGCCTTCATTTTTAATGAAACCTGTAAAAACCGTATCAGGAATAAGATATGAAAGCGAAAATGATTTTAACAATTGTAAACTTTGCCCTAGACAAAAATGTCCAAATAGATCTGCAAAATTCGAAGTGAGATAGTAATAAAACTTTATTAGATATAAACTACTTAGATAGTTAAAGTTGAAGGAGGCCTTCAAATGACTAAAATTAATATAAATCCTGGGATATGCGGATTAGAAAGCACTATATTTGTGGATGCAGATGAAAATGCAGATGTAAATATAAAGATAGATTCACAATGTCCCCATATAAAAAATATGGAAAAAGAGTTAAAAGAAATCAACGGATATAAAGAATGCTTCACAAAATTTGATTCTTCACAGGTATATAAATCTGCAGTAAAGCATTGCAAGCATATTGCTTGTCCTGTGCCTTCTGGAATTTTAAAGGGCATTGAAGTTGCATGTGGATTGGCACTTCCAAAAGAAGTAGTAATCAAAATAGAAAAATAAGAAAAAAGGAGGAATTAGAAAAAATCTAATTCCTCTTTTAAATATATAGGGAAAAAACTTAAACTAAACTACAGAGAATTATTTTTCCATTTTTTTGCAACTTTCATAAATGCATCAATATTTTCTAAAGGAGTTTCCATAGGTAAATCACAACCTGTACTTAAGATGAAATTATCCGCATCAGACATTTCACTTATTAACTTTTTGCTTTCAGATTCTACCTTTTCAGGAGTTCCTGTAAGCATCACATTTACTGGATCTACATTACCTATTAAAGCTATATCATTAGGGACTTGTTCTTTTAATTCCTTAAAATTCATAGGAGCATCTAAACTTAATCCAGTAGTTCCTGTTTTACACATTCCATCTACTAGATGCTTTGTATTGCCGCAGATATGCAAAATTAAATTTTTGCTATTTGCCTTACCAAGAAGTTCTTTGAAAGGCTCTAGAGAAAATTCAGCATAACTAGGTGGAGATAGCAGCATTGCTGTTGGTTCTAAAACTACTATACCGTCGGCGCCAGCATCTATAAGGGCATTACTGTAATCACTTATTACCTTAGTAGAAAATTCTAATTGTTTTTTCACAAAATCTGGATCCATTACCGTAGCCATACATACTTGTTCTACGCCCATAAGTTCTCCAACTAAGCTTATTGGTCCTATAACATAAGCAAGATTATTGACAGAAGATGGTAGATTCTTAGACATTTTATTTATTACATCTACAAAAACCTTCATTCTGCTACTTACTCCATTATAATTTCTAACAACACTTTTAAAATCTTCCACTGAAGATACTTTATGTTCCTTAACAGCAGGATTATCATTTTCAGGGAATTTGATTCCCATTCCTAGAGTATCAGCTTCTACAGTAAGCTCCATAAAAGGAAGCATAATATCTGGTTCAAATTTTTCGTAAAGCTTTAATAAAGAATTAAACTGAACATCAGCATTCAAAAGATTTTCTTTTAAAGTTGTATTAGTCAATTTAGTTCCAGGTGCACCTAAAAGTGGTGCATTTAACTTTTTACCTATAAAATCCATACAATCACCTCATAATTTTTTATTAAATATATACTAACAGTTGGAGAAAGAAAAGTATTGTTTGTTGGCATATGTTTTTTATACTATTATAGTTAAATTATTCTATTAAGTATAATAAAGATAAATAAATATAAAAAAAATTGTAAAATATTGTTGTGTTTTGTAAAAAAAATACAATTTATTATTGTATTTTATAAATATTATGAAAAAAATTATAATAACTAAGCTTTTACAAGAATATATTATTAGTACTCACTATAGGATTTCAAAATCGTCTTTCTGGTATAGATGTAAAATATTTGATATAATATAAAAAAGGCCACTAAAGGAGTGATTTAATTGAGTACCACTGATTTTTACACTGAAGAAGAAGTCGTAAAATTAGCACAAAACTTAGTTAGAATTCCAAGTCATAAAGATGTGCCAGGCAGAGAAAAGGAAATTGGGAAATACATATATAATTACTGTAGAGATAATGGGCTAGAAGTAGCTATGCAAGATGTAGAAGGTGAAAGAAAAAATGTACTTATATATCTAAGAGGAGAAGGTAATGGTAAAACCCTTCTACTAAACGGACATACAGATACAATTCCACCTTACAGCATGAGCATTGATCCATTTAAGGGAGAAGTAAAAGATGGATATCTCTGGGGTAGAGGAAGCGTAGAGATGAAAGGTGCCCTCGCAAGTATGATAACTGCTCTCTTAGCTCTAAAAAGAAAAGGAGAAAAACTACCGGGAGATATAATTGTATCAGCGGTAGTAGGGGAAGAAGAAAAGAGCGATGGTACAGAAACCTTAGTTCAATCTGGAATAAAGGCTGATGGAGCAATAGTTGGTAAAGCATCAGATTATAACTATGCAGTTGGACATAGAGGATTAGAATGGTTAAAAATCACATTTTATGGAAAAGCTGTACACGGCGGAGTGACGGATGAAGGAAGAAATGCCATACTTATGGCAGCTGACTTTATTACTGAAGTAGAAAAAAAACTTTATCCAAAACTAAAGAAGAGATTCAATAAATATATGGGAGAATCCGACATCAATATTGGAAGAATAGAAGGAGGACACAGACCATCTACAGTAGCCGATAGGTGTACATTGATGATAGATAGGAGATATATAAAAGGTGAAAGTATTTCTACTATAGTATCGGAAATTAGAGAAATCATAGATAATCTAAAAAAGAAAAAACCTGGATTTGATGCTAAAGTAGAAAGAATGCAAGAAAATATCATGAATAAATATTATCATTTTTATCATTATACGAGTCTTGAAGCTGATATAGTTGAAAAAACCATAAAAACTCTTAAAAAAAATCTAGAGAATGAGCCTCAAATGACTATAAAGGGTGGATGGACTGATGCGGCTACACTTTCATATTACGGGAGGATACCTACTGTAATAACTGGTCCTGGAAATTTTAGTTTCGCTCATACAGAAGATGAAAGGATACCTATAAAAGATTTATATAATTATGTTAAAATATATGCAGATATAGCAGAAGAATTTTGCGGAGAAAAAATTCAGGTTTAACCACCTGAATTTTATTTTATGAATTTTGAAAGATTAAAATATTGTTCTATTTCTATGAGATAATTAGTTTCGTTATTACTTGTAAACATAATTTCTAAATTCAGATTAGTTTTCTTAAATAGTAAAAACTTTATAAAGTCAAAGGAATATTTATCTATAAATTGTAAATCTTTAGCAACTATTATAGTTTTGTTGTCTTTAGTTATGTATTTAATCAATTCCAGTAAAGAATAGTATAACCTATTTCTTTCAGTTTCGGTAGAAGTAAAGGAAAAGTTTTTTACAATAAATTCTGATGCTCTTGTGTTTATTCTATAAATATCATTCCATATTACAGATCTTGCTTTATTCAAAAAATCTTTTGGATAAAAATCTATTATTTTATCGATTAAAGAAGCCATAAAACAGTAGTTTAAATTTTCTATAGGAATGCAATTTATTATTAATACATTTCCGTATTGATGGCTATTTTCTAATAAGTAATCCAAATCACTTGGATTCAGCCGGACTATATCATCGGAAGTTTTTGTGCATTTGTATGTAGTTTGGTAGCTTTTATTTTTGATTATTTTCAACAATTTTTCAGTAGATTTTTTAGGAGAGATATTAAGTTCATGTCTTAATACATAAACGCATTTATTATAAATTTTAAGAGCATTTGCTCTATCACCTTTTTCTAAATATACTTTAATTAGTGCGACGTATATGCTCTCATCTAAAGAATTTAATTTAAGCATTTCTTGAAGAATACTTATAGATTTATCGTATTTTTTTTCTTTTTTGTAAATAACCAAGAGATTTTGTAAAACCTGTATGTACTTTTTCTGATATTTTTCTCTTTCAAAGAAAAGCCAGTCGTTAAATGCAAAACTGTCCTTTAAATAAAATCCTTCTAAAAATTCACCTTTGTAAAGAGATTTTAGTTTTATTAGACTTTTCAAGTTTAAATCTTGAGATTTTATATTTTTGCTGTAACTTTCTATGTCAATATCCAAATCGTAATTTTCATTAAGAAAAAGGTTGTTTTTATTCCATTCTAAAATAGGATCTTCATTTTTATTGGAACTTTTGAAAATCTTATTCATAGACCAAAGATTATATCTTAAATTATATTTAGCAGCATCTTCACTACTTCCTTCCCAAAAGGTGTAGGCTATTTTTTTTCTGCTACAGTAATTATTTGTGCTTACATAGTAGAGTATACCGGCTGATTTATAGCTTAATTTATCAGTTATATCGGTTCCGTTATATATAATTTTTGGATATCCAAGCATATATATTTGAATCCTATTATCCTTCAATAACTTCACCTCTAATTTTGAAATTTTCATTTATGTATATAATATTACCTTGTTTAACAGTAGCACATATCTCTATGTTTTCAATTTTATTCTTTTCTACGGTAAGTGGATTATCTTTTAAAATTACAAAGTCGGCATATTTGTTTTTTTCAAGACTTCCTTTTATATCTTCTTCAAAATTAGCATAAGCAGAATTAATTGTATAGATCTTTAAAGCTTCCATAGGAGTAAGACTATACTCAGATTTTGGATGGTTTACTGCTGAGTAAATACCTTCTAAAGGATTAATTTCAGTAATATCACTGTCGGAACTTCCACTTAATACTATCCCAGAATCAACTAATTTTCTAAAGTTATTTGTTTTTAGGGAAACATCTTTTCCAAGTCTAGATTCATACATTCCACCAGGCTTGCCCCATTTTTTTTCAAAAACAGGTTGTACAACTATTATCAAACCTAATTCAGCTGCTCTTTTAATTTGAGTTTCTGATGCAAGTTCAAAATGTTCTATTCTGTGTCTAGTATCTTTTAGGTAGCAAGAACTTTGAGCTTTTTCATAAGCAATAAGAGCCTGCTCTATAGCTATATCTCCTATTGCATGAAGAGAAATTTGCAGGTGATTTTTATGTGCTTCTTTTACGAAGTAGTTTAGTTCCGATTGCTTAAAATAAAGAGAACCTTGACTTAATTCTTCAGTATCTCTATAACCGGTTGATATAGCTGCAGTTCTGGAACTAAAAGCACCATCTAAAAATATATCTCCTCCCATACAATTCAAATCATATTTTTTAATTTTATTCAAATCAAAAGTTTGATAGAAAAGTTTTATATCAATTGGGAAAATATCCATATTATTCATAATAAAATTGGCATCTTTTTCGTGGAATGTAAATCCACCTTCCATAGTATTTATAGAAGTTACACCTTTTTTTAAAGCTTGATCTATAGCTTTTTTAACACCATTCATTCTCATTTCATCCGTTAGATAATTAAGCATTTTATTTCGTATAAAAGCACTGGCTTTTCCGGTGAAATAACCCAAAGGTAAATTTCTTTCATCTCTTGCTATACCGTCTAGATTGTAGGGTAGGTTGGTCATAGTTAGAGCTAAAGTGTTAACAGAACTTGTATGAAATTCAAAGCTATTTATCCATACTGGATGGATAGGTGCAGCTTTGTCTAATTCCTTTCTAGTAGGAAATCTTTTTTCTTTAATATTAGTTACATCAAGATGATAACCTCTAATAAGTTCGCCTTTTCGGATTTCCTTAGATGCTTTTGATATTAAGTCAAGGATCATATCTATAGAATTGGCATTTCTAAGGTCAACACCTTCATAGTTTAATCCTGTTTGTACAAGGTGAACGTGGCTATCGTAAAATCCGGGAGTAACTGTTTTTCCACCTAGGTCTAAAACTTCTGTAATATTTTCATATTTATCTTTATATGAATCATCTTTTCCTAAATCAAAAACTTTACCATCTTTTATACTCATCCAGTTGTAAGTACTATACTTATTATCCATTGATAAAATTTCAGCATTGATTATAAGCATTTCTATATTTTCCAAAATAACACCTCCTTTTTTATTCTATATTTTTTTCAAAATATATACAAATAAATTTAGCGGGCTGATGCCCGCTAAATGTTAATTTATACTACAAGTAGTCTTTCTAAATAGTCATATATTATCTTGCTGGTTTTGTAAACATCATCCAAATTCACATATTCATTTGAAGAATGATAGTTCTCTCCACTAGGACCAAAAACAAATGTTGGTATTTCTAACCTAGAACCTATATAGTTAAAATCTCCAATACTGCTAAAGTATGAAATATTAGTTTTTTTATCAGTTACTGTTTCTATTGAATTAATGAACTCTTGAGTGTATTTATCCTTTTCATCAACTAAGTAAGGTAAAAAACCATCGCTGTTTGGAGTAGGTGCATCTCTAAAAACAACTTCATACTCTGACTCAATTTGTGCATTTTTAACTGCTTGAGCCACTTCATCTTTTAATGTTTCTTTGTTTTCACCCACTACAATATGCCTAAATACAGTGAATTCAGCTTTATCTGCAACAGAACAAGCGGCTCCACCGCCTTTCATTTCTATGATACATACATCACCTCTGCCAAGATTTTCATCTTTTTTTAAAGGTAATTTTTTAAGTTCCGTTACTACTTTGCTGGCATCCACTATTGCACTTAAACCTTTTTCAGGGTTAGCAGCGTGAGCAGCTTTGCCTGTGAATCTAACCTTGTAGGAGTATCCTCCTCTAGCACCTAGGCACAAACATGGGAAATCTTCTCCTGTAAAACCTGAGCTTGGTTCCGGAACTATGGCTACATCTGCATCATTTATCAATTCATCATGAATTAAAAAGTTGGTGCCTAATCCATAAGGTCCTTCTTCATCGGATACAAAGGAGTAAAGTATACTTCCCTTAAACTTCTTGTGATTTTCATTAAAAGCCTGAAGGGCAATCATCATTGCCCCGACTCCTGATTTCATATCTAAGGATCCTAAACCGTAAAGTTTTTCCCCTTTTATCACAGGAACTGTTGGCTCAGTGTCCCAACCTTCGCATATCTGAACAGTATCAAGATGACCGTTAAGTAATACCTTTGGGCCGTCATAACCACCATTCAAATTACCTATTATGTTAATGCCTTCAAATTTAGTGACTTTTTCATCGTGATACTTATGATATTCAACAGGTAGATTTTTATCTTTAAGCCAATTATATACATAAGTCATTATTGGCTTTTCTTTAAAATATGGACTGTAAATGCCTACTAAGTCCTCTAAAAGTAAGCGAATATTTTTTTTGCTTATTATACTGTCATTTTTTTTATTCATAATATTTCCTCAATTAACCATTTCTGCTTTATCTTCATCGTGGTATGTTTTCACAGAATCTCGTTCTCCTTCTTTCCAGATGAATTTGTTTGTAAATCCATAAAGCACAGTAATTAGTGGAGCTAGATAAGATAAGAATACAAATGGTAAGTATTCTAAAGTTGCTACACCTAATACTCCTGTAAAATAAACACCGCAAAGTCCCCAAGGCACTAATGGAGATGTAACAGTTGCAGTATCTTCACAAACTCTAGAACATACCTGTGGAAGTATTTTCTTTTCTTTATATGCTGGTACAAGCATTCTTCCAGGTATAATTATTGCCATATACTGACTTGCTGAGAATATATTTACAAGCGTAGCTGCTATCGCGTGAGTGAAAATTAACCCGCCGCTCTTCTTAACTGCACCTTTCATTTTATCTAATAGTACTTCCAACATTCTTGTTTTTTCTAAAACTCCACCGAAGCTAAGAGCTATAAAACCAAGAGATATAGTCCACATCATTGATTGTAACCCACCTCTACTAAGTAGAGAATCTATTTCTGCAACTCCTGTAGCTGATGCAAATCCATTTTGCATGAAATTAAGCATTTCGCCTAATCCGTACCCTTGGAATATCATAGCAAATATCATACCTATAATAGAAGCAATAACCATAACAGCAAGACCACTCATTCGCTTAACTGCTAAAATTACTACAATAATAGGCGGTATAAATGCTATTGGACTTATATAGTAATTTGACTGTAAACCATTAAAAATCACATCAATTTGAGATTGATCAATAGTAGTAGCATCAAATCTGAAGCCTAAAATTAAATATAAAACTAATGATATAAGTAGTGCTGGACCAGTACTGTAAAACATACTAGTTATATGATCGAATAGATCTGCTTCAGCAACTGCTGCAGCTAGGTTAGTTGAATCTGATAGTGGAGACATTTTGTCACCAAATATAGAGCCGGAAATTACTGCCCCAGCTGTCATAGCCGGTGGAATTCCTAAACCTACACCTATTCCCATAAAAGCAACACCAAAGGTTGCACCGGTAGTCCAAGAACTTCCCGTAGCTATAGAAGCCACAGAACATATTAATGCAACTGTAAATAAGAAAAATTTCGGGGATAATATTTTAAGTCCGTAGTAAATAAGTGAAGGGATAGTTCCTGCAGGTATCCAGGTTGCTATTAATACACCTACCATCATTAGTATAAGCATAGGAATCATAGCTAAATTGCATCCATACATTATACCTTCTTGAATATCTTCCCAAGTAAATCCATAGTACATAGCTACAACTGCAGCTACAACTGTAGTAACTATTAAAGTAATATGAGTTACCCAATCTTGCTTAAGAATGAAAATCTGCCCGGATAGAGCGATAGCTAAAAATAATAGTACAATTACAACACCAATAATACCAGGTTTTTTGTCTTTCTTGTTAACTTTGTTTTCCATAAGAACCTCCTAAAATTTTATTTCATACTGATTATACATAAAAATAATAAATTCAGTATTTTAATAAATGTTTAATAATTATGAAAACGTTTTACCTTTAAACATATCTTAAACAATAATATATATAAATCTCATTCTATTAAAAGTCTAAATGATATATCAATGCTATCAAAATTATTGAAGAATCAAGAAAAATCCTTTACCCTAAACTGAAAGAGGGATATAATAAATATGTTAGTTAGTATGTAATTAATGAATGTTGGTAAATTCAATATAAAAAAGGTATAGTTAAAAGTAAAAGTAATAAGCAGGGGATTAAAATTTATATAGAACATAAAAAAAGGAGCTAAAAAATGAAAGATAAAATAATGGAATTAACAGAAAAATTGGAAAAAGAACTTGTAGAGCTGAGTGAGAAAATTTATGAAAACCCAGAACTAGGACATAGGGAACATAAATCAGCAAAACTACATATAGAGTTACTTAAAAGATATGGTTTTCAAGTTGAAGAAAACTATATGGATATAGAAACTGGATTTAGAGCAGAATACAATTCAAAAAAAGAAGGACCAACTGTAGCATTTTTAGTAGAATACGATGCACTACCTGGAATTGGACACGGTTGCGGTCACAATATTTTAGGAGCTACAAGTACTGGAGCATCAATAGTACTTAAAGGTCTTATAGACGAAATAGGTGGAAAAATAGTGGCCTTTGGTACACCAGCAGAAGAAACCAATGGAGCAAAGGTTGTTTTTGTTGATGAAGGAGCCTTTGATGATATTGATTTTGCAATGATGGCACATCCAAACTTTGCCTATAACAGAAGTGGAAAATCTTTAGCACTAAAACCTTTAGAGTTTGAATTTACGGGCAAAACGTCTCATGCAGCAGCAGCTCCAGAAAAAGGAATCAATGCATTAGATGCTGTAATAAATACTTTCAATAATATTAATGCCCTTAGACAGCAGGTTAGATCTGATGCTAGAATACATGGTGTTATAACTAATGGAGGAGATGCTGCAAATATTATTCCGGATAAAGCTGTTGCTCAATTTTATGTAAGAGCTCAAACAAAGACATACCTGGATGAATTGGTAGAAAGAGTAAAAAATTGTGCAAAAGGAGCAGCTTTAGGAGCAGGAGTAGAACTTAAAATTTCCAATTATGAGTTAAGTTACGATAATCTTGTAACAAATCATACTATGGATAATATATTTGTAGAAAAATTAATAGAATTAGGAATACCTAAAGAAGACATCAAAGATCCAAGAGAAGGATACGGTTCCTTAGATGCAGGGAATGTAAGCCAAGTATGTCCGACTATACACCCTTACTTTGACATAACAAATGATGAGAATATAGCACCCCACACGAGGGAATTTGCTAGCTGTACCCTAACAGACTTTGCATATGAAAATATGAAAATAACCATAGGAGCATTGGCCCTTACAGCAGTAGAAATATTAAAAGATAAAGAACTTATGAAAAAAATAAAGGAAGAATTTGAAAAAGCAGAAAAGTAAAAATAAAATAAAAAATTTAAGGTGAGCTGAAAAAACAGCTCACCTTTGTATATAATTGCAATATCACCATACAATAAAAGAATATATACAATATAATTGAATAAATATAAGAAAAGTGATAAAATTGTACCAATAGGAGGGGTTGAAATGAATAAAAAAATAAGCTTTCTTTTAATTATTATTTTAATTATTGGAACTACAGTAGCCTGTGGTGGAGATAATACGGAAACTATTGAATCTGAAGATGGAGAAACAGAAGTAACTTATACAGAAGATATGAAGGATAGTGTAGACATACCAGATGAATATCCTGAAGACATATTACCTGTATATCAAGGAAGTTTTATATCTGCAGCCAGTAAAAACAACAATGGAGAATATGTAATTATAGCTTTTTCTAATGATGACAGCAGTGAAGTGAAAGCATATTATGAAGATATATTAGAAAATACAAATGTAATAATGGAGCAAAATGCAGAAGGACAGTATATGAAAATGGGAACTAAAGAAGGCATTACATATACAGTTACAATAGCTCCTTTTGATGAAAATGAAGACTATAAGACAAATATAAACTTAGTAGTTATGCCGGAGATGGATACTGGATTAGAAACGGAAGAAGAGCCAGTAGAAGAAAGTGATACTGATTCTGATTCCTACGAAATTGGAGAAAATATAGATTTTCCGGAAGATTTCCCCAAAGATATACCTATATACAATGAGAGTGAGACAAAAGTTTTATTTTCAGGGATAGTAGAAGGCAATAGTTCAATAGGTTATGGAACTAAAGATGATGTAAAAACTGTAACTGATTTTTATAAAAACAAACTTGAAGACTCTGAAGAATTCATGGTGCAGTCCTTTGGAGAAAATACAATAATAATTGTAAAAGATGGAGATTTAGACTTTGATGTAACTATAACAGAAAATTCTCCTGATAAGCAAGTTGATTTAAATTACACAACACTAGTGCAAATAAATTATAGATAAATACTTACATTTAAAAAAGGC
>Ga0209947_1001708_pt1 | contig 12910 bp, 14 predicted proteins | sample SalPonR2_B_D2_MG_FD_185706 | JGI IMG/M metagenome (GOLD analysis project Ga0209947, IMG submission 185706) | Salt pond soil microbial communities from South San Francisco under conditions of wetland restoration - Salt Pond MetaG R2_B_D2_MG... ... | reverse complement strand
TGAAGCGATCACCTGAACGAGTTGCGCCAAGGTCGCGGGGGTTATAGGCAGCACACAGTTTAGAATCGTTCCAATCCTTGACTTGCGCCGACGGGGAGCGCATATCTTGGGTCAAGCACGAAAGGGGCGCGCCATGTTCATCCAGACCGAATCCACTCCCAATCCCGCCACGCTGAAATTCTTGCCCGGACAAACCGTGCTCGATGCCGGCACTGCCGATTTCCCGACAGCCGAAGGAGCGGAAGTATCGCCGCTGGTCGAGCGCATCTTCAAAGTCCCAGGTGTCGCGGGGGTGTTTTTGGGCAACGATTTCGTCACCGTTACCAAGGGCGAAACGGTTGAGTGGGATCACATCAAGCCTGCGATCCTCGGTGCCATCATGGAGCATTATCAGTCTGGTCAGCCAGTAATGACCGGTGATGGCGGCGGCGCGTCGGGCCATGCCGAGCATAGCGGCGAAGATGCCGAGATCGTCGGTCAGATCAAGGAACTGCTCGACACTCGCGTGCGGCCAGCCGTGGCACAGGATGGCGGCGACATTACCTTTCACGGCTTCGAGCGCGGGGTGGTCTACCTACACATGCAAGGGGCCTGCGCCGGTTGCCCTTCGTCCACCATAACGCTGAAGATGGGCATCGAGAACCTGTTGCGCCATTACATTCCCGAAGTGACAGAGGTGCGGCCTGTCGGTGTCTGAGCCGCTTACCCTCGGCTTCGACACATCGGCCGCGCATTGCGCGGCCGCTTTGCTGTGCGGTGACCAGATTCTGGTGGTGCGTGCCGAAGAGATGGGGCGTGGTCAGGCGGAGCGCCTGATGCCGCTTCTGGAGGAGGTGCTGGACGAGGCATGCGTGGCATGGCGCGATCTGGCAGGGATCGGCGTTGGCATCGGCCCCGGAAATTTCACCGGCATCCGGATTTCGGTAGCCACCGCGCGCGGGCTCGCGCTGAGCCTTGGAATTCCCGCAAACGGTATCAGCACGCTAGAGGCGATCCGCACCGGGCACGAACACGGCACGCCCTGCGTGCCGGCACCGCGCGGTCAGGGTTATGTACAGCATGCCGCCCAGGTGCCGGAGCTGGTGGCGATGGCGGACATCGTGGATGCGGTGCTGCCCCCGGCCCCCGCGCTTCTGGCTGAGCGCATCGCGCGACTGGCCTTCCTCGCGCCAAGCAATGAGCCGACGCCCGCGCCACTATATGTGCGGCCCGCCGATGCAGCCCCAGCCAAGGATACGCCACCGGTGATCCTGGATGACACCTGAAGAGATGGCCGCCTGCCACGGACGCGCCTTCAAAGGTCAGGCGCGGGCCTGGTCGGTTGCGGAGTTCGCCGGGTTGATGAAGAGCCCGCTGGTCTTTGCCGTGGGGAATGCCTGCACCTTCGCGCTTGGACGGGTAATCGCGGATGAGGCCGAACTGCTAACCCTCGCCTGCGATCCCGTGCATCGGCGCACGGGATTGGGGCGGGCCTGCCTCGGACATTTCGAGACCGAGGCACGCGCGCGCGGCGCAGTAACGGCATTTCTGGAGGTGGCAGCAGATAACGCGGCTGCGCGCGCGCTTTACCAAGTAGCGGGCTATGCAGAGGTTGCGCGACGTTCGGGCTACTACGCACGCGGGACAGTGGACGCTCTGATCCTGCGCAAGACACTTTGAGTGCGGCGAGGCACGCTCAGGCGGCGATGAACAGATCCGCATACTCGGCGCGCAGTACGTTCTTCTGAACCTTGCCCATCGTGTTGCGCGGCAGTTCATCGAGCACGATCAGACGACGCGGATGCTTGAACCGTGCAAGGCTGTGCGACGCAGCCCCCGCGATGGCGTCGAGGTCGAGCGTTTCGCCCTTTTGCGGCACCAGAAAGCCGACAACCGTCTCTCCGAAATCTGGATGCGGCACGCCCACCACGGCGCTTTCCAGCACGCCGGGCTGATCGTCGAGCAGCAATTCGATTTCCTTGGGATAGATGTTGTAGCCGCCCGAAATGATCAGGTCCTTGTTGCGCCCGACGATCTGCACATAGCCCTGATCGTCGATCAACCCCAGATCGCCGGTGATGAAGAACCCGTTCTCCCGCAACTCCTCAGCGGTCTTCTCGGGCATGTTCCAGTAGCCCTTGAAGACATTGGAGCCACGCACCTCGATCAGGCCGATCTCGCCCTGAGGCAGGGTTTTGCCGCTTTGCGGGTCTGTGATCTTGAGATCCACCCCCGGCAGCGGAAAGCCCACTGTGCCGGCCCGGCGCGCACCGTCATAGGGGTTTGAGGTATTCATGTTGGTCTCGGTCATGCCGTAGCGTTCGAGTATGCGGTGGCCGGTGCGTTCCTCGAAGGCGACATGCGTTTCCGCCAGAAGCGGGGCCGAGCCGGAGGTGAAGAGCCGCATATGCGCCACCAGGTCGCGGGTGAAGCGTGGGTCGTCCAGCAGCCGGGTGTAAAAGGTCGGCACGCCCATCATCGAGGTCGCGCGCGGCAGTTGCGCAATCACAGTGTCCACGTCGAATTTTGGCAGGAAGATCATCGAGCCGCCCGCCAACAGGATGATGTTGGTCGCCACAAAGAGGCCATGGGTGTGAAAGATAGGCAGCGCGTGCAACAGCACGTCCTCGGCGCTGAACCGCCAATAATCCACCAGCACCTCGGCATTGGAGAGCAGGTTGGTCTGGGTCAGCATCGCGCCCTTCGACCGCCCCGTGGTGCCCGAGGTATAGAGAAAAGCCGCGAGATCATCACCGTCGCGAGGGGCCGTATCGAATGCCTCGGGCAGATCGCGTGCCACGTCGGGCAGCGTGCCCGCACCACCCGCGTTAAGCGTCATCAGCGCCGCGCCCGCCGCCTCGGACATGGGGCGGAGTGCGTCCGATTTGGCCGGATCGCACAGCAGTAGTTTCGCGCCGCTGTCGCTTACGAAATACTCCAACTCATCCCCGGTATAACCGGTGTTGAGCGGCAGAAAGACGATGCCCGCCTGTACGCATGCCGCGTAGACCGCGAGCGCCTCGGGCGATTTGTCAATCTGCGCAGCAAGCCGATCTCCGGGGGCAAGCCCCGCCGCGCGGAAGGCATGGGCATAGCGGGCGGTCAGCCGCAGGAAGGCGTCATAGCTGAGCGTTTGCCCGTCGCCGAGGTGCAGAAACGGCGCGCTGCGGCCCGCATGGCGACCGAACAGCGTGTCATAGAGAGGGTTGGCCATGGTCTTGTCCTTCATTCCGTCGTCTTGGCTGCTGCTGAGGCGAGGGCTGTCACCTCTGACGAGGCGGCGATCTCGCCCGAGGCCGCAAAACGTTCATGGTTTTGCGAAATCTGCCGCAGGTCGTAAAGGTAATTCACCATCACGCCGCCCGATTGCTTTTGCCCGTTGCGCGAACGGTCGGCCCCCGCATGGATCGCATGCACCGACGCCCCGTTACCCAAGTGAAAGCGCGCCACAGGGTCATAGGGCCCGCCCTTGTCGCGCTTGGCATCGAGCAGGTACTGCGCGGTGATCTGACGGCGGGTGTCGGCGTCCTCGGGCATCGGCTTGTCACGCTCTGACAGCCAGCGGGTGAGGCCGGGAATCGGCGAGAGGGTGACGAAAGTTTTGAGATTGGGCAATTCCTGCGAGAGATCCGCCACCACTTGCTTGATCAGCGAGTTGCCGAATGAAATGCCCGCCAGCCCGGACTGGCAGTTCGAAATCGAGTAGAACACGGCGGTGTCGGCGGCGTCGGGCGCGATGGCCTCGCGCTCTTCCGAAAGCACATCATGGATCGCACCTGGCACCCCGCGCGTGAGCGCCACCTCGACGAAAATCAACGGCTCGTCGGGCATCGCGGGGTGGAAAAACCCGAAACAGCGCCGGTCGGTCGGCTGCAACCGGCGGCGCAGGTCGTCCCAGCTGTCTATGGCATGCACTGCCTCATAGGCGATGATCTTTTCCAGCACATCCGCCGAACTGGTCCAGTTGATCGGACGCAGCACCAGAAAGCCGCGATTGAACCATGAGGCGAAGAGGTGCTTGAGATCGAGATCGACCACCGAAAGCCCTGGATTGTCGCGCGCGCGGCGCAAGAGATCCGAGCGCATCGCCACAAGCTGCGCCGTGGCCCCCGGCACCTGGTTGAGACGGCGGGCAAGTTCCTGTCGCGGCGGCTCTGCCGCGCTCATGAAGGCGCGGTAGGTGTCGCGGTCGGGCGTGGTCTCGAACGCATCGAGCGTGTCGCGCACCGCCTCGGGATCGACGCCCATATCCTGCGTCAGGAACTCGAAAAACCCGAGTTTTCCCACATCATCCATGCCTGCGTAGCGATCCAGGATCAGCCGGGCGAGGGCCATGCCCGACACCTCGCCCGAACTGCCCAGAAGATCACGGCACAGCGCCTCGATGCTGCGGTTTTGCCGGTCGGGCTCGGCGGCGCCCCGATAGCGCCGCTCGAACACCGTCGAGAGAAGATCCGCCAGAACGCTCATCAGCCCAATCCCATCACTGCATTCGGCAACCATGTGGCCAGCCCGGGGAACAGGCACAAGAGGATGATCGCGAGAATCATGCAGCCGACATAGGGCAGCGAACCATACAGGATCGTCTTGAGCTTGATATCGGGCGCGATGCCGTTGATCACATACAGGTTGAGGCCGACAGGCGGCGAAATCAGGCCGATTTCCATGTTGATGGTGAGCACTACGGCGAACCAGATCGGATCGAAACCGGCGGTGGTGATGATCGGCAGAAGGATCGGGGCTGCCATAAGGATCACCGCCACGGGCGGCAAAAAGAAGCCCGCGATCAGTAGGAAAACGTTGATCGCCCCCATCAGCACCCACCGATTGACGTCAAGCGTGCCGATCCATTCGGCGATGGATTGTGTGATGAAGAGCGAGGACAGCATGTAGGAGAACACGCCCGCCGCCGCGATGATGAACAGGATCATCACGCTTTCACGGGTGCTGTCGCGTAACACCACCCACAGCGCCCGGGGATCCCACAGCTTGTAGATCACCATGGCGATGACAAGACACAGCAGCGCGCCGACGGCGGCTGTCTCGGACGGCGTGGCGATGCCGCCATACATGGCGTAGAGCACGCCGAGGATAATCGCGATGAAGGGCAGAACCCGGGGCAGGATCTCGAATTTTTGCGCCCAGGTGTAGGGCGTTGCGCGCAGCAGGTTCACATCACCGGCCCGCCATGTCTGGTAGAGCGACCACGCCATGAAGAGCGCCACCAGCAGCATGCCGGGGATGACCCCCGCCAGGAACAGGCGACCAATCGAGGTTTCCGTGGCGATACCGTAAACGATCATGGTGACCGAAGGCGGGATCAGAATACCGAGTGTGCCGCCCGCCGCGATGGAGCCTGCGGCGACGGAATCAGGGTAGCCTCGCTTGCGCATCTCGGGGATACCCATCTTGCCGATGGCGGCGCAGGTTGCAGGCGAGGACCCCGACATCGCCGAAAAGAGTGCGCAAGCCCCGAGATTGGAGATAACAAGCCCGCCCGGCACTCGGGTCAGCCACCGCTCCAGCGCCTCGTAAAGGTCCGCACCCGCCCGGGTGGAGGCGATAGAGGCCCCCATGATGATGAACATCGGGATGGACAGCAGCGCGAAATTATCAAGCTTGCCGAAGAAGATTTCAGGCATGAGTTCCAACGAACGCACCCCGTCGAAGATGATCAGGAAGCCCCCCGAAACAATCAGCAGCCCGACCGCCACCGAGACACCGGAGAAAAGAACAATCACCGTGACGAAGGCGACAATGAGGCCGAGGAGAAGCGGATCCATCAGGCGTCCTCCAGTCCGAAAGGCGTGTCGACATTAAGGATGAGCGCCACGAGATCAGCCACCAATTGCAGCAATAAGAGGCCGAACCCGACCGGGATGGCGAGGTAGGGGATCCACAGCCGTACCGCCCAGACTGTGTCAGAGGTCCAACCGCGTGCCCAGGCGAAATGCCAAAACTCATAACCGTACCACAGCATCACGGCGACCACGGCGATCGACAGCGTAAGCGTCAGCACCGCAAGCCCCTTGCGCATCCGGCGCGGAAGGGCGAGCGGGATCAGGTCCACGTTCACGTGCCCGCGCAGGCGCTGCACGTAAGGCAGGCCAAGCAGGGTCGCGGCGATCATGAGGTAGATCACCGCTTCGGTTTGCCAGATCGTCGAACCGTTCATAACGAAACGGATCCAGATCATCTGGCAGGTGATCACCACCGCCGATACGATCATACCCGCCGAGACCCAACCCGCGAGGCTAGAGATAGCGGCGACAGCGCGCAAAAAGGGATTGTTACCGGTGCGCGCAACGGCGCCCGAGGTTTGGCCAGACATATGGCACTCCTGATGGTCGTCGGGGTTTCAGTCGGGGGATGCCGCGCCCTGTCAGGGGGCGCGGCATGGAGATCAGATCACTCGACGGCAAGCGCCATGTCGAGCAACTCCTGCCCGTCGGGCACCTGCTCGACAAAGGCCTTGTAGGAGGTTTCCTGCGCGATCGCACGCCAGGCGTCGAATTCTTCCTGCGTCATGTGGGCGATCTCGACACCGGCCTTCTCGAACACCTCGACGGAGTTGGCGTCCTGCTTCTTGGCCTCTTCGAGGTAATAGGCCTCGGCCTTTTCAGCACCGGCCACGAGCGCCTCCTGCTGCGCCTCGGTCAGCCCCTCGAACGTGGTCTTATTCATCAGGAGCGGCTGGTACATGAACCACAAAGCGACGTCACCCGCGGGCGTGTAACAACTCACCTGCTCGTAGATGCGGTACGAGACGAATGACGAAGACGAGGTGTTGGCCGCATCCAGAACGCCGGTTTGCATGGCATTGTAGATCTCAGAGCTTGCCATCGAGGCGATTGACGCGCCCGCGCCCGCCAGCATTTGTTCAAACGCCTTGCCCGCCGCCCGGGTCTGAAGCCCCTGAATATCGTCGGGTTTGGTGATGCACTTTTCCTTGCCGGCGAACCCGCCCGCGAGATAGCCATGCACAAGCACCATCACGTCATCCTCGGCCATCTTGGCCTCGAGTGCCTCCATGAAGGGGCTGTTCGAGAGGCGCGCGGCGTGGTCGTGGTTCTTCACCAGTCCCGGCATCAGGGTCAGGTTGTACGAAGGCTGCTGCCCGCCTGCATAGCTGAGCGGCAGAACCGTCATGTCAAGCTGACCCCGGCTGAGCGGTGTGTATTGCTCGCGCGGTTTGAACAACGACTTGGACCCGAAGATCTTGATCTCAAGATCGACATCTGCGGTGGCGACCTCGTCGGCGACAATCTGCGCCACCTTGTGCCGCACGTCGTTGTTGGACCACTGATGCGAAAGGCGCAGTTCGGTGGCGTTTGCAAGCCCTCCCAACAGCAGCGCGCTTGCGGCAGTAGCCGCCATAAGTGTGTGTTTCATGTATTCCTCCCATAACTGCCTTGGGCCTGATGACCCGTGAGCATGCGTGCAGTCTTTTGAGTTTTGAATTCAGAGTCAAGATTTTTGTATACAATATTTTCCACCTTGCGCACAAAGCCTTTGCCGCCTAGAGTTTTTGCATGTCACAACGCCGGGCCGATATCATTGCGGATGCGCTGGAGGAGCTTGTCTTCACCGGCGGGTTCAGTGACGGCGACAGGCTGGACGAAATTCGCCTCGCCCGGCAATTCGAGGTCTCCCGCACGCCGATTCGCGAGGCGCTCGGACGGCTTGTAGCCTCGGGGCTGGCCGAACAAATCCCGCGCCGGGGCGTGTTCATCCGACAGCCCGGTCCGGTCGCGCTGATGGAGATGTTCGAGACCATGGCCGAAATCGAGGGAGTGTGCGGGCGGCTCGCAGCGCAGCGCATTTCCGATACGGCCCTGCACGACCTGGACGCGGCGAACGCGCGATGCACGGCAGCGATCAGGGCAGGCGACACCGATGGCTACTACCGCGAGAACGAACAGTTTCACCATGTGATCTATCACCAGGCGGGCAACGGATTTCTCGAGCAAGAGGCGCTGCGCCTGCATCGGCGTCTGAAACCGTTTCGCCGGTTGCAGCTACGGTTGCGCGGGCGGATGCAGCAATCCATGACTGAACATGAGGCGATTGTTGGTGCCCTGCGCGCGGGTGACGCCGAGGGGGCGGCGGTGGCGTTGCGGGGGCATGTGGCGATCCAGGGAGAGAAGTTCCACCTGCTGATGTCGAGCCTGCGCGACGCGGCGGAGTGAGCGCGGCGGTGGCCCTTGGCCCCGCCGTGGTGTAAGGCGCGCGCATGTCCGACTATGCGCCGCCCACAGACCCGCTCGAAATCCTGCATCACGACCACGAAATCGTCGTGGTCAACAAGCCTGCGGGTCTGCTCAGCGTGCCGGGCAAGGGCGCGCATCTGGCCGATTGCCTGCTGGCCCGCCTGCAAGACGCATTTCCGACCGCGCTGCTGGTGCACCGGCTGGACCGCGACACCTCGGGTGTGATGATCTTTGCACTCACCCCGCATGCACAGCGCCATCTGGGCCTGCAATTCGAGAAGCGACAGACAAAGAAAAGCTATATAGCACGGGTGTTTGGACTGCTTTCACCCAAGACCGGCGTGGTCGATCTGCCGCTGACGGTGGACTGGCCCAACCGCCCCTTGCAGAAGGTCTGCCACGAGACCGGACGCGCCGCATTGACCGATTGGCGGGTGCTGCGGCAGGGCGAAAACGAGAGCCGGGTGCGGCTCAGCCCCAAGACCGGGCGCAGTCATCAGTTGCGGGTGCACATGCTCAGCCTCGGGCATCCGATCCTCGGTGATCCGCTCTATGCCAGCGGGGCGGCGCGGGACTATCCGCGCCTGATGCTGCATTCCGAGGAGTTGCGCCTGCGCCATCCGGACGGTGGCGCGGGGGTGAAGTTTCGCGCAAAGGCCCCGTTCTGAAACCGTTAATCGGCGGGCTGTATCGCGTCGGTATCACGTCGGTATTGCGTCGGTGCCGCGTGCGGATCACGCCAGCCCGCCCTGCACCGGTGCGCCGCTCTTGCGCGAGGCGCGGGTGACGGCCCGGCGATAGCGATAGCACGCCCATTCGCGGCGCAGGTTTTCCAGCACACCGCGCGCCCTGCCCTGCACGGACGGGCCGTCGAGCGTATCGGCGATATCGCTGATCCCCGAGGGGTAAATCGCCGCCGGGCGCAACCGGGTGTGCCAGTGGCTTTGCAGGAACGTGTCGACCGGGCGATCGAAGCTCTCGGAGAGGTGCAGCAGATGATCGGCGGCCTCCCAGCTGACCATCTGCGCGGTGCTGAACAGCCCGGCCTCTTGCGGCACGCTGAGCACGCACGGGCCCACTGTATCAACAAGCGTGGCGGCCCCGTCGGATGGCCGCGTCCGGAACTGGATCAGCCCGAGCGTGTCGATATTGGCGAGTGCGAGGCGCAGCGCATTCGCGTAGGGATCGGGTGTGAGGGCGGCGTCATCCTCGACGATCAGGCCGAAATCGAGATCCCGGCGGACGATCTCGGCCCAGGCTTGGCGGTGGCTGAGGAAACGGCCAATCTCGCCCGCGCCGAGACCGAAGGGATAGGCTGGCGCAAAAATCTGCGCGCCCACACAGGCGGCGAGGTCAGTCGAGGACATCGCGCGCCCATCGACGGCGGGCCAGATCTCACCGTCCATCCCGCAGTCCGCCAGCACCGCGCGGGCATTGTCACGCCGTGCGGTGGCGCGTGGCAGATGCAGGACAAAGGCGTGACCCGCCACCGTGTCAGGCGTCCGGGGTCCAGCCCGAGACTGCCTTGACCTCAAGGAAATCCTCGATGCCCCATGTGCCGCCCTCGCGGCCATAGCCCGACTGCTTCATGCCGCCGAAGGGCGAGCCCGCGCCGCGCGACTGGCCGTTCATCTCGACCATGCCGGAGCGCAGGCCGCGTGCAAGGCGATTGGCCCGCGCCGCATCGCTGGTCTGGACGTAGTTGGTCAGGCCATAGGGCGTGTCATTGGCGATCCGCAGCCCGTCTTCCTCGGTGTCGAACGGAATGATCGACAGCACGGGTCCGAAGATTTCCTCGCGCGCGATGGTCATATCGTTACTGACATCGGCAAAGACGGTGGGGCGCACATAAAACCCCTTGTTGAACCCTTCGGGCCGACCAGTGCCCCCGGCGACAAGGCGCGCGCCCTCGTCGATGCCTTTCTGGATCATGTCCTGGATCTTGTTGAACTGCACCTCGTTCACCACCGGGCCGATATGGCGGCCCTCCTCGCTGGCGGGGCCGACGGTGAGCGAGGCAGCCACCTCGGCGGCCTCTTCCACGGCGCTGTCGTACTTCTCCCGCTGCACCAGCATGCGGGTCGGTGCGTTGCAGGACTGGCCGGTGTTGTTCATGCAGTGGATGACGCCGCGCTTGACGGCCTTTTCATCCGCATCGGCAAAGATCAGGTTGGCCCCCTTGCCGCCCAATTCGAGGCTGACGCGCTTGAGCGTGTCGGCGGCGGATTTGGCGATCAGCTTGCCCGCCCGCGCGGAGCCGGTGAAGCTGATCATGTCGATATCCGGGTGTGCCGAAAGCTGGCTGCCAACGCCTGCCCCGTCCCCGTTGACGAGATTGAAGACGCCCTTGGGCAGACCCGCCTCGTGGATGATCTCGGCGAAGACCACGGCGTTGAGTGGCGATTCCTCGGAGGGTTTCAGCACCATGGTGCAGCCCGCCACCAGCCCGGCGATGACCTTGAGCGTGACTTGGTTCATCGGCCAGTTCCACGGTGTGATCATGCCGACAACGCCGACGGCCTCGTGGATGATCCGGTCATTGGGGGCGTGATCGCCCAGGGGCGCGTCGAATTCGAACTCGCGCGCGGCCTTGAGGAAATTGGTGATGTGCCAGACGCCGGCACCCACCTGCTGCTGGCGGGCCATGTCGATGGGCGCGCCCATCTCGACGCTGATCGCCTGCGCCATGTCCTCGGCCCGGGACTTGTAGACCTCGAGGATCTTCTCGACATGGGCGATACGCTCGGCCACGGGGGTGGCCATCCAGCCCGGCAGGGCGGCGCGCGCTGCGGCCACGGCGGCATCGGTATCGGCCTGCCCGCCGAGCGAAATCACCGCGCAGGGTTCTTCCGTCGAGGGGTCGATGACGTGATGGTCGCGCCCCGAATTAGGGTCGGTCCAGGCACCGTCGATGTAGAATTGTCGTTTCTCGATCATCTGATTGACCTCCGTGAATCTGGCGATACTGTGTCAGCGTGCCGGGCGGCCCGCAAGGCGGGAAATCGACCGCCCGAGGTGATTTGATCAAATGACCTATGCTTACGGAACCACCACATCAAGAAGGAGGCTGAGATGGGCCTGCGTATCAATGACACGATCCCCGATCTGACCGTGCTGACCGATCTGGGGGAGATTTCACTGCATGACTGGGTGGGCGATGGCTGGGCGATCCTGTTTTCGCATCCCAAGGATTTCACCCCGGTCTGCACCACCGAATTCGGCGCGGTCGCGCGGCTGGCGGATGAGTGGGAGAAACGCGGCTGCAAGGTGCTGGGCGTGTCGGTTGACGGGGTCGAGGATCACGTCAAGTGGAAGGCCGATATCGAGACGGTCGGCGGCGCGGCCCCCAAGTTTCCGATCGTCGCGGATGAGGGGCTGGAACTGTCCAAGGCCTTCGACATGCTGCCCGCCGAGGCCTATCTGCCCGACGGGCGCACGCCTGCGGACAGCGCGACGGTGCGGTCGGTCTTCATCATCGGGCCGGACCGGCAGGTCAAGCTGATCATGACCTACCCGATGACGGTGGGCCGCAATTTCGGCGAGGTGCTGCGCGCGCTCGACGCGCTGCAGACGACGGCGGGGCACGGCGTGGCGACGCCTGCCGACTGGACCGTGGGGCAGGACGTGATCATCCCGCCAAGCGTGAGCGATGCCGATGCGACGGCGAAATTCGGCGCGTATGACGCGGTGCTGCCCTATCTGCGCAAGACCAAACTGCCCGGGTAAGGCACTGCGCCCAAGCGCTTTGCAAAGCGCTTGGCAAGCCGTTTCAAACGGCTTGCACGCTGGCCGCGTGCGGCACGCTCAGCGGACGACGAAGACCGAGCATTTGGAGTGCCGCACCACGCGCGCGGCGTTGGGGCCGAGCAGGTAGTCGCGGAAGTCGGGCTTGTGCGCGCCGATGACGATCAGGCTTGCGCCGTCGGCCTCGGCCACGCGCAGGATCTCGTCATAGGCGTTGCCGGTCACAACGAGGTGGCGGACCTTTGCGTTGGCCTCTTCGCCGACCACCCCGGCCACGAGGTCGTTGAGCCGTCGGCGCGCCTCGTCCACCGCCTTGTCGTGGTGGTGTTCCTCGAAATAGGTTCCGACCACGCTCATCCCGTAATCGGGGACCACGGTGATCACGTCGAGTTGCGCGTCATCGAGCGCGGCGAGCCGGGCGGCAGCGCGCAGGACATTGTCGTCACGATGCGGGTTGCTGACATCGACGGCGCAGAGAACAGGACCGGTCATGCGGTGACTCCTTGCTTGGCCTGGGGCTCTCGGGACAGGCGCCCGCGCTGCAGGAGGGCGACGAGGCCCAGCAGGATGAACGCGGGAATGAAGATCAGCTCTTGCGGCCATTGCGCGACCGGGGCCTTGACCGAGGTGATCGTGACCGGCTGGTCGCCGTAGAAGTCATAGCCCTGCATCGTCTCGGAGAAGGGCGTGCCGAACATCGGTTCCTCCAGCAGCACCTGATCGCCCTCGGGGATGAGGGTGAGGCCGTACTCCTGCAGGAGCGCGGCGCCGTCCTTGCCCTCGGACACCGTCACAACCAGCGTGGTGTCCTTGGGCTCGCCGCTGATGAAATCCGGCCCTGCCACCACCATGCGCAGGTCCTGCCCCGGCGCGGCGTTGTCGAGCGCCTGTTCGAGGTTGGCGGGCTCCACCATCTCGAAGGGCGGCTGGATGCGGTTCATGAAATAGTCGGGGCGGAACAGCGCGAAGGCGATCAG
>Ga0209947_1001704_pt1 | contig 12929 bp, 14 predicted proteins | sample SalPonR2_B_D2_MG_FD_185706 | JGI IMG/M metagenome (GOLD analysis project Ga0209947, IMG submission 185706) | Salt pond soil microbial communities from South San Francisco under conditions of wetland restoration - Salt Pond MetaG R2_B_D2_MG... ... | reverse complement strand
GACCACGAAGGCGCCGGACTGATGGTTTTCGTCGTCGCCCTTACCGTTCTCGTCGCGCTGGCGGTCATGGCCCGCCGGATGCGCGCCGCACGGACCCGGATGCAGCCCGCCCCGATTCCGATCCCGACCCGAACAGACGACCAGAGGATACCCCCCAAATGAGCGCTGAAGACACGATCAAGAAGACCGTCACCGACAACGACGTCGTCCTTTTCATGAAGGGCACGAAGATGATGCCGCAATGCGGGTTCTCGTCTCGCGTCGCCGGCGTGCTGAACTTCATGGGTGTGGAGTTCGAGGATGTGAACGTGTTGTCCGACGAGGAAATCCGCCAGGGCATCAAGGATTATTCCGACTGGCCCACGATCCCGCAGCTTTACGTGAAGGGTGAATTCGTGGGCGGTTGCGACATCATCACCGAGATGACGCTGTCGGGCGAGCTTGACACGCTGTTGGAGCAAAGTGGCGTGAGCTACTCCAAGGAAGCCGCCGACAAGATCCGCGAAGCGAACGCGTAAGCGGGTTCGCCGCCTTCGGGCGGCGAACCCGCGCGAGGCGGCGTTGCCCCCTCGCGCTCAAGTCTTTCCTTTACGAGGGGGCTTTGCCCCCTCGCGCTCCCCCTTGCGTATTTTTGGAAAGATGAAGGGATCAGATGCAGTGATCCGGCGGGCCGTCCTGGTCTTCGGCCCGCAACAGGTCGAGCAGGGTCGCGCGGGGCAGCGCGCCTTCGACGACGGTGCGCCCCACCACGAGGCCCGGGGTGCCGCGCAGACCCAGACGCCGCGCGAGCGCGAGGTCCTCAGCGAGACTGTCCGCGACATCAGCGCCTTGCCACGCCTCGACCAGCGCGTCCGGATCGAGGTCGAGTGTGCGCCCCAGTGCGTCGATAGCCTCGGCGCTTGTGGGGGCCGGGCGCGTGCGAAGCTGGCGGCGCATGGTCTCGGACGCGCCCTGCCCGGCGGCGGCGCGGATCGCGCGGGCCGCTGCCTCGGAACGCGGGCCGAAGATGGGAAACTCCCGGATATGCAGGCGAAAGAGGTCCGGTTCTTCCCGCGCGATGCCCGCGAGGCTCGCTTCGAGCACCCGGCAACTGGGACAGCGGATATCGGTGAAATAGGTGACCGGAACGGGCGCGTCTTCGGCCCATGGCAGGTCGAAGAGCCGGCAGATGCCTGCTGCGTTCGTCGGCAGGGGCGCGGGCTCCGAGGGCGCATCGGGGGCCTCGAGGCCAAGGAAAAGGGCGTCCGTGGCGTTGCCCGATGTCGATGCCGCCTGCGTCACCAGGTGGCGGAGGGGCGGCAGGTCGGGGATATCCGCATAGGCAAGGTCCCGCGTCCCCCACCCGGTCCATGGCCGCGCCACGATCAGGCCCGCGACGGCGATCATGGCCGTGACGCGCAGGACACCGCGACGCGTCGGGCCGGCCGCCATGCTCAGCCCTTTTTCGTGGCGCCCGAGCGCACGTGTTTCGACAGGCGCGAGGGCGTGGATTTCTTGCGGTTCTTGTACGGATTCTTGTCCGCCTGCGAGCGCAGCCACAGCCGGATCGGCGTGCCCGGCATGTCGAAATCCTCGCGCAGCCCGTTCACGAGGTAGCGCGTGTAGCTGGCCGGAACCTTGTCGGGATGCGAGCACATGACGACGAAACCCGGCGGCCGCGTCTTGGCCTGGGTCATGTAGCGCAGCTTGATGCGCCGCCCGCCGGGGGCCGGCGGGGGATGCGCCTCGGTCATGTCGGCCAGCCAGCGGTTCAGCGCGGCGGTGGGCACCCGGCGGTTCCAGGTGTCATGGGCCTTGAGGATGGCGGCTTGCAGCCGGTCGAGCCCCTTGCCGGTTTCCGCCGAGACGGTGACCAGCGGCGCGCCCTTGAGTTGCGGCAGGAGGGTTTCGAAGCCGGTGCGCAGCGCCCGTAGCTTTTCCTGCTTTTCGGGTTCCAGATCCCACTTGTTGACCGCCACCACGACCGCGCGCCCCTCGCGCTCGGCCAGATCGGCGATGCGCAGATCCTGCGTCTCGAAGGGGATCGCGGCGTCCAGGAGGACCACCACGACCTCGGCGAATTTCACCGCGCGCAGCCCGTCGGCGACCGAGAGTTTCTCGAGCTTTTCCTGAACCTTGGCCTTCTTGCGCATCCCGGCGGTGTCGAAGATGCGCATCGGCGTGCCGTCCCACGTGACCGGCACCGCGATGGCGTCGCGGGTGATGCCGGCCTCGGGGCCGGTCAACAGGCGCTCTTCGCCCAGGATGCGGTTGATCAGGGTGGATTTGCCCGCGTTCGGGCGGCCCACCACGGCGATGCGCAGGGGGCGGGCCGCGGTGATCTCGCGCGGGGCGTCGGTATCGTCATCGGTCACGTCGACATCGGTCTCGGGCTCGTCGACGGTCAGGGCGGCGGCCTCGATCATGGGGGTGAGGCGCACGGCAAGCTCGGCCATCCCCTCGCCATGCTCGGCCGAGAGCGCCAACGGCTCGCCCAGCCCCAGCTCCCACGCCTCGATCAGGCCGGCGTCGGCGGCTGTCCCTTCGGCCTTGTTCGCCGCGAGGATCACGGGGCGGCCCGAGCGGCGCAGGATCTCGGCAAAGACGCGGTCATTGGCGGTGACGCCCGCGCGCGCGTCGATCAGAAAGAGGCTCGCGTCGGCCATCTGCACGGCCCGTTCGCTGAGCCGGCGCATGCGGCCCTGCAGGCTGTCGTCATTGGCGTCCTCAAGCCCCGCGGTGTCCAGAATGGTGAAGCGCAAGCCGCCAAGCCGCGCCTCGCCCTCGCGAAGGTCGCGTGTCACCCCCGGCTGGTCGTCGACAAGCGCGAGCTTCCGGCCCACCAGCCGATTGAACAGCGTGGACTTGCCCACATTGGGGCGTCCGACAATGGCGAGGGTAAAGCTCATGGGCGCGGGTCCGATTGAAAGATGCGGCCATACCCCAAGTGCTGCGCGATGAAAACACCCTAGAGCTTGCGGAGCGCCGTTTCGATCGCCTGCGCGAAGGCGCTACGGTCTGCCTTGGAGAAGGCACGCGGGCCGCCGAGCCCCTGCCCCTCCAGACCGCCGCGCAGATCGGCAAGGAGGTCGCGCGTGGCGAGCTTGGCCCCGATGTTGGAGGCGTCCAGCACCTCGCCGCGATGGGTGAGGACCAACGCACCCTTTTCTATGGCGCGACCGGCGAGTGGCAAATCAGCGGTGATCACCAGCATTCCGGGGCCGGCATCCTCCACGATCCGGTCATCGGCGGCGTCGAAGGCGTCCCCGGCGGTGATCATGGAAATCAGCGGATGCTCCGGGTGGCGCAGGTAGCTTGCCGCGTAAAGGCGCACCGGCGTCTGGTGGCGATAGGCGGCGGCGTAGATCTGGTCCTTCACCGGGCAGGCGTCGGCATCGACGAGAATGGTCATGTCCGGGTCACGCGAAATGCTCTTCGGGGAACGGCACCGCGATCTCGTCGCCGCCAAGATCGCGGAGGGTGAGCGTGTCGTCCTTCAGCGCGATTTCGGTCACCTCGGACCACCCGGGCGGACGCGGCAGGCTGAGGATGGCATGGGCGATTGTGTGGCGGCCTCCGAGAGGGATGGTCGTGGGCACGCCGAAGGCGCTCACGCGGTTGTCGCCCTGCGCGGCGCGGAGGCCGATGCCGCCGGCCGCGCAGCCATCCTCGATCCCCAGAACGCCGGTGTGGCGTCCGTTCCAGGGGGAAAAATCGCGCCCGCCATTGGAGATCCAGAGCATCGTGACAGGCAGCACGCGCGCATCCTTCAGCACCACGATCATGTCGTTTTCCGCGTTGCGCATGACCACGGTCCAACCGAGCCGCGCGTCGCGTGCCTCGACGAGGATGGCGAAATCCTCGACCTTGTGGCCGACGGGATAGTCGCGCAGGTCCCAAAGGGTTCCGTCTTCGCAATCCAGATGCATGTCGCCGCGCAACTGGTTTATAGACCAAAGATTATGCCCCTCGTATTGCGGGGCGGGATCGGTCATGGCGGCGCGCTTGGGCGAAAAGGACAACCGCCCGCCCTCGGCCATGTGCACCATGGGGTGATGGGCGAGCGTCACGTCTCCCGCCCCGCCCTCGATGACATGGGTCTGCAGAAGCGCGGGGCCGACCAGCTGCACCCGCTTGGTGACGGTGGCACCCCGGGGTTTCGCCTGAAGCCGGAAAGTGGCGTGGGCCACGTGCTGTTCGACGACGTCCCAAGGGGTGTTGGCGGGAAGCCCGTGGATGGGATCGCCCTCCACATCGTCGAGACCGAAGGGCATGCAGAGGAAATCGCCTGCGAGGCGGCGGTTCACAAGCGGCAGGCTCTCGTCCTCCTGCACCTCCTCCTCGTCGCGCCATGGCGCCGAGTGCAGCGGGTGGCGCCCGCCGACCCGCCAATGAGGGATGTTGCCGACCGCCGGGTCGATCTCGGCCACCGCGTCGCCATGGGCCAGCCGGATCATGGGCGCAAGGCGAGGCGGCGGAAGGCCGTCGTCAGGCTGTGGGCGTCCGAGCCGACAGCGACGACGCGCGCGCCGGCTTCGAGCATGGCAGCCTCGCGGTCCGGCGACGTGAACACCCCGGCGACCTTGCCCGCCGAGACGATGCGTCGGATCCCGTCCGAAACCGCCTCCCACAGGGCATCGCCGCTCGGATCATCCGCCAGACCCATATCGTAGGAGAGGTCCGTGGGACCGAAGAACAGGACGTCGATCCCGTCGACTGCGGCGATCTCCTCGATGGCATCCAGCGCGCGGCGCGTCTCGATCTGGGCCATGATGCTGATCTGTTCATTCGCGGTCTGGCCATACGCATCAAAGGCGCCATAGCCGCCCGCTCGCATCGTGGCGCCACCATGGCCCCGCACGCCCTCGGGGGGATACAGGCTGGCCCGGACAATCGCACGCGCTTCGTCGGCCGAGTTGACCATCGGCACCATGATCGACTGCGCGCCGAGGTCCAGCACCTGGCGGATGATCCATCCTTCGTTCGTCGGCACGCGCACGGCGGACGGCATTCCGGTGGCGGCCAGCACGGTCAGTTGCCGGCTGATGACGGTCGGGTCGTAGGCGCAATGCTCGCCATCGACGAGGCAGAAGTCGAACCCCGCGCGCCCGGCGATCTCGGTGGCGGCCTCGGACCCGAGACTCAGGAACACCCCGCGCAGGACGCCGCCGCCGCCCAGTGCGGCCTTCAGCCGATTGATCGGTGCCGGCATGAAACCTCTCCTCCCGAATTCCTCATAGCGCGCCTCCCGTCACCTCCCGGTACCAGGACCGGATCAGCGCGCGATCCTCTTCCCACAGGTCCGCGACACCGCCCGGCGGCATGGCGTGACTGACGCCAGCCTGAAGGTAGATGTCCATCGCATGGGTGGCAATCGCCGCGTCGCTGTCGAGGATCACGCCCCCGGGCGCCGCGGCGAGGCCGGGATAGGTCACCTCGGCGGCATGGCAGTAGCTGCAATTCCCCAGCACCACATTGGCCACGTCCGGAAAGGACGAATGGGCGGCGAAACGCTCCGCATTCGGGCTGAGCGTGGCGGCCTCGGCCTGCGCGTCCTGTCGCATCAGGGGCAGGATCGAGAGATAGACGATCGCCGCGAAAATTGCCGCCGTTGCGCCCCAGGTCCACCACCTGTAGCCGCCTCTGCTGTGCATGGTGTTGAAGAAATGCCGGATCGTGACCCCCATCAGGAAGACCAGCGACGCGATCAGCCAGTTCCAGTCCGACGCGAAGGCCAGCGGGTAATGGTTTGACAGCATGAGGAAAATCACCGGCAGCGTCAGGTAGTTGTTGTGGGTGGACCGAAGCTTGGCGATCTTGCCGTATTTCGGGTCCGGCGTGCGGCCCGCCTTGAGATCGGCCACCACGATCTTCTGGTTGGGAATGATGATCATGGCCACGTTCGCCGTCATGATCGTCGCCGTCAGCGCGCCGAGGTGCAAAAGCGCCGCGCGGCCCGAGAAGACTTGCGTGTAACCCCATGACAGCACGACGATAATCCCGAAGAGGAGGATCATGAGTAGCGTCGGGTTGTCGCCCAGCTGCGACTTGCACAACAGGTCGTAGGCGACCCAGCCGAGCGTCAGCGACAGGGCCGAGATCACGATCGCCTGCCATGGCGCAAGCTCCATCACCGACCAGTCGATCAGGTAAAGCTCCGCCCCCACCCAGTAGAGCAGGATCAGAAGCGCCACACCCGACAGCCATGTGGCATAGCTTTCCCATTTGAACCATGTCAGGTGCTCGGGCATCGCCTCGGGCGCGACCATGTATTTCTGGATGTGGTAGAAGCCGCCGCCATGGACCTGCCATTCCTCTCCGTCGGCGGGGCCGGGGATGTTGCGGTTCAGGCCCAGATCGAGCGCGATGAAATAGAAACTCGATCCGATCCAGGCGATGGCGGTGATGACATGCAGCCAACGGACGGCGAATTCCGCCCAGTGCAAGAGAATTGTCGCGTCCATGTCTCGCCCCTGCCCGGGCGCGCCTGCGCCCTGTCCCGTTCCGGTCCTGTCGTCGCCATTTCCACCATTTCGCCAAGGCTCTGCAAGGTGTCGCGCGGCCGCCCTCTTGCCAGCGTGCCGCAAAGCCGCGTATTGGCGGGCATCTGCTGCATTCAAGGGCATGTGCTGCACGCCGCGCGCCTCCGGTATTTCACGGATGCCGCGTGCCGTCCTGCCCGAACGGACCCGGGACACATGACAAGTATCGAAAGCCTGAACCCTGACATTCCGCTTTTTGCCCGGACGGGCATCAACCTTGCCTCCGCCGGCCTCGGCGCGAGGGCGATCTGGGCCTCGAACCAGTTCTTCGCGCCGCTCGACCGGATGCTGCAGGATCACGACCCGGTCTTCATCGAGGGCAAGTTCGACGACCACGGCAAGTGGATGGACGGCTGGGAAACCCAGCGACGGCGCGACGGCGGGCATGACAGTGCGATCATCAAGCTCGCTGGTGCGGGACGGATCATCGGCTTCGACATCGACACGTCCCATTTCACCGGCAACTACGCGCCCGCCGCTCGGATCGAGGCCTGCTCCTTCGCAGGCGACGAGCCGCCCGCCGACCAGACATGGGTCGAAATCCTGCGCCACAAGCCGCTCGGCCCCTCGGCGCATCACTACCATTCCTGCCAGAACTTCGAGAGCTGGTCGCATCTGCGCGTCAGCATCTATCCCGACGGCGGCATCGCGCGCCTCCGGGTCTATGGCGTGCCGGAACTGGACAGTGCCAATGCCAAGGGTGAGATCGACCTTGCCGCGGCGCTGAACGGCGGCCGCATCCTCGGCTTCTCGGACGCCCATTACGGCGACTACATGCGCCTGCTCGCGCCCGGGCGCGGGATCAACATGGGCGATGGCTGGGAAACCCGGCGGCGGCGGGAACCGGGCTATGACTGGATGATCATCGCGCTCGGCGCGCGCGGCGAGATCGAGAAGGCCGTCATCGACACGGCGCATTTCAAGGGCAACTATCCCGACCGCGCCTCGATCCAGGCCGCCGACATGCGCAGTTTCGGCGACGGGCTGACCGATGCGCTGATCACGGATTCGATGTTCTGGAAGGAACTCCTGCCGCAGCAGAAACTGGGCGCCGATGCCGAGCACTCCTTCCGCGAGGAGCTTTCGCGCCTCGGCCCGGTCACACATGTGCGTTTCAACATCTACCCTGATGGCGGCGTGTCCCGGCTGAGGCTGTTCGGGACGCCGGCACCCTGATCGGGCGCAGGGCCGAACAGGCCACTCGCCTGAACTCGCCGTGTTTGGCGGGCGATCCTCCCGCCGACACCGGATTTGAAAGTCCCAAGGGCCATTTGATGGCTTTGTGACGGATACCCCTTCCCTTAATTCCGGCCTGTCGCTATTTTTCCGGGTCATAAGAAAGAACTTGTCCAACTTGGGAGACAAAAACATGAAAAAGATTCTCTTGGCCTCTGCGGCCACGATGACGCTTGCCGGCGCGGCCCATGCCGATGCCCATGGCAACGGCGTCACGCTGGGCGTGATGCTGGGCTTCACCGGACCGGCGGAATCCCTCGCGCCGGGCATGGCCGACGGTGCCGAGCTGGCCATGGCCGAAGTGACGGAAAGTGGGCAGCTGATGGGCGGGATGTCGGTCGGCTCTGTGCGCGCTGATTCGACCTGCGTCGACGCCTCCGCGGCCGTCGCATCCGCGGAGCGGCTGATTACGGCGGAAGAAGTGGACGGCATCGTCGGGGCGCTCTGCTCGGGTGCGACGATCGCCGCGCTGACCAACGTCGCCGTACCCAACGGCATGGTCATGATCTCGCCGTCGGCGACCAGCCCCGCGCTTTCGACGATGGAGGACAACGGCCTGTTCTTCCGCACCGCGCCGTCGGATGCGCGTCAGGGCGTGGTCATGGCTCAGAACATCATGGACCGCGGGTTCGACACCGTGGCCGTGACCTACACAAACAATGACTACGGCCAGGGTCTCGCCGACAGCTTCGCCGCGGCCTTCGAGGAGATGGGCGGCACCGTGACGCTGGTCGCAGCCCATGAAGACGGGCGCGCGGACTACTCGGCCGAGGTTGGCGCACTGGCATCGGCGGGCGGAGACGTGCTTGTCGTGGCGGGTTACATCGATCAGGGCGGTCCGGGCATCATCCGTGCAGCGCTCGATACGGGCGCCTTCGACACGTTCGTGCTGCCCGACGGTATGGTCGGCAACGCCATCACCGACCGCTTCGGAAACGAAATTGACGGCTCCTTCGGCCAGTTCCCCGGAACCGACAGTGAAGGCGCCGAGATCTACTTCAGCCTTGCGGAAGATGCGGGCTTCGACGGAACGCAAGCCTTCTCGGCTGAAGCCTACGACGCCGCGGCGCTCATCCTGATGGCGATGCAGGCCGCAGGCTCCACCTCGCCAGGCGATTACGCCGAACACATCATGGATCTTGCCAACGCCCCGGGCGAGCCGATCCTGCCCGGTGAGCTTGGTCGCGCGCTGGAACTGATCGCGGCCGGCACGGATATCGATTACATCGGGGCCACGGCCGTGGAACTGATCGGTGGCGGGGAATCGGCGGGTGCCTACCGTGAGATCGAGGTGATCGACGGCACCGTCGAAACGGTCAACTTCCGCTGATCGAGAACCCGTCTTGAGCCTTTGGGGCAGCCCGGTGCGCAACCGGGCTGCTTTGTTTACGGGGGGCGCGCATGATCGTCGTCGAGGACATCCACAAGCATTTCGGCGGCTTCCATGCCGTCGACGGGGCGTCGCTGAGGATCGAGACCGGGTCGATCACCGGCCTCGTTGGCCCCAATGGCGCCGGAAAGACCACGCTTTTCAACGTGATCGCAGGCGTTCTTCCTGCAACCTCCGGCCGCGTCATCATGGATGGCGAGGACATCACCGGCCTGACCCCGCACGAGCTGTTCGCCAAGGGGCTGCTGCGCACCTTCCAGATCGCGCATGAGTTTTCCTCTATGACCTGCCGCGAGAACCTGATGATGGTTCCGCCCGCGCAGTCGGGCGAAAGCCTCTGGAACACGTGGTTCGGACGCGCCCGCATCGCCGAAGAGGAACGCGCGCTGCGCGCCCGCGCCGACGAGGTGCTGGAATTCCTGACCATCGAGCATCTGGCCGATCATCCCGCCGGCATGGTCTCGGGCGGGCAGAAGAAACTGCTGGAGCTTGGTCGCACCATGATGGTCGATGCCAAGATCGTCTTCCTCGACGAGGTCGGTGCGGGCGTGAACCGGACGCTGCTGAACACCGTCGGCGACGCGATCATCCGGCTCAACAAGGACCGCGGCTATACCTTCTGCATGATCGAACACGACATGGATTTCATCGGCCGCCTCTGCGACCCGGTCATCGTCATGGCCGAGGGCCGCGTGCTGGCCGAGGGCAGTATCGACGAGATCAAGGCCAACGAACAAGTCATCGAAGCCTATCTTGGCACCGGGCTGAAGAACAAGGACCAGCTTCAGGAGACGGGCGCGTGAGCGGTAACCCCTACCAGTCCGACCGGGGCAACAAGGACCGCTCCATCACCAAGGAGGGCGGCGGCACCATGGCCGCGTCCCCTGGCACGAAAGAGGCGGTGCATTCGGCGAATGCGTTCCTGATCGGCGACACCATGTCGGGCGGTTACGGGCAGGGTCCCGACATCCTCCATGACTGCACCATCGCGGTGAACCCCGGCGAGATCGCCGTCATCGTCGGCCCCAACGGCGCGGGAAAATCCACCGCGATGAAGGCCGTTTTCGGCATGCTGAACGTGCGCAAGGGCTCCGTCCGGCTGGATGGCGAGGATATCACCGACCTCACGCCACAGGCGCGCGTCCTCAAGGGCATGGGCTTCGTGCCGCAGACCTCCAACATCTTCCCCTCGCTCACCGTCGAGGAGAACCTCGAGATGGGCGCCTATACCCGCGAGGACGATTTCCGCGAGACGATGGAGCAGGTTTATACCCTCTTCCCGATCCTCAAGGACAAGCGCCGCCAGGCGGCGGGCGAGCTTTCGGGCGGCCAGCGCCAGCAGGTCGCCGTGGGCCGCGCGCTGATGACCCGGCCCAAGGTCCTGATGCTGGACGAGCCCACCGCGGGCGTCTCGCCCATCGTGATGGACGAGCTGTTCGACCGGATCATCGAGGTCTCCCGCACCGGGATCCCGATCCTGATGGTCGAACAGAACGCCCGACAGGCGCTCGAGATCGCCGACAAGGGCTATGTGCTGGTGCAGGGGCGCAATGCCCATACCGGGACCGGCAAGGATCTCCTGGCCGACCCGGATGTGCGGCGGAGCTTCCTCGGCGGATGATCCGCGCGGCGCTCATAATGCTGGCGCTCACCACGCCCGCTTCGGGGCAGCATGTGGCCTGTGCCTTCACGTTGGTCTGCGCCCCCGAGATCGAGTGCGAGGCCCATGAAGGCATCCCCTTCGAGATCGCCTATACCGGCGGCGTGCACTGGCTGGAGGTTGCGGGCGAGGACGTGGTGGGCGTCACGCTGCGCCCTGCCCCGGACCTCACGCTGAGCTTCGTGACCGACGACGAGACGCTGCTCTTCACGCTGAGCGGGGACGAGGGCGCGTTGACCCGCCACAGGCGCGGCCCCGGCGAGCGGCTGACCGTGGCGAGCTTTCTCGGCCCATGCGTGACGGCATGATGCGCGCGCTTGCCATTCTCGCGGCCCTGGTGCCTGCGGCGGTCCATGCCGAGCCCTGGGCGTGCAGCTTCACCGTGGAATGCGTCGCGGGCGAGGCCTGCGGCGAAAGCGGCTTCGAGGTCGAAGTGATCGCCGCCGATCACGCGGGCGAGTTGTTCCTGTCCACCGTGACCGGAGACAGCCGCGTCGCGCGCCTGACCGACGCGGGCGCCCTGCCCGCAACCTATGCAAGCGCCGGCGCGGCGGGGCTGGCGGAGCTTCTGACCGTGGAGACCGACGGCACCGCGCTGATGAGCGTGCACATCTTCGACAGCCACGCGGCGGCCGTCACCTATTTCGGAACCTGTGAGGAGTTGCGGTAGCCATGGACATCCTCAACGCCTTCGTGGCGCTCATGAATTTCGTGATCATCCCGGCCACGGCCTATGGCGCGCAACTGGCGCTCGGGGCGCTTGGCGTGACGCTGATCTACGGGATCTTGCGGTTTTCCAACTTCGCCCATGGCGACACGATGGCCTTCGGCGCCATGGCGACGATCCTCATGACCTGGGGGCTGCAATCGGCAGGGATCAGCCTTGGCCCCTTGCCGACCGCGCTCTTGGCGCTGCCCGTTGGGATCGCGGTGACGGGGCTTCTGGTGCTCGCCACGGACCGCGTGGTCTATCGCTTCTACCGCACGCAGAAGGCCAAGCCGATCATCTTCGTCATCGCCTCGATCGGGGTGATGTTCCTGCTCAACGGGATCGTGCGCTTCATCATCGGCGTGGATGACCAGCGCTTTGCCGATGGCGAGCGCTTCATCATCTCCGCCCGCACCTTCCGCGAGATGACCGGCCTGGACGAAGGCCTCGCCTTTCGCACCACGCAGGGGCTGACGATCGTGATCGCGGTGATCGCCGTCGCACTTCTGTTCTGGTTTCTCAACCGGACGCGGACGGGCAAGGCGATGCGGGCCTTTTCCGACAACGAGGACCTCGCGCTCCTGTCCGGTATCAACCCGGAACGCGTCGTGGTCATCACATGGCTGATCGTGGCCGCGCTCGCGACCACCGCCGGCGTGCTCTACGGGCTCGACAAAAGCTTCAAGCCTTTCACCTATTTCCAGCTTCTGCTGCCGATCTTCGCCTCGGCCATCGTTGGGGGCCTGGGCAATCCGCTGGGCGCGATCCTTGGCGGTTTCCTGATCGCCTTCTCCGAGGTCGGCGTGACCTATGCCTTCCGCAAGGTCGTGACCTACCTCGCGCCCGGCGACTGGCAGCCTGACGGTCTGCTGCAGCTTCTGTCGACGGATTACAAGTTCGCGGTTAGCTTCGGGATCCTGCTGATCGTGCTCTTGTTCCGGCCCACCGGCATCATGAAAGGGAAATCGATATGAGCGCCGACGCCTCCGTTCCCGCCAACACCGCCGCGCCGAAGGCCCCGGACATGCGCGCGCTGCTGCTCTTCGCGCTGGTGGCGTGCCTCTTCATCGGCACGGGCTTCGTCCAGTCCTGGAACACCGCGCTCACGATCTTCAACATGGGCCTCGTCAGCGCGATCATGGCGCTCGGCGTGAACATGCAATGGGGCTATGCGGGCCTGTTCAACGTGGGCGTCATGGGTTTCGTGGCGCTTGGCGGTCTTGCCGCGGTGCTGGTGTCCATGCCGCCCGTGGACGACGCATGGGCCGCGGGCGGCATCAGGGTGCTGCTAGGTCTTGTGCTGGGGGCTGCCACCATCGTCGCGGCGATCCTCGCCTGGTCGCGCATGCCGCCCGGGCGCCTGCGCGGGATAGCAATGATCGTGATCCTGGTGGGCGGGTTCTTCCTTTTCCG
>Ga0209947_1001701_pt1 | contig 12949 bp, 9 predicted proteins | sample SalPonR2_B_D2_MG_FD_185706 | JGI IMG/M metagenome (GOLD analysis project Ga0209947, IMG submission 185706) | Salt pond soil microbial communities from South San Francisco under conditions of wetland restoration - Salt Pond MetaG R2_B_D2_MG... ... | reverse complement strand
TTCTTCGGCCTGCCGGTGGCGCACAAGCCGCAGGGCACCGACATTGCGCAGGCGCATCTGCCGGTTCTGCTGAACCCGGCGCTGACCTCGTGCAGTCACGAGGGCGAGGAGGCCGAGCAGGCGGTGCGCACATCTGCCCGCGCGGTGCGCGCCTGGGGCCGGTTCCGGCAGGCAGCCGTGTCGTCCTTTGCCTTTGTCGAGGCGGCGGGTCCGGCCTATGGCTGGAAGCTGGTCCGCGACGCGCTGGGGCTGGAGACCAAGGCCAAGACCCCCGACCCCGCACCGCAGATCGAAGGCGGGCTGACCGCCGAGCAGAAGGCCGAGACGGCGGCCGCCGTGCTGCGCGCCATGAGTATGACTACGGGGCACGCACGGCTGGTGCTGCTGCTCGGTCACGGCGCGCATGTCACCAACAACCCGCACGAGAGCGCCTATCACTGTGGTGCCTGCGGCGGACAGACCGGCGAGGTCTCGGCGCGGCTGCTGGCGACGCTTCTGAACGATCCCGAGACGCGTGCGGGCCTGCCCGCGCAGGGAATCGAGCTGCCGGGCGACACGCTGTTCATGGCCGCGCTGCACGACACGACGACCGATGCCATCACGCTCTACGAGGACAGCCCCGCGCCCGATCACGCCGCCGATATCGCGCAGGCGCGGGCATGGCTCGACGCGGCGGGCGGGGTGGCCCGCGCCGAGCGGGCGCGCCGCCTGCCCGGCGCACGGGCCGAGACGGTGGCGCGGCGCGCGCTCGACTGGGCCGAACTGCGCCCGGAATGGGGTCTGGCAGGCTGTGCCGCCTTTGTCGCAGCCCCGCGCGGGGCGACCGCCGGGGCCGATCTCGGCGGCCGGGCCTTCCTGCACAGCTATGACTGGCGGGCGGACGCGGGCTTTGACACGCTGGAGCTCATTCTCACCGCGCCGGTGGTGGTGGCGAGCTGGATCAGCCTGCAATATTACGGCTCGACCGTGGCACCGATGGCCTTTGGCGGGGGCAACAAGCTCATCCACAACGTGGTGGGCGGGATCGGCGTGGTGCAGGGAAATGGCGGCATCCTGCGCCCCGGCCTGCCCTGGCAGACCATCCATGACGGAGAGCACGCGGCACACGAGCCGCTGCGCCTGTCGGTGATGATCGAGGCCCCGCGCGACGCGATCACCGACATCCTGGCGCGGCATGAGGAGCTTCGGGCGCTGTTTGACAATGGCTGGCTGCACCTCTTCACGCTGGAGGAGGGCATCGTCTCGGCGCGGTATCTGCCGGGGATGGAGTGGCAGGAGGCGGCCGCGCAAAAGGCGGCGGCCTGAGAAGCGCAGGCGGGGGCGGCGTGCCGCCCCTGCTCAGCCTGCGTGATCCTCGAGGATCATGTCCGAGGCCTTTTCCCCGATCATGATGGCGGGGGCGTTGGTATTGCCCGAGACGATCTCGGGCATGATCGAGCAATCGGCCACGCGCAGCCCCGTGATGCCGTGCACCCGCAGCCGCGCATCGACCACGGCGTCGCCGCCCTGCCCCATCTTGCAGGTGCCGGTCGGGTGGTAGATCGTGGTGGAATGGTTGCGCGCCCAGTCGAGCGTGCCCTCGTAATCATCGAGGTCGAGCGTCGCGTCGGGGCGGAATTCCTCTGATATCTTGGTGTTGAGGGGCGCGTGGCGGGCGATGCGGCGGGCGATCCTGACGCCCTCGACGATGGTCCGGCAATCGGTCTCGGTCGAGAGGTAGTTGGGGTGGATCTTCGGGTAGCGTCCCGGATCGGCCGAGGCGAGGCGGATTTGCCCCCGGCTCTCGGGCCGCAACTGGCAGACCGACATGGTGAAGGCCGAGAAGGGATGGACCCCCTCGCCGGGGCTGTCGGCGGACCAGGGTTGCACGTGAAACTGGATGTCGGGGGTCTCGACGTGGTCGCCGGTGCGCATGAAGCCGGTGGCGAGACTGGCGGCCATGGCCATCGGCCCGGCGCGGAACATCGCGTATTTGAGGGCGATGCGCGCCTGATTGAGCAGGCTGCGGACCTCGTCGTTGAGGGTGGGCTCGTTGCACTTGAACACCAGCCGCGCCTGCAGGTGGTCCTGCATGTTGCGCCCCACGCCGGGCAGGTCGCGCAGCGGCTCGATACCGTGCTCTTGCAGATGCGCGGCCTCGCCCAGCCCGGAGAGCATCATCAGGTGCGGCGAGCCGATGGCACCGGAGCACAGGATCACCTCACGGCCCGCGCGGACCACATGCTCATGCCCGGCCCGGTCGCGATACGCCACGCCGGTGGCGCGGGTGCCGTCGAAGGTGATGCGGCTGGCCTGTGCGCGGGTCAGGATAGTCAGGTTCTCGCGTCCCCGCACCGGATTGAGGAAGGCCACGGCCGCCGAACAGCGCCGCCCGTTGCGCGCGGTGAGCTGGAAATAGCCCACGCCCTCCTGGCGGGCCCCGTTGTAATCGGGGTTGAACGGATAGCCCGCCTCCTGTGCCGCCGCGACCCAGGCGTCGCAGATGGGCCGTTGCAGGCGCATGTTCGACACCGAGAGCGTGCCCTGATCGCCGTGGTAGTCATCGGCACCGCGCTCCTGCCGCTCGGAGCGCTTGAACAGCGGCAGCACGTCCTCCCAGCCCCAGCCGGGATTGCCCATCTGCGCCCAGCGGTCGTAATCCTGCGGCTGTCCGCGTACATAGAGAAGCCCGTTGAGCGAGGACGACCCGCCCAGCACCTTGCCGCGTGGCCAATCGAGGGCACGTCCATTGAGCCCCGGATCGGGCTCGGTGCGGTAGCACCAGTCGACGCCCGGATTGTGCATGGTCTTGAAGTAGCCGACCGGGATGTGAATCCACGGGTTCCAGTCGCGGCCGCCGGCCTCCATCAGCACGACCGTGTTGTTCGGGTTTTCGGAAAGCCGATTCGCGAGCACGCATCCGGCAGAGCCTGCCCCGACAACCACGTAATCCGCTGATATTTCAGACATTTCCGACCAACCTTTGCACAAATCCTGTGCGGGAAAGATTTTCCTTGCCAGAATGAGCATAAGTCTATCAATATTGAGACTGCAAGTATCAAAATTTGCAATCAGGGAGGATATCATGAAAGTATCGAAAGCCCTCAGCGGGATTTCCCGCCGGGACCTGTTCCGCCTGACGGGCCAATTCGGCCTGTCATCCGTGGTGTTGGGCGCGGGCGCGCTCACGGGGGCGGTGAGCCTGCCCTCGCTCGCGCGCGCCGCCGAGTCGAGCTATGAGAAGCGGTTCGCCAAGGAGCCCAAGCATATGCTGAAGCTCGGTGCCGCCGGCTTCAACCCGCGCAACCTGCTGATCGAGCGCGCCGGCGTGCTGGAATTCGCCCGCGACCTGGAGGAGCGGACCGAGGGCGAAATCCGGGTGGAATTCATCGGCGACAACCAGATCTGCGGCCAGCTCAACTGCGTGGAGAAGACGCAGACCGGCGTGATCGACATGTATGCCGCCTCGACGCAGAACTCAGCGGGCGGTGCGCCCTATCTCAACGTGCTCGACTATGCCTACATGTTCCCGAGCCGGGCGGCGCAGTACCATTTCCTCTATTCGCCGGAATCGCAGCGCATCCTGCGCGAGCCGCTGGAAAAGCGGCACGGGCTCAAGTTCCTGTTCTCGCATTGCGAGCTGCGCGGCATCCAGCTCGGCAACAACTTTGCCGAGAAACCTACCGTGACCAAGCTGGAGGAACTCTTCGGCACCAAGAACCGCGTGACTGGCACGCAGCTCGGTCGTATCGCCATGCAGCTTCTGAACCTCAACCCGGTGCCGGTGGCTTGGGAAGAGACACTCGACGGGCTCAAGCAGGGCCTGATCGACGGTGCCGAGACCTGGGCGTCGGCGGTGGCCTATGCCAACATGTCGCCGGTGGTCAGCCAGTCGGTCGACCTCAAGTTTTTCTGCGGGACAGAGCACACCTCGATGTCGGCGCGGGTGTTCGACGAGATGGAGCCGCACCTTCAGGACGCGATCATGGAATCCTCCTACCTCGCGCAGGTGCACGTGCAGGCGGCGAACGAGGCGGCGCTGGTCAAGACCGTGGGTTTCTCCGATCCGCAACTGCCGGGCACGATCTTTGCCGAGCACGGCGTGCGTCCCGCGTTCCTCGCCGACGACCAGATCAGGATGGCCGAGGAGATGTGCTCGCCCGAGTTCAACCCCGAGCCCTGGGCACAGTGGCGCGAGCGGCTCAACGGCTGGGCCGGTGGCATCGACACCTATCAGGACATCTACAACACGGCGCGCGAGATCCCCGTGGACACGCTGCCCGAGAATGTCGAGCCGCGCCGCTGGTGGCGCGCGGCCTGATCGCCTAGCATAGGGTCGGGCCGCGCGCGGCCCGACCTCAAGCCGCCGTGACGTGCGGCCACGACATACGGCAACCCAAGGGGAGGAATGGGCATGACCGGCTGGTTTCAGGGCACGGGAGAGATCTTCGGTGCCCTCGCCTCGGGCGATTCATGGATGTTGAGCGAAGCGATGCGCGCACCGGCAACGTGGCCGCTGGGCCTGATCGCGATGCTTGTCGTGGCGATGGGCTTTCTCATCCTCTACCGCGTCGTGCCCTGGGCCGAGCGCAACCTCGAACAATCCCTGATGGTCGTCTCCTACCTCGCCATCGGCGGGATCATCTTTGTCGAGGTGTTCCGCCGCTTCGTGCTGTCGCAACAGGCACCGTGGTCCACCACGCTGCCGCCGTTCCTGTTTCTCATCATGACGTGGTTCGGATGCAGCTATAACGTCAAGCTGCGCACGCATCTCGCATTCGCCGAGTTCCGCATGGCCATGCCGCGCGCGGGCAAGATGGCGTGCCTGGTGCTCGACGCGGTGCTGTGGATCGGCTTTTCCTGGATCGTGGTCGTGACCTCGACCAAGGTCGCGGTGAACTCGGCGGCGAATTTCCAGATCATGCTGGGCACGGACAACGTGATGCAGTGGTGGTTCCTGATATCGGTGCCGCTGGCGTTCACCACGCTGGTGGCGCGGGTGATCGAGAACCTGCTGACCGACATCGCCAATTTCCGGAGTGGTGACACGCTTATCAAGCAAGCCGTGATCGGAGGCGACTGACATGACCGATCCATCCACCCTTGTCACGCTCATCTCCATCGGGGTGACGCTTCTCTTCATGCTCGGCGTACCGGTCTTTCTGGTGATCGGCTACTGGGTGATCGGCATCTCCTTCGTGCTTGGAATGCCCTTGCAGAATATCGGCGGCGCGCTGGCGGACGTGTTCACCGACGGGTTTGCCCTGCTGGCGATGCCGCTCTTCATCCTGACAGGCGATCTTATCAACCGTTCCGGCATCGCGCGAAGGCTCAGCGATTTCGCCTATGCCTGCCTTGGCTGGATACGCGGCGGGCTGGCAATGGCGAGCCTCGGGGCCTGCGGGCTTTTCGCGGCGATCTCGGGGTCGAACTCGGCCACCACGGCGACCATCGGCTCGATGCTGCATCCCGAGATGGTCAAGGGCGGCTATGACGAGCGCTTTTCGGCGGCCACCGCCGCCGCCGGCGGCACCGTGGGCATCATCATCCCGCCCTCGATCATCTTCATCGTCTACGGGTTCCTCCTGAACCTCCCGATTTCGGACCTGTTCGTCGCCGGCATCCTGCCCGGCGCGCTGATGGTTCTGGGCATGATGACCGCCGCCTTCCTGATCTGCTGGAGCAACAAGTGGGGCTATCTCATCGCACTCAGCCCGATGCGCGTGATCAAGACCGCCATCGGCGCGTGGCTGGGGTTCTTCGCCATCGGGCTGGTGCTCTGGGGCATCTACACGGGCAAGTTCTCGCCCACCGAGGCGGCGGGCGTGACCGTGGGGTTCTGCGTGATCGTGGGCTTTCTCAGCCTGCCGCTGCACAAGATCATGGGCGGGGCCAAGGGCCGCGACGTGAGCGAGAAGCGCGTCTCGGAGATGCTCGTGGTCGAAGGGTTCAGCCCGCTTGAGCTGCCCTCGATCACCATGCGCTCGGCGCAGATCACGGGCATCCTGGCCCCGCTGATCGCGGTGTCGGTGGTGATGCAGCAGATCCTGTCGGTACTGGGCGCGCAGGAGGTGATCGGCAGTTTCGTGACCTCGATGGGCGGCTATTACGCGGTGTTGTTCACCTCGATGGCGATCGTCTTCGTCTGTGGCATGGTGCTCGAAAGCCTGCCGGTGACGATCATCCTCGCGCCCATTCTCGCGCCGATCGCACACGAGGTGGGCGTGGAGCCGGTGCAATTCGCGGTGATCTTCCTCGTGGGTGCCTCCATCGGCTTTGTCACGCCGCCCTACGGGCTCAATCTCTATGTCGCATCGGGCGTGACGGGCGTTCCCTACTTCCGGCTTTTGCGCTACACGGTGCCGTATCTCGTGGCGCTGCTGACGGTGTGGTTCATCGTCGCCATGGTGCCACAGCTTTCGACGGCGCTCTTGCCGAACAGATGATGGTGGGGTTGCGATGGACGGGGACAGCACGGGGACGATCCCCACGAACCTGCGCCTGCTGCTGGTGATCGAGGAGATCGCGCGGGCGGGCGTGCCGGTCACGCCCACCGAGGTCAACGCGCGGCTCGGCCTGCCCAAGCCGACCATTCACCGCCTCTTCGCCACGCTGGAGGAGGAGGGCTTTCTGCAGCGCGACATGGACGGACGCACCTATTCACCGGGGCCGCGCCTGCGCACTATGGCGGGCGGCATACTGTCCTCGCTGCGCATCCGCACGGCGCGGCAGGCCATTCTCAAGCGGTTGAGCGGCGAGATCGGTGAGACCTGCAACATCGCCCTGCCGGACCGCGACGCGATGATCTATCTGGAGCGGGTCGAGACGCAATGGCCACTGCGCATCCAGTTGCCCATCGGCACGCGCGTGCCCTTCTATTGCACGGCAAGCGGCAAGATGTACCTGTCGTCGCTGGCGCGGCCGCACCTGGTGAAATATCTCGCCGCGACCAACCTGGAAGCGCGGACGCCCAACACGCTGACCGACACCGACGCCCTGATGGACGAGATTGCCCGGGTGCGCGCGCAGGGCTATTCGCTCGACCGCGAGGAATTCATGCGCGACATGATCGCGCTCGCCGTGCCGATCCTCGACGTCAACGACCGGCTGATGGCGACGCTGGCCTTTCACGCGCCGACGCAACGTTTCGACACCGCGCGGGCGGTGGAATTCCTGCCGTCGATGCGCGCCGCGGCGGCGGACTTGTCGCGCCTCGTGTCGGAGGGCGAGGGGGGCTGAAGGTCAGCGCCCCTTCCAGACCGGGTCGCGCTTTTCGGCAAAGGCGGTCTGGCCTTCCAGCAGGTCCTCGCTGCCGTAGAGCCGGTCCACGCTGGACACCTGCCGCCGCGTGACGCGGTTGAGCATGTCCTGAAAGCGCATCGCCTCGGCCTCGCGCACGATCTCCTTGATCGCCGCGTAGACGAGCGGCGGGCCGCTCTCGAGCGTCCGGGCGAGTGCCCATGTCCGCTCCATCAACTGTTCGGGCGCGCAGACCTCGCGCAAGAGGCCCCAGCGCAGCGCCTCGTCGGCGTCGAACCAGCGCCCGGTCAGCAGCAGGTCCATCGCGACGTGGTACGGGATACGCTTGGGCAACTTGATCGACGCGGCATCGGCCACCGTGCCCGAGCGGATTTCGGGCAGGGCAAAGGTGGCGGTATTGCTGGCGAGGATCAGGTCGCAGGACAGCGCCAGTTCCAGCCCGCCACCGCAGCAGATGCCGTTGACCGCCGCGATCACCGGCTTGTTCAGATGCGGCAATTCCTGCAATCCGCCGAAGCCGCCGACACCGTAATCGCCATCCACCGCGTCGCCCCCGGCGGCGGCCTTGAGATCCCAGCCGGGGCAGAAAAACTTGTCGCCCGCGGCGCGCAGGATCGCCACCCTCAGGGCGTCGTCATCGCGAAAGTCGCGGAACACCTCGCCCATGATCCGGCTTGTGGCCAGATCAATGGCGTTGGCGTTCGGTCGGTCGAGCGTCAACTCGAGCACCGCGCCCTCGATCCGCGTGCGGACCGGCCCCTCTGTCAGCATCTCCATCACATCTCCTCCCATATGACTGCATCCGCCGCCACGGCACCCTCGGCGCGCAGGATCAGCGGGTTGATCTCGATCCCGGCAAGCCCCGGGTCGCCGCTCATCATCTCCTGAAGCGTCAGCACCACCGACACCGCCGCGCCGGTATCGGCGCACGCACCCCCGCGCCAGCCGTGGAGCAGCGGCCAGAGCCGCAGGTGGCGCAGCGCGGCGGCGATGTCGTCGGCGGTGACCGGAGCGATGAGCGTCACGGTGTCGGCCAGAAGTTCCGCCGCCACCCCGCCAAGGCCCAGTGTGAGCGTCGCGCCATAGACCGGATCGCGGCGCAGGCCCAGCAGCATTTCGGCCATGCCCTCGGTCACCATCTCTTCGAGCAGGTAGCCGGTGACGCCCGGCATGTCCGCCTCGTGGCCCGGGTCGGCGACATCGAGGCGCACCGCCCCCACCTCGGTCTTGTGGGCAAGGCCCAACCCCTTGAGCGCGAAGGGTGGCGAGAGGCGCGCACCGCTCGGATCGAGCGCCGCGAGCGTGGGGGCCGTGATCCCGCGTGGCACCATGATCCCCGCCGCTGCCAGCCGCGCCTTGGCCGCTGCTTCGTCCAGAAGACGAACCTCCCCTGCCCCGCCCACGGGCCAGGGACACCAGCCGGGGCGCGCCTGCGGCAAACACGCCGCCTTGATCGCCCCCAGCGCCGTATCCAGACCCATCAGCGGCACCACGCCCCGCCCCATCATGGCGATGGCGCGCGGCTCGTCGAAATTCTCGGGCAGCGAGGCCACGGGAAAGGCGGGCTTGCCCGTGACCGCTTGCGCCGCCTCGACGGCCTCGAGCGCGGGCTCGAAACTCGCCGGGTCGCAGCGGTCGGGGCGCGGCGGGTCGATGATGAAGAGCCCCGCGTCGTAATCGCCGAGCATGGTGGCGAAGACAAAGGTCGTGCGGGCCAGGTCGCCCCAGATGAATGTGTGATAATCGAGCGGGTTGGCCACGCGCACCAGCGGCCCCAGCACCTCCGAGAGCCGCGCCGCAGGCTCTGGCGCGGGCGGCTCGAACCGCAGCCCGTGCCGCACCGCCAGATCGGCCATCAGCCCCGCCTCGCCGCCAGAGCTTGAGACCGAGCAGAGCCGCGCGCCCGGCAGGCCGCCATGCACATGCACGATCTTGAGCGTCTCGATCAGCTCGTCGAGCGCCGCCACCTCGGCCACGCCGCATTGGCGCAGGAACGCGCCCGAGGCCGCCCCCTCGCCCGCGAGCGAGGCGGTATGGCTCGCCGCGGCGTCCCGCGCGCCCTCGGTCTTGCCCGATTTCAGCGCCACGATCGCCTTGCCTGCCGCGCGCGCGCGCTCGGCCATCGCGGCAAAGGCCGGGGCATCGCCCACCCCCTCGATATAGAGGCCGAGCGCCGTCACGCGCGGGTCGTCGAGCAGGGCAAGTGCGAGATCGGCCAGCCCCACCTGCGCGGCATTGCCGAGGCAGGCGATATAGGCGAGCGGCAGGCCGCGCGCCTGCATGGTGAGGTTGATCGCGATGTTCGATGATTGGCTGAGGATCGCGACGCCGCTCTCCACCCGCCGCCCGCCATGCTGATCGGGCCAGAGCAGCGCACCGTCGAGATAATTGATGAAACCGTAGCAATTGGGGCCGAGCACCGGCATCGGCCCGGCGGCTTCGACGAGGGCCGTTTCCAGATCGGCCGCGCCCGCCTCGCGCCAGCCCGAGGCAAAGCACACCGCCCCGCCCGCGCCCATGCCTGAGAGCGCTTCGACCGTCTCGACCGTGGCGTGACGGTTGATGCCGAGGAACGTGGCATCGGGCGCGGCGGGCAGATCGGCGAGGCTGCGGTAACAGCGCCGCCCGCCGATCTCTTCGCGCCTTGGATGCACCGGCCAGACCTCGCCGGCGAATCCCACGCCTGAGCATTGCGCGATCACGTTCTCGGCCCAGACCGCGCCCATGACGGCAACGGAGCGGGGCCTCAGGAGGCGAGAGAGGTCGCCCATCGCGCCCCCTCAACCGCCCAGCGGGCGGAGCAGCGCACGGCTGATGATGTGGCGCTGGATTTCCGAGGTGCCTTCCCAGATGCGCTCGATCCTTGCATCGCGCCAGATGCGTTCCAGCGGCAATTCGTCCATCAGCCCCATCCCGCCGTGAATCTGGATCGCCTCGTCGGCGATCATCGCCAGCACCTCGGTGGCCTTGAGCTTGGCCATCGCCATGTCGGAATCGGTAACGGTGCCCTGATCGGCCTTCCACCCCGCCCAGAGGGTGAGCAATTCGGCGGCCTTGAGTTCGGTTGCCATATCGGCAAGCTTGAAGGACACGCCCTGGAACTTGCCGATCTGCTGCCCGAACTGGCGGCGCCCTGCGGCCCAGTCCACGGCGAGCGAAAGCGCGCGCTCGGCCCGCGCAAGGCTCGTTGCAGCAACCTGGAGCCGCGTCGCCCCCAGCCACGCATTGGCCACGTCAAAGCCCTTGTGAACCTCGCCCAGCACATTCTCGTCGGGTACCCGGCAGCCGTCGAATTCGAGGATCGAATTCGTGTAGCCCCGATGCGAGACGGAGCGATAGCCCTCGCGCACGGTGAAGCCCGGCGTGCCCTTGTCCACGAAGAAAGCAGTGATGCGCTTGCGCTTGCCGCGCGGCGTCTCTTCCTCGCCCGTGGCCATGAAGGCGATGGCGAACCCCGCGATATCGGCATGGCTGATGAAGTGCTTGGTGCCGTCAAGCACCCAGTCTCCGCCCTCGCGCCGGGCGGTGGCGCGCATTCCGCGCAGGTCCGACCCGGCATCCGGCTCGGTCATGGCGAGGCAATCCCAGGTCTCGCCCCGGATGCAGGGCATGAGGTAGCGTTCGCGCTGATCGGGCGTCCCGGCGAGAAGGATGTTCGACGGGCGCGCGACGCAGGTCCAGTGCAGCGCGTAATTGGCGCGGCCCAGCTCGCGCTCGTAGAGCAGCCATGTCAGCGTATCGAGCCCCGCGCCGCCCACCTCCTCGGGCATGTTGGCGGCATAGAGGCCGGCGGCCATCGCCTTGGCCTGGACCTCGCGGATCACCTCCATCGGCAGATGGCCGGTGCGCTCGATCTCGGCCTCGCGGGGCAAAAGCTCGGCCTCGACAAAGGCGCGGGTTGTCTCGACGATCATGCGCTGTTCGTCGGTGAGGGCGAACTCCATCACGCGCCCTCCGCCGTGCGGCGCGCGTCGTGATCGGCGATCACCTGCCCCGCACCCCAGCCATTCGCTTTCAGCACTTTCAGGAAGCCCACGAGATTGCGGTCGCGGATACGCTCAAGCTCTCGGATCGAGTGTCGCCCCGATTGCGCGTCCGACTGCCCGGCGATCAGATCGACGAGCGCGTCGTCATAGTCCGGCACCTCGGTGAGCCGCGTCCACGGCTCTTGCAGGCAGGGGCCGAACTGTTCCAGGAAATGCCGCATCCCGGCCTCGCCCCCGGCGATGCGGAAGGTCTCGAACAGGCCCATCTGCGCCCAGCGCAGGCCGAACCCCATGCGGATCGCGTCATCGATCTCCTCCGTGGTGGCGACGCCGTCGCGCACCAGCCACAGCGCCTCGCGCCACACCGCCTCGAGCAGGCGGTCGGCGATATGGGCGTCGATCTCCTTGCGGACATGGAGGGGGCACATGCCGATCTCGTGCAGGATCGCCTTGGCGGCTTCGGTCACCTGCGGCGCGGTGGCGGGCGAGGGAACCAGCTCGACCAGCGGCAAGAGGTAGACCGGGTTGAACGGGTGCGCGACGAAGATTGCGGCGGGGTTCACCGCCTCTTCCTGCAGCACAGAGGGACGGTAGCCCGACGTCGAGGAGCCGAGCGGGACATCCGGCGCACTCTCCTGTATCTCGGCATAGACCCGATGCTTGAGCGCGATCCGTTCGGACACGGATTCCTGCACATAGGCCGCGCCACTGACCGCCTCGCTGATAGTGTCGGATAAGGTGAGGTTCCCTTCCTCCGGCATCGGCAGATCACTGAGCGCGGGGAGTGCGGCGCGCGCGTTCTCCAGCACCTCGCCCAGCTTGCGCGGGGTGTGCCGGTCGGGATCAAACAGCGCGACGTCCCAGCCCGCCAGCAGAAAGCGCGCGGCCCAGCCGCCGCCGATGACGCCGCCGCCGACGATCGCGGCCTTGCGGGGCGCGCCCGTCACAGCGGGGCCCGCTTTTCGAGCTTGAGCCGCTCGCGCACGGCCTCGGGACCGACCACCCGGGCACCCATCGCCTCGACGATGCCGACGGCGCGCTCGACAAGCTGCGCGTTGGTGGCGGGCACGCCGCGGTCCAGCATCAGGTTGTCCTCGAGACCCACGCGCACGTTGCCTCCCGCCAGCACCGACGCGGCGACATAGGGCATCTCGTTGCGCCCCAGCCCGAAGGCCGACCAGTGCCAGCCCGTGGGCACGTTGTTCACCATCGCGAGGAAGGTGTTGAGGTCGTCGGGCGCGCCCCACGGCACCCCCATGCAAAGCTGCACCAGCACCGGGTCGGGGATGATCCCTTCGTCCACGAGTTGCTTGGCGAACCACAGGTGGCCGGTGTCGAAGGCCTCGATCTCGATCCGCGTGCCCGCCGCCACCATCCGCGCGGCCATGTCGCGCAGCATCCCCGGCGTGTTGACCATGACGTAATCGGCCTCGGCGAAATTCATCGTGCCGCAATCGAGCGTGCAGATTTCCGGGCGGCACGCGACGACATGCGCCACCCGCTCCCCGGCCCCGGCCATGTCCGACGCGGCCGACATCCGGCCCATCGCCTCGGTGCCGTCGAACATCAGGTCGCCGCCCATCCCGGCGGTGAGGTTGAGCACCACGTCGGTGGCGCTGTCGCGGATGCGCTCCGTCACCTCGCGGAAAAGCGCGGGATCGCGCGAGGGCGCGCCGGTTTCGGGATCGCGGACGTGACAATGCACCACCGCCGCCCCGGCCTGT
>Ga0209947_1001689_pt1 | contig 12996 bp, 8 predicted proteins | sample SalPonR2_B_D2_MG_FD_185706 | JGI IMG/M metagenome (GOLD analysis project Ga0209947, IMG submission 185706) | Salt pond soil microbial communities from South San Francisco under conditions of wetland restoration - Salt Pond MetaG R2_B_D2_MG... ... | reverse complement strand
GCGCAGCCGCGCCACCGCGTCATACTCGTAGAGCCCCTGCTGGGCCTTCGTCGTCGACTTGATGTGCCACTCGAGCAGCGGCTTGCCGAGCGCCCGCGCCACCTCCTGCGCCAGCATCGTCTTGCCCGTGCCCGGCTCGCCCTTCACGAGGATGGGCCGCTGCAGGGTCACGCCCGCATTCACGGCCATCATCAGGTCTTCGGTCGCGACGTAGCGGTCGGTACCCGTAAATCTGCTTTCCGTCATGTCCAGTCCTGTACCCGTGCGTTGCGCACTGAGCCATCCAGTATCCGGGTACAGCCCCGCGCTGACAACCCGGTTCAGCCGCCCGCCGGCGGTACCAGTTCGAGGCGATGCGCGGCGGTGCCCGGCAGGAACGGGGTCGGGCGTCCGTCGGCCCAGTCCCCGTGCCCGGCGTCGTACCAGGGCGAGAGCGGATGGCCGCTCTGGCCCGTCGGCATGTGGAAGTAGCCCTGCTCCTCCGCCCCCGGGGAGACGGCGAAGCGCTCCGAGGCACCGAAACGCGCCGACTGGGCGCGGGGCAGGTTGGCGTCGCCCGGCAGCGGCTCGGCCGGCATGTCCAGCCAGCGTGCCAGCGCCGGCACGGCGCGGGACAGGGGGTGCTGGATGCGCACCGTGTTGCGCTCGCCCCAGGTGCGCGCCGCCAGCGGCGAGTCGTAGCTCTCCTCGTACCAGGTGAGCGAGGCGTCGACGGCGTCCAGCAGCAGCTCGCGCCAGGTGCCGTAGTCCGGGTTCAGGAGGTGAGCGGGGCGCTCGGTGACCAGGCGCCAGGCGGTGCCCTCGAACTGCCGGCTGAGCGCCAGACGGCGGTCCTCCGGCAGCGCCGGGGTCAGCTCCGCAGTGAGGCCGGCCATGACCCGCTCCAGCACGCGGCTGCGGAAGCTGCGCACCAGACGGTAACCCACGGAGTCCACGCTGGCCCGGGGGATCCAGTCCTCCGCCAGCGCCCGGTAGCGGCCGCGGGCCGGGTCGGCCTCGATGGCCGGCCGGTCGAGGAGGTCGAGCAAAAGACGGCGCCAGCGGGCGAGGAAGACGGCGCGGTCGTCCAGCTGGATGGCCAGCATGTCCTCGGGCCGCGCGTCGTCGATCAGCGCTAGCGCATCGCGGATCTGCCCCGCCCGGGCGCCGAGGTCGTAATCGCCGGGGCCGATCAGGCGGAAGGCCTCGCCGTCGATCACGCGGGCGTTGGCGGTCCAGATGCGCCCGGAGGCCGGATCGACGATGCGCGGATATTCCTCCGCCGCCAGCCAGCCGTCCCACCCCGTGCCCGGCCGGCTCCAGTCCGCCGGCCGGCGCGAGTCGAAGTCGCCGGTGCGCCGCGGTATGCGGCCCGCGATGGTCCAGCCGATGCGGCCGTCCGCGTCGGCCACCGTCAAGTTCTGCGGTGGTATGCCGGCGGCGGCCGCCAGCGGCAGCGCCTCGGTCACACTGCGCGCTCCCTCCAGGCGCATCAGGCCCAGGTTGACTGCGCCGGGGCGGTGCGCGGTCCAGACGACGGCGAATTCGCCGTCTTCCGGCGTGAGGCCGGGTACCACCGGGCCCCAGACGGTCTCGCGCACGACGGACTCCACGGACTCGCCGCCGGCAACCTCGATGGTCTCGGTGATCTGCCGGTACTCCCGCTCGCCGTCCGGCGTCCTGTATGTCCCCGGGCGGGAGCCCGGACGCAGCGCCACCAGATCCGTCCAGTCGCCGTAACTGTTGGTGAAGCCCCAGGCGATGCGGCCGTTGGAGCCCGCCACGAGGGCGGGTGTGCCGGGCAGGGTCACGCCGCACAGGCGCACGCCGTCAGCCTCGTGCACGAGACAGGCGCGGTAGAAGGTATTCGGCACCGCCAGTCCCAGGTGCATGTCGTTGGCGACCAGGCCGCGGCCGTCCGCGGTCAGAGGGCCGGCGACCGCCCAGTTGTTGCTGCCCGGGATCACGGGCGGTTCCGGCTCCGCCGCGGGCGCCGGCGCCACCCGGCCGGTGACGGTGCGCAGGTCGTAGCGCGTCTCGGCGGGCAGCGGCGGCACCGGGGCGGGCCCGCCCGCCAGCGGCGCATCCCACTCCGTGCCCAGCGGATAGAGCAGGCCGTACAGCGCGCGCGGCACACGGCGATGGACGAAGCCCCGCTCCATGTCGCGCCGGCCGGTCTCGTCGTTGAGCTGCAGGAACATGGCGTAGAGGACGAGCACCGTGTCCTCGGGCCGCCAGGGCACCGGCTCCGCGCCGAGCAGGAGATACTCGAACGGCCGCGCACCGAGGCTGCCGAGCCCGGCGTTCACGCCCGCCGTGTAGGCGCGCAGGACGGACTGCTCCGCGGCGCTCGATGCGGCTACCACGGCCTCGGCCCTGCTGCGGAACCGGTGCAGGCGCAGGCCGCGGTCCATCTCCACCGCGGCCTCGCCGAACAGCGCCGCCAGCTCGCCGGCCGCACCCCGGCGCGCGAGATCCATCTGGAAGTAGCGGTCCTGGCCGTGCACGAAGCCGGTCGCGAACGCCAGGTCGGTCCGGTTACCGGCGCTCAGCGTCGGCACGCCCCGGGCATCCCGCTCGATGGCGGCCGGCGCCGCCAGGCCGGCCTGCTCCAGGCGGCCGTCGACGGGGGGCAGGCTCGCCCGCAGCAGCAGCCAGGCGGCGGCGAGCGCACCGAGCGCGGTCAGTCCCAGCGCCGCCGCGCCGCGCACGAGCCAGCGCCGTCGCCGCCCCGCCGTCACGGTCTCGGCCGTTCAGTCACCGCGCACGACGCGCAGGATCTTCATCGCGTTGGTGCCGCCCTGCACGCCGGTCATGTCGCCCTTGGTGAAGATCACGAGGTCGCCCTCCTCCACCAGACCGCGGCCGAGCATCAGGTCGAACACTTCACGATAGACGCTCTGCGCATCCGTGTGGGTGATATCGAAAGACACCGGATAGACGCCCCGGTAGAGCACCACCCGGCGCCGCGTGCGCTCGTGGCGCGTGAAGGCATAGATGGGGATGTCCGAACGCACCCGCGACATCCAGCGGGCGGTCGATCCGGACTCGGTCAGCGCGATGATCGCCTTCACCGCGAGGTGGTTGGCGGTGAACATCACGGCCATGGCGATGGCCTCGTCGACGTAGCGGAAGGTATCGTCGACGCGCTCCCGGCGCCGGGAACCGGCGGTGCCGTACTTCTCCGCTCCCACGCATACCTCGGCCATGGCGCGCACGGCCTCCACCGGATACTGGCCCACGGCGCTCTCCGCGGAGAGCATGACCGCGTCGGTGCCGTCGATGACGGCATTCGCCACGTCCGAGACCTCGGCCCGGGTGGGCATGGCGCTCGAGATCATCGACTCCATCATCTGGGTGGCGGTGATGGCGATCCGGTTGCGCTGGCGGGTCCTCGAAATGATGCGCTTCTGCAGGCCGGTGAGCTCGGCGAATCCCATCTCCACGCCGAGATCCCCCCGGGCCACCATGACGACGTCGGACGCCTCGATGATGGAATCGATCTCCTCGACCGCCTCGGCACGCTCGATCTTGGCCACCATCAGGCCCTCGCCGCCGGCTTCGCGGAACAGCCGCCGGGCTTCCTCGATGTCGGCGGCCGTGCGCACGAAGGAGACGGCCAGGTAATCGAAGTCCAGCTCCGCGGCCAGCCGGATGTCCTGCCGATCCTTGTCGGTGAGCGCCGGGGCGGAGAGCCCGCCGCCGCGCAGGTTGATGCCCTTGTGGTCCGACAGCACGCCGCCGATGACCACCCGGGTGTGCACCCGGTTGCCCTCGATACCGGTGACCTCCAGCTCGATCTGGCCGTCGCTCAACAGCAGCATGTCGCCGGCTTCGACGTCGGCGGCGAGGCCTTCGTAGGCGATGCCGACGCCGGCATCGGTGCCTGCGTCGGCATCCAGATCCGGATCCAGAAAGAAGCTCGCGCCGCGCGCCAGCTGCTCGCTGCCGTTCTGGAACCGGCGGATGCGGATCTTCGGCCCCTGCAGGTCGCCGAGCAGGGCGACATAGCGCCCCTCCTCCGCGGCCACGCGCCGCAGGCTGTCCGCGCGTTCGCGCATCTCGTCCGCGCTGCCATGGGAGAAATTCAGCCGCGCCACGTCCAGGCCGGCGCGGATGATCTCCGCCATGACCTCCGGCTTTGCGGTGGCCGGCCCGAGGGTCGCTACGATCTTCGTTCTTCTCAAGTGCCTGACCTCCTGTCCGCGGCGCGCTCCTCGAGCATGGCCACCGCGGGAAGCGTCTTGCCTTCGAGGAACTCCAGGAAGGCGCCGCCGCCGGTCGAGATGTAGGAGACGCCGTCGGCCACGTCGTATTTCTCGATCGCCGCCAGCGTATCGCCGCCGCCGGCCACGGAGAACGCGTCGCTGTCCGCGATGGCCTGGGCGATTATGCGGGTGCCCTCGCCGAACTGGTCGAACTCGAACACGCCGACCGGCCCGTTCCAGACCACCGTGCCCGCCTCCGCGATGATCGCGGCGAAGCGCTCAGCGGTATCCGGGCCGATGTCCATGATCATCTCGTCCTCGGTCACCGCTTCCACCGGCTTCACGTCCGCCTCGGCCGCGGCGTCGAACTCCCGGGCGACGACCACGTCGCTCGGCACCGGGATGTCCGCCCGGTCGGTCTCGTCGGCGGCCAGACGCTGCGCCACGGAGAGCAAGTCGGCCTCGTGCAGCGACTTGCCCACGTCGTGGCCGGCGGCCGCGATGAAGGTATTCGCTATGCCGCCGCCGACGATGAGGTGATCCACCTTGTTCACCAGCGCCTCCAGCACCGACAGCTTCGTCGACACCTTGGAGCCGCCGACGATGGCCACGACCGGCGTCGCCGGATGCTCCATCGCCTGGGTCAGCGCCTCCAGCTCCCGCGCCAGCAGCGGACCGGCGCAGGCCACCGGCGCGAACTTCGCCACGCCGTAGGTACTCGCCTGGGCGCGGTGGGCGGTGCCGAAGGCATCCATCACGAACACGTCGCAAAGGGCCGCCATGCGCCGCGACAGGGATTCCTCACAGGCCTTCTCGCCCTGCTCGAAGCGGACGTTCTCCGCCAGCACCACTTCGCCGGGCGCGACGTCGACCCCGTTCAGCCAGTCGGTGACCAGCTTCACCTCGCCGCCCAGCAACTCGCCGAGCCGCCGGGCCACCGGCGCCAGCGAGAACTGCGGCTGCACGGCGCCTTCCGTCGGCCGGCCGAGATGAGACATCACGATGACCGCGGCACCGGCGTCCCGCGCCAGCCGGATGCCTTCCAGCGCGGCACGGATGCGGGTATCGGAGGTGATGCGCCCGTCGTCGAGCGGCACATTGAGATCTTCGCGGATCAGGACCCGCTTCCCCTGCAGATCCAGATCCGTCATCTTCAGGATAGTCATTACCTGCTCCCCGGAGGTGAGCCGGCACGGCCCGACGGCGGCCACCGGCCGCCGCCCGGCGCCGCGCCGGAGTTGGAAGGGTCAGCCGGCTTTCGCCAGCGCCAGGGCCGTGTCCAGCATGCGGTTGGAGAAGCCCCATTCGTTGTCGTACCAGGCACAGACCTTCACCAGCGTGCCCTGCATGACCTTGGTCAGCGTCGAGTCGTAGGTGGAGGATGCCGGATCGTGGTTGAAGTCGACGGACACGAGCGGACCGTCGCTGTAGGCCAGGACGCCCTTCAGCGGCCCCTCGCTGGCCTCCTTCAGTATCTTGTCGATCTCCTCCTTGCTCGTCTCCCGCGAGGCGACGAAGGTGAGGTCGACCATGGAGACGTTGATGGTGGGCACGCGGATGGCGAAGCCGTCCAGCTTGCCCTGCAGCTCTGGCAGCACCAGACCCACGGCCGCGGCCGCACCGGTCTTGGTCGGGATCATCGACATGGTCGCCGACCGCGCCCGCCGCAGGTCCTTGTGGAAGACGTCGGTGAGCACCTGGTCGTTGGTGTAGGCGTGGATCGTGGTCATGATGCCGTGCTCCACACCGATGGCGTCATGCAGCGGCTTCACCACCGGAGCCAGGCAGTTGGTGGTGCAGGATGCGTTCGAGACGAACTGGTCGTCCGCCGACAACGAGTCGTGATTCACGCCGTAGACGATGGTGGCGTCGGCATCGCCGCCGGCGGGCGCGGAGAGGAGGACCTTGCGCGCCCCGGCGGAGATGTGAGCGGAGGCCTTCTCCCTGGTCCGGAACAGGCCGGTGCACTCCAGCACGATGTCGGCACCGAGTTCGCCCCAGGGGAGCTTGGCCGGATCCCGCTCGGCCATCACGCGGATGCGGTCGCCGTTGACCACCATGACCTCGTCCTCCACCTCGACGGTACCCGGGAACTTGCCGTGGGCGGTGTCGTAGCGGGTCAGATAGGCGTTGGTCTCGGCGTCGCCGAGATCGTTGATACCCACGATCTCGAGTTCCGCGCGCCGATTACTCTCGTAGAGCGAGCGCAAGACCATGCGTCCGATCCGTCCGTAGCCGTTGATGCCAAGCTTGATAGTCATCGATTCCTCCTGCTGCGGCACGCGAATGCGCGCCTGCTCTACTGACTGTTCCGTCCGACGGCCCTCAGGCGCCGAGCCTGCGGGCCACCGTTACTACATTCTCCACCGAGAAGCCGAACTTCTCGAATAATTCTCCGGCCGGAGCCGACTCGCCGAACCGGTCGAGACCGATCACCGCCCCGTCGGACCCGACGTAGCGCCACCAGCCGGCGGTGGCTCCCGCCTCGACGGCCACCCGGCGGGTCACCGACGGCGGCAGCACCGCCTCGCGATATGCGCGATCCTGACGGTCGAAGACTTCGCAGCAGGGCATGGAGACCACCCGCACCGCTAGCCCGTCGCCGGCCAGGTCTGCGGCGGCCGCCATGGCCAGATGCACCTCGGAGCCCGTCGCGATCAGGATGAGTTCCGGGTCGCCCTCCGCCTCGCGCAGCACGTAACCGCCCCGCGCGATGGCGCCGATGCGCTCGTCATCGCGCTGCTGATGCGCCAGCCCCTGGCGGGTCAGCACCAGGGCGGTCGGCCCGTCGCCGCGCTCCACGGCCGCACGCCAGGCCACGGCCGTCTCCACGGTGTCGCAGGGCCGCCAGACCCGCAGGTTCGGTATCAGGCGCAGGCTGGCGGTGTGTTCGACAGGCTGGTGGGTGGGGCCGTCCTCGCCGAGACCGATGGAGTCGTGGGTGTAGACGAGGATATTCGGCGCCTCCATCAGCGCGGCCATGCGCACCGCGTTGCGCGCGTAGTCGGAGAACACCAGGAAGGTGCCGCAGTACGGCCGCAGGCCGCCGTGCAGGGCGATGCCATTGGAGATGGCGGTCATCGCGAACTCGCGGACCCCGAAGTAGACGTAATTGCCCGCGGCGTCCCCGGCATTCACGGCCTTCGAGCCGTCGTGCCAGGTGTTGTTCGAGCCGGTGAGGTCGGCCGAGCCGCCCACCAGCTCCGGCAGCCGGGGCGCAAACGCATTCAGCGCGATCTGCGACGCCTTGCGGGTCGCCACGTCGGCGCCGGCGGCGGCGATCTCGCGGATCGCGCCGTCGGCGGCCTCCGCCCAGCCCGCCGGCAGCTCGCCCGCCATGACCCGGCGGTATTCTCCGGCCAGCTCGGGATGGGCTTCACCGTAAGCCTCGAGCAGGCGGTCCCACTCCGCTTCGGCCGCCGTGCCCCGCTCGCGTGCGTCCCAGGCGGTGCGGACCGGCTCCGGCACCTCGAACGGCGGGTAATGCCAGCCCAGCTCCTCCCGGGCGGCGGCGATCTCGTCTTCGCCCAGCGGCGCGCCGTGGGTATCGGCGCTGCCCTGCTTGCCGGGCGCGCCGTAACCGATGACGGTGCGGCAGCAGATCAGCGTGGGCCGATCCGTCTCGGCCGTGGCGGCAGCCAGCGCCTCGGCCACGGCGTCCGGGTCGTGGCCGTCCACGTCGGGTATGACGTGCCAGCCGTAGGCCGCGAAACGGCCCGGCGTGTCGTCGGTGAACCAGGAGTCCACCTCGCCGTCGATGGAGATGCCGTTCTGATCGTAGACGCACACGAGCTTGCCGAGGCCCAGCGTGCCCGCGAGCGAGCAGGCCTCGTGGGAGATGCCCTCCATCAGGCAGCCGTCGCCCAGGAAGACATAGGTATGGTGATCCACGATCGGGAAATCGGGCCGGTTGTAGCGGGCCGCCAGCATCTTCTCGGCCAGCGCCATGCCGACGGCATTGGCGAGACCCTGGCCCAGCGGCCCGGTGGTGGTCTCGATGCCCAGGTCCGGCTCGCGCTCGGGGTGGCCGGCCGTGCGGTAGCCCAGCTGGCGAAAATTCCTGAGTTCGTCCAGGCCGAGTTCGTAACCGGACAGATGCAGCAGCGAATACAGCAGCATGGAGCCGTGCCCGTTCGAGAGCACGAAGCGGTCCCGGTTGTCCCAGCGCGGGTTCGAGGGGTTATGTCGCAGGAAGTCGTTCCACAGCACCTCGGCGATGTCCGCCATGCCCATCGGCATGCCGGGATGGCCGGACTTCGCCGCCTGCACGGCGTCCATGGCCAGCGCACGCAGCGCGTTGGCCCGTTCCCGCCGCGGCGGACGGCCGGCGCGCGTGTCTTCTGCGGTGCTCGACATCGGAATTCCCCAAACGATGAGGCGCGCATTTTCGCTTTTTGGTAGGGTGCGGGCAAGCGCGGTCCGGGCCGGTCCGCGCCGGCCCTGTCTCGCTTGTGCACAGCAAACTGTCCGGCGGCCGGGACGGGCCCGAGATAATTTCTTGTATCATTGACGGTTACGTTGACAATTACGTCTCAATTGCGGAAAGAAGCTCATGAGCAATGCCTTCCTGTTCACCTCCGAGTCGGTCTCCGAGGGCCACCCGGACAAGGTCGCGGACCAGATCTCCGACGCGGTGCTGGACGCCATCCTGACCGATGACAAGAACGCCCGCGTGGCCTGCGAGACGCTGGTGAAGACCGGCATGGTCATGGTGGCCGGCGAGATCACCACGACGGCCTGGGTGGACATCGAGGCCCTGGTGCGCGAAGTGGTCACGGACATCGGCTACACCAGCTCCGACATGGGCTTCGACGGCGACTCCTGCGCCGTGCTGAACGCCATCGGCAAGCAGTCCCCGGACATCGCCCAGGGCGTGGACCGGGCCGACAAGCGCAGCCAGGGTGCCGGCGACCAGGGCCTGATGTTCGGTTATGCCACCAGCGAGACGGACGTACTCATGCCGGCGCCGATCACTATCTCGCACCGCCTCGTGAAGCGTCAGGCCGAGGTGCGCAAGTGCGGCGACCTGACCTGGCTCAGGCCGGACGCCAAGAGCCAGGTGACGTTTCGCTACGAGGATCACAAACCGGTCGCCATCGACGCAGTGGTGGTCTCCACCCAGCACGCCCCCGACATCTCCCAGGCCGACCTGCGGGAAGCCGTCATGGAGGAGATCATCAAGCCGGTGCTGCCGGCCGAGTGGGTGAACAAGGACACCGTTTATCACATCAACCCCACCGGCAGCTTCGTGATCGGCGGTCCCATGGGCGACTGCGGCCTGACCGGGCGCAAGATCATCGTGGACACCTACGGCGGCAGCGCGCGGCACGGCGGCGGCGCCTTCTCCGGCAAGGACCCCTCCAAGGTGGACCGCTCGGCCGCCTACGCCTGCCGCTACGTGGCCAAGAACATCGTCGCGGCCGGCCTGGCCGAGCGCTGCGAGATCCAGGTCTCCTACGCCATCGGCGTGGCCGAGCCCACCTCCATCTCCGTGCGCACCTTCGGCACGGGCAAGGTGCCGGAGGACCGGCTCACCGCCCTGGTGCGCGAGCACTTCGACCTCACGCCCTACGGCATCCTGGAGATGCTGGACCTGATCCGGCCGATCTATCGCAAGACCGCGGCCTACGGCCACTTCGGCCGCCTGGACGCCGACTTCACCTGGGAGCGCACGGACGTGGCCGAGACCCTGCGGGGTGCCGTCGCCGCGTGACGCCCCGGAGCTGTGCTTCGGCAATGCTCCGCCCATGCATCGGCAACACGCCGGGGCACGAAAGACCGACACTCGAACACTGACGGAGAAGACGCAATGAGCAGCAACGCCGCCGAAATGCCGGCACAGGACTACCGGGTAGCCGACATCGGCCTGGCCGAGTGGGGCCGCAAGGAGATCGCCATCGCCGAGACGGAGATGCCCGGGCTGATCGCGGTCCGCGAGGAGTTCGCCGAGCAGCAGCCTTTGGCCGGCGCGCGCATCGCCGGCTGCCTGCACATGACCATCCAGACCGCGGTGCTGATCGAGACGCTGACGGCGCTGGGCGCCGAGGTGCGCTGGTCCTCCTGCAACATCTTCTCCACCCAGGACCACGCCGCGGCGGCCATCGCCGCCACCGGCGTGCCGGTGTTCGCCTGGAAGGGCGAGACCGAGGAGGAATACTGGTGGTGCGTCGACCAGACCATCACCGGCCCCGACGGCTGGCAGCCGAACATGCTGCTGGACGACGGCGGCGACCTGACCCAGGTGGTGCACGAGAAGCACCCGGAGCTGATGAAGGAGATCCGCGGGCTCTCGGAGGAGACCACCACCGGCGTGAAGCGGCTCTACGAGATGCAGCGTGACGGCACGCTGGGCTGCCCCGCCATCAACGTCAACGACTCGGTCACCAAGTCCAAGTTCGACAACCTCTACGGCTGTCGGGAATCGCTGGTGGACTCCATCAAGCGAGCCACCGACGTGATGGTGGCCGGCAAGGTCGCCGTGGTCTGCGGCTACGGCGACGTGGGCAAGGGTAGTGCACAGAGCCTGCGCGCACTGGGCTGCACCGTGTGGATCACCGAGATCGACCCCATCTGCGCCCTGCAGGCGGCGATGGAGGGCTACCGGGTGGTCACGCTCGACGAGGCCGTGGACAAGGCCGACATCTTCGTGAGCGCCACGGGTAACTACCACATCATCACCGGCGAGCACATGGAGCGGATGAAGGACCAGGCCATCGTCTGCAACATCGGCCACTTCGACAACGAGATCGACGTGGCCTACCTGCGCAAGCTGGAGTGGGAGAACATCAAGCCGCAGGTGGATCACGTCATCTTTCCGGACGGCAAGCGCATCATCCTGCTGGCGGAGGGCCGGCTGGTGAACCTCGGCTGCGGTACCGGCCACCCGAGCTTCGTGATGTCCAACTCGTTCACCAACCAGGTGCTGGCCCAGATCGACCTCTGGCAGCATCCGGAAAACTACGAGAAGCGGGTGTACGTGCTGCCGAAGCACCTCGACGAGAAGGTCGCCCGACTGCACCTGAAGAAGATCGGCGCGAACATCACGACGCTGAGCGAGGAGCAGGCGCGTTACATCGGCGTGCCGGTCGAGGGGCCCTACAAGCCGGACCATTACCGCTACTGAGGTCTTCGTGCGGCGCGGCGGCAGCCGCGGCCGATGCGCGATATGATCGGGGCGGAGCCCGGCCGGGCTCCGCCCTTTTTGCTTCCCGGCCGGCCGCGGAAAGGAGCCTGCGCTGACTGAAGATCCGATGACGATGCGGATACTGCACATCACCGATCCCCATCTCTACGCCGAGGCGGACGGAGAGCTGCGCGGCGTGCGCACGGCCGCATCGCTGGCGGCCGTGCTGCAGTCCGCGCTGGCCGAGGCGACGCCCGACGCGGCGCTGGTCACGGGCGATATCGCCCAGGACGAATCCCGCGGCGCCTACGAGCGCTTCCGCGACCTGCTGGCCGACTGCGGGGTGCCGGTGTGGTGCCTGGCCGGCAATCACGACGACCCCGCCCTCATGAGGGAGATCCTCGCCGAGGCTCCGTTCGTCTGCGGCGGAATCGTGGCCGCGGGCGCCTGGCGAGTGCATCTTCTGTCCACCTGGGCCGAGGGCGAGGTGGGCGGGCGCCTGAGCACCGAGGCACTGGCGGCCGTCGAGGCGGACCTCACCGCCCACGGCGACGCCCCTGCGCTGGTCTGCCTGCACCACCACCCGGTGCCGATGGGCAGCCGCTGGCTGGACGGCATCGGACTGGCGGAGGCCGACGGCCTGCTGCAGCTCGCCGACCGCCACACCCAGGTGCGCGGCGTCGTCTGGGGCCACGTACACCAGGAACTCGAACGGCGCCGCAACCACTACCGGCTGCTGGCGACGCCCTCCACCTGCCGGCAGTTCATGCCGGGCCGGGACGAATTCGCCGTCGACGACCGGCCGCCGGCGTGGCGCTGGCTGGAGCTGGGCGCCGACGGCAGCCTCGCTACCCGGCTGCGCTGGCTGGAGCGGAGCGCCCTGCCGTGAAGCGGTACCCGCCTGCACGAGCAGGTTGCCCGGCGGGCCTTCGCCGGCTCGTCCTGCTGTTGTTCGTGCTCGTCGTCCCGGCCGCGCCGGCGGCAGCCGACGGGCTGCCGCTCTGGCAGATCCGCGATGCCGATACCCGGGTCTGGCTGCTCGGCTCCATCCACCTGCTGCGCGAGAGCGACTACCCCCTGCCCGAACCGATCCGGGAAGCCTACGCGCAAGCCGATGCGCTCGTGATGGAGCTGGACATGGACGACCTCGACTCCGCCATGGTGTCGGCGGTCATGTTCGCCCGCGGCACGCCGCCGGAAGGCGAGACGCTGGCCTCGCTCATGGGCAGCGAGAAATACGCCCGTGCCCGCGAGGCGGCCGCCGCGGCAGGCCTCGACCTGGACCGGCTGCAGGGTGCCGAGCCCTGGTATGCCGCGCTCACGCTCACCCAGATGCTGCTCATGCGCCATGGCTACGACCCCCGCCAGGGGCTCGACGTACACATGGCCGCGCTCGCCCGCCGTGACGGCAAGCCGGTGGAGGGGCTGGAGACCTTCGAGGAGCAGATCGTCTTCTTCGACACCCTGCCCATGGCGCTGCAGAGCGACATGCTGCTGGAATCACTGGCCGAGATCGACGATCTGGAAGCGGGCATGGGGCGCACGGTCGACGCCTGGCGGCGGGGCGATACCGCCTACCTGGCCGACGAGCTGCTGGAGGAACTGCGCCGCTATCCGGATCTGTACGAGCGCCTGGTGACGGAGCGCAATCGCAAATGGGTGCCGCGGCTCGCCGCGCTGCTGGAG
>Ga0209947_1001688_pt1 | contig 13002 bp, 10 predicted proteins | sample SalPonR2_B_D2_MG_FD_185706 | JGI IMG/M metagenome (GOLD analysis project Ga0209947, IMG submission 185706) | Salt pond soil microbial communities from South San Francisco under conditions of wetland restoration - Salt Pond MetaG R2_B_D2_MG... ... | reverse complement strand
GTCGAGTTCCTTGGAAGTGTTCCCCCCGGGCCGGCTGCCCGGGACCGAGCCTAAAAGTAACTTTTCGGTGTGTGTAAGGCCAATATGAGTATAACAGTTTGATTTCCTTGAACCTTATACCTTAAACCCTAAACCTTAAACCGTTAAGTTACTTAGAAGTCCAATATCTGTGTTGCGCTTCCGTCCCTCGGAATTTCACGTACAGCTAAGTACTCTGCATTCCTCGGGATTTTGCGCGCCCCCGGATCTTAACCGGGGCTTGAACTTTTTTCTTTGCCATCCTAAAATCGATTTTTTACGAGATTGTCAAAATTTGAGCTCACCGGTCAGGGAAAAGGCGGCGAATATCTTCCTCGGTGGCCTTACAGATGCCGCGCTCCGTTATAAATCCGGTCACCAGACGGGCCGGGGTGACATCAAAGGCATAGTTGCCGGCCGGGCTCGTCTCGGGCATCAGAAGATAACCGGGCTCGCCCTTGAAGCCGGGCATGTATCTTACCTCGTCCGGATCGCGCGTTTCGATCGGAATGTCCGCCACGCCGTCCTGAATGGTCCAGTCAAAAGTAGACGAGGGAAGCGCCACGTAAAACGGAATATCATTGTCTTTTGCCGCCAGGGCTTTCAGGTAGGTGCCGATCTTGTTTGCCACATCGCCGGTATACGTCGTGCGGTCCGTTCCCACAATCACCATGTCGACAAGACCATGCTGCATCAGGTGGCCGCCCGCATTATCGACAATAACCGTATGGGGCACACCCTGCCTGCCCAGTTCCCATGCGGTCAACCGGGCGCCCTGGTTCAACGGACGGGTCTCGTCGACCCATACGTGAATATCGATGCCCTTTTTAAAGGCCTCGTAAATCGGCGCGGTGGCGGTGCCGTATGCGATGCAGGCCAGGCTCCCGGCGTTGCAGTGGGTCAGAATGTTTACCGGCGCGCCGGATTTCCGCCCGGCGATCGGCTCAATCAGTGCCAGGCCATAACGGCCGATGGCTTGACAATTCTGTACTTCTTCCTCGGCAATTTCGGCGGCCTCATCCCGCGCGGCGCGAATTCGGGCGGAACCGTCCGATTGGGCCGTCACCCTGTTAATGCTCCGATCCACCGCCCATGCCAGGTTGACCGCTGTAGGGCGCGCGGCCTTGATCCGTTCGGCCTCACGGCGGATAAATGCATCCTCGGCGGCGGCATCTCCCGCGTTTTTGAGCGCCACAAATACGGCATAGGCGCCGGTAGCCCCGATCAGCGGGGCGCCGCGAACGACCATTGCCTTGATGGCATATATGGCATCATCGACTGTGGCCAGCTCCAAAGTTTCAAAATGATGGGGCAGCTTCCGCTGATCGATTACCTTGACCCGATCCGATACCTCATCATGCCATATGGGACGCATTAAAGACTCGTCCATGTTTTTTGCCGCCCCTATTCTTCTCCGGCCTCGCAAAGCCGTACCGTGAGTTTGCCCCGACCCGGCAGGGACTTCATATCCTTGTATTGCAGCAGGACTCCGTCTTGCGCCCGATACCAGTAATATCCATGCCAGACATAGGATAAAAGCCCGGTTAGCCCCAATCGAATTTTTTTCGCTTTTTCCTTTTTCCCGTTGACCCGAATGGTTTCGACCGCTTTTTTCTCAGCCCTTAATTTTACAAGGCTCAGGTTGTCGGGACGAATCATCCAGAACTCAATGGACTGCCGATCGCTCCGAACAAAACAGCTCAGGGAATAATACAGGGACTGAAACCAGGGGAGCCCATCCTTGTTTAACTGTTTATGGACCGGCTCCCCTGAGGAGGTGCCGGAGATGGTAATCTTATTGCCGTCCCGCTCCGCGCGCAGCCGTTTGCTTTTTTTATCGACCGCCCAAAGATAGGTGTTTCCGGTATTATCGCAATGGGCCAAATAATGCTTGCTGTCATCAATCAACGACATGACAGCCACTCCCTCGGCAATCGGTTTTACCTGAAAATGCCGGTTTCGGATTTTATCGCCCAGATGTTCCCGGTAGTGAAGATCCTGCCGGTTGCCCGCATAGGCATCGGTGACGATAATTAAAACCGCCAGAGCGATCCCGCCCATACGAAGAACCCATCGTCTACCCATACAATACTTCCTTTTCTATAATACACAATTTTTACTGCCTGGATACAGGCAGAATATTTTTTTATAGGCTTATCAACCAATCGTCAATAGTCTTTGCAACAAAGGTTTTATCTTGACATGAAATATTTTTATAGTTTCTATTTGTCAAATTATTTTAGGTTATTATTTTTTAAATGGGCTGTCGCCCATCAAGGAAGCAATTTAGGTTATAACAAGCTGAATTAAAATAGATTATGAAATCGTTGGGTCAAACCCTAGCCATTGTCTGCCTTGCCCTTATCGCCGGATTCGGCTTCAATGCCGTGCGCAGCGACGGGATATGTCTGGACTGCCAGTGGCCGATCGAATCCCAGGCCGACGCCGCAACGGCCAACCCGTTGAGAATTTCGCTCAAACGGGCGGCAAGCCTGTATAAAAAGGATAAAGCGGTATTCATTGACGCCCGACCGGTATCCGCATATGAATCCGGCCATATTAAGGGGGCGCTCAACCTTCCCTGGGCGAAGGCTGAAGAAACCTGTTTCAAAATTTTACAAAATATCCCCGTTCAAAAAACAATCGTCACCTATTGCAGCGGCGAGGCATGCGAGCTTTCTGACTTGTTGGCCTCATTTTTAAAAGATCTCGGCTATCCCCATGCAAGATCACTGCACAACGGGTGGCAGCGTTGGAAAGAAAACGGATTGCCGCAGGCATATCCTGAAGGTTAATTCAGTAACAGATGGCTGAAAATCGTTATACCCCAACGTTTGCGGAGACGCCCGCCGAAGGGGCTGCATCCAGCGCCAAACCGGGCAGGCATCATCTTTATTCAAAACTGGACCGGTGGGCTTTTTCCGTACTGCGGTTCATCATCGGCGGGATTTTCGTGTACGCCGCAATTCCAAAAATCATTGAACCGGGCGCATTCGCCAAAGTCATATACAACTATCAGATTCTGCCGAATATGCTGGTCAAGCCGGCGGCTATCATGCTGCCGTGGCTGGAATTGTTTGCCGGCGCGTTTATCATTCTGGGCGTTTGGCTGGAGGGTGCGCTGATTATTTATAACCTGCTGATGCTCATCTTTATTGCCGCCCTGATATTCAATACCGGCCGGGGGCTTGATATCCATTGCGGCTGTTTTTCCCAGGAGCCCGAGGATATGATTAATATGGGCACGATTATCCGGGATCTGTTGATTTTTGTGCCGGCCGCGTATCTTTTGGTCCGTGTCTTTGCGAAACCGGCGAAGCAAACGGATGACCGGTAGGTTCGACCTCCCTGAACCCTACCTAAAAACAACTTTTACCAGATACTATTGCTGCTTAAAACCCACAAAAAAAGCCCTGACCGCATTTTATGCCATCAGGGCTGAATATATATAAACCCGCAATCCAAGCAGGCGGGATTCGTCAGTTTGAAAAAATGTAATTAGAAAAAATGATGGGGTCCTGTCAAGCAAAAATTTTATCAATTTAGGTATAATTAAGTTGGGCCAATGGTTTCGCAAAAAGCGGTTTATACCGCTGATGCGGCATTTTTGCAGAAATCATGGCAGAATATCCGGCTGACATTGATTTTTTTCATACAGTTGTATATACAAAGATACACTCTTCTTTGGCTCGTTGTCTTGGCTGCTGTCGAGGACGGCAGCGAATGATTTTTAAAACGTCCCCTAAAAATACGGTGGGTTACCATAAAACCCGATTAATACCCCGTAAAAGGGGAAACGAAATTTTGCCCTGGATATGCGCCGGCATCTATTTTGCTTCTATTCATATGGTTTATTGCAGACAATGGCTATATAGGCACACTATAGGGGTTGATCACTTCGGAGCCGAAAAAAATTGAATGATGTTGACCACATATTTCAGCTTTTGAAAGAAAATGAGGCCGTCCTCAGGAAATTCCATTTGCTGGAATCCAAGATTCTCGCCGTACTGAATTTAAAAGATTTCTTTGAAAGCCTGTTAAATGAAATGATGCACATCTTCCGGATGCCCTATGTCTGGATGACGGTTATCGAGAACAGCAAACTGGCGGAGATCATCGATTGGGTGGAAAACTCCGAAATAATCAAGCAACGCATCAATTTAATGAATAAAGATGAATTTCTGGGCTTTTTCAACCAGTTTTCCAAACCCCTCCTGTTAAATACGGACCTAACCCCATATCACGCTTTTTTCCCAAAGGGTAAGATCTATCCGGTGCGCTCAATCGCCCTTTCCCCGGTATTTATCGATGGTGAAATCGTCGGTACGCTCAACCAGGGGGATATTAAACAGGAAAGGTTTGAAGCGGACATGGACACCTCGCTGCTTGAACAGCTGATGGTTAAAATTTCCCTCTGCCTTTCAAACGTTCTGGCCCATGAAAGAATTCAATTTTTTGCCTATCACGACCCTTTGACCGGACTCTTAAACCGGCGGGCCTTTGAGTCTGAATTTCAGCGTGAATTCAGCAGGGTTCAGCGCCATAATCTGTGCCTCAGTCTGGTATTCTCAGATCTGGATGATTTCAAAAATATTAATGACCGATACGGCCATGAAACCGGCGACAGGGCCCTGCAGTACATAGCGAATACGATAAAATCGCTTTCACGAAAAGAAGACATCGTTTCCCGCTTTGCCGGTGATGAGTTTGTCATCCTGCTTCCTGAAACGTCCGCGGACAAGGCCGAATTCTTCATGGCGCGGGTAAAAAACTATCTTGCTGCCCACCCGATGAAAACGGATTCAGCCGCACTGCACCTCAGTTTGAGCAGCGGCATCGCCTCCACAAAAGACATGGATGGCACACAGCCGGCGCATCTGCTCAAAAAAGCCGACAAAGCCCTATATTCTGTTAAATATACAAAAAAAGGCGAAAGGGGGCGGCAGGCAAGAGGCCCTACTTGAATCGATCGTCGGATTTACGGTCGGAAAGGCTTTTTTGGGTTTTTTCAAGCCATCCGGTCCGGACCCGACCCCGGGCGTCAAATTGCGGCGCATATGGCTTGATGTCCAAAAGGGGCGTGCCGTCTAAAATATCCACATTTCCAAGATACAGCACCCCATCCGCGATTTTTTCCAGACAGACCACCGATAGCCCGATCGGATTGGGCCGCTTTGGCGCCCGAGTGGCAAACAGGCCCCTGATTTCTGAATCCATGAAAGGCACAATCTCCAGATTGAAGCCATTACTCCGGTGAAAGTGGTACAAAAGATAGATATGGGAGAAGCCCTCCAGATCTTTGAGCCCCGCTTGATAGGGGCCATAAATTTCAGCCCTACCCTTTACGTCAGCGGCGTTTGCCGGTTGGATGGGCATGCCCTCAAGTTCTGTAAATGGGGAGTGGATAGTTCCAATGGGTTCGAATTCGATCTTCATATGCTCACAAAATGGGCCCAACCGTTTTCCCGATTGAGCCGTGGTTTTTTTGGTTCCCGTAGGCTGAGTCCGGTTTATTTATGATGGATAATAGCACACAGACAGCTTCTTAAAAAGCGGTTTATGCCTCAGCCGCGGCATTTTTGCAGAAAGTAACGCAAAAAAATCATAATCATTTTCCCACCAAAGGGCCAGGCGACATTTGGGATCGAGCCGCCAGGCCGCTGGAAAAATTTTTTTGCACCGCGGCCCCAACGGGACTATTATTTTTTCCACAACAAAACGTATAATAAGACAGGAACATTGATGAAACACTGGGTCGCAAAAAAACTGATATGCCCGGATTGTCTGCCCGAAGAGATCCCTCTGGAACTTTTTAGCCGTCAGGAGGCATCCGACGATATCATCGAGGGGGAGCTCAAGTGCCCGGCCTGCGGCCGCGGCTACCCCATCCGAAACAGAATCGCCCGGGTGCGGCCGCAAAAAGCGCCCTGGATACAAAGCGCCAATAGCGGGAAGAATGGGTACAACGCCCCCTTGATGCTGTCCGCCTACCTATGGAGTCATTTCGGGGATCTGTTGGAAGACGCGCGGGCAACCGATGCCTACAGGATCTGGTCCAACAGTTTCCAACCCACCCGTGGCGACGCCTTAGATATTGGTTGCGCGGTCGGGCGGCTTTGCCTTGAGCTCTCCAAAAACCATGACCGGGTCATCGGCGTGGACACATCGGCCGCCTTTATTGCCAAGGCCAAGGAAATTATCTGCCGCAGAGAGCTTGACTTTGATTTGATCGTTGAGGGCCACCTCACCCAGAAACATCATCTGAAATTCAAAAAGGGATGGCATTTTGATAATGTCGATTTTATAGTGGCCGATGCCCTGTCGCTGCCTTTCCGGCGGCATGATTTTGCCAGTGTCGCGGCCATCAATATCCTGGAAAAAGTACCAGAGCCCCTCAGGCACTTGGCGGAAGTCAACCGGGTCCTGCGTCCGGAACAATCCATGTTTCTCTTTTCCGATCCCTTTTCCTGGGACGAAGCCTTTTCTGCGCCTGAGCGGTGGCTGGGCGGCGGAAACAACGGCAGCAGTCCTTACAGCAAAAGAGGCATCGATACCATGCGAAGGCTGTTTGCCGGCGAATTCGGCGTGTTTGATCCGCCATTGGAAATCGCGAGCCAGGGCGATGTGTTCTGGAAAATCCGGAAGACCGAAAACCTATGGGAGCATATCACGTCACAGTTTTTACTCGGCTGCCGAAGAATAAATTCCGGCTGAAGGAGCGTTTGGATTGAAAAAGCGGCAGGGCATCTGCGGACTATGCTTTCACAGCCCCGGTTGTGGGGTAATTGCGCATTTGGATGAAGAGGAGCGAATTGTTCGCCTAGAGCCTGATCCCGGCGCCCCCATGGGCCGGGTGTTGTGCCCCATAGCCCAGAGTGTTGAAGAAATCGTCTACTCCGAAGAACGGTTGCGGCATCCCCTCAAGAGGGTGGGCCACAAGGGAACATACGAGTTTGAAACAATCAGCTGGGAGGCGGCTTTTGATATCATCGCCGAAAGGCTCCGGGAAATCAAAGAGACATCCGGGCCTGAGGCTGCGGGTTTTTATGCCGGCACGGGTTCATATGAACGAAGCTTCAAGGACACCTTTCAGCTGAAGGGTTCGGAGATCTATCTGGCCTCAAGCATTCTTTTTCCCTATGGCTCGCCCAATACTTTCGGGGTGGGCGCCCCCTGCTACACCTCCCTGGGCGTACTGGCCCCCAAGCTCACCATGGGATGCCTGCATACCGAGATGTACTCTGATGTGGATAACGCCGACCTGATCCTCGTTTGGGGCACCGATCCCTCCACATCCACACCCCCGGCCATGTTTGAACGGCTTAAAGCCGCTGCAGCCGAAGGCGCTGACATTGTTGTGATCGATCCGCGCAAGACCCGGTGTGCCGAACTGGCGGGCAGCCGATGGATTCCGATCCGGCCCGGCTCAGACGGTGCCCTGGCGCTGGGGATGTCCCATGTATTGATCCGAGAGGGGCTATACGATAAGGCATTTGTGAAAAAATGGACGCATGGGTTTGACGATTTTGCTGCCTATGTTCAGGAGTTTCATCCGGAGCGGGTCTCGCACCTGACAGGCATTTCAGAGGAGACCATTGAAGAGCTGGCCAGGCATATCGCCGATGCTGAGGGTGCCACCTATATTATGTATACAGGCCTTGAGTACACCAAAAGCGGGGTCCAGAATATCCGGGCCGTTATGGTGCTCTGGGCCATTGCCGGACAGCTGGATGTGGAAGGCGGCAGATGCTTTCTCGGACCAAACCGGATGTTTGAACTGCCCACCCATAGTCATTTGGCCAGTCCCGGGTGGGAAAAATCCATCGGCAGCAACAAGTTCCCATTATATGCACATTATTGCGGGGGCGAGCCTCACGCCAGTCTCCTGCCCCGGGCCATCATTGATGGGGATCCATACCCGATCCGAGCGCTTCTTGTATTGGGCGCCTCACTGATTACTTCCTGGCCTAACGCCAGACTTTGGCGGCACGCTCTGGAGAAACTCGATTTTTTGGTTACTATGGATCTCAAACTGACAGCGGACGCGGCCTACGCCGATTTAGTCCTGCCTGCGGCGACGGGCTTTGAGCATGCCTCCTACTGTTACTATGGTAATGCCATCCGATACCGGGAACAGTTGATCCGTCCCGTCGGCGAATCCAAGTCCGGCTTTCAGATTTTAACGGAACTGGCTGAACATATGGGATACAGCGACCGGTTCCCCAAACATCCGGATGGGGTCCTGGCAGCGATACTGCATCGGTCGGGCTACACCATGGATGATCTGATGGCGGCAAACAGAAAGACCCTGACGCTTTCCCAGCCGCCTTTAGCCTATCGCAAATGGGAAAAGGGGCTTCTGCGAAAAGACGGTCAGGCCGGATTCGAAACCCCATCGGGCAAATTAGAAATCTTTTCCACCATGCTGTCTGAGTTTGGATACGAAGGGCTGCCCCGGTATGAGGAATCCGATGAAACGCCGTTGCGCAGTCCGGACCTGATGGAGCGCTACCCCCTGATTTTGGGCACCGGCCCGTTTAAGCCGGACATGAAATCATGCCTGCGGGCGGTTCCCAGCTTCATCAAAAGCTATCCCTACCCGGCCCTCCTGATTCATCCGGATGATGCAGCGGCACGAAATATCCGCAGCGGCGACGGGGTGAGCATCAAAACCCCTCGCGGCCAAGTCACCATGCGTGCCGCTGTCACAGACCGGATTCTGCCCGGCTTCGTATACGCCCCTGTAGGCGGTGGCGGCCCCATTGGCACGCAGGAATGGCAGCAGGCCAATATCAACGAGTTGACCGACGACCAACAGTTTGACCCAATATCAGGTTTCCCCGTCTATAAAACCCTTCTCTGCCAGATAAAAAAGAAAAAACGCATCCGAAGGCGTGCCGCCTCGGCGGATCCCACGCTCGGCTGCGGCGGTTAAAAGAAAATGGGGATAGGCATCAGGACACAAAAAGCCCCGGAAATGCTTTGTTTTCCAGGGCTTTTATAATTTATCGGCCTTCGCCGAAATGCTTTGTGGCTCCCCAGCGCGGATTCGAACCACGGACGCGGTGGTTAACAGCCACCTGCTCTGCCTGCTGAGCTACTGGGGAATAGATTTCAAATTAGAATTGATGGCAAAGTAAAAAGTCCAATATCTGTGTTGCGCTGCATTCCTCGGAATTTCACGTACAGCTAAGTACGCTGCATTCCTCGGAATTTGCGCGCCTTGATCTTGAACTTTTTACTTTGCCATCCTAAAATCGACTTTTTACGAGATTGTCAGAATTGTCTTTTAAATTTTTAATTAAGTTTTTGTCAAGAAAAATTTCAGTATCTAATCTAGATTAACCTTTAATCCCAATTCGTCAAGCTGTTCTTTGCTCGCATCGGAGGGCGCGTTTGTCAATAAACAGGAGCCTTTCTGGGTTTTGGGAAACGCGATGACGTCACGGATCGAGGCGCCGTTGGATAACAGGGTAACCAGGCGGTCAAAGCCGAAGGCAATCCCGCCGTGAGGAGGTGCACCAGCCTCCAGCGCGGAAAGAAGGAATCCGAACTTTTCGGTGTATTCAGCCTCATCCATCCCCAAAGCCTCCAGAACCCTGATCTGCAGATCCTTCTGATGTATACGGATACTCCCGCCGCCGATCTCCGATCCGTTTAACACCAGATCGTAGGCGCGCGATCTAACATCTGCCGGATCACTCTCAAGCTTTGCGTCATCGGATTCCACCGGAGATGTAAAGGGATGATGCATGGCCTGATAGCGCTTTTCCGTCTCATCATATTCAAGCATCGGGAAATGGGTAATCCATACGAACTGGTAGGACTTATCATCAATCATACCGAGTTTTCCTGCCAAATGGTTGCGGAGGTGCCCCAACGACTCGTTGACGATTTTGGCCGTATCCGCACCGAAAAAGACCAGATCCCCGGCTTCCATATGCAATCGCTCGGTCATCCGCCGCTGTTCCCCATCCGTAAAGAATTTAGTGATGGGAGACTGCCATTGGTTTTCCCTCACCTTAATATAGGCCAATCCTTTGGCCCGGTAAACCGAAACGAACTCGGTTAACTCATCGATTTCTTTACGGGTAAACGATGCACACCCCTTGGCGTTTAAGGCCTTTACGATGCCGCCCTTTTTGACCGTATCGGCAAAAAGCTTGAACCCCGATTCCCCGACGATATCGGAGACATCGGTCAGCTCCAAACCGAACCGAAGATCCGGCTTGTCCAGGCCATAGCGATCCAGCGCCTCCTGGTAGGTCATCCGGGGAAAGGGCAGCTCCGGCCGCTTCCCCAGTACCGCCTCGAAAATGGCCGCCACCATCCCTTCGGAAATCTGCATCACATCATCCTCTCCCACAAAGGACATCTCCATATCCATCTGGGTGAATTCCGGCTGCCGGTCCGCCCGCAGATCTTCATCCCGAAAACACCGGACAATCTGATAATACCGGTCAAAGCCCGAAATCATGAGCAGCTGCTTGAACAGCTGGGGCGACTGGGGCAGGGCGTAAAAGCTTCCTTGATGCAGGCGGCTCGGCACCAGGAAATCCCGGGCCCCCTCGGGCGTGCTCCGAGTCAGCACCGGGGTTTCTATATCCAGAAAGCCTTTCCCGTTCAAAAAATTTCGGGCGGCAGCAGCCGCTCGATGCCGAATCATAATGTTTCGCTGGAGCTTTGGACGGCGCAGGTCAATATGCCGATGCTGCAGGCGGATGCTTTCGGAAGCGTCAATATTATCCTCGATCATAAAGGGCGGGGTCTGGGCCTTATTTAAAATTTTGAGCTCATGGACGATCACTTCAATGGCGCCGGTTTTAAGATCCGGATTGGTCATCCCCTCCGGCCGGGCCTCCACCGTTCCCCGGATACCCAGCACGTATTCGCTGCGTATATCATGGGCCTTCCGATGGACAGCCGGATCACGCTCCGGATTAAAAACGACCTGGCTGAGGCCTTCACGATCCCGCAAATCAATAAATATAACGCCGCCGTGATCCCTTCTTCTCTGGACCCATCCCATCAGGACGACTTCCCTGCCGATATCTTCAGAACCCAGCTCATTGCAGTTATGGGTCCGTCGCAAATCACCGAGTGGATCTGTCACGAGATTTCTCCTTTTTATTTTCAGGTATCAGGTATTGGGGATTAGCTGTTCGCTGTTCGCCTTAAAAATTTAACCCATCGCTGGTTAATAGATAATTCTATAGTTGCGAATCACCATGCGGCCGACCGTCGGATGCCGCCCTCAACTGCGATTTGACGCCGCCTAAGACCCCGCTGAGCGCAATCTCCGTCTGCTCCCGGGTCCGCATATTCCGTAAAACGGCGGTGCCCCGGTCCAATTCCTGGTCCCCGACCATGAGCACATAACCGGCGCCCAAGCGATTGGCCCGCTTCATCAGGGCTTTTAGACTCCGATCCGAAAAATCGATTTCGGTTTTAATGCCTTCGCGTCCGAGTTCGCACGACCACTCAAACGCCTTTTCCTGCGCCGCCTCCCCCATAGCCGCAATAAAAATATCCGGTGTCAGCTCCGAGGCCCGGGTCTTGGTCAATGCCAAGTCCACCAATCGATCAAGCCCAACGGCGAAACCGACAGCCGGCTGACTCGGCCCGCCCAGGGCCTCTACAAGGGTATCATATCGACCGCCGCCGGCCACCGCATTCTGGGCCCCGAGTTCCCGGGTCTGGATCTCAAAGGCCGTTCGGGTATAATAATCCAGCCCCCGGACCAACCTGGGCGATACCACATAGGGGATTCCCATCCGTTCAAGGCAGGCCTTTACCCTGTCAAAATGGCGGGCGCAATCGTCGCACAGATAATCCGTTATCGCCGGTGCATTTTCCACCACCGATTGACAGCCGGGCCTCTTGCAATCCAGCACGCGCAACGGATTGGTATCCCTTCGCCGGATACACTCACTGCACAGCGCATCGCCTTTTTCCATCAGCATCCCAGACAACGCCTTTTTAAATGCCGGCCGGCAGAGGGGACACCCCAAGGAATTCAAATGGACCTCCAGACCCGTAATAGATAGTTGACGGAAAAAACGGGTCAGCATAAATATCATCTGCGCATCGATATACGGCGATTCAATGCCGAAGACCTCTGCATTGATCTGATAGAATTGCCGATACCTCCCCTTTTGTGGCCGTTCCTTACGAAACATCGGGCCAAGCGTATAGAGCTTCTGTATCGGGTCCTTCGCATACATCCGTTGCTGAATGTAGGCGCGCACTATAGATGCCGTGGCTTCGGGCCGGAGGGTGATAAGCTCGCCCTTTTCCGTCGGAAACGTATACATCTCCTTTTCCACGATATCGGTATGCTCGCCGATACTGCGTTGGAAGAGCGCCGCCTTTTCAAGAATCGGCACCCGGATCTGCCTGAAGCCGAAACTTTCAAAAAGCGTAATGGCCGTCTGCTCAATATGCTTCCACAGTTCGATTTCATTGGGCAGTATGTCTTTAAAGCCTCGAATTAGCTGGATCATAAATCGATGTCGGCGCATCCGTTAAGATTATTTCGGATTGAAAAATTTTGTCACTTTCATTAATATTTGAAAAGTTGCAAGATATTTGGTGTATTAAAATCGGTGCCGGATCGGCAAGCCTTTGAATAAGGATAATCTGATATATATATTTAAATATAAATTTTGAGTCAATATATATTACCTGAATTGAACATTCAAAAATTTGGAACGCTCAATTCAGACAATCTCGTAAAAAGTCGATTTTGGGATGGCAAAGAAAAAAGTTCAAGATCAAGGCGTCGCAAATCTCGAGGAATGCAGAGTACTTAGCTGTACGTGAAATTCCGAGGAATGCAGCGTAACACAGATATTGGGCTTCCAAGGAACTCGACAATATTTAATATTATCTTAGAAGCTTCCGCTGCTGTCATTCCGAGAAACGAAAGTGACGAGGAATCTTGATTGTTAAAGATTTCTCGCTACCGCTCGAAATGACAATGCG
>Ga0209947_1001687_pt1 | contig 13004 bp, 10 predicted proteins | sample SalPonR2_B_D2_MG_FD_185706 | JGI IMG/M metagenome (GOLD analysis project Ga0209947, IMG submission 185706) | Salt pond soil microbial communities from South San Francisco under conditions of wetland restoration - Salt Pond MetaG R2_B_D2_MG... ... | reverse complement strand
CTCGCCGCGCGAGAGTGCACTGCCCTTGTCCACGAAACAGACGATCCGACGCGCCACCAGCCCGGCGATCTGCACCACCGGCAAGAGGCGGCCGTCCGCCATCTCGATCACGATGCCGTTGCGTTCGTTATCGGCACTCGCCTTGTCGAGCGAGGCGTTGAGGAACTTGCCGGGGCGATAGGCGACGGCATGGACCTTGCCCGCCACCGGGGCGCGGTTCACGTGACAGTTGAAGACGTTCATGAACACGCTCACGCGGGTGAGCGGAGTGTCGGCCAAGCCCAGCTCGGCGGGCGGTACGGCAGGCTCGATCAGCGACACGATGCCGTCTGCCGGGCTTACGATCAGGCCGGGGCGCTGCGGGGTCACGCGCTCGGGGTCGCGAAAAAAATAATAGCACCAGACCGTGAGGCCGATGCCCACCCAGCCCAGCACATCCCAGAGCATGAAAAGAACCAGCGTGATCGCCGCGAAGATCGCCACGAACTTGCGCCCCTCGGGGTGCATCGGTTTGATGAAGGTCTCGTGCATCTTCATGCGGGCGGGCTCCTTGGGGCGCATTCAGTCCCCATTCGCCTATGACTCTTGCCCGCAAGATGCAAGGTGGCACCTTTTCTTCACCGGTCGCACATGCCACTGTTCCCTTTATGAGCACAGAGATCACTTCCCCCGACGGAACCCCGGCCAGCCGGTTTGCCTTTGGTACCATGCAATTTGGCGATGCGGCGGACGAGAGCGCCTCGCGCGCCATGTTCGAGGACTGCCTCGCGGCGGGCATCACCCATTTCGACACCGCACATCTCTATACTGATGGCGCGTCTGAGACGCTGCTCGGCCGGTTCGCCGCGCCGCATCGCGACCGGCTGGTGATCGCCACCAAGGCGGGGTATTCGGGGGGCGCCGGGGCCGCCAATCTCCGCGCGCAGTTCGATCTCTCGCGGCAGCGGCTCGGGATGGATCATGTCGATATTCTGTATTTGCACAGGTTCGACTCCGACACCCCGCTTGAGGAAACCCTGGAGTGTTTCGCCGATCTGAAATCGCGCGGCCAGATCAGTCATGTGGGCCTGTCGAATTTCGCGGCCTGGCAGGTGATGAAGGCGGCCTGTATTGCGGCGCGGTCCGATTTGCGGGTTTCGATCCTGCAACCGATGTACAGTCTTATCAAACGGCAGGCCGAGGTGGAAATCCTGCCGATGGCCGCGTCCGAGGGGATGACGGTGGCGGGTTATTCGCCACTGGCGGGCGGTCTGCTGACCGGCAAGTATGCGCGCGGTGAGACCGGGCGGCTGACGGGCAACGAACGCTATGCGGTCCGCTACGGTCAGGACTGGATGCGCGAGGCGGCTGTCGCTCTGGTCGAGATCGCGGCAGAGCTTGGCACCGATCCCGCGACGCTCGCCGTGGCCTGGGCCGCACGCCACCCCGCCGGGCCTGTGCCGCTGATCTCGGGCCGCTCGGCAGCGCAGATCGCGCCGTCGCTCGCTGCGATTGAGTTCTACATGGATGACGCGCTCTATCAACGTCTTGCAGCACTTACCCCCGCGCCGCCGCCTGCCACGGATCGCACCGAAGAGGGCGGATGACCACGCGTCGGACCATGCCGCCCACGGCCTCGGTCGCGCATGCGGGTGAAGGGGCCAAGATGTACGCCCCCTCGGCCGAGCGCAACGCGGCGGCGATCACCGAAGCCCTGTGCGAGATTGCCCCAGAGACGGGTCATGCGCTCGAGATTGCCAGCGGCACCGGGCAGCATGTGGCGGCCTTCGCCGCTGCGATGCCGGGCCTGATCTGGCAGCCCACCGAGATCGACGCCCTGCGCCGCGCCAGCATCGACGCCTATGCCGCAGAGGCAGGTCTGTCCAATCTGCACGCCGCCATGGCGCTCGATGCGACCGGGGCGGGCTGGGGCGAGGCGCAGGCGGGTCAGGGGCTGATCGTACTGATCAACCTTCTGCATCTGATCAGCACGCCCGAAGCACGCTGGATTGTGGCCGAGGCGGCGCAGGCGCTTGGCCCCGGCGGGCGCTTTGCGCTCTACGGGCCGTTTCTGCGTGACGGGCAGGCGACCTCCGAGGGCGACGCGCGGTTTCATGCAAGCCTCGCAGCGCAAGACCCGGCCATCGGATACAAGGATCTGGCCGAGGTGGAGGGGTGGCTGCGCGAGGCCGGTCTGACCCTGCATCCGGTGCGCCCCATGCCTGCCAACAACCTCTTTCTGGTGGCCGAGCGTCCCGGCTGATCTGGATCAAGGCCAAGCCGCGCCAAGGGTGGTTTTGCACGGGCAACCGCAGCCACCAAAAGGCCCTGACATGAGCTGGTCCAACACCATCGACACCACCCGCCATGATTTGCGCACGCTCAACGCGCTTATCCCTGACACCGCACGCGCCTTCGGCGGGCTTGGCAAGGCCGTCAAGGAAGGCGGTGTGCTCGACTTCAAGACAAAGGAATTCGTCGCGCTCGGAATCGCCGTGGCCACCAAATGCGAGCCCTGTATCGGGTTGCACATGGAAGCGCTGATCCGGGCCGGGGCCACCCGCGAGGAAGTCGGCGATGTGCTCGCCATGGCGATCCAGATGGGTGGCGGTCCGGCGATGATGTATGCCGCGAAGGCGATCGCCTGCTATGACGAATTGAGCCAAGGCTAGGCATCTGTGCGTCGGGTCGGTGGAAACTTCCCCTTTGCCATAAGATGGATTCATGCTTGGCTGACAGTATTGAATAACCAGTGACAGGAGTCAGCCAATGTCGATCATGAAACTTCTACAGCAGGCGCAGGGCGGTCAGGGGCTGGGGCAACTTGCCTCGCAGCTGGGGCTCGATCAGGGCACCGCTGATCAGCTTACACAAATGCTCGCACCGGCCATCGGCTCGGCGGCCAAGCAGCGGGTCGAGAAAGGCGGCATGGAAAACGTTCTGGGCGCCATGCGCGGCGAGGGTCAGGCGCAGATGTTCGACGATGCCTCTGTCGCGGCCAGCCCGGACGGTCAGGCACAGGGCATGGCGTTTCTCGAACAGATCATGGGCGGACGGCAAGAGGCCGAAGGCCTTGCGCAGGAGGCCGCGAGCCGGGCCGGGGTGGATGCGGGTACGGTCAGTCAATTTCTGCCCGCGCTTGCCGCCATGGCCCAAGGTGGTTTGCAGAAACAGATGCCCGACAGCGAGATCGACGGCATGATGCAGGCCGGCGGGTCCTCGGGTGGGGGCCTGATGGGTATGATCGGGGGGTTGATGGGTGGCAAGGCGTCAGAAGGCCAGAGCGGCGGCCTCGGGATGCTGAGCCAGATGCTGGATGCCGATGGGGACGGCTCACCGCTGGACGATATCCTGGGCAAATTCATGCGCTGAGGTGACCGGCGCAGTGGAAACGGGCTGATCTTGTCGGCCTGTTTCGCGTAAGGTTCCTTAAATCCTCCTGATGTAAGATGGTGCTCATGCTGCGCGCGCTTTTGTTCACTCTTGCTCTTTTTGCCCTGCCCGCCGGGGCCAGCGATCGTTTCGGCGATTACGATCCGGTGGATTTCGGGCCGCGCGGCCCGGCCAGCTATCCGGTGCATGGCATCGACGTGGCGCGCTTTCAGAACGAGATCGACTGGCGGCGCGTGGCGCTGTCGGGGGTCGCATTCGCCTTTATCAAGGCGACCGAGGGCGGCGATCTGAAAGATCCGCAATTTGATCGCAACTGGCAGCTGGCAGCGCGCCACGGCGTACCGCGCGGTGCCTATCATTTCTACTATTTCTGCACCAAACCGGAGGTGCAGGCGCGCTGGTTCATCCAGAACGTGCCGCGCCGGGGCAAGGCTTTGCCCGCGGTGCTCGACATGGAGTGGAACCCGTTCTCACCCACCTGCGTGGTGCGCCCGCCGGGGGCGGAGGTGCGGCGTCAGGCCGAGATCTTCCTCGATATCGTCGAGCGTCACTACGGTCAGCGTCCGATCATCTACACCACCCCGGAATTCTACGCGCAGACCGGCATCGGAAAGGTGCGGGCGGAGTTCTGGCTGCGCTCGGTGGCGAAAACGCCCGATCAGGTCTACCCCGGCCACCCCTGGGTGTTCTGGCAATACACCGGCACGGGGATCGTGCCCGGGGTCGACGGAGGCGTCGATATCAACGTCTTTCGCGGCACCGAAGGCGCGTGGCGCAGGTGGTTGCGGCGGCACGAGAAATGAAGGGACGCCCGAAGGCGCCCCTGCCACGTCTCACGCATCCTTGCGGATGGTCTCGTTCTTGGGGTCATAGGGGCTGTCACAGGTCACGGTCGCGTCCCAGAGGCGGTCGAGCATCTTGACCTTGAGTCGCGTGCCCTCGACCGCGAGATCGGGCGTGACATAGCCCATGCCGATGGATTTTTCGAAGGCCACAGAATAGCCGCCCGAGGTCAGGCGACCGACGCGGGTACCATCCTCGGTATAGAGCGCCTCGACACCCCAGGGGTCGGCATCCTCGGGCCCGTCGATCAGCAGCGTGCAGCATTTCACCCGCACGCCGGTCTCGACCAGCTTGGCCTTGCCGCGAAAGTCCTTGTCGAGATCGACAAAGCGGGGCAGATCGGCCTCGAGCGGCGTCGCATCACGGCCAAGCTCGTTACCGAAGGCGCGGTAGGATTTTTCTTGCCGCAGCCAGTTCTGCGCGCGGGCCCCCACCAGCTTCATTCCGTGCTTTTCGCCGGCCTTTTCGAGCAGGTCGAAGAGGTAGTTCTGCATCTCGATGGGGTGATGCAATTCCCAGCCCAACTCGCCGGTATAGGCGACGCGGATGGCGTTGACCGGGCACATGCCCAGTTCGATCTGCCGCGCCGAGAGCCAGGGGAACCGCTTGTTGGAGAGCGCCGTCGCCGGGTCGGCATCCTTGATCACCTCAAGCAGCACATCGCGCGATTTCGGCCCGGCAATGGCGAAGACGCCGTATTGCGTGGTCACGTCCTGGATCTCGATATAGCCGAACTCGGGCGCCATATCCTCGGCCGCCTTGCGCATGTAATCGGCGTCATATTCCGTCCAGCCGCCAGAGGAGACGAGGTAATATTCGTGCTCTTTCATGCGCACGATGGTGTATTCCGTGCGGGTCGTGCCGTGATCGGTGAGCGCGTAGGTCAGGTTGATGCGACCGACCTTGGGCAGCTTGTTGCAGGTGAACCAGTCGAGAAAGGCAGTGGCGCCGGGCCCTTTGACCACGTGCTTGGTAAAGGCGGAGGCGTCGATCAGGCCTACGCCCTCGCGGATCGCGCGGGCCTCGTCCACGGCGTATTGCCACCAGCCACCGCGGCGGAAGCTGCGGCTGTCATGGTCGAAGGTCTCGGGCGCGTTGAGCGGGCCGTAGTAATTGGGCCGCTCCCAGCCGTTGACCCAGCCGAATTGCGCGCCGCGCGCCTTTTGCCGGTCATAGGCCGGGGCGGTGCGCAGCGGGCGGCAGGCCTCGCGCTCTTCGTCGGGGTGATGCAGGATATAGACGTGGCTGTAGGCTTCCTCGTTCTTGCGCGCCGCGAACTCGGTCGTCATCCAGTTCGACGAAAAACGCTTGGGGTCGAGGCTCGCCAGATCGATCTCGGCCTCGCCCTCGACCATCAGCTGCGCCAGGTAGTACCCGGTGCCACCTGCGGCGGTGATCCCGAAGGAGAATCCTTCGGCCAGCCACATGTTGCGCAGCCCCGGCGCGGGGCCGACGAGCGGATTGCCGTCGGGTGTGTAGCAGATCGGGCCATTGAAATCGGCCTTGAGCCCCGCGGTCTCGGAGGTGGGAATCCGGTGGATCATGGACATGTATTCCTCTTCGATCCGTTCCAGATCGAGCGGGAACAGGTCGGCGCGGAAACTGTCAGGCACGCCGTATTCGAACCGGGCGGGGGCGCCAAATTCATAGGGGCCCAGCATCCAGCCGCCGCGCTCTTCGCGCACATACCATTTGGCATCGGCATCGCGCAGCACGGGATGCTCAACATTGCCCGCCGTGCGGAACTCCTGCAAGGCGGGATCGGGTTCGGTGATGATGTACTGATGCTCCACCGGGATGGCGGGCATCTTGATGCCGAGCATCCGCGCGATGCGCTGCGAATGGTTGCCCGAGGCGGTGACGACATGCTCGGCCGAGATCACGATCTGTTCGTCGGAGGGGATGAGATTGCCGCCCTTCTCGACCATCTTCGTGAGCGTCACGTCCCAGTGGTCGCCCTTCCATTCGAACCCGTCGGCCTGCCATTTGCGCTCGATCATCACGCCGCGCTGGCGCGCGCCCTTGGCCATCGCCATTGTCAGGTCGGCTGGGTTGATATAGCCATCCTCGGGGTGATAGATCGCGCCTTTCAGATCGTCGGTACGGACCAGTGGCCAACGCTCCTTGATCTGTTCGGGCGTCATCCATTCGTAATGCACGCCGCAGGTCTCGGCGGTGCTGGCATATACCCGGTATTCATCCATGCGCGCATCGGTTTGCGCCATGCGCAGGTTGCCGACCACGGAAAAGCCGGCGTTGAGCCCGGTCTCAGCCTCGAGCGTCTTGTAGTAATCCACCGAATACTGGTGGATATGGGTCACCGCGTAGGACATGTTGAACAGCGGCAAGAGCCCGGCGGAATGCCATGTCGAGCCGGCGGTCAGCTCGTCACGCTCGATCAGCATCACATCGTCCCAGCCCGCGCGGGCGAGATGATAGGCAATCGAGGTTCCGATGGCGCCGCCACCGACGATGAGGGCTTTGACTTGGGTTTTCATGGCGTGCGACTCCCTTGGGGCATGCGGTGTTTGGGCGATGTTTACCAGTCCTGCCAATCCGTGCGAAATTCAGCCGACACAAAGCCGTCCAAAAGCGACCTCTCCGGCATCGGCGGTCTTGAAACTGACCTGTGGATTTCCCCTGCAACCCTTGCTAGCTTGCGCCGCAATGCAGAACCAACCGAAAGATCGCCATGAGCGCCACTGCCCGGAAATCCGCCCCGCTGCCCGATGACATACGGGCAATGAAGGGCGGCACGCCCATCGTCAGCCTGACCGCATATACCACGCCGATGGCGCAAATGATGGACGAACATTGCGATTTCGTTCTGGTTGGCGACAGCGTGGGGATGGTGCTGCACGGGCTGCCCTCCACGCTTGGCGTCACGATGGAGATGATGATCCTGCACGGGCAGGCGGTGGCGCGGGGGCTAAGCCGTGCCATGATGGTCGTCGACATGCCCTTCGGTTCTTACGAGGAAAGTCCCGCGCAGGCGTTTCGCAATGCCGCGCGGCTGATGGCGGAAACCGGCGCGGCGGCGGTCAAGCTGGAAGGCGGACGGCACATGGCCGATACCATTGGTTTTCTGGTGGCGCGGGGTGTACCGGTGATGGCGCATATCGGCCTCACGCCGCAATCCATCAACACGCTCGGAGGCTACAAGGTGCAGGGCCGGGGGGGTGCGGCAGAGGCGCTATTGGCCGATGCGCGTGCGGTCGATCAGGCGGGCGCGTTTTCCGTGGTGCTGGAAAAGGTGCCAGCGACGCTGGCCGACGAGATCACCGCCGGGATCAGCATTCCCACCATTGGCATCGGGGCCTCGGTGGGCTGCGACGGGCAGATCCTAGTGGTCGATGACATGCTGGGGCTCTTCACAGCGTTCAAGCCGAAATTCGTCAAGCGATACGGTAATTTGGGTGAGGATGGCACAGCCGCGATCGCGGCCTATGCCGAGGAGGTGCGCAGCCGCCGTTTCCCCGCGCCAGAGCATGTCTTTTCCGACAAGGCCCCCAAAGCATGACCGCGCCGATCTTGCGCGCGCTGAGTGATCTGCGCGATCTCACCCGTCCCTTTATCCACGCGGGCGAAACGATCGGTGTCGTGCCCACGATGGGTGCCCTGCATGACGGGCATCTGTCGCTGGTGGCGGCGGCCAAGGCGCGCTGCGACCGGGTGATCGTGACAATTTTCGTCAACCCCAAGCAGTTCAACAACCCCGAGGATCTGAAGAATTATCCCCGGACCGAGGAGGAAGACGCGCGTAAGCTGGAGCGTTTTGGCGTCGATGCGCTCTGGGTGCCGGACGGCGACCAGATGTATCCGGAGCATTTCGCGACGACCGTTTCGGTGTCCGGCCTGACCGATGTGATGGAGGGGGCCCATCGCCCGGGCCATTTCGATGGGGTGGCCACGGTTGTGACCAAGCTTTTCACCCAAACCGCCGCCACCGATGCGTTTTTCGGTGAGAAGGATTACCAGCAATTCATGGTGGTGCGGCGCATGGCGCGGGATCTGGATATTCCGATCACCGTGCATGGCTGTCCGACGATCCGTGATATCGACGGGCTGGCGTTGTCGTCGCGCAACCTGCTCTTGTCGGACCGGGCGCGCACCACGGCACCCGTGCTCTTCGAAGAGATGGAGATGATCACAGACGGGCTGCGCGCCGGAGAGAATTTTTCCGATTTGCGGGCGCAGGCCGCAGCGCGGCTGGAGCGGAAGGGGTTCACCGGGGTCGATTACCTCGACCTGCGGGCGCAGGACGATCTTGCCGCGCTCACGGCCCCCACGCGCCCGGCGCGGCTGTTTGCGGCGGCGTGGCTCGCGGGGGTGCGGCTGATCGACAATATTGCCGTGGACTGACGCTATTCCCTGGTCGAGGCGCGCCGGAAGAGGCGCGTCACGATCACGAAGAAGAGCGGCACGAAGACCACGCCCAGCACCGTGCCCGAGATGGTGCCGCTTAGCACGCCCGAGCCGATGGCGTTGCGCCCGCCAGAGCCTGCACCGGAGCTGAGCACCAGTGGCAGCACGCCAAGCGAGAAGGCCATCGAGGTCATGATGATCGGGCGGAAGCGTTGCCGCGCCGCCGTCGCCACAGCCTCGATCACGCGCTCGCCCGCCTCGTGCCGTTCGCGGGCGAATTCCACGATCAGGATCGCGTTCTTGCCCGTGAGGCCGATGACGGTGAGCAGGCCGACCTGAAAGAACACCCCGTTCTCGAACCCGCCCAGCCACGCGCCGGTGAGCGCGCCGACGATGCCGATGGGCATGGCGAGCATGACGGCGAAGGGGATCGACCAGCTTTCATAGAGCGCGGCCAGGGACAGGAACACTGCCGCGAGCGAGAGCGCGTAGAGCAGTGGTGCCTGATTGCCTGATTCGCGTTCCTCCAGCGATAGTCCCGTCCAGGCAAGCTCGAACTCGGTGCCAAGTTCGGCGGCAAGCCGCTCCACTTCGGCCATCGCCTCACCGGTCGAGACACCGGGGGCGGGAGAGCCCTGCAACTGCACCGAGGGGATGCCGTTATAGCGGTAGAGCCCCTGCGCACCGTAATCCCAGTTCCCCTCGGCGAAATTCGAGAACGGGACCAGCCCGCCGCTCGCATTGCGCACGCGCCATTTCTCTATATCGGTGGGGGTGGCGCGGGCCTCAGCCTCGCCTTGCACATAGACGCGTTTGATCCGCCCCTGATCGAGGAAATCGTTCACATAGGTCCCGGCCCAGGCGATTTGCAGTAATTCCCCGACATCGGTCGGGGTCAGCCCCATCGCCCCAGCCTTGCGCCAGTCGATATCGAGGTTGAACTGTGCCGCGTCCTCCAGCCCATTGGGTCGCGCCGAGGCGATGAGATCGCTTTGCGCGGCCATCCCCAGAAGCTGATTGCGCGCCGCCATCAGGTCGGCATGGCTCTGCCCGCCCCGCGCCTGCAGGTAGAAATCGAAGCCCGAGACGTTGCCCAGCTCGATCACCGAGGGGGGCACGACTGGGAAAACCTGCGCATCGCGGATCTGGCTGAACGCACCAAAGGCGCGACCGGCGAGGGCCTGCACGCTTTGATCGGGTCGCGGGCGCTCGTCCCAGTCCTTGAGTTGCACGAAGGCGAGGCCCATGTTCTGACCGTTGCCCGAGAAGCTGAAGCCGACGACGCCGAACATAGAGTCGACCACTTCGGTTTCTTGCTCGAGGTAGTAATTCTCGACCTGTTTCAACACGTCGAGCGTGCGCTCGGCGGTCGAGCCTGTCGGGGTCTGGATGAGAGTGAAGAGAATGCCCTGATCCTCTTCGGGCAAAAACCCGGTGGGCGTGCGCAGGAACATCAGCGCCATGCCGAGGGCGAGCGCCAGGTAGACCACGAAGACCCGCACCGGGCGGCGCACAGACCAGTTGACCGTGCCGGTATAGCCCGAGGTCAGCTTGGTGAAGCCGGTGTTGAACCATGCGAAGGGGCCGCGCTTCGGTTCGTGCCCCTTGGGCTTGAGCAGCGAGGCGCAGAGCGCCGGTGTCAGCGTGATTGCCACCACGACCGAGAGCGCCATGGCCGAGACGATGGTGATCGCGAATTGCTGGTAGATCACGCCGGTGGAACCGGGAAAGAACGCCATCGGCACGAAGACCGCCGAGAGCACCATGGCAATGCCGACAAGCGCGCCGGTGATCTGGCCCATGGATTTATGCGTCGCCTCGCGCGGCGGCAGGCCCTCTTCCTCCATGATCCGCTCGACGTTCTCGACCACCACGATGGCGTCATCGACCAGAAGGCCGATGGCCAGCACCATCGCCAGCATGGTCAGCGTGTTGATCGAGAAACCGGCGGCGGCCAGCACCCCGAAGGTGCCCAGAAGAACCACAGGCACCGCAAGTGTTGGAATGAGTGTGGCGCGCAGGTTCTGCAGGAACAGCAGCATCACGAGGAACACCAGTCCGATTGCCTCGAACAGGGTCTTGACCACCTCCTTGATTGAGATTTCGACGAAAGGCGTGGTGTCGTAGGGGATCACGTAATCGACGCCCTCGGGGAAGAAGCGGGCGAATTCCGCCATCCGTTCCTTGATCGCGCGCGCGGTATCGAGTGCGTTGGCCCCCGGTGCGAGCGTGATCGCCATGCCCGCCGCCGGATCGGTGTTGAAGCGGGCCGTGGTAGCATAGTTCTGCGCGCCGATCTCGACGCGGGCCACATCATCGAGCAGCACGAGGCCACCATCGGTCTCGGCGCGCAGCACGATCTGGCGGAAATCCTCGGGCGTGTTCAGTAGCGATTGCGCGGTGATTGTCGCGTTGAGTTGCTGGCCGTCAACCGCGGGCCGTGCGCCGAACGCCCCCGCTGAGATTTGCGCGTTCTGCGCCGAGACGGCGGCGACCACCTCCGAGGGTGACATGCCGAACGCCGCCAGCTTGGACGGGTCGAGCCAGATGCGCATGGCGTATTCCGAGCCGAAGACCTGCACCGAGCCGACGCCCTCGACCCGGCTCAGCTCGTCCACGAGGTTGGTCGACATGTAATCCGACAGATCCACCTGTTCGAGCGCGCCATCGGTCGAGATCATGCCCACGACCATCAGGAACCCGGCCGAGGATTTCTCGACCGTGATGCCCTGCCGCTGGACGATCTCGGGGAGGAGCGGCGTGGCCTGCCCCAGCTTGTTCTGCACCTGTACCTGCGCGATATCGGCATCGGTGCCGGTTTCGAAGGTCAGCGTGATTTCTGCATTGCCCTGCGAGGTGGAGCGTGACGAGAAATAGCGCAGCCCATCAAGGCCGGTCATCTGCTGTTCGATCACCTGCGTCACGGTATTGGCCACCGTTTCGGCCGAGGCACCGGGATAGTTGGCGGCCACCGTGACCGAGGGCGGGGCGATTTCGGGATATTGCGCCACCGGCAAGAGCCGGATCGCCAGAACCCCGATGCCCATGATCAGGATCGAGATGACCCAGGCAAAGACCGGGCGGTCGATGAAGAAACGTGCCATATCCTCGCGTCCTTTACCCGGTTACTCTGCGCGTTCTTCAGGGGCGACCGTCGCCCCCGGAGAGGTTTTCTGAAAGCCCGAGACGACGATGCGATCCCCCGGGTTCAGCCCATCGTCCACGACCCATTGATTGCCACGGTCCTGCACGATGCTAATCGTGCGCTCCTCGATCACGTTCTCTGCGTTCACCACCCATGCGTTGGGCCGCCCGCGCCGGTCGCGCACGACGCCTTCCTGCGGGACAAGGTAGACGGATTCGGCCACCTCGACGGGCATGTCGACCTGGACGTACATGCCGGGCAAAAGCAGAAGATCGGGGTTTTCGAACTGCATGCGCAAGGTCACCACGCCGGTCTGCGGGTCGACATTCGGCTCGGCGGCCTTGAGCTGGCCGGTTTCGGAGTAGTCCGAGCCATCCGCGAGAATCAGCCGCACCGTCGCATCTGCGCCGCGCAATTCCTCTTCGGTCTCGCCACGCCGCCAGCGGAGCAGGTCGGCGGCAGATTGGGTGACGTCCACATAAACCGGGTTGATATTGCGGATCACTGCCAGGGGCTGCGCCTGGCTGGCGGTCACGAGCGCGCCCTGCGAGGTCTGCGACAGGCCGATCCGGCCAGAAAGCCGCGCGCGGATGGTGGTGCGCGACAGCTCGATCTCGGCGGAATTGAGCTGCGCGCGCGCGAGCTCCAACCCGGCCTCGGCGCTGTCACGCGCCGATACGGCCTCGTCGAGTGCCTGCTCGCTGGCCACGTTGCGCGATTGCAGTTCCACCAGGCGGTTCGCCTCGCGTTTGGCGGCGCGCAGCTGTGCCTCGGCCTGTGCGACGCTGGCGCGTGCCTGTCGGACAGTGGCCTCATAGGTCGCCCGGTCGATTTGATAGAGTGGATCGCTCTCGGACACGTCCGCGCCTTCCTCGAACAGTCGTTCGGTGATGATGCCGTTGACCTGCGGGCGCACTTCGGCCTCGGCGGAGGCGGCTACGCGTCCGGGCAAGAGTGAGGTCAATGTCACGTCCTGTGGCTGAACCGAGACCACGGTTACCGGCACCGGACCTTGGCCCTGCTGCGCTGTAAGGGTGCCGGGCACAAGGCAGGCACAGGTCACGAGTGCAGACAGGAAACGGGGGAGATAAGCCATCACAAGCCCTTTCACGCATAAAGGATTGGCGAGTATGCGTCCGTTGATTTATAAAACTCGTAGGTTTTATAAATATGGCGCGTTTGGAAATGGCAAGCGCGCAATTGGGGGCGCACACTGACTGTGCGGGGATGAATGGGGTCGATACCGGCAAAGCGCCCGCAAATCGGGCAATGTGATCCG
>Ga0209947_1001685_pt1 | contig 13007 bp, 14 predicted proteins | sample SalPonR2_B_D2_MG_FD_185706 | JGI IMG/M metagenome (GOLD analysis project Ga0209947, IMG submission 185706) | Salt pond soil microbial communities from South San Francisco under conditions of wetland restoration - Salt Pond MetaG R2_B_D2_MG... ... | reverse complement strand
TGCTCGACCGGGTGACCGATCCGCATAACGTCGGCGCGATCCTGCGCTCGGCGGAGGTGTTCGGCGCGCGGGCAGTGATCGCGCCGCGCCACCATGCCGCCCCCGAGACCGGGGCCTTGGCCAAGACCGCAAGCGGTGCGCTGGAACGCCAGCCCTATCTGCGGGTGCGCAACCTGGCCGATGCGATCACCGAGTTGCAGGGCATGGGCTATGTCGTGCTGGGGCTGGCCGGTGAGGCCGAGGCGAGCATCGAAAGCGCGCTGGAGGGTAGGCGCGACCGGCCCGTGGCGCTGGTGCTGGGGGCCGAGGGGCCGGGGCTGCGCCCGAAGACGCGCGAGACGGTCGATGCGCTGGTGCGCATCGGGTTCGCCAGCGATTTCGGCTCGCTCAACGTGTCGAACGCGGCGGCGGTGGCACTTTACGCCGCGCGCGGCTGAGCGCGGGCGGCGGCATCCTCGAACACGGGCAGAAAGCGGCCCTTGATCATCCAGCTGAGGCCGAAGGCGATCAGGCCCGTGGCCTCGAACACGAAGGTCAGGCGCAGGCTGTCCCAGAGCGCGGCGAGGGTCTGGGCGGTGCCGTCGGGGAGTATGCCCTGCAGGAGCAGCGCCTTGATCCCGAGCACGGCGACCACGGCGAAGATCAGCTTGCCCAGCACGCGATACCACGCGTTGCGCCGGTCCTTGCGGTTGCCCGCGACCAGCGAGGCGGTGGAATTGGGCCGGGTGAAGACATAGGCCGAGAAATAGCCGAGGATCAGGAACATCACCCCCGCCGCGCCGAAATGCGCCATTTGCAGCACAAGCGGCACATCGGCCCCGATGGGGGCGAAGCTGGCCCAGAAATCATAGCTGATCGTGCCGGTGACGGTGCCGCCCGGCGGGTGAAAGCCCTGTGATCCGGCCGCATCGGTGAGAAAGACGCGCGCGACCTCGCCGGTATATGTGCAGCCCGAGCCGGTGGTCGGCACGAAGGCCACCACCACGCTGGCCGCGCCCGCGAGTTTCAGCAGCATCACGTCATACCAGTGCCAGCCGAGACAGCCTTCGCGCCCCGGCGCGCGGAAGCTGTAGAAGAACATCAGCAGCAGGCCGATGAAGCTGAGCGCGCCCACGAGGATGTCGCCGCCGAGGCGGCTGTAATAATAGTGGCTTATCGAGGCATTGAAACAGGTGTTGGTCAGCACCGAGATCACGGCGAGCGAGAGCGGCAGGCCGAGGGCCACATAGCCCACGCCGAGATTGATCCGGCGCAGGTCGATATCAAACGGCAGATCGCGAAGGGCCGTGGGCGGCACGGGCGGGTCTGGCTGATCGGTCATCGGGTGAAATCCTTTTGCGGAAATGCCACAACCTTACCATGTATCGCGGTGCCGGGCGACGGTTTCGTGGGGCAGGCCCTTGGAAATCCCCGTCAATTGACCGATATGGGGCGCATGGGTCACAAGATCGCCACTTGCAATTACTGCGGCACGCGCGCGGCGCTGGTGCTGGACCGGGACCGGCATGAGCTGGCCTGTTCAAGCTGTGGGGCACCGTTGCATGACATGAAGGCGATGCCCAAGGCGAGGTCTGAGCGGCCCCGCGCCAAGGGACGCCCGATGCCGCTGCCCCGGCAGGAGTATCGCGACGACCGCGCCCCTGCGCGCGGGAAGAAAAAGCCCAAGCGGCGCAAGGGGCTGGGGCGGCGGATGCTGGAGGAGATCTGGGACGTGGTCGAGGATATCTTTGACTGATCGTCACGGCTCACCGGTAGTCACAGCTATATTACAATCCCTTTATATCCTGAGAATCGGACCTATCTTTGTCCAAGAGACGTCGATACGGAACCTCGGCGTCTCCTATCACTGTCCCTCGTTCCGCGACTGGCGCCCAAGTTTTGACTTGGGCGCTTTTTTCTTGGATCGGTTCGTGATTAATGCCCGCCATGAGCGAGACCTACAGTGATTCCCACCTGCGCGAGATCCTGACCCGCACGCGGCGCGTTGCGGTGGTGGGGGTGTCGATGAACCCGGTGCGCCCGTCCTATTACGTGGCGCGTTACCTGAGCCTGAAGAAGTTCGAGGTGGTGCCGGTCAATCCGGGTCATGCTGGACAGATGCTGTTCGGGCAACGGATCGTCGCGTCGCTGTCCGAAATCGAGGGCGGGGTCGACATGGTCGACATCTTTCGCCGGTCGGAGCATGTGCCGCCGATCGTCGACGAGGCGCTGGAGGCGTTCCCCGGGTTGCGGACGATCTGGATGCAGATCGGGGTGGAGCACGCGCAAGCGGCGGAGCGCGCGCGGGCGCGCGGGGTGGATGTGGTGATGAACCGCTGCCCGAAGATCGAGTATCAGCGGCTTTTCGGCGAGTTGCGGATGGGCGGCTTCAACACCGGGGTGATCTCGTCGAAGCTGTGAGCCGGATTTTGGATATTTATGGCAAGATGAAGCGGGGCAACGGGCTGGTCTTGGGCCGGGCTTGTGATAGCTAAGGCGCATGACGCTCAATTCCGCCACACCCGAATTCATCGACGGCCTGCGCGCGGGTCTGACCGACGCGAGTTTTCGCGAGGCCGAGCCGCGGTATCTGGAAGAGCCGCGCGGGCGCTGGCAGGGGCAGGGCGTGGTGGTGGCCCCCGATGACGTGGACGGGGTGGCGCATGTGGTGCGCGCCTGTGCGGCGGCGGGGGTCCCGGTGGTGCCCTATGGCGGGGGCACGGGGCTGGTCGGCGGACAGATCGCGCCTGACGGCCCGGTGCCGGTGATCCTGAGCCTTGAGCGGATGCGCGCGGTGCGCGGGCTCTGGCCCGAGGAAAACGTGATGGTCGTCGAGGCCGGTGCGATCCTGCAGGATATTCACGAGGCGGCGGAGGCTGTGGGGCGGCTCTTTCCGCTGTCGATCGCGGCCAAGGGGTCGGCGCGTCTGGGCGGCCTGTTGGGGACAAATGCGGGTGGCGTCAACGTGCTGCGCTATGGCAATGCGCGCGATCTGTGCCTGGGGCTGGAGGCGGTGCTGCCCGATGGGCGGATCTGGCACGGGCTGAAGCGGCTGCGCAAGGACAATACCGGCTACGATCTGCGCAACCTGCTGGTGGGGTCCGAGGGCACGCTGGGGGTGATCACCGCCGCTGCGCTCAAGCTCTATCCGCGCCCGAGTGGCGAGGGCACGGCGCTGATGGTTGTGGAAGAGCCGCGCGCGGCGCTCGACCTTCTGGCGCTGGCGCGCGATCATCTGGGCGAAGGGATCAGCGCCTTTGAGATCATGCATCGGCAGGGGCTGGAATTTCTGGCCGAGACGCTGCTGGATATCCGTCGGCCGTTCGATGTGACGCCCGAGTGGTTCGTTCTGATCGATGTGGGGCTGGCGCGGGGGCTCGATCCGGCTGCGGCGCTGGAGGCGCTTTTTGCGGAGGCGTTCGAGGCCGGGCTGGTGCGCGATGGCATGATCGCGCAATCCGAGGCGCAGCGGCATGCGTTCTGGGAGGTGCGCGAGCAGATCCCCGAGGCGAACCGGCGGATCGGGTCGGTGAGTTCGCATGACATATCATTGCCGATGTCGGAAATCCCGGCGTTCATCGCGCGCGGGTCCGGGGTGATCGCCGGGATCGGCGCGTTTCGGATCAACTGTTTCGGGCATCTGGGCGACGGCAACCTGCATTACAACGTCTTTCCCGTGCCCGGGCGCACCCGCGCCGATCACGTGGCCGAGCGCGACGCGATCAAGCGGGCGGTGCATGATCTGGTGCACGAGATGGGCGGGTCGGTCAGTGCCGAACACGGGATCGGGCGGCTCAAGGTCGGGGATCTGGAGCGCTATGGCGATCCGGTGAAGCTGGACGCGATGCGCAGCATCAAGGCGGCGCTCGATCCGCAGGGGATCATGAATCCGGGGGCGGTGCTGGCGGGGTGAGATCGGGGCCTGCGTCGGGCCGCAGGATGATGCAGGTGGTGGAGCCGGTGGCGTAGAGCTTGCCATCCTCGACGCCGCGCAATTCGCCGGTGGCGACGCCCGTTGAGCGGCCGCGATGTTGCACGGTTCCGATGGCGCGGACCGCGCGGCCCATGGGTAGGGCGCGGGTGATGTTGGTCTTGAACTCCAGCGTTGTGTAAATCTCGCCGCGCGCCAGTTCGGTCATCACCGCGCAGCCCATGCAACTGTCGAGGATCGCGCCATACCAGCCGCCATGCACGCCGCGCATCGGGTTGAGCGCGGCGAAGGTTGGCGTGCCCTCGAAGACGACACAGCCCGGCTCGGCCACGACGGGGTGAAAGCCCAAGGTCGCGCCGATGGGCGGGCCGGGCAGGGTGCCCGCGATCATGTCGCGCATGAAGTCGAGGCCGGAGCGCGACAGGAGGGCTGTCATGTCGGGCAAGTCGTCGAGTGTTGTGGCGTGATCCGGCATGGTTTCCCCCGTAGCGCGTTGCGCGGCCACGCTAGGCCGCGCCGCGCCGGGGGGCAAGCTGTCAGGCCACGTCGCGCAGCGTGACGCGGGGTGTGACGCCGAGGGCATGGCAGACGTCGCGGGTCAGTTCGGGGCGGTTGAGAGTGTAGAAATGCAGGTCCTCCACCCCGCCCTCGATCAGGTCGCTGCACAGTTCCGTGGCGAGCGCCGTGGCGAGCAGATCGTGGCGGTCGTCGCGGATCGCCTTGTCGAAGCAATCGTCGAGCCATGCCGGGATCTGCGTGCCGCAGGAGGTGGCGAATTTGCGCGCGCCGGTCCAGTTCTCGATCGGCAGGATGCCGGGGATGATCGGCGCGTCGATGCCCGCCGCGACGCAGGCATCGCGAAAGCGAAAGAACGTCTCGGCTTCGAAGAAGAATTGCGTGATCGCCTCGGTGGCGCCCGCGTCGATCTTGCGCTTGAGCCAGTCGATATCGGCGCGGCTGTCGGCGGCCTCGGGGTGTTTCTCGGGGTAGGCGCCGACGCGGATGGTGAACTTGCCGGTCTCGGCGAGGGCCGAGATCAGCTCGCAACTGTCACCGAAGCCTTGCGGGTGCGGGGTGAAGCCGTTCGATCCCTTGGGCGGGTCGCCGCGCAGGGCGACGATTTCCGAGACACCGGCGGTGGCGAACTGATCGGCGATCGCGAGCGTTTCCTCGCGGCTGGCATCGACGCAGGTCAGGTGCGCGGCGACGTTGAGGCCGGTGGCCTTGTGCAGCGTGCCCACGGCCTCGCGCGTCAATTCGCGCGTGGTGCCGCCCGCGCCATAGGTGACCGAGACGAAGCGCGGATCAAGAGGCGAGAGGGTGTGAACCGTATCCCAGAGGCGGAACGACGCCTCGAGCGTCTTGGGCGGGAAGAATTCGAACGAGATGCGCGGCGTTTTCATCGGGATCATCCTGTGAGGAACCTGTCACTGTGCCCCTCTTGTTGCAGGCGCAGCATTGTGAGACAACTTCATTAAATTCATGGTTTGAATGAGGCGCGCTAATATATGCATATCGAGTTTCGGCATCTCAGGACGATCCGCGCCATTCATCAGGCGGGCGGATTGGCGCGGGCGGCGGACCTACTGCACATCACGCAATCAGCCCTCAGCCACCAGATCAAGGGGCTGGAGGATCAGGCCGGGGTGGAGCTTTTTGTGCGGCGATCCAAGCCCTTGCGCCTGTCAGCGGCGGGGCAGCGCCTGTTGCGGCTGGCCGAGAAGATCTTGCCCGAGATCGAGGCGCTGGAGCATGAGTTCGAGGGGCTGCGCGAGGGCAGCGCGGGGCGGATGCATATCGCCATCGAGTGCCATGCCTGTTTCGAATGGCTGTTCCCGGTGCTGGACCGGTTTCGCAAGACATGGGGCGAGGTGGATGTGGATATCCGGCCCGGCCTCGCCTTTGACGCGCTGCCCGCGTTGCAAAAGGAAGAGGTCGATCTGGTGGTGTCGTCCGATCCTGAGGATCTGCCGGGGATCACGTTCAAGCCGCTTTTCGATTACGAGCCGGTGTTCGTGGCCTCGAGCCAGCATCCTTTGGCACAGAAGGACTATGTCGAGGCTGGTGACTTTCGCGACGAGGTGCTGATCACCTATCCGGTGGATCGCTCGCGGCTGGATGTGTTCACCGAATTGCTGACGCCCGCCAAGGTGGAGCCGCGCAGTATACGGCAGGTGGAGTTGACGGCGGTGATCCTTTTGCTGGTGGCGTCCAATCGCGGGGTTGCGGTGCTGCCCGACTGGGTGGTGCGCGAGGTCAAGACGAGCACGGATTACGTGACGCGGCCGCTGACCGCAGAGGGCAAGACCAAGCGGCTCTATGCGGCGATCCGCGACGAGGATGCGGACAAGCCCTACATGGCGCATCTGATCCGTCTGGCGCGGGAAATTCCGGTGCGGTTGCAGCGGGGGTAGGAGGGTGTTGTTGGCCTGAAGCTACGTTGCCATTAGCCGCGCCATTGCCAGGCCGCGGGCTGGCGATCTAACGCTGTTTCAGGGCACTTTATATCTGCCAAATCCGAAAAACTCTGATTGGTGCGCTGACTTTGACAAATCGCCAGTCCGTGGGGGCGGCCTGGCGATGGCGCGGCGGCCTTCGGCCTTGTTCCGCGCCGGGTCTGCCGCGCAAAGGTCCGCAACAGGCCATTCGCGTCGGTCCATGCCGCCAGTCGCCACACCTGTCTAGCCGATCTCGTCGCGCAGGGTGCGCAGGTGGTCGGGCAGGGCGCGGGCGCTGATCGCCGCCTCGCGCAGCAGCCCGTCGAAATGCAGCGTCATCGCCTGCACCCGCTCGGTATCGCGGAACACAAGGTAGTTGCGCCCGAGATAGAGCACCGCGAGAAGCGGGCCGAAAATCGTGATCGGCGCGGAATAGAGGCGGCGGGCGTCGAAAAGATAGAACCGCAGACCGGGATAGAGCTGGGAGGTCACGGCGATGAAATGGTCGAGCTGTGCGCGACGGATGTCCTCGGGCAGGTCGCGGTAATACCCCTCGCCGCGTGCGAAACTCTCGATCTCGTAGAGCGGCAGGGCGATCTCGTAATCCGAGCGCGCGGCGCGCATCCAGGCCATGCGGTCCTCGGAGGCGCCGATGGCCTGATCGGTGGAGCGGCCAAGGTGGGGCGCGTATTCCCATTCGAGCATCGCGCGGGTCTTGAGCATGTCGGGCAGGCCGGCGGGGACGTGGCGGATCTTGTAGCCCGCCGCCTCCTTGTGCCACTGGAAAATCTGCTCGTCGACCAGCGCGCGGGGCGCCTCGGTCAGTGACAGGGTGTTGGCGAGCATGTCGGCGGCGGTCTCGGGACGGTCGGTGAGGCCCAGAAGCCAGTCGGCGGAGACCCCGAGCGCGCCCGCGCATTCGCCTACCACCTGCGCATTGGGCAGGCGCGCGCCGGTGCCGGTCAGCAATTGCGACACGGTGGAGCGGTCCACCCCGATGGCGCGGGCGAGCGCGCTTTGATTGGTGCCGCGCGCGCGCATCGCCTCGGCCAGGCGGGTGCGAAACAGGGTGGCGCGCAGACGTTTGTCGAGTTTTTCATTCATATGATGATTTAAATCACGAATGCGGAAAAATGTTAACCATTTCCGAAATGGCCGCCCCCTCAATTCGCAAGCATTCTCTGCGCATCGTTCAATCAAATGGAGGGGATATGGAGACGCGATTGCGCAGCATCGTGAAGGCGGTGATCTGGAACCTGATCGGGCTTACGGTCATGGCGGTGGTGGGGCTGGTTGTGACCGGCTCGCTGACGGCGGGCGGGGTGATGGCGGTGATCAACACGGTGATCGGCTTCACCACCTATGTCCTCTACGAACGGGTCTGGGCGCGCATCGGGTGGGGCCGTTGCCATGGATGAGGCGCGCCGCGGGGTGGTGGAATGGCCCACCCTGCTGTTGCTGATCGCCTGCTACGGGGGCTGGATCATCGGCACGACATGGGGCGCGGCGGTCTGGCTGCCGATGGGCGTGGCCCTGACCGGCGTGGCCATCGCGCTGCATTCGTCGCTCTGCCACGAGGTGTTGCACGGGCATCCGTTCAGGTCGCGCGTCTGGAACGAGGCGGCGGTCTTTCCCTGCCTGTGCCTGGTGATCCCCTATGGGCGGTTTCGCGACACCCATCTGGCGCATCACCGGGATGAGCATCTGACCGATCCCTATGACGACCCGGAATCGAACTATCTGGACCCGGGGGTATGGGACCGGCTGCCGGGCTGGGGGCGGGCCGTTCTGCGGGCCAACAACACGCTGGCGGGGCGGATGATCCTTGGGCCGTTCATCGCGCAATGGGCGTTTCTGCGGGCCGACTGGCGGGCGGTGCGGGCCGGGGATCGGGCCGTGCTGACCGCGTGGCTGTGGCATGTGCCGCAGGTGGCGGTGGTGCTGGCCTGGCTCTGGGTGGTGCCGATGCCGGTCTGGGCCTACCTTCTGGCGGTGTGGATGGGGATTGCGCTGTTGAAGATCCGCACCTTTCTGGAGCACCGCGCCCATTCGCGGGCGAGCGGGCGCACGGTGATCGTCGAGGACCGGGGGCCGCTGGCGTTGCTGTTCCTGAACAACAACCTGCACGTCGTGCATCACATGCATCCGGAGGTGCCGTGGTACCGGTTGCCCGCGCTCTATGCGGGGCGCCGCGCGCATTACCGGCGGCGCAATGACGGTTATGTTTATGCGTCCTATGCGCAGGTGTTTCGCGACTACCTGTGGCGGCCCAAGGACCCGGTGGCGCATCCGCTCTGGCCGTGGCGGCGGTGATGCGGGAGATTGGCCTAAAGGAGACCCGCGGTCGACAGACCCGGCGCGGCTTATGACAACCCCAGCCTGGATCCCCGTGTCACCTCAGCCCGAGAGCAGCCCGCGATAGAGGTCGACCACCGGGTCGGGGCCGAGGGTGACGTCATCGAAGCCGAGCACTGCGCCGCGCGCCACATCGCGGGTCATCGCCACGCCATGCGCAAGGCCGATGGGCAGGGCGTGGCCCGCGCGGGCGATGGGCTGTGCCTTGCCCCAGACGGTATAGCCGCCCTCGCCGTCGAGCACCTCTCCGGCCGTGAGGTCACGCTTGGCCACCGCCGCGACGGTGCCGCGCATCTCGCGCGACTGGCCGGTTGGCTCATGGCGCAGGGCGGCACTGAGGACCGAGACCGAGAGTTCCAGACCGATGAGGTGGAAGGGTTTGTACATCGAGGCAAAGCGCCCGGTGGAATCGGTCGGCAGACCGTATTGTTTGAAACAGGCGGCGGCGTAGTCGTTGGGGGCCTCCAGCACCACGTAGACGCCCCATCGCAGATCGCGGAACACCGGGCGGCCGTCGCGTTCGAGCGAGGACACCGTTTCGGCCATGCCGCGCCGGTCAAGCTGGCCGCCCACCTCGCGCGGGCGCAGCACATGGGCGAGATCATCGACGCCGCAGGGCGGGAAGGCGAGGCCCGCGTCGGGCACGTCGAGACCGCAGGCATTGGCGATGGCGACCATTTCGATGGCGCTCTTGGTGCCGTCGAGGAAGGAGTTGAACATCTGCGGGTTCATGCCCGCCGCGGTGGCCTCCTGCGCGGTCAGCCCGTAATGCGACCATACGTCATCAGGCGTGACCTCGTGATAGGCGGGCAGATACTTGGTGCCCTTGCCGGCGGCGGTGACGTGAAAGCCGGTGGCGCGGGCCCAATCGACCATTTCCGAGACAAGTGCCGGTTGATCGCCGTAGGCCATGGAATAGACCACGCCTGCCGCGCGCGCCTCGGCCGCGAGGGCAGGACCGGCGAGCACGTCGGCCTCGACATTGACCATGACGATGTGCTTGCCCGCCGCGATGGCGGCGCGGGCATGGGTGATGCCGACGCGCGGATTGCCCGTGGCCTCGATCACCACGTCGACATCGTCGCGCGCGGCCAGCGCCGCGCCGTCCTCCAGATAGGCGGTGGCGGCGATCCGGTCCTCGTCCCAGCCCACGGCGGCGCAGGCGCTGCGGGCGCGGTCGGGCGAAAGGTCGGCGATCGCACTGACATCGAGCCCGGCGATGGTGGGCACCTGACTGAGGAACATCGAGCCGAATTTGCCCGCGCCGATGAGGCCTGCGCGCACCGGTGTGCCGCGCGCCCCTGCCTCTGCCGCCAGTCTTGCCAGGTTCATGTCCGTGTCCTCCGCTTGCGTTTCGGGCGGAGCACACCTTGCCCCCGGGCGGAGTGCAAGCGGTTTTTGCCAGTTTGCTTTCATCGGGCCATGCGGGTGAAGGGCTGAGGGACGCGCCGAAGGGGCGTTCTGGACGCTCTTGTCCTGCAAGTGGTCGCAAAGGATTGCGCCACAGTCGTTTTCCCGCGTCAATGTCGGCGCAGGTGCGTTTGCCCCGGCCCATGCCTGTTGTCGGCGCATGTCCGGGTGCGGCTCGGAGAGAGTTCCCGAATGAACGAAAGACAAGGGCTTGATGCGGCCGATATTCGCATTCTGAGCGCGGTTCAGAAACACGGGCAGATCAGCAAGACCAAGCTGGCCGAGATCGTGAACCTGTCGCCGACACCGTGCTGGGCGCGGCTGACGCGGCTGCGCGCGGCGGGGTATATTCGCGGCTATCACGCCGATATCGCGCTGGAGCGCGTGATCGATGCAACGCGGGTGGTGGTGACGGTTTCGCTGACCCATCATCGCAAGGCCGATTTTGAGCGCTTCGAGAGTTATATCAAGCAGGTGGACGAGATCATCAACTGCGTCGCGACCGGCGGCGGGATTGATTACGTGATGACGGTGGTCTGTCCCAACCTGTCGTCTTTTCAGACGCTTATGGATGAGCTTTTGTCGGCGGATCTGGCGATTGACCGCTACATGACCTATTTCTCCACACGCCTGATCAAGGCCGAGCAACCCAACCTTGCCAAACTGGTCGCGCAAATCCGCAAATAGGCTTTGCGACATGCCCCATGTCGTGATTGGGCGAGTTGGACCAATCGGTCCGCAAAGCCGCGAATCCAAGCCTGAACGGTCTGCGAAACGCCGGATTTTTAGCCTACATGCTCGAATGAAACCGATTACATCCGGCGCAGCAGCCACGAAGACCGAAGCAGGTGCGACGGTCGGCACACGGGAGGACTTGAGATGACGCAACCGCAAGATTTCGGCTTTGGCACGCAGATCCGTAAATCGCCTTATTTCGACGCCACCGTGCGTTGGGGCGCGCAGGGATTTTCGGTTTACAATCATATGTATATCCCGCGCGATTTCGGCGATCCGGAGCAGAATTTCTGGAACCTCGTGAACGAGGCGATCCTGTGCGATGTGGGCGTCGAGCGTCAGGTGGAGATCACCGGGCCGGATGCCGCCAAGTTCACCCAGATGCTGACGCCGCGCGATCTGTCGACCATGGCGGTGGGCCAGTGCAAATACGTGCTGATCACCAATGGCGAGGGCGGTATCCTGAACGATCCGATCTGCCTGCGGCTGGGCGAGAACCATTTCTGGCTGTCGCTGGCCGATAGCGATATCCTGCTCTGGGCGCAGGGGGTGGCGATGTATTCGGGCCTCGACGTGACGATTTCCGAGCCGGACGTCTCGCCGCTGCAATTGCAGGGGCCGAAGTCGGGTGAGATCATGCGCGCGCTGTTCGGCGACGAGATCATGGACCTGCGCTATTACTGGTTCATCGAGACCGAGCTGGACGGTATCCCGCTGATCGTGTCGCGCACCGGATGGTCGAGCGAGCTGGGCTATGAAATCTACCTGCGCGATTCCAACTACGGCGATGCCCTGTGGGAGCGGATCATGGCTGTTGGCATGCCGATGGGCCTCAAGCCCGGCCACACCTCGACCATTCGCCGGATCGAGGGTGGCATGCTGAGCTATCACGCCGATGCCGATATCACCACCAACCCGTTCGAGCTGGGCATGGATCGTCTGGTCAATGTCGACATGGAGGCGGAGTTCATCGGCAAGTTCGCGCTGCAGCGCATTCGCGACAACGGTGTGAGCCGCAAGCAGGTCGGCCTGATCATTGATGGCGAGCCGATGACCGGCCCGAACACCGCGTTCTGGACGATCAACCACGAGGGCGAAACTGTGGGCAAGGTGACCTCGGCGGTCTACTCGCCGCGTCTGCAAAAGAACATCGCACTGGCCATAGTGGCGGTCGAAGCGGCCGACCTGGGCACCGAGCTGGAAATCATGACGTATAGCGGTGAAACCACCGCCACCGTTGTGGAAAAGCCGTTCTTCGATCCGCGCAAGCAACTGGCCGCCACCGGTGCGACCAAGCCTGTCCAAGCGACCGCCTAAAGGGACCGTCACATGTCGGATCTTGCCGTCGAGCTGCATTGGCAGCGCGCCGAGCCGGTATTTCAGACCGGCCGGTATTCGAACACGCACACCGTGCAATACAACCGCGCGTATGACGTACAGGTGGACGCCGCCCCCGACTGGGGCGGCGATCCGGAACATACCAACCCCGAACAGGCGCTCGCCTCGGCGCTGTCGAGTTGCCACATGATGACGTTCCTGGCGCTGTCGGCCAAGGCGGGCTGGCCGGTGGCGAGCTATCACGACTACGCGGTTGCCCATCTGGGCAAGAACGCGCGCGGGCAGATGTCGATCACGCGGATCGACCTCAATCCGGTGGTGCGGTTCGATACCGGCTTTGCGGTCGATGCCGAGACGCTGGCCGAGATGCAGGACCGGGCGCATCGCTATTGCTTTATCGCCAACACGCTGTCCGAGAGCGTGGAGGTCAACATTCTCTGACCCTTCCCAAGGAGGTGATCCGTGCAAGACAGTGGTGACATTCTGCTGCGTGAGTTGGGGCATGACGGCGTTCTGCGCCTGACCTTGAATGATGTGGCGCGGCGCAATGCGCTGTCGGAGGCGATGCTGGCGGAACTGGGCCGGACATTTGCCGAGGCGGGCGCGGATTCGTCGGTGCGGGTGATCGTGCTGGCCGCGAATGGCCCGGCCTTTTGCGCGGGCCATGACCTCAAGGAGATGACGGGCGGGCGCGACGCGCCGGACCGGGGGCGGGCCTATTTCGCGCGCGTCATGGCGCAGTGTTCGGGTGTGATGCAGGCGATCGTGAATTGCCCCAAGCCGGTGATCGCCGAGGTGACGGGCGTGGCCACGGCGGCGGG
>Ga0209947_1001681_pt1 | contig 13014 bp, 7 predicted proteins | sample SalPonR2_B_D2_MG_FD_185706 | JGI IMG/M metagenome (GOLD analysis project Ga0209947, IMG submission 185706) | Salt pond soil microbial communities from South San Francisco under conditions of wetland restoration - Salt Pond MetaG R2_B_D2_MG... ... | reverse complement strand
TTGATGGCTTCGTAAAAAGTCCAATATCTGTGTTGCGCTGCATCCCTCGGAATTTCACGTACAGCTAAGTACGCTGCATTCCTCGGGATTTTGCGCGCCTTGATCTTGAACTTTTTACTTTGCCATCTTTAAACTGACTTTTTACGAGACTGTCAAACGCTCAATTTAGGTAAAAAAAACGCTGTCATGCTTAATGCACAACCGCGCCGCAGGTTCCACATGGTTTTTGGAGGGGCTTTTTTGGGCGGCGGCCCTATGGGGCAATCCGCCGCAATGACTGCGGATAAAAGTCGGTTTTAAAAGCCCGTGCCGTTTTTTACGTTCTTTCCGCCTGTTTTGCAGTAGTCGTAGATGACGCCGACAGCATTGTTATAGGTATCCGGATCCAGCCGTCCGAATTCTTCTTTAAGCTCTTCGGCCAGTTCACGGCTTTGAACCTCTCCGCGTTGATATAATCGGCGGGCAATCAGCGCTTTATATCCGGTAAACGAATTGTATATGATATCCGGGTTTTCGTAGATAGTGGTCTCCTTTAGCTTAGCCACGCGTTTTTCATATTCGTAGAGTTTCTTCTTTAACTTTGCTTTTGCCTTGGCGTCTTCCGGCAAAACTATTTTAATCGATTTGATCATGATCACGTAATTTCCCTTACGACGCACTGCCGATCCAAACAAAAAATTTTCTGTTCCTGGATAGGGGCTTATAACGGATGGCAATGGCACACATTTTCGATGCCGGGGTCTAGCGATACCAAAGGAACCCTATAAAATTACCGTAAACGGAAATATCAATTCCTGCATTGATATTCAAGGCCAAATCATAACCTCATTAGTGCCCATCCATAAATGGCTAATTTGCCCAATTTCTGTGTCAGGCTCAAATTTTAATCCTCAGGCATACCTCGCGTATGCCTGAGGTTAAAATTTTCGCCTTCCTTGGACTTGAACAAACTATCTTATTTGTGGACGGACACTCATTGACTGCAACACCGTTCATCACCCGCCTCTCCCCTTCATGACCGGGCTCGAACAAGGCCTGAGAAAAGTCTTTACAGGGGTTGATAGGGTGATATATTACCCCGAATGTTATACTTAATATAGCATAATTAATTTGAACATAAAAATTAAAAATAAGGACCCAACCATGCATAAGCTGCTTGTCGATCAACCCGGGAAAAAAAAATTCTTGCTTGGCAATGAGGCCATTTCCCGGGGGGCGATTGAGGCCGGGCTTGCCTTTGCCTCTACGTATCCGGGGACCCCATCGTCTGAGATATCGCTGAATTTTTTTCAGATCGCCCGGGAGAGCGAGCTGTATTTTGAATACAGCACCAATGAAAAGGTCGCCCTCGAGGTTGCGGCCGCTGCCGCCAATTCCGGACTGCGAAGCATGTGTATCATGAAGCATGTCGGGATGAATGTGGCGGCGGATGCCCTAATGACGTTGGCCTATGTGGGGGTGCACGGCGGGATGATCATATTGACCGCAGATGATCCCTATATGTTCTCCAGCCAGAATGAGCAGGATAGCCGTTATTATGGAAAACTCTCAGGCCTTCCGATACTTGAACCGTCTTCGGCCCAGGAAGCCAAGGATATGCTCGAATATGCCTTTGAGCTCTCAGAAGCCCTCCAAGAACCGGTTATTTTCCGAACCACCACCCGGCTGAACCATTCAACCGCGCCGATTGTTTTCGGTCCTATAAAACCGCCCCAGACATCAGGGGCGTTCTGCAAAGATCCGTTCAACTATGTGACGGTGCCGGCGGTATCCCGCAACCTTCATGTTAAGCTGGTAAAGCATATCGAAGAAGCCGAGCGGATGGCATGCGAATCGACCTGCAATTTTACCGTCGGTGAAGGGGGTTGGGGAATTATATGCAACGGGGTCAGCTACAACTATGCCACTGATGCCGTAAGGGATCTGGACGTCAGAGACAAGACGAAAATTCTGCGCATCGGCTTTTCCCACCCGATGCCGGGCCGGTTGATCAAATCCTTTCTATCCGAATGCGAGAAAGTGCTGATCGTTGAGGAGGGTGAGCCCTATATGGAGGAGGCTGTAAAAGCCTTGGCCCAGGAGGCCGGCTTAACGCTTCCCATCAGGGGAAAAGACCCGGGGCTTTTTTCCCGGCTGTTTGAATTTGATCCGGGAATGGTAAGAAAATGCATTGCCTCATATTTTGAAATTCCATACGAGGCCGAACAGCCGCCGGATGCCTCCGATATCCCCGATTTGCCACAGCGCCCGCCGAACCTGTGCGCCGGATGCTCCCACAGGGCAACCTTCTATGCGGTGAATAAAGCCGCTGAAGGGATGGAAACCATCCGACCGACGGATATCGGCTGTTATACCCTGGGATTCATGCCGCCGCTTTCAAACGGGGATTTTCTTATCTGTATGGGCTCTTCTATCGGCACCTCCTGCGGGTTTTCAAAAGCCACCGGCAAAAAGGTTATCGGTTTTATCGGTGACTCCACGTTTTTCCATTCAGGGATCCCCGGGCTTATCAATGCCGTGTTTAACCGACATGATTTAACCCTCGTCATCCTTGACAACCAGACCACTGCTATGACCGGCCACCAGCCGCACCCGGGCGTGGATATGGAGGCGCTGGATTATTCAGGCTACCAGCAGGTTTCAATCGAGTCCGTCGTCCGCGGCATCGGAGTTGAGCATGTCAGCGTTATAAAGCCCTACAATGTGAAGAAAAGCATTGCCGCTGTCAAGGAGGCGATTTCGCATGACGGGGTCTCCGTTATTATTGCCCGCCAGAATTGTACATTGTTCGACAAGAGCCTTAAAAAATCTGTGGGCCGCCCGTTTTATGTCAGTGATCGATGCCAAAATCACCGGTTATGCATCAATGAATTGGGATGCCCGGCGTTTTATATTGAAAACGACCGGGTCCAGATTGATTCCACACTTTGCACCGGCTGCGGGGTCTGCGCCCAGATTTGTCCGGAGCATGCAATTTTGCCGCTTAAAAAGAACCAATAAGGATTTGATGGGATATAATATATGGATACGAAACGCTTGATCATTGTGGCAGTTGGCGGGCAGGGGAATCTCCTGGCCTCAAAGGTGCTGGGTGAGGCGGCATGCCGGCTCGATGTCCCGGTCCGGATGAGTGAAATCCATGGCATGGCCCAACGGGGCGGGGTGGTTGAATCCGCCATGGTGTTCGGTGAGGCCGAAAGCACCATTATTTCAGACGGAGAAGCCGATCTTCTGTTGGGTTTCGAGCCGTTGGAGGCGCTTCGGGCCGTTAAAAAATGCAATCCCCGGACAGTGGGGATCACCAATATATCGCCCCTCCCACCGTTTACCGCATCTATTGGGAAGGGCAGGTATCCTGAGATTGATACGATTGTTCAGCAGCTGAAATCGAAAATCGGCCGTCTGATCCCACTGGATGCGAAAGCCCAGGCCAAAGCGGCCGGAAATGAGCTTTCGGTTAATATGGTCCTTTTGGGGGCCTTGATTGAGACGCATATACTACCGGTGACGCCGAAGAGTGTCTCGGATGCCATCAAAGAAACGACGAAAGCGGCTTTTCTGGAAACCAATTTAAAAGCGTTTGAGGCGGGCCGTGCGGCCGTGAAAAATCCACTCACCTGAGGCGGCAATTGGGCCGATAGGGACTTTTCAGTCAGGGCTTGAAAACTTGTGGGCCAGCTGATGCCTGTAGATTTCTTCCTGTTCGTCAAGGATATCCTTCAATATCTTAATCGTGCTAATGGGATTCATGATGACGGCCCTTAAAACGACAATGCAGTTCGGATCATTCTGATTGATCTTAAGGGTCGTTCTGGAGACAAAACTCCAGCCGGCCTCCCGCTGCAAGCGTTGAAGGTTTCGGTTAAGCGAATTTAGCTCCTCATTGGCGGCCTGCAGGGTCTGCGGATCCCGGGATTCTATTCGTTGGTGAAACTCCGGTGGGCATAACCGGTAGGTCAGAATGTTTAGCTCGGGCGATGTTATGAGTTGGAAGTTCTCTCTCTGCGAAATCTCTTCGGCAAAGGCGGCGGCGGTTTCAATACCGTGATCGATCAGCAGCTCATAGCCTTTGGTGCCCATGATTTTCAATGCGCTGTCTAAAATCAGAGAATTGGCCTCCCGCGATCCGGAGAGGGATTTAATCCCCAAATCCACGGACCCGCGACGGTTCACGTAGTGGGCATAGTAGGCAATGACGTCCATGATAACCGGGTTTTTAAAATAAACCATGCCGCAGCTCATGGGCATGTAAAACTGTTTATGCCCGTCTATGGTCACGGAATCGGCCCGTTTGATACCGTTTAACAGATGCCCATAGCTGTTCGAAAAAAGCGTCGGGCCGCCCCAGGCGGCATCCACATGAAAATGGATGCCATGCTCCCTGCAGATCTCGGCCATCTCCTCAAGGGGATCGATCGTGCCGGTTTCAGTCGCCCCCGCAATGCCGACAACAGCGAGAATACAGGTTTTTTCGGGGCCCGATTCGATCTCGTGGATCTTTTGCCGAAGGGCATGGACATCGAGCTTGTTGTTTGCGTCCGTATCGATCGGGATAATATTTTTATTGCCGATGCCGAGGATGCCGGCGGCTTTTCTGAGGGAGTAATGCCCGAGCCGGGAGGCCAGAATAACCGAGCGGTCAACACCGTAGGCCTTATAAGCCGCTGCCATACCATCGATTTCAACGCCGTCAAACCCCTCTTTAGGGGCAAATCTGGCGTTCCTTGCCACCCAGAAGGCCGTTAGGTTGGCGCTGGTTCCGCCTTCCACGAATGCCCCGAGGGTGGTTTCGGTGTTTTGAACATGCGTCTGGTAAAACGATTCGCTGTTCTCATAGATCATCCGGTGGATTTTCGCGATTATCTGCTTTTCTATGATGGAGACGACCTTGGAGGTCTCCAGTTTTACGACATTCTGATTCAGAGCCGCTACAATGGTTTTCAGGTGGACCATAAAAAAAGGTATGGCCGAGGTCATATGGCCGACAAAATAAGGGGAGGCCACATTAACCGCCTGCGGCGCGATCTCATCGATGACGCAGGTGATAACGTCGGCAAGTTTTTTTTCCGGGTTCTCCTTGATGATGGTATCAGTAAACCGCTCTGAGAGTTCTTTTAGGCTTTTGGCCTCAGTAATGCCGACGTGTTTTCTCAGAAAATCATGGAGGCCGAATAATATCTGCTCCATGTATTTGACCAGCGTCCCATGCGATTCACTGTCTTCGGGTCGGAGAAAGACTTTGAGCAGGTGCGCCCAGTCCGCGATTAACTCGGATTCGGGCTTTTTTGATGATGTGTTGGCGTTTGAATGATGGCTCATTGGGTTAAATCTAAATTTTTGGATCGGGCTATCTAAATTTTTATAATTAAAGCATATACAAAAAAACAACGCATCACGCTCTCATTACCTATACGGATTTTTAGGTCATCGTCAACAACTGATTGCGGGTTTAGGGACAGGATCGGGCAGAATGGAAAAAACAGGCGTGTCTGAAACTTCAAAAAAAGAACGAAGGGCGATTCGAAAAGCCCTGGTTTCCTGGTTTACAGCCAATCAGCGGCGTCTTCCCTGGCGGGAAACAACCGACCCCTATCACGTCTGGGTTTCAGAGGTTATGCTGCAGCAGACGCAGGTAAATACCGTAATTTCTTATTATAAACGGTTTCTGGACCAATTTCCCGATATTTTCTATCTGGCAGCGGCCGATGCCCAGGATGTGCTTAAATGTTGGGAAGGGCTGGGATACTATGCGCGGGCGAGGAATCTGCACTCAGCGGCCCGCCGGCTGGTTGCGGAGAATCAGGGCAGAATCCCCTGTGAATGGGCCGCTTTTCGAAAACTGCCCGGGGTGGGGGACTATATCGCATCGGCGGTTTTGAGTATCGCCTTTGGTAAGCCCTATCCAATGGTAGACGGCAACGTCAAACGGGTGCTCTCCCGTTTATTTGCGATCAATGCCCCGGTTAACCGCTCCGCATCCTATAGAATATTTCGGGAAACCGCCCGCATGCTGCTCGATAAAACAATCCCGGGGAGGTTTAACCAGGCGGTGATGGAGGTGGGGGCGATTGTGTGTAAACCCCGGCGGCCGGATTGCGATGCCTGTCCGGTCAGACGCTGGTGCCGGGCCCTGGCAGATGATCGGGTAGCCGGCTATCCCGTACGCATAAAAAGGACGCCGGTCCCGGAGTACCGTATGGCGATCGGGGTGGTTGCCAAGGGGCGAAAACTTTTGATCGTGCAGCGCCCATACGATGGGATGCTCGGGGGGCTTTGGGAGTTCCCCGGCGGCGTCCGGCAAAGCGGAGAATCCGCGGCATCTGCCTGCGCCAGAAGCGTCGGAGAAACGGTGGGGCTCGAGGTCGAGATCGAATCCCGGTTGACAAGAATCCGGCATGCGTATACCCATTTTAAAGTAGTCGCCGATGTTTTTCTCTGCCGGTATAGGGGCGGAAGGGTGCGGCGAAACGGACCCATCGCCCATCAATGGGTCCTGGCAAAGGGGCTGAGCCGATATCCGCTTCCCGGCTCCCATCATAAATTTATTCCGGCTCTTCTTGAAAATCGTTCAATTTAGGTGATATTTGAAATTTTTAAATGATTGATGGCTTCGTAAAAAGTCCAATATCTGTGTTGCGCTGCAACCCTCGGAATTTCACGTACAGCTAAGTACGCTGCATTCCTCGGGATTTTGCGCGCCTTGATCTTGAACTTTTTACTTTGCCATCCTAAAATCGACTTTTTACGAGATTGTCAATGATTGATTATCCGCAAATTCCGTATAGCAAGCGCTGCCAAAAGATTGACAGTGGGGCATCCTTGGTTACGGTTAATCGACGGCTGGCCAGACGCCTGATGGCCGAATATGCCGCCGCAAAAACGGCTGCGGGATTTTCTGTATGGGAGACACCGGAAATCCTGCCTTACTCGGTATGGATCGAAAAACTCTATGACTCCCTGCTCTTGAATCCGGATTTGGATGCTGTAAACGATTTCCCGGATCCTCTTTCCCCGGCCCAGGAGCTATGGCTCTGGGAATCGGTTATAAGCGAGTCCAATTACGGCATGGATCTGCTGCAGGGCCAGGCCACGGCAAAAACCGCGCAAGAGGCATGGGCCATTTTTCAGCAGTGGGGCCTGGATGTCGAGATGCTTGCTAAGGCCCCGCCGCCGGATACGGAGGCATTCATCGATTGGGTCGAGCGGTTTGTCAATCGCTTGTGCCGGCAAAACTGGGTGGAATCCGCCAGGCTGCCTGATTTCGTGGCATCAGGGGTCAGCCGGGGATGGATTGACCTGCCAGATCAGATTCTGTTCGCCGGCTTTGATGAAATCCCCCCCCAAATGGCGGCGCTTCTTTCCCGGATCCAGTCAATGGGAAAATCGGTTCAACTGCTTGCATTTCCAGAAAATTGTGCACGCGTCGGGCGATGTGAGATGCCGGATGCGGAAACTGAAATGATTCATGCCGCCCGTTGGGTGAAACAACAGTTTTCCAGCGACCCGAAAAAGCGTATCGGCGTTATCGTACCGGACCTGCAGGCGGTTCGGAAGCAATTGGTTCAAATTTTTGATGATATACTGCATCCTGGGCTTGTGTTCTCAACCGACGATAACGAGGAGCGGCTCTATAATTTCTCATTGGGTCCGCCACTGATCGATTACCCGATGATCCGGTCGGCTTTGAGGGTTTTGGAGACTGCCGGAGCCGCCGTCTCGCTTGATGAAACCGGCCGGTTGATCCGGTCCCCGTTCTTGGGCGGCGCCTGTCAGGAGATGACGTCGCGTAGCCGTCTTGATGCCGAGCTGCGAAAACTCGGCGAGACAGAGATCGGGATGGCGCATCTGATAGAAGCGGCGGAAAATACGGGGTGTGAGCGGCTTTGTCGGCAGCTGCGAACCCTTAAGGCGGCGATGGAAAATTTTCCCGCCCGCCAGTCCCCTTCCGGTTGGGCGGAGGCGTTTGCCGGTATGCTGACAGGCATTGGATGGCCGGGGGATCGAACGCTCTCAAGTGTCGAGTACCAGAGCTTTGATGCATGGCAGGCGGTGCTTGGCCGGTTTGCCGCTATGGACCGGGTGGCGGGAGATATCTCCCATCATCGGGCGATCCGGATTCTAAAGCGGATTTTGTCCGAGACCCCGTTTCAGCCGGAAACCGGCGATCTGCCGATACAGGTGATGGGCATTCTGGAGTCGGCCGGCGAGTCATTCGATGCCGTCTGGGTCATGGGGCTCCATAACGAAAACTGGCCGCCCCGGCCCCGTCCCAACCCGTTTCTACCCATATGGCTGCAGCGTAAATACCATATTCTGCATTCCTCCTCCCAGCGTGAACTCGCGTACGCCCGCAGGATTACCGATCGTTTGGTCACCTGCGCATCGGAAGTGATCCTCAGTTCCCCCAAGCGCTTGGGTGACGCCGAACTCTTCCCGAGTCCATTGATCCGACATTTTCCCTTAACGGCGCCAACTTTTGATGAAGCGTCATCATATCGATACTGGCGGGAATTTTTGGCCGCTGCGGCCTATGAACGGGTTGCCGACATTAACGGCCCGGCGGTGGCTGACGGGGATGTCGTCAGCGGCGGTACGGGCCTGCTAAAGGCCCAGGCAGAATGCCCGTTCAAAGCATTTGCCCGCTACCGGCTCAGGGCGCAAGCCTTGGAAACCCCGGCTCCCGGTTTAGATGCGATCGAGCGGGGCAGACTGGTTCACCAAATCCTGCAGCAAGTATGGGAAAAGCTGGGTACGCATGCCAAGCTGGTTGAAATCCCGGAAGACGAGCTGTCACTAATCATTAAAGCGGCGGTAAATTCTGAAATCTCCGGTATGGCAAAATCAAGGCCGAACACCTTTACAAGGCGTTTTGTCGTTTTGGAAGCCGAGCGGCTGGCCGCCCTGATTACGGAATGGATGGATCAGGAACGAAAGCGCGCCCCCTTTGTGGTCCGGGACCGGGAGGCGAGTCTGCCGATAACGCTTTGCGGATTCGGTTTGAATACATTCGCCGATCGCATCGACAAGCTTCCGGATGGCCGGCTGGTCATTATTGACTACAAAACGGGCAAGCCCAGCCTCAGGGATTGGTTTACGGAGCGTATGGCAGAGCCCCAGTTGCCGCTTTATGTTATAGGTCTTGGCCAGCCCGTGGCTGCGATTCTATTCGGCCAGGTCCGTAAGGGCGAGGCCCGGTTCATCGGGATCGCGGATGATGAGGGGCTCGCGCCGGGTATCCGGAAAATTGAAAGTGACACCCGATATGCCGATGGCTATGCCTCGATTGGGGAATTGATCCCGCAGTGGCGGCGCCAGTTGGAAAATCTGGGTGAAGAGATCAAATCCGGCTATGCCGCCGTATCTCCCACGGACATCCGAACAAGCTGCCGATATTGCGATTTGGGGCCTCTCTGTCGTATCAATGAATTAGAAATGCTGGAGTCTGACGGTGAAGAAGACCGATGAAAAACCGGTTGCGGATGCTCCACAGCGGGAGGCCGCAATTGACCCCGAACGCTCATTTATTGTGCAGGCCCCGGCGGGATCGGGAAAAACCGAACTCCTAATCCAGCGGTTTTTGCGCCTGCTGACCGGAGTCAATGCCCCCGAAGAAATTGTGGCCATCACATTTACCCGGAAAGCGGCCGCAGAAATGCGGACCCGTATCCTAAATGCCCTTGAACGCGCCCAAAATTCCGATCCGCCGCAAAAGCCGCATGAATATCGGACATGGTTACTGGCAACGGCCGCAGAGGAACAGAACAACCATAAGGGCTGGCATCTGACGGAGAACCCGGGGCGGCTCAGGATCCAAACCATTGATGCCCTTTGTGCGGCCATGACCCGTCAGATGCCCTATCTTTCCCGCCTGGGGGCACCGCCGGAAATATCAGAGGATCCCCGGGAGTTTTACCGGCAGGCGGCGCGCGAAACAGTGGCTGAACTCGAAACCGGATCAAAATGGTCGCCCGCCATGGAGGCGTTGATCCGGCATCTGGACAACCAACTGGAAACGGTCGAACAGTTAATCGCTGAAATGCTGGCCAGGCGGGATCAATGGCTCCGGCATATCGCCGGAGGGGAGGCGTTGGGAAAACAGCGCCGGCATCTTGAAGAGGCGTTGAAGACAGTTATCAGGGAGGCATTGGAGGCTGCAAGGCAGAGGTTCCCGGCGGCATTGATTGCGGATTTGTTGGATTTGGCGTGTTTTGCCTCAGGCAATCTGGAAAAAGACGGCGCGGCATCGCCCATCATCGCTTGCCGAGATCTTAACGACCTGCCAGAGGCCCGAGCCGAGGCCCTTGAAAAGTGGTTGGGGCTGTGTGAACTGCTGTTGACCAAAGACGGCCATTTTCGCCGCCAATCCAACAGGACCATTGGGTTTCCGGCGCCCAGCAGCGTCAAGAAAAAAAGTGAACTAAAGTACCTATATGAGGAGAAAAAATCGGCTTTTAAGGCGCTGATCGGCAAACTGGAGGCGGCGCCGGGACTGGCCGAGCGGTTAAATGCCCTGCGCTGCCTGCCTGATCCGGCATATAGGGATGCTGAATGGGAAATCATGCAGGCGCTTTCTGAAGCCCTTCGCCTTGCCGTCGGCCATCTGGCTCTAGTCTTCCAATCTGCCGGCAAGATGGATTTCGCCCAAGTGGCAATAAGTGCGGATTTTGCGCTGGGAACATCGGAAAGCCCCACTGATCTGGCTCTTTCCATGGACTACCGGATTCAGCATATTATGATTGACGAATTCCAGGATACGAGTATCACCCAGTTTAGGCTTTTGGAAAAAATGACCATGGGGTGGCAGCCGGGGGACGGCCGGACGTTTTTTGCGGTGGGCGATCCCATGCAATCCATATACGGTTTTCGTGAAGCCGAGGTGGGTCTGTTTATCAAGGCATGGAAGCAAGGCCTGGGGCAGATAGAGCTGCACCCCCTTGCCCTCAGGGTCAATTTTCGCTCCCAGAAGGGTATTGTCGACTGGCTAAATGACAGCTTTCCAATGATTATGCCCCGGGAAAACGACGCATCTGTTGGAGCGGTCGCCTATTATCCGGCCGTACCTGCGGTTTCAGAAGGCCCGGATACGGCCGTACGAATTCATCCGTTTATCCCTCCGGACCGGGAACAGGAGGCGCAAACGGTGCTGGACTGTATTCGGAAGGCGCAAGATGAGGCCCCCGAGGGTAGTATCGCCATCCTGGTTCGAAGCCGGCCGCACCTGGAAACCATCATAAGGCACCTGAAATCAAGCGGGGTGTCCTTTACGGCGGTCGAGATCGAATCATTAAAAAACCGACCGGTGATCCAGGATCTTCTATCATTGAGCCGAGCCCTTTCGCATCCCTGCGACCGGATTGCATGGCTGGCGGTTCTAAGGGCGCCCTGGTGCGGCCTTTCCCTTCATGACCTGCATCTTTTGGCGGGTGACGCCCCCAAATCAACGGTGGTGGAGCTTTTAAATGATGACGAGCGTATCCGCCGGTTAAGCAAAGAGGGGCGATGCCGGGCCCTTAGGTGCCGGGATGTGTTGATGCCCCGGATTTTAAACCTGGAGCGCCGTTCGCTCAGGCGGATGGTGGAAGGGGCTTGGCTGTCGCTCGGCGGACCGGCCTGCTGCTTTTCAACGGCTGATTTTGAAGATGCCAAGACCTACCTGGACTTTTTGGACGAAACCGTGGGTATGGGGACGCTAAATGATATCCAGGCGTTTGAATCCGAAGCGGCCGCTTTGTTCGCCCGCCCGGATCCGGAAGCGGACCAGAAACTCCAGGTGATGACCATCCACAAGGCCAAGGGGCTCGAGTTTGACACGGTAATTCTGCCGGGTTTGGACAAATATCCGCCGGCCGAGCCGTCCCGCCTGTTGTTGTGGCTCGAGCGGCCAGGTGCATCCCAGCATAGTCTTATTCTTGCCCCTATTGCCGAGTCCGGCCGCCGGAGCGGCAAAACCTACGAATATATCAGGCAGTTTGAGAAAAAAAAGCGGGCCTATGAGGACTGCCGCCTGCTATATGTCGCGGTCACCCGGGCGAAAAAACGGCTGCACCTTATGGGCGGGGCAAAAACCGGTGCTGAGCCCGGATCGTTGGGCCAACCGGATGCCACCTCGCTTCTTTATCCCCTTTGGCCCGTGGTTTACGATAGCTTTTTGAATGCCGACAGGAATCAGAACATCGCGTCGCCATCGGCGGATAAGGAACCGACCGATGGCAGAAATCAGCCGACGGTGCCCTATATCCGGCGATTGCAAGCAGATTGGCGGCCTCCCGGCCCCCCGCCGGGTTTGGACGATCTTGTTTCCCATGAAAGGGGACCTGTGCAGACTGAAGCGCAGACGCCGCCATTTGACTGGGCCGGAGAAACCGTGCGCCGTATTGGAATCGTCGTGCACCGCTGGCTGCGAATCATCTGTGAAGACGGCGTTGAGAAATGGTCTCGAGAACGGGTGGCGGCAATGACGCAAAGGTTTTACCGACAGCTTAAACGATGCGGGATTAGTGAGACAAGACTGGATGACGGGGTCATCCAGGTGAAATCCGCCCTGATCCAATCACTGGATGACCCCATGGGGCGCTGGATTTTATCACGGCAGCGGTCTGAGGCCTGCGAGTATGCCTTAACGGGCAGTATCGACGGGAAAACCGTCAACATCGTCATTGACCGGACGTTTATCGATGAGCGGGGCGTGCGCTGGATCGTTGACTATAAGAGTAGTGTGCATAGCGGGGGAGCTGTTGCGGCGTTTCTGGACCGTGAAAAAGAGCGGTACCGGGAACAGATGGAGCGCTATGCCCGTATAATAGGCGCTATGGAAAGCCAGCCGATCCGCTTGATGCTGTATTTCCCGCAGCTGAAGGATCATCGGGAATGGCCGGCGGCATAAACCGCTTCCAAGGAACTCGACAATATTTAATATTATCTTAGAAGCTTCCGCTGCTGTCATTCCGAGAAACGAAAGTGACGAGGAATCTTGATTGTTAAAGATTTCTCGCTACCGCTCGAAATGACAATGCG
>Ga0209947_1001676_pt1 | contig 13038 bp, 10 predicted proteins | sample SalPonR2_B_D2_MG_FD_185706 | JGI IMG/M metagenome (GOLD analysis project Ga0209947, IMG submission 185706) | Salt pond soil microbial communities from South San Francisco under conditions of wetland restoration - Salt Pond MetaG R2_B_D2_MG... ... | reverse complement strand
TTTAGCCCCCCCACAAACCAGCAGAGAGCTTTGTTATCACGGGCAAAATTATTTGTAGTCACCATTTCATGTATAGCCCAATGCTCATCAATCATGTTCTCTTCATTAGGCAGCGGATGGTCGGTCTCCTCAACTACGTGAGCAAGTTGAAAGATGATGCCCAGAATAAGCCCCGCCGTCAGATGAAGCGTCACAAATCCGATCAACAGATGAACCCAGGTAATGTCAAGTAACAGCAGTGGCAACACCAGCATGTAACCATAGTAAATCACCTTGGTAACTATTAGTATAATCCACTCACTCACCGGATGATTCTTATTGTTATATGGCCCGATATTCGGTTTCAAAAAATTCTTGTAATCTTTGATGAAGACCCAGAAAAATGTGGCCAGGCTATACGCTAAGAAAGCCAGGATATGTTGAACCCGATGAACCATCTTGTGTTCTGAATGGGGAGACAAACGGATAAACTCTGCGACTTCAAGATCCTCGTCGTGTCCCTGAATATTAGTGTAGGTGTGATGGATAATGTTATGTGTGATCTTCCAGATGTATCCATTTGCTCCCAGGAGATCAAACGTAAACCCCAATGCTCTGTTTACATGCTTGTTTGACGAGTAGGCACCATGAAGCGCATCATGCGAAACAGAGAAACCGATACCTGCCATACCAATACCCATCAAAAATGTGAGAAACCACATAGTTCCGAGAGAAAGGGCACCTGACATAATAAGTGCATAAGAGCCGAAATAAAGCGTCAGCAGCAATATGGTCTTGACAACCATTTGGGCGTTGGCATTCTTGGAAAGCTTATTTTCTTCAAAATATTGCTCAACCCGGCTTTTCACAGTTTTACTGAATTCTCTGCTTATACTATTATTAAACGTAACTTTCTCAACGGTTGCCATAAATATGATTTTAACTTTTTAACATCTGTTCAATTACAGAGAAGCTGGAAGTGCACTTTACGTGATATGCTTTGAAAAATAGATGAATATCCCATCAAACCAATAAATATTTTAGATTTGCACCAATCGTTTCTTTGATAGGAGCACTATTTGCTTTAGATAGATTAGGCTTTTAAATGGAAAATGTGCGGCTTTCAGAGCGTTAATTTGCCAACTCTTCCATCACTTCTCCACAGTTCACATCAGCTGAAGTTTGATAGGGATTTCTGATCTCTTTGTCACGGCTGAGCCATTGATTATCACCGGTTGCAGCATTTTCACATTTCATGAGATAATACGGACCTCCCGTAGGGTCAAATGAATCGGCTATTCTGATCATTGATCTTGATATGTGCTCAAAATAAATTCGCATCTCCTCAGCGCTCTCAGTATCAATAAGCTTTTCTGATTCCGTCCGAATAATCCGGGCTATACCGAGCCATAAACCTTTATTTTCAGCTCTCAGCACATCCTCCATTACGCTGCTGGTATATGCCGACAGTTCTCCTGCAATATTAGCGGCAGACTGTAAATCAGATTCTGTGACGGCTTCTTTAAGTTCAAAATAGTGTTCCAACAGCAGCTCCATCTCCATTCGAAAGTTATATGGGATGTCGGATTCTTGCTGCTGAAATTGAGATTGCTGTTGATCAGTTTCATTACGGCTATCACCACTGCAAGCGGAAAGTAAAATAACAAAAAGCATCACCGCAAATAAATTAAGTGCCTTCATAACAAACCTCGTGTCCATTTGATGCTTGATACACCCATTTTCAAGCATGTTCTTTATGCCTGCATATTCAATGTAATTCATAATTAGCGCTTATTCCAGAGTATCGATTCCGTAAAATGATAGCCTTAAAAATCTTTGAGGTATTACTGATCTCTCAGGCAAAAAGAAAAAGCCGCCCCATTTCGGGAGCGGCTTTTCTATAAATCACATGAAAGATAATGAAATTAGACGTTAGGTCCGGCTTTCAGGATCTCTTCACTGCTTTCATCTTTGTACTTTTTGAAGTTATTGTTGAAGAGTCCGCCCAGCTTTTTAGCCTGTTCATCATATGCATTCTTGTCGCCCCAGGCATTTCGTGGGACAAGGATTTTTGAATCCACCCCTTCACAAGATTTCGGTATTTGGACACCGAAGACGTCATCTTTTACGGTATCCACATCTTTTAGTGAGCCGGAATGAATAGCATTAATGATGGATCGTGTGCTCTTCAGATCGATCCGCTTGCCGGTGCCGTAAGCTCCGCCGGTCAAGCCAGTGTTCACCAGCCAGGCATTTGCCCCGTGCTTTTTCATTTTTTCTGCAAGCATTTCAGCGTATCGGCTTGGCGGCCATACAAGAAACGCCGCACCGAAACAGGCGGAAAACGTTGCCTGTGGTTCAGTTACACCCACTTCTGTACCGGCCACTTTTGCGGTATATCCACTAATAAAGTGATACATCGCCTGCTCAGGCGTGAGTTTGCTTACCGGAGGCAAAACACCAAATGCATCGTAGGTCAGGAAGATAATATTGTCCGGATGTCCCGTTATGCATGGAATTTTGGCATTGTCAATATACTCAATCGGGTAGGATGCACGGGTATTTTGAGTAATACTGACGTCATCGTAGTCAACTTCACGGGTATTCTCATCATAAACCACGTTTTCGAGCACGGTTCCATATTTGATGGCGTTGTAAATTTCGGGTTCCGACTCTTCGGTCAGCCCGATCGCTTTTGCGTAACAGCCACCCTCAATGTTAAAGACTCCATCTTCACTCCAGCAGTGTTCATCATCACCTATCAGCTTACGGCTGCTATCGGCCGAAAGTGTGGTTTTTCCGGTACCTGATAATCCAAAGAAGAGGGCCGCATCTCCATCATCGCCTTCGTTAGCTGAACAGTGCATTGAAAGAACATCTTTCTGAGGCATCAGGTAATGCATCACAGTGAAAATACCTTTCTTCATTTCACCCGCATATTCAGTACCGAGAATCACCATTGAGTTTGTCTCGAAATTGACATCCACACTGGCATCGGATGTCATTCCTTCCGTATAGGTGTTTGCGGGGAATTTACCAGCATTGTACACAACAAAATCAGGATCGCCAAAATCTGCGAGTTCTTCTTTGGTCGGACGAATCAACATGTTTTGCATGAACAGTCCGTGGTACGGCCTTTCAGCTATAATCCGCACTTTAAGTCGGTATTCCGGATCCCACCCTGCAAATCCATCAATGACATAAAGCCGCTCGCATGTGTTCAGGTAGTCTGTTGCTCTTCGGTGATTTATCTTATAGGTATTTTTATCAAGAGGTATATTAATATCTCCCCACCAGATGTCTTCGCTTACATTATCGGTTTTAACCACCCGCTTGTCGGCAGGGCTGCGTCCGGTTCGTTTTCCGGATCTTACAATCAGTGCCCCGCTATCAGCTATTGCAGAGCCGGCATCATACTTGATGGCATCTTCATAAAATTTTCCTGGCGCCGGATTTCTGATGATTGTTTCTACGTGAATGTCATGTTGAGATAGGTTGAATGCTTGTTTTTTCATATCGCTCTGACTTTAGGTTTCGGTTGTTTAACCCATATATAAATATCGATTTTACATGAAGATTTGATTAAAAATGCCATCAAATAAACCTTGTTTTCCATTGATGGCTAATGCGTTACAGAAAATCGCTACCATGCGTGAAAAAACTTTAAATGGGTTTGGAAAAAATCAAAAGGATTGCCCAAAAGATGGGTATACTCTCTACCCAAAATGACGCAAAGTAACGTGATTGAATCATCATGGAGCGCCTGACCATTACAGCAGTTACTGCTGCTATCAAACCGAATATTACAAACGATGTGGAACTGACAGGATTTATTATTGCCTCAAGTACTACGCATGAGATCAACAGACCCATCCCTAACACTTTCGACTCCCTGACCCCGATAAGTTGGGGTAAGGTACCAAGCGTACTGTCATCATATCTGTAATCACGGATATCAAAAGGAAGAATCAATACCGCTACAAAAAGAAGCCGCTGAAGTGATTCAGCGCCAACATCCAGAACAGAAAGAGACTCTATCCCGTAATTCATCACCGGCAGAATTACCGTTACCCCCGCCCAAACAATGGCGATCACCGCTATTTTAATCCCATAAACGCTTCTGAGATTGCGCTTTCCCTCCGAAACCGGAACAGCATAGGCAATGGTTATAGCACCAAAAACTGCGGCCAACAGAATAACATCTATCGGCAGCCGGAATAGCATCAGGCACATAGCCAGAAAGGCGAGAACAGAAATAACGCCTATTCTCTTTAATAACGTACCCGACCGATCAGCTCCTGCCGTGAATACAAATACATATTTAGTAAAATTGTAGGAGACCACCGTAGAGCTAAAAATGAATCCGAGTAGAAATGGGTCAGCTGAAATCCCTAATTCATATACCGTGACCAGGGCTAGTGCCGTAACAGCCAGTGCCACGTGAAGGCTTGATTTTATGTAGATGTCCGCTAGTTTCATAAAACAAAAAGTACAATTTGTAATTGAAACTGTTACACAGACTCTTTCTAAAAAAGAGCGAAGTTGCCCTGTTACATTACCCGATAATCAGCAACTTCGGATTTGTTTGGATTTTACTCTAAAACAGCCTTTATTTTAATACAAGCACTAAATAGCTGTGTAACTACACATCAAAATAGCCTAAACATGACACATACACTTAAAATTCTTTCAGCTACCGCCTTTCTTTTGTTTTCATTAATGGGATCTGCTTCAGCCCAGCAAAATCTTTCCGAAACGTTTAAAAAGCACTTCAATGAAACCGTCCAGAACGTAAAAGCCTCAGATAATCCTGCTGAACAACGACAATTGCTAAACACATCCTTCGATAAAATGTTACGTGCTGTTGATCGTATTGACGAATCCGAAAATCTTACAGAAGAAGAACGGGAGCAACTTGCCTTATTTAAAGATCAAATTGACGAGAAAAAGAGCGAATTGAACGGGCTCGACGGATTTGATGAAGTTCAGGATGATGAACTCATCGATTTTTCCGACTATTCACAGCAAGAAATTGAGCAGGCAAACAAAACACTCACGATCAGTTTGACATCGGCACTTTTGATCGTTCTTATCTTGCTTCTGCTGTAAATTACCACCTATTGAACTCAGACAAACTGTGGTAACACACCCCCGGCTTATGCCCGATTTTGAATGAATCCCCTATTAAATAAAGCCTTCTTTTGTGCCGTTGTACTTTTACTCGGAGGATGCAGCAGCCGGTCACTGCTGCATCATTCAGCAACCGGGCAACAGTCCGGCACGGATTACAGGATGATTTTTTATATACACGGTGACGGCGACTATCTCTACCACACGTCAGAAGGAACCCCCATCCAAGCCGATAACCATGCGATGGACAAGGCATTAAATGTAGCCCGGGATGCAGTATCAGGCGATGTTTATATCTTCCACCGGCGTGAGAAACGCTCTTTTCTTGGACTCTTCCCCAGAAATAAGAGCCGTATGTATCAGTTTACCGGCGGAGAAAAAGTGAGGGAGATTTCATACCGCGGGGATAACGATGCTTCAGGTTTTATGGAGGAGGAATCAGAGCTTTTCAGTGATTACTCGGAAAATTTGCAAGATGAACAATCGCCGGTAATATTTCTCTATTTCGGACATGAAATTCCACAGCAACCCGAAAAAGGATACCATCTATCATACAATAACCGGGAATTCAGCACTGAAATTTTTACTGAAGAGATTCGCACATTTTTGCCTGCCGGAAAGAAACGGTTCAATCTTGTTGCTCTATCTACATGCAGCAACGGCACGCCGGAAATGGCGTCACAGCTAAAGCCCATTGCCCGAACGCTGATTGCCTCGCCTCAAAACCTGCACCTTTCTCATCTTGATGTGCGTGCACTGGGTCTTTTAGAAGATAGTCCGCGTTCAGATTCTGCCTCGGTTTCCATAGCTGATTCAATAGCAAAGGACTCGTTTAACCGACTGTCAGAAGAGGTTCGCACGGCGGTTACTATTTCTGTATATCAGCTGGATGAACTCACGACAGATCTTGAGATCTTGCTTGACAGTACAGAGATTTATGGAAGGAAAAACCGTCTGAACCACGGCCGTGATAATATCGATTGTGCCGATGAGCTGAAATTATCCGGCCTTGCGATTCACAGAGGAGTTAATTCGTTCTACCAGCCTGCTCAGTTTGGATCTCATCAATCCAAAAACACCCATTCCGGCTGGGGTTGCAAACCTACTCTTTCAGAGTAATTGGCAATAAATCAGTTATGCGTATTGTAAACGGTCACATTCTCTCCGTCGAAAAGTACGGTTTGCCACTCGTTCTCAACGTCGAGGTCCATTCCCGGTGAGTTAGGCGGCATGCCGGGGGCAGATATTCCGATGACATCAGGTCGCTCGGCAAGCAATCGCCGAATATCCTCGATCGGCACGTGGCCTTCAACAACGTAGCCATCAACAAGTGCAGTGTGGCAGGACTGCAGCTGACCGGGCACGCCCTGCTCGTCTTTAATTTCATATAAGTTATCTACCGTTTCAATCGTTACTTCCCACCCTTCATCTTCGAGATAGTAAGCCCATTCTGAACAGCATTCGCACCCTTCATTACGGTACATAACGAGGCTCATATCGCCTTCATAGCGTTCGCCGGAATCTTCAGCCACAACAGGCTCATAAAAAGTGGGTGGTTCAGAGTCAGCTGTTACAGTGTCGGTTTCTGACTCGGGCGATTGAAACATAAATGCCCAGAAAGCAACGCTTGCGGCAATAAGTATTCCTGCAAGCACATAAAATTTATTATTACTCATAATGTGTTTTTCAGTGATTAATTCAGACGCTAATAATATAGTCTATTTATGAAGCCTCTATGTGTTTTAAAATGTAACAACTCTTCAGGCCGATTATTGTGTAGATTCGTTAAATTACTGAGACAAACCAGCTCCGCTTCGGGGCGGCATCAGTTGAATAAGTCTTCATCGGGTGAATTCGCTTCATCCGATGAATTGCCTGACTCAGAAAATATCCACCAACCAATTTTAGGTTCTACCGGAAACCTTGAGGGTTGATGTGAGTAATTTATAGATGATTAATCTTCAATCATGATAAAAATTTTCATAGTTAAATCTCATTGCTTCTACAGATCCTTCACTGTGCCCTCAAAAACTAGGGCGCCGTTCAGTATGACAAACTCAGTTGTTAGTGTAGGGGCGGCGTGGTTACGAAACAGATTTTCTTTACTGCTATGTACTCACGCCACCCTATTACTCAGTAGTATCGGTGTCATTCTGCCTGCCCCTTGGGGGAATTAAACGGTGCCCGTGTTTTTCGGGTCCCGATTTATTTCGGGGCCGTTTGATGAAGAATCTGTAAAAGCAAGACGTTTTATGCTATCAAACGAAATTACTAACTGCTTTTACCAACTGGAAAACTCACCTGGATTGTAGAGACTGCAATGAAAGCTATTTTTAAAGTATTGTTCTATTTACCCACAAGATTGCCCTTATAACCCAATTTTATAGGGTATTGACCTAATACAACTCATTCGATAACGGGAAGTCAGAGGATGAGACTATTTCCTTATTCCAATAGTTGACAAGCATTGACGTAACAAAAGCATAGTATCCAAAAAAAGAAAGGGAAGATTGAATGAACAACCTTCCCTTCTTTCACTTTACTTCTATCTGAAGCGACTTACTTGAACGTCAGCACCGTTCTGAAACGGGCTTTGTTGTTGATCATATGATCGTATGCCTCATTTACTTTTTCGAGCGGATAGGTCTCAATCATCGGCGTGGTGCCGGTCATCGCGCTGAAATCGAGCGTATCTTCGGAATCTTTCGCTGTACCACTCGGCCAGCCGGATACTTTCTTTCGCCCCATAATGAGTGTAAATGGTGACACTTCAAATGTTTCACCTGTAGCTGCAAGAACCAGAAGGTTCCCTTCGAGACCGAGTCCGTGGGCGATATCACCGATGATATCTGTGTTCGGAGCGGTTGCGACAATCACCCGGGCTCCCCCCATTTTCTGGAGTTCTTCAGCCGCGTTCTGTTTCTTCGCGTTGATAAAGTGATGGGCCCCCAAATCTTTTGCAAGCTTCTCTTTGTCATCGCTTGTGGAGATAGCTACCGTTTTGAATCCCATTTTCGCTGCATACTGCACGGCCAGGTGACCCAGTCCGCCGATGCCCTGCACCGCAACTAAATCGCCCGGCTTGGCATCTGTATTCCTCAGCGAGTTAAACGTGGTGATACCCGCACATAGCAGCGGAGCAGCCTCTTCTGAAGAAAGTTCATCCGGCACTTTGGCAATCGCCTCCTGTGGTGCGGTCATATATTCTGCATATCCGCCATCATAGCTGATTCCCGCAATCTTGGCGTTTTCACAGTTGATAAAATCACCGCGCCGGCATGGGTCGCACGTAAAGCAATGGCCGCCATGCCAGCCAACACCTACCCGCATGCCTTCTTTCCATTGAGATGCATCCTTTCCGGTTTTTTCAACGATACCAACTACTTCGTGGCCCGGAACACGCGGGTATTCAATCCCCGGAAACAATCCGTCTTTCACCATGGCGTCGCTGTGGCAAATCCCGCACGCCTCCACTTTGATTAAGACTTCGTCTGATGCCGGTTCCGGCTTTGGCATATCAACCAGTTCAAAGTCATTTCCCGCTTTTTTAATTTGAGCTGCTTTCATGGATCTCCTTGTCATTTTTTCTTAGTTCAGTTACATAAGAAAACTAATCAACCCGCAGTATGATTCCGTGTTACTTCACCAGCATCATCTTTTGAGTTTTCACAAAGGAGCCCGCCTGAATCCGGTAGAAGTAGACGCCGCTGGTTAAAGCTGACGCATCAAATGTTACCGAATGAAATCCGGCGGTAAGGATTTCATCTACAAGCAACGCCACACGGCGACCAAGCAGGTCAAAAACTTCCAAACGAACATCCTGAGCCTCAGGCAGGTCGAAATTTATATTCGTTGATGGATTAAATGGGTTTGGATAGTTGTTATGCAGTTTGAAGTTCTGAGGCGTGTTAAAAGAGACCTCATCCCCGATAGAGGTTACCACATCTGCAGTAGTAGAGAGTGGTACAAACCCAAGGTTGTTAGCTGAGTGTATCTCATCGATTTGTTCATCACGGTCAAGCATGGCGTATAATCTTGGTTGGGGTACTGTTTCTGGCATAATGAACTGACCGCTCACGGTCTGGCTTCCCCGGATGGGCATCAATGCATCAGTTTGCAATTTATCTGATCCATCCAGAAATTCGATGGGATTACCAATATCCGGATGACCAAGATACAGGTGAACATCTACCTGATCTATCAGCTCTACAAGGCTAAAATTATGTACTTCCACATCTACCGTTACGGTATCGCCGGGATTCGGCCGGATTGGCAGATAGGATATCGATTTACTTAGTTCCACAAGATCTTCATCAAATTCTACCTCACCTCCAGTTGACTGAAGTTCCGACTTCTCCTGCAGATGACGCCAGGGAAGTTTTAAAGCGGGGTCAGGACTATTGCCATACCTCTGATCCCAAAAACTTTCCGGACCGCCGATTACCTGTCGATCGAGCCTTACGCCAAAATCAATGACCAGTGGGCCACTTTCATGCCAATAGGCGTATGGATAAACGATATACTGTGCTGTAGGAAACTGAGAGTTTATAGAACCGAGGTCCACGTCAATTTTTAACTGTTCGCCCACGGCCATTCGGTTTGTTTGCAACTCTTTGGTGCTGTAACTGCCACCCAGGCCAATACCCAGTGCATCGATACCCACCGACCCGCTGATGGATATATTTGACTCAGTAAAATCTTCTTCCTCTATGAAATCACCGAATTCAAGCGACCAGGTTGAACTGGAATTACCATCAATACTGAAATTCGGATCTTCATCCCGCAACCCTTTGAGCAAAATATCGATACCTGAATTCGGATCCTGAAGCAGATCGTCATTTCTTGGATAGCTCAGAAGATTCGATTCTTCCGTAAATGAGCGGTATTGGTAAGCAAAGAAACTGTCTGAGGATAGCCATGTGTTTCCAGTACCAGTTGGGATCACCGCGAGAACCGCTCCTAATAACTCGCCACTATCATACACGTCATATTCCCACAGATCGTAGGAGCTCACAGCCGCATAAACCTGATCGGTTTCCCGCGCGGTTCTACTTTGTGTGAATATTTCAGTTTCTGCTTTTAAACTTGAGTGGCCGAACCGCTCGCCGTATTTGGCAGTCATTCCAAAGGAGATCACATTGGCAATTCCGCCCCCGACCGAAGCCTCTACAGTCCAGTCGCTCTCTACAGATGTTGCGATGGATCTCTCGCCGGACTCCACGGAAGTAAATGTAACTTCAAACCCACAGTTATTTGAAGTGAAGCAACTGTTCACATCCAGCACCTCATCGCCAAAAACATCAAAATGGGTTGGCGGGGCTTTCAGGATGATCCATGGCTGGCTGATATCCGTGAGCTGGTAGCGGCGTGGATTTTCATACCGGATTCTGGATCGGGTGAAGTCACCTCCTGCAAGGGCGAAAGATCTTGCTCTTGGTGAGAAATCGTTGGTCACTTCAACAGACTCAAAAGTCTCTGTGATAAGATTCGTTAAATTCGCTTGATTTTGCGACTCTATTCCAAAAGCTTTTAAAAAGAAGCTGTATGAACTTCCCTGGCTCATATTTTCCGGATTTCCGCTGGCTATACCAATGAATTCTGTCGTAAATCCACCCTGGCGTGTTCGTATCAGGTCACGACGCTGGTTGAGGTCGGATACGGATATGTATCGAGATGAATAGGATGCAGTCCCCGGAGATACCGACAGGCCAAGCTGCTGATTGATGGTTATGGCTACCTGGCGATCCGGGGTGCTGCCTCCGTTTTCGCCATCTTCTGTAATATCAGTTGTAATCTCAGGTCGCTCCGGTGCTTCCAGAATCAATGCCTGTCCTCCGCTGGCGACGATGATATTATCCTGACCTGTTCCTTCCAGGTCTCCAGTGGCCATTGAAAAAGCCGCCATTTCGTTAACAATACTTACGTCTGTATCAAAACCCGGCCAAACCACTAATGAATCATCCGCAAGATCCAGAATCCTTACAAAGAGGTTGTCAATATTATCCTGACCGGAAGCCGCCGATTGCCAGATATTAAATCCTACTGCAATCTCATCAATCACATTGCCGGTGAAGTCTCCTTTCACATTTGCAATATTTATACCTTCTTCAAAACGTACGCTACCGGTATACACTTCTTTAGTCTCGCGCATATTTAGAGATAACAAACCTCCATTTGGTACAGCATTGATCACAGATGTTTTAATAACAACGGTGCCGCCATCCGAATTTTCAGCTGCATAGGAGAAAATGATCTCCCTGCTATTTTCTTCGGTCAGTTTTCCGGCCGTCACATCAAACGCGCTATACCCATTTGGAAAGGAACCTGCATCATAAGTTGCCATCTTCTCTAAACCAAGCTGATCCGTTATGCTGAATACATCGATGATATAGTTGGTCTGATTTCTGTATGCCAGAATAACTTCAGATTTCCCATCCCGTGTCAGGTCTTCTGCATACATACGGAACAGCCCTCCTTCATAATTCTCTGCAGCAATTACAATATTGTAGTCGGTAATATTTATATCAAAGTTATCGACATTATCGCCCGTCTGGCGAACAGGGTCCAGATCATTCACAACAAAATAGATAACCCCATCCCCTGCATATGCACCTATAAACGTTTCAAAGTCATCACCGTTAAAGTCTCCTGTCACTATATCCACCGGGCTTCGGTGAAACTCATTGAAATCAAAATCCGGTTCAACCCCGGCTGTATTATATTGATGTACCCGGCCGCCTTGGTTTTCATGCTCCTGGAAGATCAACTGATTTTCTACCTGTGGTTTTTTGTTCGAATAGAATATCTGAGCAAAAAGCCCTCGTGTGGTTTCACCGGTACCCTCATCATAGACATCCTCCTGATAGAAAAGAACCATTTCATCAGTACGCAGGTAGTCTTCAAGTCCGTCCAGCGGATGATCATCCGAAGAATCTTGTTGAGCTGAAAGCGGAATTGTTGTCAGGAATAACAAAATAAATGCTGTAGCTATTGATTTCATTTTAGTATAGGCCTTAGAATTTAAATTAGATTTGAAACGGCAAAAGCTGTTTTGTTTTAAGCAATACTGGATAGGCACTACAACCTTTATTAATCCAGCTAGTCATTACTTTTGAACGGTACTAAAAAATGACGCTTTAGGGTTATCACATATGTGACCAATGTTTTAGATCACGTGACTTTTCGCGTGCTTTATAGGCTTAAAGCCCATTTTTCTCACAACACGCTTAATGACAGAAATAAAAATTCAGACCTGGTCTTCCACGCTGCATATCTTTTATATATGGATAAACCACCGGATGAAAACTCAACCGGCAGTTTCCCAAATGAACAGCGGGCCCGGTACCTCAACCAAGCATACCTTTACCCGCCTATCTCTTGATTTTTTTCCATCAGCTAACTAACTCGGCAAAAGTCCCATCCTGCGCCATCAACTCCGCTAAATGAAAAGATTTCGGATTTTTCACCTTTCACCTTTCACCTTTCACCTTTCACTTAAAACTAACCTAATTCTTGTCACCTCCTTCAGGGTCATCATTATCTTCCCTTTTCTTCTTCCCCATGATCGCCCGAAGCGCATCGGATTCTACCCAGGAAGACGCGTGATAATACTCATCATTTTCTTCTTTTCCACTTTCGCCACCGGGCTTGTCTTTCCCGGCTTTGGAAGAGGAGCGATCTTCAGGCTTTATTTTATTAGTCATGGTCAATCCATATGTATGTTGCCTCCAGAATACACATAGAGGGCACACCGGTGTTATCAGACATGTGACTAATGTTTTAATTCACGTGACTTTTAGTGGTTTTTTATTACATTCAATCAACGTAACCTCAATAAAATTAGGCGTCTGCTTTTAACCCCAGGCTTTCAATTCCATATCTTACATATGCTACCGGTATTTCCGATTTCTGCTCTCAAATCACTGGTGA
>Ga0209947_1001673_pt1 | contig 13058 bp, 14 predicted proteins | sample SalPonR2_B_D2_MG_FD_185706 | JGI IMG/M metagenome (GOLD analysis project Ga0209947, IMG submission 185706) | Salt pond soil microbial communities from South San Francisco under conditions of wetland restoration - Salt Pond MetaG R2_B_D2_MG... ... | reverse complement strand
GGGATTCCGCCGCAGGCAAGGATTCGGCCGCTGCGCGAAAGGAAGAAGCAGGGAACACGAGCGACAAGGCCGGCGGGGCGCAATCCGACAGCGGCGCGGCGAAGGAGAAGACCAGTACCGGTGGAGTCGACCCAGGCACGACGCAGGATCAGGCGGCCAGCGCGAAGGACGGTGAAGGACCGGCACAGGCCACGGTCGGCGAAGGGCACAACGAGCCGCTCGACGCGTCGGCCGGCCAGCCGGACCCGGCCACGGGCGACGCTGGGAGCGGCAATGTTCTGCCGTTGACCGGCGAACTGTTGCCGCCCGGTGCCGCGAATCTGCCTCCCGGATTCGCCATCCGTGCGCCCGGCTCGGGCCCGATGCCGGGCGTTCCCGATCCGTTGGCCGCCGCCGCGTCGATGAATGGCGAACTGCCGTCCGCCGGGCTCGCGGCCGGGACCGACGCGCCCGATTCACTGACGCGCATGCTGGAGATGCTGCGCCTGCTGAACGGCATGCCGGGACAGTTCCGGGAACAATTGCAGGCCGCGATGCTGCACAAGCCTGGTGCGGCCGGGCTCGAGCCGGCCGAGGTGGCCCGCAGCGGCAACCTTGCCGGCAACAGCACCTTGCAGGCCGGTGTGGGCGCCTCGCCGTTGGCGAATCTCGCGGCCCAGGCGGGCACGCAAGCCTCCGCGCCGCCAAGCCTGCCGATCAACATCGCGCCCGGCCGGCCCGACTGGGGCGAGGCAGTCGGCCAGCGGGTCCTTTGGATGGTATCGAACAAGGCCCAGGAAGCCGAGTTGCGCCTCAACCCGTCGGAGCTCGGCCGGGTGGACGTCAAGGTGCGTGTCGACGAGGACGGTTTGCGGTTGACCTTCGCGGCCGGGAACACGGCGGTCCGGGAAGCACTGGAAGCCGCGGCGCCGAGGTTGCGGGAGATGTTCCAGGCTGAAGGCCTGCATCTCGAGAACATGGATATCGGCCAGCAACAGGCCGGGGCCGGCGAGCGCAGTGATGCGAGCGCGGACGCGGAGGCGGGGCGCGGCGTCGGCGAGGCCGATGACGAGAGCGTCCCGGGCACCCCGTCCCTCGCCCGCGCCGGCCTGGGCCTGGTCGACCTGTTCGTCTAGCGTCGGTCCGGCTGCCCGCCTGTCCGACTGCCTCGTCGGCTGGTCGTCCGGCGCTACCCGGCCTACGGGACGATCCATTGGCGCAGCGCCTTCCCGGGCGCGTCAAGAAGCTGACAGGACGCCAACGGGCAAATTTAAATATCTGTAATTAATAGCATTTTCTTTGTGGCACGGCTTTTGCTTCCGTCTTACGCGAGACAGTCGCGTTTGCCAGGAGTGCCACAGATGATCAATCCGGAAGTCGATGCCCCGGGGAATTTCGAAGCGGAAGGCTTCGAAGAAGAATTCGAAGAAGGGCTCGAAGAAGGTATCGAGGGCGAGTCGCCGGCGGCAGCGCCGGGCAAGCGCGGCATCGGTCGCTGGATCCTGGTCCTGGTTTTGCTGGGCGGCCTCGGCGCTGCCGGCTGGTTTGGCTGGCAGGAGTTCTCCGCCGGCAACGTGGCGGGCGAGACCGCCGAAGCGACCCCGGCCGAGCCGAAGCCCGGCGCCCGCAGCAAGGCCACCTATCTTTCGCTGGACCCGCCCCTGGTGGTGAATTTCGCCGCCGGCGGCCAGCTGCGCTACCTGCAGGTCTCCATCGAGGTGATGACCCTCGGCTCGAAGGAGAGCGAGACCATCCAGCGTCACATGCCGGCCGTGCGCAATGCGTTGATCTCCCTGTTCAGCGAGCGCGACTACGAGGCGCTGCTGTCGCGTGAGGGCAAGGAAACCCTGCGCCTGGAAGCCCTCGAGACGATCCGCGCCGAGCTGACCATGCTCAGCGGCGAGCCGGCCGCCGAGGATGTTTACTTCACCAGCTTCGTGATGCAATGACATGAGCACCCAGGACCTCCTTTCCCAGGACGAGATCGACGCGCTGTTGCACGGCGTGGACAGCGGCGACGTGGACACGGAAGACGATCTGCGCGCCCATGACGGCGTGGCCCGGGCCGTCGATCTCTCCAGCCAGGACCGCATCGTCCGCGGCCGCATGCCGACGCTCGAAATGATCAACGAGCGTTTCGCACGCCACCTGCGCATCAGCCTGTTCAACCTGCTGCGCCGCTCGACCGAGATCACCGTCGGCGGCGTGCGCCTCGAGAAATTCGGCGAATACATCCACACCCTGCCGGTGCCGACGAGCCTGAGCATGATCCGGGTGAAGCCCCTGCGCGGCACGGCGCTGTTCGTGATGGATGCGCGGCTCGTGTTCACCCTGGTGGATCACTTCTTCGGCGGCGGGGGGCGTTTCCACGCCAAGGTCGAGGGCCGCGAGTTCACGCTCACCGAGACACGCGTGATGCGCATGGTGCTGGAACTGGCGTTTCGCGATCTCATCGAGGCCTGGGGCCCGGTGCTACCGCTCGAATTCGAGTACATCAACTCCGAGGTGAACCCGCAGTTCGCCAACATCGTCAGCCCCAGCGAAGTCGTGGTCATCTGCAGCTTCAAGCTGGAACTCGAGGGCGGCGGCGGCGAGATGCATCTCACCCTCCCGTACTCGATGATCGAGCCGATCCGGGACCTGCTCGACGCCGGCATGCAGAGCGACCGCTCGGAGGGCGACGGCCGTTGGCTGAAAGCCCTGCGGGAAGAGATCCGGCTCGCGCCGGTCGAGGTCAGCTGCAAGCTGGTCGAGCTGGAACTGAGCGTCGCCGAACTGTTGCGCCTCAAGCCCGGCGACGTCATCCCCATGGACATGCCGGAACGCGTAACGCTTTACGCCGAGGGCATCCCCGCATTTCACGGCCATTTCGGCGCCTCTCAGGGCCGCCATGCCGTCCAGGTCACCGAGCCGGCGCGGCGTGAGCCCGTCGTCAACGACATCAAGCAGGAACTCAAGCAGGAGCACAGACGATGAGCGAACAGAACAGTGAAACGGGCATGGACGACTGGGGTGCGGCGATGGCCGAGCAGGCCGCCGTCGAAGCCAAGCCGCCCGCTCCGGCTAACGGCGCGAAGACCGCCAGGAACGGCAACGGCGGCACGCCGGTGGCGCCGCAGCCGTTGCATGACGAGGCAGGCCTGGCGGGAGAAGACGTGAATCTCGAAGTGGTTCTCGACATCCCGGTCACACTGGCGATGGAGATCGGGCGGGCCAAGTTGCCGATCCGTAATCTGCTGCAGTTGAACCAGGGTTCGGTCGTCGAACTCGAGCGCCTGGTCGGTGAGCCGATGGACGTGCTGGTCAACGGCACGCTGATCGCGCACGGCGAAGTCGTCGTGATCAACGAGAAGTACGGTATCCGGCTCACGGACGTCATCAGCCCCGCCGAGCGTGTGCGCAAGCTGCGCTGAGCACGAGCATGAAGCGCCTCCTGCCACTGTTGTCCTTGTTACTGCTCGCACCGCTCGCCGCCTTCGGCGCGGAGCCGCAGGCCGCACCGGAATTCACCGGCGCAGGTGAAGTCGGCAAGATGATCGCGGGCCTGCTGCTGATGATCGCCCTGATCGTCGGCCTGGCCGCCGCGCTGAAGCGCGTCAAGGGCTTCCAGCGCCACCTGCCCGGCGCCATCAAGATCGTATCGGTCGCGTCGGTGGGCGCGCGCGAGCGGTTGATGCTGGTGGAAGTCGGCGGCCGGCAGCTGCTGGTCGGCGCGGCGCCGGGGCGCATCCAGACGCTGCTGGTGCTGGACGAGCCGGTCAAGGTGCCGCAAGGGGCGCCGGGTGGCACAGGCAGTTTCGCTGAGCGCCTGCGCGAGGCGGTCGGTACGCCCGCCATGCGGGAGCCGCGCTCGTGACGCGACTCTTCGCCCTGCTGCTGTTGTGTCTCGCCGGTCTGGCCTGGTCGGTGCCGGCTTTCGCCGACAACAGCCTCGAGCTGCTCTCCGTAAGCACCGCAGAGGACGGCACGCAGCAATATTCCGTCACGCTGCAGGTGCTCCTGCTGATGACGCTGCTGAGCATGCTGCCGGCGGCGCTCATCATGATGACCTCGTTCACCCGCATCATTGTCGTCCTGGCCATCCTGCGCCAGGGCCTCGGCACGCAGCAGACACCTAACAACCAGGTGCTTATCGGGCTGGCGCTGTTCCTGAGCCTGTTCGTGATGGCGCCCGTACTGGAGCGCATCTACGTGGATGCTGCGCAGCCGTACCTCGAGGAGTCGCTGGACGCGCCCGCCGCGTTGCAGGCCGCCAGCGGACCGATTCGCGAGTTCATGATTTCCCAGGTCCGCCAGACGGATCTGGAGGTGTTCGCCGACCTCGCCGGTCACGAAGGTTTCGAGACGCCCGACGACGTGCCTTTCTCCGTGCTGGTGCCGGCCTTCGTCACCAGCGAACTCAAGACGGCTTTCCAGATCGGCTTCCTGCTGCTGGTGCCTTTCCTGATCATCGATCTCGTGGTGGCCAGCGTGCTGATGTCGATGGGCATGGTGATGCTCTCGCCGCTGATCATCTCGCTGCCATTCAAGATCATGTTGTTCGTCCTCGTCGACGGCTGGTCGCTCGTCATGAGCACGCTCGCCGCCAGCTTCATGGTGTCCTGAGCCGTGTCCCCCGAACTCGTCATGGAGATAGGCCGCGGCGCGCTCGCTGTCACCGTGTTCCTGGCGGCGCCAATGCTCGCCATCGCGCTCGCGCTCGGACTGGTGATCGGCATGGTTCAGGCGGCCACCTCCATCCAGGAGATGACCCTCTCGTTCATCCCGAAGCTGCTCGGCCTGGTGCTGGTGTTGGCAGTCGGCGGGCACTGGATGCTCGGGCTGCTGGTCGATTACACCCGCGACCTGATCACTTCGATCCCGTCCCTGCTGGGGGGTTGAGCATGGATGCCGCGCTGCACTTCAGCCAGGCACAGCTCGACGGGTGGATCACCGGCTTTGTCCTGTCGTTCACGCGCATCGCGGCCATGCTGATCGCTGCGCCGATGTTCGGCGCGCGCACGATCCCCATGCAGGTGCGCATCTCGCTGGCGCTGGTGCTGACGTTGATGGTCCAGCCGATCCTGCCGCCGGTGGCGCCGCTCGACTTGCTCAGTTTCCAGATGATTCTCGCCGTCGGCCGTGAAGTGTTGGTGGGTGTGATGGCCGGCTTCGTGCTGCAGCTGGTGTTTGCTGCGCTGGCGATGGCCGGCGAGACCATCGCGCTGGGCATGGGCCTCGGTTTTGCCTCGCTGGTCGATCCGGACAAGGGGATCCAGGTGCCCGTGGTGGGCCAGGCCCTGGTGATCATCGGGACCCTGCTGTTTCTTGCCATGGACGGTCACCTGGCCCTGATGCGTTTCCTTGTTGAAAGCTTCACGACCATGCCCATCGGCAGCGGTGTGCCGGTCGAGAGTTTCACTGCAATCGTCGGCTGGGGTTCGGTCATGTTCGGCCACGCGGTGATGATCGCATTGCCCGCGGTGGGCGCGCTGTTGCTGGCGAACCTCTCGATGGGCGTCGTCACGCGGGCGGCCCCGGCGCTCAATATTTTCGCGGTGGGCTTCCCGATGACGCTGATGCTGGGGTTCATCATGCTGTACTCCACGATCGGGGCGATCGACGGGCGCTTCACGGCGCTGCTCAGCGAGGGTTTCTCGTTGATCGGCTGGCTGCTGGGAGGCTGAACGCATGGCCGAGCAGGACACCAGCCAGGAACGCACAGAACAAGCGACACCGAAGCGCAGGCAGGACTCCAAGAAAAAGGGCGAAGCCGCGCGCTCCAAGGAGCTCAACACCACGGCCGTGCTGCTCACCGGCGCCGCCACGCTGGTGTTGTTCGGCGGCAATATCGGCGCCGGCATTGCAGAGATCATGCAGAAAGGCCTGGCCCTGCCCCGTGAACTCGCGTTCGACACGCAGATGATCACCACGGTGTTCGGGCACGCTGCCTGGCTGGCGCTGATGCTCGTGCTGCCGCTGTTCATGGCGGTGCTGGCGGCGACGTTGATCGGTCCCGCGCTGCTCGGCGGCCTCGTGTTCAGCAGCGAGGCCATCAAGCCCAAGCTGAACAAGCTCAGCCCGCTCGCCGGCCTGAAGCGCATCTTCTCGGCCAACGGCCTGATGGAATTCTTCAAGACGCTCGCCAAGTTCATCGTCGTGACCGGTGCCGGGTTTATCGCTCTGAACCACCTCAAGCCGGACCTGCTGATGGCGATCGACACCTCGGTCGAGACCGCCGTGCCCGGCCTCGCGGCGATGGCGGCCTGGGTGCTGGTCGTGCTGGCTTCGGTCATGTTGCTGATCGCTGCGGTCGACGTGCCTTTCCAGCTGTGGACCCACAGCAAGAAGCTGCGCATGACGCGCCAGGAAGTGCGCGACGAAATGAAGGAGACCGACGGTCGTCCCGAGGTCAAGAGCCGCATCCGCCGGCTGCAGATGGAAATGACCGAGCGCCGCATGATGACGGCGGTGCCCGCCGCGGACGTCGTGATCACCAACCCGACGCACTACTCGGTCGCGCTCAAATACGACTCGACGGGCATGTCCGCCCCGCGCGTCGTCGCCAAGGGCGCCGACGAGATCGCGCTGAAGATTCGCGAAGTGGCTGAAGCCAATGACGTGCCCCGCGTGGCGGCGCCGCCCCTGGCACGCGCGCTGTATTTCACCACGCGCATCGACGACGAGATCCCGGCGGAACTGTTCCTCGCCGTGGCGCGCGTGCTTGCCTGGGTCTACCAGCTGAAGTCCGCCGCGCCCGGCATGGCGCCGCCGCAGCCTGAAGGACTCGACGTTCCGGATCACCTGACCCGCCGCCAGCCCGGCCGGAGAATCTGACCATGGCCCCGCTCTTCAGAAACATGCTGATTTTTGTTCGCAACGGACTGGGCACGCCGATCCTGCTGATCGCGCTGCTGGTCATGATCGTGCTGCCACTGCCGCCGATGGCACTCGACATTTTCTTCACGTTCAACATTGCACTCGCGCTGGTGGTCATCCTGATGACCATCTACTCGCCGCGGCCGCTGGAATTCTCGGTGTTCCCGACCGTGCTGTTGCTCGCCACGCTGCTGCGCCTGGCGCTGAACGTCGCGTCCACGCGCGTCGTGCTGATGAACGGCCAGACCGGTACCGATGCCGCCGGCCAGGTCATCGAGGCCTTCGGCGAATTCGTGGTGGGCGGGAACTACGCCGTTGGCCTGGTGGTGTTCGCGATCCTCGTCATCATCAACTTCGTGGTGGTCACGAAGGGCGCCGGGCGCGTCTCGGAAGTCAGTGCGCGCTTCACCCTGGACGCCTTGCCGGGCAAGCAGATGGCCATCGATGCCGACCTGAACTCGGGTTTGATCACGCAGGACGAGGCGCGGGCGCGGCGCCTCGAGACCTCCGCGGAGGCGGATTTCTACGGCTCGATGGACGGCGCCAGCAAGTTCGTCCGCGGCGACGCGATCGCCGGGATCCTGATCCTGTTCATCAACATCATCGGCGGCCTGGTGATCGGCACCGTCACCCACGACATGGCGCTGGCCGACGCGGCCCGCACCTACATCCTGCTGACCATCGGGGACGGCCTCGTCGCGCAGATCCCGTCCCTGCTGCTGTCCACCGCCACGGCGATCATCGTCACGCGCGTGTCCGCTGCCGGCGACATGGGCACGGACATCGTCCGCCAGGTGTTCGGCAGCGCCCGCGCGATCGCCATCGCCGCCGTGATCATCGGCAGCCTGGGCCTGGTGCCCGGCATGCCGAACATGGTGTTCCTGCTGCTGGCGGGCGGACTGGGTTTCGCCGCATGGGTGCTGCACAAGCGCTCGATGCAGACCGAGGTGGAAGTGCTGCCGGAGGAGCCGGCGGTCGAGTCCAATGCGCCGCGCGAACTGGCCTGGGACGACGTCAGCCAGGTGGATCCGGTCGGCATGGAAGTCGGTTATCGCCTCATTCCGCTCGTGGATCGCGCCCAGGGCGGCATCCTCCTCGAACGCATGAAGGGGGTGCGGCGCAAGCTATCCGAGGAGCTTGGCTTCCTCATCCCGCCGGTGCACGTGCGGGACAACCTCGACCTCGGACCGAACGGCTACCGGGTTACGCTCAACGGCGTGCCGGCGGCGCGCGGCGAGATCCATGCGGATCGGCATCTCGCCATCAATCCGGGACAGGTCTACGGCACGCTCGAGGGCGCCGAGACCAAGGACCCGGCCTTCGGCCTGCCGGCCGTCTGGATCAACGCCGAGCAGCGCGACCACGCCCAGACGCTCGGCTACACGGTCGTCGATCCGGCCACGGTGGTCGCGACGCACCTGAGCCAGATGTTGCGCGACCACGCCCACGAACTGCTCGGCCACGACGATGTCCAGCAGCTCTTGGACCGGCTGGCCAAGAACCATCCCAAGCTGGTCGAGAACCTGGTGCCAAAATCGCTCAGCCTCGGCATCGTCCTGCGTGTCATGCAGAACCTGCTGTCCGAGCAGATCCCGATCCGCGACATGCGCACGATCGCCGAAACTTTGGCGGATCACGGGGCCCGGAGTCAGGATCCCGTCGCGCTCACGGCCGCCGTACGCGCCGCCCTGTCGCGCTTCATCGTTCAGGGAATCACTGATTCTTATGAAGATTTACCGCTAATCGCGCTGGATCCCGGGTTGGAACAAGTTTTGCAACGCAGTTTGCAGGCAACGGGTTCGGCGGGTCTCGGCATCGAGCCCAGGCTCGCAGAAAGACTCCAGCGCGGCGCCAGCGAAGCGGCGCAACGACAGGAGATCGCAGGTGAACCCGCCGTGCTCGTCACTTCGGCCGAATTGCGGCCCTGGCTGGCGCGCTGGTTGAGGCCGATGGTCCGGGGGCTGCACGTGCTGGCCTACACGGAGATACCGGACAACCGGCCGGTGAGAGTAGTAGCGACCCTCGGCGCGGCCGAGGCACAGGCGGCAACCGCTTAGGCGGCATGGCAAGGGATTGAGGAAGAACATGAAGATCAAAAGGTTTTTCGCGCCGGATATGCGCCGGGCCATCTGCCTGGTTCGCGAGGAGCAGGGGCCCGATGCGGTCATCCTGTCGACCCGGAACACGGCGGGGGGCGTCGAGATCGTCGCCGCCATCGACTATGACGCGGAGCTCGTCAACGGCATGTTCGGCGAACAGCGCGGATCGGCCGCCACGACAAGGGCCGAAGATGCCGGCGCTGAAGCCGGCACGGTGACCGGGGACGCAGCGGCAAAAACCGATGCTTCCGACACCGCGAAGGCGCCCGCTGAACGACGCCCCGAGTCCGACGCGGAAGCCCGGGAGCGGGTCATCGGAGCCGCGAATACGCGTCGCATCGAGACCATCGACGAGGAAGCTGGCCAGGAGGTTCCCGAAGCCCCGCCCGCCATCTCTCGCCGCACAACGGCCCCGCGGATCGAGTGGACCCAGGACCCGACGCTCTCCGCGATGCAGGACGAGCTCAAATCGCTGCGCGCCATTCTCCAGGACCAGGTAAGCCGGCTCGCGACCACCGATTACGACCGGCGTGAGCCCGTCCGCGCAGAGATCGTGCGCCGCTTCGTGAAGTTCGGTTTCGACGAGGCGGTGGCGCGCGGCGTCGCGGCCGCCACCACCGACCTCGCGACCCCGGCCGAGGCGTGGCGGGAGGCGCTGTTCGGCCTCGCGAAACGCCTGCCCGTGGTCGCGCGTGACCCGCTCGAACAATGCAGCGCCATCGCCCTGGTCGGCGCGACGGGCGTCGGCAAGACGACGTCCGCCGCCAAGCTTGCCGCCCGGGCCTGCCTGCGCTACGGCAGCAACGCCGTCGCCCTGATCAGTACAGACGATATCCGCGTCGGCGCCCAACGCCAGCTGGCTTCCTTCGGCCTCCTGCTCGGTCTGCCGGTACGCCAGGCACGTTCCGCCGCCGAGTTGGCGGACCAGCTGGCCGAATTCGACAACCGGCGGATCGTGCTCATCGACACCGCGGGCATGGGCCAGCGCGATGTGCGCCTCATCGAAGAGACGCGCAAGCTCACGCGGGTCGCGGACCTCCAGAGCTATCTCGTGTTGTCCGCCAACGTGCAGCGCGAGGTCATGGACGAGATCGTCAACGCCTTCGGTCGCGAGCAGCTGGCCGGGTGCATCCTCACCAAGGTCGACGAGGCAGCCCGTCTCGGTGCCGCCTTGTCGACCATCGTCAGCCACCAGCTGCCGGTCGCCTTCCTGAGCGAGGGTCAGCGGGTCCCGGAGGATCTCAGCCTGGCGCGCGCCAAGGACCTGGTCGGAAGAGCTTTCGCGCCACCCGGCGGCGGATCCGGGAGTCGCACGGCACCGCCCACCGAGCCTTCGCGGGAGGTGCGCTATGAGTCAGCATGACGTGGCGCGCCAGGCGAGCGGCCTCGCCTCCTTTCGCCAGCCCCGGCCGGTCAGGGTCATCGCCGTCGCGAGTGGCAAGGGCGGGGTGGGCAAGACCAACGTGTCCGTGAACCTCGGCGTCGCCTTCGCCGCCATGGGCCGTCGCACCATGTTGCTGGATGCCGACCTCGGCCTGGCCAACGTGGACGTGCTGCTCGGGCTGCAGGCGCGCTACAACCTTTCGCATTTGCTCAGCGGCGAGCGTGAGCTCGAGGAAATCATGGTGGCCGGACCCGGCGGGCTGCGCATCGTGCCGGCGTCCTCGGGCGTGGCGCGACTCGCCGACCTGGCTGCCGCCGAGTTGAACGGGATCATCGGGGCATTCAGCAGCTTGTCCGAGGAGGTCGATGTCCTGATCGTCGATACAGCTGCGGGCATCAGTCCCTCGGTGCTTCAGTTCTGCGTGGCGGCCCAGGAAGTGATGCTGGTGGTCTGCGACGAGCCTTCCTCGCTCACGGACGCCTACGCGCTGGTCAAGGTGCTGGCCCGCGACCACGCGGTACGGCGCTTTCACACCATCACCAACCGCGTGGACTCGATCCAGCACGGCCGCAAGCTGCACAACAAGCTGCAGACCGTCTGTGACCGTTTCCTCGACATCCCGCTCCAGCACATGGGCACGATTCCCGAGGATCCCCTGCTCCGCCGGGCCGTGCAGATGCAGGCCCCGGTGGTAACGACTTACCCCTCCAGCCCCGCTGCGCGGGCATTCAAGGAACTGGCCGCCCGTGCCGATAAGCTTCCTGAACCCCGCGGAATGAGCGGCTGCATCGAGTTCTTCCTGGAACGACTTGCCGGCGCCCATTCACGGGGAGATGGACTGGAGGCGGTGGGATGAGTGTCTACGCCGCAGTCAGGGAGAACCACAGTGACCAGCTGGTCGAGCAGCATCTCGGCCTGGTCAAGCGGATTGCGTGCCACCTGCTCGGGAGGTTGCCGGCGAACGTGTTACTGGATGACCTGGTGCAGTCCGGGACGATCGGCCTGCTGGAGGCGGCGCGGCATTACGACGCGTCGCAGGGCGCCAGCTTCGAGACCTACGCCGGGATCAGGATCCGCGGCGCGATGCTCGATGAGGTGCGACGCAACGACTGGACGCCGCGCTCGGTACATCGCAATGCGCGGCGGGTATCGGCGGCCATTCGCGCGGTGGAAGGCTCCACCGGGCGAGAGGCGCAGCCGAAGGAAATCGCCGCGGCCCTGGAGGTGGGCCTGGACGAGTACCACGCGATGGCGCGGGACTCGGTGTCCAGCCGCCTCTTCAGCCTCAACGATCTCACCGAGGAGGACGGCAGTTTCGAGGACATTTTGCCGGGGAACGACCCCGGACCGGCAGAGGAGTTCGACCAGGAGGCTTTCCGCCGCGAGCTGGCGGTCGCCATCGGGGGATTGCCGAAGCGGGAACAGATGGTGATGTCGCTGTATTACGAGCAGGAACTGAACCTGCGGGAGATCGGCGCGGTGCTGGGAGTGACGGAGTCGCGTGTCTGCCAGTTGCATGGCCAGGCGCTGGCGAGAATCCGGGCCCGGCTCGCGAACTGGACGGACGACGACGATATGTAAAGACGGCGCGACGGTAGCGAAAGCGAGCTGTGGGCGCCCTGGAGGTTTGAGTGGACAAGGACATGCGCATCCTCGTGGTGGATGACTTCTCGACGATGCGTCGGATCATCAGGAACCTGCTCCGGGAGCTCGGTTTCCAGAACATCCAGGAAGCCGACGACGGCAATACGGCGTGGCCGATGCTGCAGGCGGGTAATTTCGACTTCCTGGTCACCGACTGGAACATGCCCGGCATGCCGGGCATCGACTTGTTGAAGGCGGTGCGGGCCGATGAACGCCTGAAGACGATGCCGGTGCTGCTGGTTACGGCCGAGGCCAAGCGCGAGCAGATCGTCGAGGCGGCGCAGGCGGGCGTCAACGGCTACATCATCAAGCCGTTCACCGCCGAGACGCTGCGCGAGAAGCTCGACCGGATCTTCGCCCGTATCGAAGCCGCGCCCGCCGAGGCGGCGTCGTGAGCGCCGCTGCGAGCCGCGAGCAGCGCCTGGCGACGGCGAAAGCGCTCGTCGAGCATTTAGAGGCGGGACGCGAGCAGGAGGCCGGGGCGCTGGCCAGGGAACTGGCCGATGCCGAGGGGCTCGCCGAGGATCTCGGCCGGATGACGCGCGAGCTGCACGAGGCGCTGAACGCCCTGCGTGTCGATCCGCGGATCTCGGAGCTGGCCAGCAACGATATTCCGGACGCCCGGGAGAAGCTCAGCTGGGTGCTGACGCTCACCGAGCAGGCGGCGCACACGGTGATCAGCGCGGTGGAAGAGGGCTTGCCGGTGTCCACCCGGGTCGCCGAAGACGATTCGGCCAGCGACGCCGTTCGGGCGGCGGGCCAACGCATGCACGAGATTTTCTCCGACATCCTCATGGCGCAGAGCTTCCAGGACCTCAGCGGCCAGGCCATACGCCGGGTGATCGAGGTTTCCGGAGAGCTCGAGCGGCGCCTCGCGAGCCTCGTGCAGCGCGCCGGCGGCAAACCGCCCGCCGTGCCCGCAGCCGGGCCGGGTGCGCAGCGCGTACAGGGCCAGGACGAAGTGGACGCACTGCTGTCGGGCCTCGGGTTCTGAGGACGCATGGATATGCTCGATTCCAACGACGAGCTGCTGCAGGACTTCCTGGTCGAGGCCGGGGAGTTGCTGGACGCGCTCGGCGAGCAGCTGATGTCAC
>Ga0209947_1001667_pt1 | contig 13078 bp, 12 predicted proteins | sample SalPonR2_B_D2_MG_FD_185706 | JGI IMG/M metagenome (GOLD analysis project Ga0209947, IMG submission 185706) | Salt pond soil microbial communities from South San Francisco under conditions of wetland restoration - Salt Pond MetaG R2_B_D2_MG... ... | reverse complement strand
GTTCGCCGACAGGCGCAGGGGCAGATCGGCCACCGGGACGTCTTTCGGCGCGCCGGGGAAAGAGACCGGCTTCAGCACGCCCATGGCCCTCACCTGGGGATGATCCAGCGCCTCGGCCGGGCTCAGCACCGGCGCCGCCGGCAGGCCGGCCTTCGCCAGCGCGGCGAGCGCCTGTTTCGTGGTCTTGTCCCGGCACCAGTCCGCCATGCGCTCGCAGATCAGGTCCCGGTTGTCGCCGCGGGACTGGTCGGTGTCGAAACGGTTGTCGTGGTCCAGCCATTCGTTGGCGCCCACCAGTTCCGCCCAGCGCCGGAACAGGCCGTCGCCGACGATCTGCACCAGTACGTGGCCGTCCCGGGTGGGGAACATGTCCGCCGGCGCCGCGTGCTGGGAACGGTTGCCGGCCGGCTGACGGCCGAGGTGCAGCGCGCCTTCCTCGGTCAGCATCGTGCCGAACACGGCCAGCGCCGTGCCGAGCAGCGTCGCCTCGACGTGCTGGCCCTCGCCGGTGTCGCGCCGGTGCATCAGCGCGGCGAGCACGCCCATCGCGGACAGTGCTGCAGTGGAGAAGTCCACCCAGGGCGCCGCCGCCTTGGACGGCTCGCCCGGCCTGCCGCCGAACCAGGCGGCGCCGGACATCGCCTGGCCGAGCCCGTCGAAGCCGGGCCGGTCTGCCCAGGGACCCTGGTCGCCGAAGGTGCTCTGATTGGCCACGATCACGTCCGGGCGGATCTTCCTGAGCGTGGCGTAGTCGAGCCCGTAGCGCTTCAGGGCGGCGCCGGGCAGGTTCGCGACCACCACGTCCGCGGTGGCCACCAGCCGCTTGAGGATCTCGCCCCCTTCCGGCTTCGAGAAGTCCAGGGTCATGCCTCGCTTGTTCACCCCGGTCTGCAGGAACAGCGCGCCCTCGCCGGAATCGGCGAGAGAAGCCAGATAGCGGTCTTCGCCGCCGCCAACCTTCTCCACCCGGATGACCTCGGCGCCCAGGTGGCCCAGCAGCGTGGCGCAGTAGGGTCCGGCGACGTAGCGGCCCAGGTCGACGACTCGTATGCCCTTCAGTATCGCGTCCATCGTCTGCGCCCTCCGCGGCGGCTCAGTGTTCGGCCAGGAACGGCAGCAGGGTGTCGCAGAAGCGGATCTTCTGGTCCTTGCCCGCGACCACGTGGGCGACGTCCTCCATCATGACGCCACGGGCGTTCGGGATGCCCTCCTCGAGGGGCAGCGTCGTGCGGGGGCTTGTCACCAGGTCCTGGCCCGCATGGATGATCAGAGAAGGCGCCTTGATGCGTTCGAGCCGGTCGGCCACGTCGTGGGCGATGCAGGCCTGCACGAAGCGGGCGTGGGCTTCCTGCCGGCCGTTCAGTTCCTTCCACCCGCCTTCAGGGCCGAGCAGCTTGTCTTTGTGGGCGTTGTAGTACTCGGGCAGGAACGACATCACCGTCACGAACTTCTGGAACGCGTAGAAGCCGGAATCCCGGTGGACGTCGCTGAACAGCTGCAGCTGATCGGCGAGGAAATCGTCGCAGCGGACCCAGGCACCCATGTTCACCATGGAGCGGACCAGATCCGGGCGCTTGATGGCCGCGATCTGCGAGATGCACGCCCCCATGCCCACCAGACCGACGAAGTGCACGTTCGTCCAGCCCAGGTGCTCTAGCAGGCCGATGACGTCGTCGGCGTACAGGTCCATGGACGGCTCCACCGAAAGGTCGTCGTCCGATTCGCCGATACCCCGGTAGTCGATGATGAGCACGGAGTAGTCATCGGTCAGGCCGCGGGCGAGGTGGCGTTCCCCGCCGTGGCAGAAGGTGCCCCACCCGCCCATGCAGATGGCCGGCGGCCCCTCGCCGTGGATCTCGTAGTACATCTTGTGGTTGTTGATATCGGCTGTAGGCATGTCTCGGTCCTGGTCCTGCTCTGTCTCTAATCTTTTTGTGGGTCCGTTCCGGCATCGCGGCGCGGCGTCGGCGTCAGGTCACGCTCACCTCCAGCATATCCCCGACGATGCGCACCGGATACGGCCTGACCGGCAGCATGGCCGGTCCCTTGACGACGCGTCCGTCCCGCAGGTCGAAGGCGGCGCCGTGCAGCGGGCAGACGATGCGACAGCCCTTCAGCCGGCCCTGGCTCAGCCGGGTCTCGGCGTGAGTGCAGAGGTCCGCCACGGCGAAGAATCCGTCCTTCGTGTGAGCCACCACGATGTCGCTGCCCGCCACGGTGAAGCTCCGGCACTGTTTCTTCGGGATATCGGAGACTCTGGCGACGGGGTGGAAGGATTCGACCATGGAGTAGTGGCGCTGGGCGCTCGCCGTCCGGGCGGTCCCGGATCATAGCATAGTGATTGTGCGCGACTTTCGGCTCAGCGATTCAGGAAGTTGAGCGCCAGGCCGGGCCGCGGCCAGTCGAACGAGACCAGCCGCCCCGTGCCCGACAGGGTGACGAAGACGGTGCCCAGCCCGTCGCCGCCGAAGCAGATGTTGGTGGTGTAGGGGTCGTCCAGCGCCAGGTGTTCCGCCTGCCCTCCGGTGGGCGGTATCACCGTGATGCCGCCGTTGATCACCGTGGCCACGCAGACGTTGCCCGCGCCGTCCACGGCGAGGGAGTCGAACAGCTGCAGGCCGGGGGCGCCGTAGAGCAGGCGCGCGGGATCCACGGTGTCGGCGCCGCAGCCCACCGTGCCCGGAGCGGTGATCGGATAGTGGTAGACCCGCCCCGTCCAGGTCTCGGCGACGTACAGCACGCTCTCGTCCGGCGACAGTCCGATGCCGTTGGCGTGGTGCAGCGGGAACAGCGCGCGCTCGATGCGCGAGCCGTCGGGCAGGGCGTAATAGACCGCGGCCAGGTCCTCGCCTGTCCCGGTGTTCCTGCCCAGATCGGTGAACCAGAAGCCGCCCGCGGCATCGAACACGATGTCGTTCGGCCCGCGCAGCGGGACGTCGCCGCAATGGGTATAGAGGGTCTCCACCGCGCCCGAATCGAGGCAGATGCGCTGGATCGAGCCGCCCTCGTACTCGCCGTCGCCGGCTGTGCCCACCGGGATCAGCAAGCCGCCCGATTCGGCGAAGCGCAGGCCGCCGTTGTTGCAGACGTAGCAGTGACCGTCCGGCCCGATGGCCGCGCCGTTCGGGCCGCCGCCGGTCTCGGCCACCACCTCGACCTCGCCGCGCTCGGTGACCCGTGAGAGCGTGCCGCGGGCGATCTCCACCAGCAGGACGCTGCCGTCCGGCATCGCGATCGGTCCTTCGGGAAAACGCAGACCCTCCGTCATCTGCCGGTAGCTGCCGACTGCCATGGCCGGGTCCCCTCTGCTGCTGCTGGTGATTCGGTATCCGGCTATTTTGACATTTGCCCGGCCCCGCCGCATTCTTGCGCCGCCTCGCGCGGCGCCGCCGCGCCGAGTACCCCCGCCGGACCAGGAGAGACGCTTATCCCTGCCGACCCACGCGGACACAGCGCAAACAACAACGAGACCCCGGAGTCGCTGACCTATGCCGGCTCGGCCGGCAACCGCCTCGCCGCGGAAGGGTGGGGCGCCGCCGGCGCGCCGCCGGTTCTGCTGCTGCACGGCGGCGGCCAGACCCGCCATGCCTGGTCGGATACGGCGCGCCTGCTCGCCGCGTCGGGCCTGCGAGCGATCGCCCTCGACCACCGCGGCCACGGCGACAGCGAATGGGTGGCGGACGGCGACTACAGCTTTCGCGCCGTCGCGGCCGACATCGCGGCCGTGCTGCGCGCCCTGGACCGCCCGACGGTCCTGGTGGGCGCCTCGCTCGGTGGCATCGGCTCGATGCTGGCGGCCGGCGAGATGGTGCCGGGCCTGGTGCGGGCGGTGATCCTCGTGGACGTGGGTCTTTCCATGAACCGGGCCGGCGTCGCCCGCATCCTCGAATTCATGAGCGCCCACCCGGACGGCTTCGCCGACCTGCGGGAGGCCGCCGACGCCGTCGCGGCCTATCTGCCGCACCGGCAGCGGCCCCGCGACCCCAGCGGCCTGATCAAGAATCTGCGCGAGAGCGCCGACGGCCGGCTGCGCTGGCACTGGGACCCCCGCATGCTGGACCACGCCTCGGAGTCCGGCCACATCGCCGAGTTCGCCGACGTGGAGCGGGCCGCCGCCCGCATCAGTGTGCCGGTGCTGCTGGTCCGCGGCGGGCTCTCCGAAGTGATGGACGAGACGAGCGTCCGGCACACGCTGGAGGTGATCCCGCGAGCGGACTACGTCAACGTGGCGGGCGCGGATCACATGGTGGCGGGCGACCGCAACGACGCCTTCACCGCTGCGGTCATCGACTACCTCGCACGCCTGCCCGGAGCCGCGGCAGGGGCGGAGGACTGAGTTATCATGAATCATTACAAAACACGACCGGGAGGGGCCGTCACACCATGAGCACACTCGAAGGCAAGACGCTATTCATCTCCGGGGCCAGCCGCGGCATCGGCCTGGCCATCGCGAAGCGGGCCGCGGCGGACGGCGCCAACGTCGCCATCGCCGCCAAGACGGCGGAGCCGCACCCGAAGCTGCCGGGCACCATCTACACGGCGGCCGAGGAGGTAGAGGCCGCCGGCGGCCAGGCGCTGCCCGTGGTCTGCGATATCCGCGACGAGGAGCAGGTTCAGGCCGCCGTGGCGGCTACGGTCGAGCGCTTCGGCGGGCTCGACATCTGCGTCAACAACGCGAGCGCCATCTCGCTGACCGGCACGCTGCAGACGGAGATGAAGCGCTACGATCTCATGCACCAGATCAACACCCGCGGCACCTTCCTGGTCTCCAAGACCTGCCTGCCGCACCTGCTGGAGGCCGAGAATCCGCACATCCTGAATCTCTCTCCGCCGCTGAACATGGAGGAGAAGTGGTTCGCGCCCCACGTGGCCTACACGATGGCGAAGTTCGGCATGAGTCTGTGCGTGCTGGGCATGGCCGGCGAGTTCCGCGACAAGGGCGTGGCCGTGAACGCGCTCTGGCCGCGCACCACGATTGCTACCGCGGCGGTGAAGAACCTGCTCGGCGGCGACGACATGGTGGCCCACTCGCTGAAGCCGGAGGTGATGGCGGATGCGGCCCACGTGATCCTCACGCGTCCGAGCCGGGAGTTCACCGGCAACTTCTGCGTGGACGACGAGGTGCTGGAGAGCGTCGGCATCACCGATCTCACGTCCTACCGGGTCGTGCCCGAGAACGAGCCTTATCCGGATTTCTTCGTCGAACCGCGGGCGAAGGGAGGGGCATAGCCTTGGCGAGCAGACAGGAACAATTCTCCGGCACGAAGGAGGTGGTGGAGGCCCACCGTTTCGACGAGGCGCCCCTCGAGGAGTACATGGCCGCGCACGTGGAGGGCTTCGAGGGTCCGCTGACGGTGCGCCAGTTCCGCGGCGGCCAGTCCAATCCCACCTATCGGCTCAGTTCGCCCTCCGGCCAGTACGTGCTGCGGCGCAAACCGCCGGGCAAGCTGCTGCCCTCGGCGCATGCGGTGGACCGCGAGTTCCGGGTGATCAGCGCGCTGTACGAGCAGGACTTCCCCGTGCCCCGGCCCTACGTGCTGTGCGAGGACGAGAGCGTAGTCGGCACGATGTTCTACATCATGGACTGCGTGGACGGGCGCATATTCTGGGAGCTGGACCTGCCGGCGCTGGAGCCGGACGAGCGCAGCGCCATCTACGACAACGTCAACGCGACCATCGCCACGCTGCATTCCATCGACTACGTGGCGGCCGGCCTGGAGGACTACGGCAAGCCGGGCAACTATTTCGCCCGCCAGTTATCGCGCTGGTCGAAGCAGTATTACGCCTCGGAGACGCAGAAGATTCCCGAGATGGACCGCCTGATCGAGTGGCTGCCCGAGAACATCCCGGAAGACGACTCCTCCAGCATCGTCCATGGCGATTTCCGCCTGGACAACATGATCATCCACCCCACGGAGCCGCGGGTGATCGCCGTGCTGGACTGGGAGCTCTCCACCATCGGGCACCCGCTGGGCGATTTCACCTACCATCTCATGAGCTGGCAGATGCCGCCGCTCGGCGTCGGTTCCAGCGGTCTCAAGGACAGGGACCTGAAATCGCTCGGCATCCCCACCGAGGACGAGTACGTCGATAGGTACTGCGAGCGCACGGGGCGCGACGGCATCGAGAACCGGGATTTCTACGCCGCCTACAACTTCTTCCGCATTGCGGCGATCCTGCAGGGCATCGCCGGCCGGGTGCGCGACGGCACGGCGGCCAGCGAGCACGCGAAGCAGTCGGCGCGTTCGGTGCAGCCTCTGGCCGAGATCGCCTGGGACTACGCGCGGCGGGCGGGAGCCCGGGACGGATGAGCGAGCCCGTCCTGGTCGAGGTGGCCGACGGCGTGATGACCGTCACGCTGAACCGGCCGGACCGGCTGAATGCCTTCAACCCCGCCATGCGCGATGCGCTGATCGAGGCCTATGCGGGGGCCGGCCGGAATGACGACGTGCGGGTGGTGATCCTGACCGGCGCCGGCCGGGCGTTCTGCGCCGGCGCGGATCTGGAATCGGGAGGCGACACCTTCAACCGGGCCGAACGCAGCGCCGAGGCGCACCGCGACGGCGGCGGCCGGGTCACGCTGGCCATGTTCGACTGCCCGAAGCCGATCATCGCGGCCATCAACGGGCCGGCGGTGGGCGTGGGCCTGACCATGACGCTGCCGGCGGACATCCGGCTGACGGTGCCGGACAACAAGCTTGGCTTCGTCTTCCTCGCCCGCGGCATCGCGCCCGATGCCTGCTCGAGCTGGTTTCTGCCCCGCATCGTCGGCGTCAGCAAGGCCATGGAGTGGTTCGCCACCGCCCGGGTCTTCGGCACGGAGGAGGCGCGGGAAGCCGGCCTCGTCTCCGAGGTGCTCGGGCAGGATGCGCTGCTGCCGCGGGCCCGGGAGCTCGCGGCGGAGATCGCGGAGAATACCGGCGCGGTGTCGGTGGCACTGGCGCGGGCGCTGGTCTGGCGCATGCTCGGGGCGTCCGGGCCGCGCGAGGCACATCTGCTCGAGTCCCGGGCGATCTGGCACATGGGACAGTCCGCGGATGCAGAGGAGGGCGTCACGAGTTTTCTGCAGAAACGCAAGCCGCGGTTCCCGCTGCGGGTCTCGGAGGACATGCCGCCGTTCTATCCCTGGTGGCAGGACGAGCATTGAGCCGGCCGAGCGGCCGACCACGGAGCGGACTACGGAGATGGCACTGGACTACGACAGACTGATGGCCTGCCGGGCGACGGACGAGCCGGTGGCCTGGACCGATCGGGAGACCCTGCTCTATGCCCTGAGCGTCGGCTTCGGCCAGAACCCGACCGACGAGCGCGAGCTCGGCTACGTCTGCGAGCGGCGCTCGCTGAAGACCGTGCCCACCCTCTCCACCGTGCTCCGGGCCGACGGCTTCGCCGGCTATCTGGACGCAAGCGGCTGGGACTTCTCCCGTGTGCTGCACGGCGAGCAGCGCCTGGCCCTGCACCGGCCGCTGCCGCCGGCCGGCGAACTCCTGCTGGACTCCCGGGTGACGGCGGCCTACGACAAGGGGGAGGGCAAGGGGGCCATAATCCTCACCGAGACCGAGGGCCGCCTGGCGCGGGACGACACGGCTCTCTTCACCCTCGGCAATACGATATTCGCCCGCGGCGACGGCGGTTTCGGCGGTCCGGCCGGCTCGGGCCCGGCGCCACACCCGGAGCCGGAGCGGGAGCCGGATCTTACCTGCGAACTCGCCACGCGGCCGGAACAGGCGCTGCTCTACCGGCTGAACGGCGACCGCAATCCGCTCCACGCCGATCCGGCGCTCGCCGCCCGGGCCGGTTTCGACCGGCCGATCCTGCACGGTCTGTGCACCTATGGATTCGCCTGCCACGCCGTCCTGAAGACGGTGTGCGAGTACGACCACACGCTGATCACAGGCTTCGACGCGCGCTTCTCGGCGCCGGTGTTCCCGGGCGAGCGGATACTCACGGAGATGTGGCAGGATGGGAATGTGATCTCGTTCCGCTGCCGGGTGCCGGCGCGGGGCGTCACGGTCGTGTCGAACGGGAGATGTACGCTGTCGCTTTGAGGGGGTAGATAGCTGATGGATCGGTTGAATTCGGGCCGGGCGCCGCTATTCCTGGCGCTCCTCGCCATGGTGCCGCCGCCGGCCGTTGCCGCGGCAATGGACGAGCAGACGCGGGAGTCGCTGCAGCGCGTCGCCGGCGAGCGCATCGTCGAGGCCGACGGCGAACCGGGCAACTGGCTCACCCACGGCCGGACCTACAGCGAGCAGCGCTTCAGCCCGCTGGCCCAGGTGGATACGGAAAACGTGGACGCGCTGGGACTCGCCTGGTCCTTCGAGCTGCCGACGCGGCGCGGTCAGGAGGCCACGCCGATCGTGGTCGACGGCGTGATGTACGTCACCGGCTCCTGGAGCATGGTCTTCGCGCTGAATGCGCGCACCGGCGAGAAGCTCTGGAGCCACGACCCGCGGGTGCCGCGGGCCACCGGCCGCAACGCCTGCTGCGACGCCGTGAACCGTGGCGTCGCGGTGTGGGAGGGCAAGATCTTTTTCGGCACGCTGGACGGTCGTCTGGTTGCACTGGACGCGGTCACCGGCGAGAAGCTCTGGGAGCGGGTCACCGTCGACCAGTCCCAGCCCTACACCATCACCGGCGCGCCGCGGGTGGTGAAGAACAAGGTGCTGATCGGCAACGGCGGCGGCGAGTACGGCGTGCGCGGCTACCTGAGCGCGTACGATCCGGACACGGGCGAGATGATCTGGCGGTTCTACACGGTGCCGGGCAATCCGGCCGACGGCTTCGAGAACGAGGTCATGGCCATGGCGGCCGAGACCTGGAACGGCGAGTGGTGGAAGCTCGGCGGCGGCGGCACCGTGTGGGACTCCATGGCCTACGACCCGGAACTGGACCTGCTCTACGTGGGCGTGGGCAACGGTTCGCCGTGGAACCAGGCGCAGCGCAGCCCGGGCGGCGGCGACAACCTGTTCCTGTCCTCCATCGTGGCGCTGCGCCCGGATACCGGGGAGTACGTCTGGCACTACCAGACGACGCCCGGAGAGACCTGGGATTACACCGCGACCCAGCACATGATCCTGGCCGACATCGAGATCGACGGCGAGACCACGCCGGTGATCATGCAGGCACCCAAGAACGGTTTCTTCTACGTGCTGGACCGCCGCGACGGCCGCTTCATCAGTGCCGAGAATTTCGTGCGCATCAACTGGGCCACCCATGTGGACCCGGAGACCGGCCGGCCGGTGGAGACGCCGGACGCACGCTATTCGGACGAGCCCCGGCTGACCTTCCCGTCGCCGTCGGGCGCCCACAACTGGCAGCCGATGTCGTACAGCCCGCAGACCGGTCTGGTCTACATTCCGGCGATGGATGCACCCGCCACCTATGTCGCCGACCCCGATTCGCCCCGCGCCTCGACCTACTGGCAGACCGGCACCGACATGGCGAAAGGCACCACACCGATGCAGCTCGGCCCCGACATCGAGCGCAGCATGTATCAGCAGCTGGTGAAGGCGTCCCTGCTGGCCTGGGACCCGGTGCGCCAGGAAGCCGCCTGGCGGGTGCCCCACGAACACCCCTGGAACGGCGGCACCCTCGCCACGGCGGGCGGTCTCGTCTTTCAGGGCGACGCCATGGGGTTTTTCAGCGCCTACCGGGCGGCGGACGGCGAGCGGCTCTGGCAGGCGCCGGCAAACAACGGCATCGTGGCGGCGCCAGTCAGCTACGAGGTGGACGGCGAGCAGTATGTCGCGGTACTGGCTGGCTGGGGAGGCTCCATGGCGTTGTACGGTGGTGCGATGAACGACGATGCCGTCGGCGGTGCCACGGGCCGGATGCTCGCCTACCGGCTGGATGCAGCGGGAAACCCTCCGCCCGGCCCGGTGTCCCTGGCAGAGATGCCCGAGCCGCCGGCGCTCGACGCGAGCGACGAGACGCTGGAGCGTGGCTTCGATCAGTACGCCCGTCATTGCTCCGTCTGTCATGGCATCCGTGTGATCGGTGGCGGCCTGATCCCCGACCTGCGCTACCTGACGCCCGACCGGCACGAGATCTTCGGCCGGATCGTGGGCGAGGGACTGCTGGCGGGGGCCGGCATGCCCAGCTTCGAGAACCGTCTGAGCGCCGAGGACATCGAGGCCATCCAAGCCTATGTCGTCTTCGAGTCGCAGCGCGAGTGGGAGCGGCAGAACGACTGGGGCTGGTGGCGGGCCGTGAAGGAGACGGCGGCGGATGCCGCCGCCTGGGTGCTGCTGAAGCTGCAGTGAGCGCTCAGCGCCGGCGCGCCACCACCCGGTAGCGCACGCCGATTTCCTCGGCTACGGCGAGCGCGCCGCCCATCACGCTGAACGGCTCGAGACCGAGCGCGGCATGGCTCACCGTGGTTTCGCCGCTGGCCACCAGACGGCCCTCGTCGACTCGCAACTGCACCGGGAAGTCCACCAGCCGGCGCCGGCCGCGGATCGTCAGCGCCGCCGTCACCGTCAGTGCCTCGCCGCTGCCCTCGACCGCCACCAGTTCGGCAATTATTTCCGGATGCCGGGCCGCATCGAGCAGCGACTCGCCGAGCATGTTGCGCCGGGTCCCCTCGACGTCCTCGGGCGGGATCTCGCCGGGGAAGTCGTCACCGGCGGCCTCGCGCAATGCGGGTTCGTCGACGGTGAGCTTCGCCACGGGCAGGCTGACCCGGAAGGCGGAGCGGCCCTGCCGGTCCCGGTGCCAGATGGTGCCCGCGAGGTCCCGGCTAGCGACCACGTGGTTGTGTCCCAGCCGCGCCAGCGGTCCGGCGCGGTAGACGTAGAGCTGCAGCAGGGAGGCCTCCGCGTCGACGCGGTACTCGGTGGCCGTCGCCCGGTCGACGGCCGCTGTGCGGCTCTCTTCCGCGGGCGGCGCCGGCTCGACCGGCACCCGGCCGGCGCAGGCGACCAGCAGCAGGCCCATGGCCGCCGCCACGGCGGCGCGGGCGAGGGCGGCGCGCGGAGTTGCTTTGCCGTCGGGAGTGGGGTCAGACTCTTCCCTCATCATCCAGCTATCATCCAGCTGTCCATCAGCGTCGGGCGGATTGACCGAACATCTTAACAGGCGCCGGCGACGGAGCCGGGTACGAGCAAGGGTATGGAGTACGGGTATGAGTAAAAGGGTGAATGTGAAGATCAGGGACTACGTAGCGGAGGTGTCGCTGAGCCGCCCGGATAAGTACAACGCGCTGGACCGGGAGATGTTCCATGCCATCGTCGAGGCCGGCGAGTCGCTGGCCGGCCGCGCAGACGTGCGGGCGGTGGTGCTCCGGGGCGAGGGCGGGAATTTCTCAGCCGGCATCGATACTTCCACGTTCACCCGGCCCAGGACTGACGACGGAGACGGCCCCGGCTTCGCGGCGGAGGCCATGCAGCCGCGGGGCGACACGCCGGCCAATCTGTTCCAGAGCCCCGCGTGGGTCTGGAAGGCGTTGCCGGTGCCGGTGATCGCGGCCCTGGAGGGCGTGGTGTTCGGCGGCGGCCTGCAGATCGCCCTCGGTGCCGACATCCGCTACGCCGCGCCGGATGCCCGGCTCTCGGTCATGGAGATCAAGTGGGGCCTGATACCGGACATGGGGCTGACCCATACGCTGCGCGGCGTCATGCCCCTGGACCGGCTGAAGGAGCTGACCTTCAGCGGGCGTATCCTGGACGGCAGGGAGGCTGCGGACATCGGACTCGTGACCGCCGTGAAGTCCGACCCCCTGGAGGCCGCCCGCGGGCTCGCCGCCGAGATCGCCAATCGCTCGCCGGACGCGATCCGCGCCAGCAAGCGCCTGCTGGAAGAGGTATTCGTCGGCGACGGTGCCACGGGACTCGCGCTGGAGGCGGAGCTTCAGTCCGGGCTCATGCTGCAGCCGAACCAGATCGAGGCCGTGATGGCCAACATGGAGAAGCGCTCGCCGCGGTTCCGCGACGCGGGGTGATGCGCTGTCAGCCGGCAGCCCGTCTCAGAAGCCGCTCTTCGCCCACTCGATGTGGCCGGGGACCGGCAGTTGCTCGAACAGGCCCACGGTGAAACGGCCCGCCCCGGCGCGCAGCGGCTTGATTTCGTTCTGGTATTTGTCCGAATTCCAGAACGCCCGGGCGCGCTCTGCGGACGGGAAGCGGGCCAGCACGAGCCCCTGATGGGAGGGCCAATCCTCCTCCAGCATCTCCACCGGCTTGCCGATGGCCGCGTAGTAACCCTGATGCTGCTCGTACAGCAGGGACTCCGCCAGGGCCTCGGTGTAGGCTTTCATCTTCTGCGGGTCGGTAATCTCGCCGATTACCACCATGAATACCGGTTGCGATGCATCTTGATTCATAATTAAGCTACTTTGTCGCAGCAGGGAGCCGGTGACAAGTCCCCGGGAATGCCCGCGTCGTCGCCGCGACACGCACATATGGAGAGGGGGAGCACGCCATGATGGCTACGAGATTCCCGATGCGGACCAGGCGCATGCAGGCGCGCTGCACAGTCACATGCCTCGCGCTGGGGGCCGTTCTGGCCTTGTGGACTTTGCCCGCCGTCACCCAGGAGGCCTTCCCGGGCAGCGCGCCGAGCAGCCGCACGATCAAAATCCAGGAGAAGGCGGAACGCGCCTACCAGCAAGGCGATTACGAGCGGGCCTTCAGGATCTGGCGCAAGGACCTGGTGGAGATCGGCGACAAGTACGCCCAATACATGGTGGGCTATCTTTACCTGACGGGGCAGGGCACCGAGCGCGACGTCGCCAGAGCCTACGCCTGGTATCGGCTCGCCGCGGAGCGGGGCCACGACGAGTTGGTGAGCGTCATGGAGGAGCTGGAGACCCGGCTCGCGCCGGCCGAACTCGAGGCCGGCATGGCCGAGTACGAGCGCCTCGCGGGCAAGTACGGCGACCGCAAGTTGGTGCGCCGTCTGATCCGCATCGACGAGCTGCGCCTGAAGAAGCGCACCGGCCGCGTCGGGGCATCCGTCGGCGCGCCGATGACGGTGGTCCTGCGCAACGGGCGTTCCGTGGATGCCACGCGCTATTACGCCGCTATCGAGGAACGGTTGCAGCGCCGCTACCAGTACCTTCAGGGCTACGTCGAGTTCG
>Ga0209947_1001665_pt1 | contig 13083 bp, 10 predicted proteins | sample SalPonR2_B_D2_MG_FD_185706 | JGI IMG/M metagenome (GOLD analysis project Ga0209947, IMG submission 185706) | Salt pond soil microbial communities from South San Francisco under conditions of wetland restoration - Salt Pond MetaG R2_B_D2_MG... ... | reverse complement strand
TTAGTTACCCGGCGCGTCCGGTCGCCATGGGGGCCAAAAACAGGCCGACAATCGTCAGTTGCACGGCGGCCAACAAGACGATCCCCAGCAGGACGATCAAGCTGGGCAGATCGGTACCGCGCAGCGAGTAGGCGTAAGCCACACAGGGAATCAACGCCACAAAATAGAGCATCATCTGCAGCATCGCGCTACACAACTTGCCGACGACGATTTGCATCGGAGAAAGCGTGGTGACACGCAGCAGTTCCAGTGTGCCGTCATCGATCTCCGCCGCCAGAGAGCGGTAGGCCGCCAAGGGGACGACGAACAGCATCGGTACGGCGAGCAGAAAGTAGTAACCGACCAACAGCGTCGGCGCCGATGGCGAATAGTAAATCGATGGCATCAGCATCAAGCTACCGGCGACCGACCAGCCAAAGGAGGCGATCAGCAGCAACGAAAAGGTGACCAGAAACTGGCGGCTCTTGAGCGCCTGACGAGTCTCCTTGACCAGGATCGGATTGAGCGCATCGCCGATCGATTGGCATTTCGCCTCGGCAAATTGCAAACGCCGGATCCACTTGGAAGCGAGGTCGGTGTCGGTCGACGTCGGGTTGGCTTCGGGTTGGAAGGCAGCGGTCATTGCACGAGCCCCTCGGTGACTTGCAGGAACACATCTTCCAGGCTCTTCTGATGCGAGATGACTTCGGCGATCAAGCAATCCGAACGGACCAGAAAGGCCACCAATTGGGCTTGGGCGTCCAGGTCGCCATGGAATTCGAATCGCAGCAAACGGCCATCCACGATCACACGGCCGCAGCTTTCCTCGGCATCGAGAATTGCCAGTGTCGCATCGGTATCGCTTAGCACCCGGATGGTGACTTCCCGCGTCTGTTGCTGAGCCTGCTGGATCGCTTCGACGGTGCCGGTCGCCAGCAAGCGACCTTGTTCGATGATCCCCACGCGGTCACACATTTCCGCCAGTTCGGTCAGGATGTGGCTACTGACGAGCAGTGTTTTGTTTTCTGCCGCCAGGTTGCCGATCATCTTTCGAAGTTCGATGCGGGCACGCGGGTCCAAGCCGGCAGCCGGTTCATCGAGGATCAACACTTCCGGATCGTGGATCAAGGCGCGACCGAGGCAGAGCCGTTGCTTCATCCCTTTGCTCAACCCGCTGATCGGCTTGTTGCGCATATCGCGGATCCCGGTAAAGTCGGTCACCCACTGCAGGCGCTGTGCCCGCTGGCGACCGACCAAGCCATACGCGCGGGCAAAAAAGTCAAGGTACTCCGCACAGCTAACGTCACGGTAGGTGCCAAACGCATCGGGCATGAACCCGAGTCGTCGACGGACGAGCTCGGGATCGTGGATCACGGAAAATCCATCCACAAACGCATCCCCGAAGGTCGGCAGATCGAGCGTCGCGAGAATCCGCATGCTGGTTGTCTTGCCGGCTCCGTTGGGACCGATGTAGCCAAACACGCTGCCGGGTGGAACTTTGAAACTGACGTCCCGCACCGCCACCGTTTTACCGAACAGACGATGCAGCCGATGCAGTTCAATGCCGCCCGCATCAACACTGTGGTAGCCGATTTCATTCATGCCACGTTCCCATGCAAAAGTGAACGCTGTCCGAAAGCTTGGCTTCGGGAAGTGCGACGGCGTCGGGCGTGACGTCGGCGAGAGCAATGAACTGGCCTCGTGGCAGGTCGGCTTCGAGCTGCATCATTGTCCGCAAGCGATGTTCGACGATGCCTTCGGTCATGGTGCGAAAATCTTGAGGCAACTGCTGCACCGCGTCGCGGACCAGATCGACAGATTGACGACGGCTCGCAGCGGTAAGGCTGCGGCGTTGAAAGCCGATCGGTGGCGACGGCAAATAGTCCGAGTATTGACGACGCAAAATCTTGGAAGCCGCTTCATCGGCATACGGCACGACGTCGATCTGTTCCCCCGCGGCGACTTGGGCACCATACCAATACTTCCCTTGCTGGTCGCGCAACAACAGCGTCCGAATCGGGAAAGCGAACTTGTTCCGCAGCGACCGCGAAACCGCCTGCGGCGTGCCACCGACCGGCGAGACCTCGATGCCGCCGAGGTTGTCCTGAGGCGTAAAGGTCACGAACTGCCGCTGCTGACGACTGGGCATGAAGCCGTACATCAAGCGTTGTTCGTCTTCGTTCAGCACAATCTTTCCGGCAGCGGAATCTTGCCCGGTGACCCGCACCCGATCGATTTGGTCTTGGGGATAGGGATAGACCGCCGTCTGTTCGGGAAAGCCGATGCCACCGGCCGGTTGGATGCCGGTAAAATAGGTCGCCCGTGTCCAACGCAAACCACGCGAACTGGCCGAGTCGACCCAGGTGACTTCGCGGACCCGCGCCTTGGAGCCCAGGCCGTCGGAGATCAAGCCGTAACCGGCCATCAGCAACGTTGTGACCATCGCCAGCACCGGAGCGGCGAGCAGCATCAAGTAGACGCGGCCCAGCCTATTGGAGATGTGGTAAGCCACCGGACCGACGCAAAACGCGAACAACCCCAACAGCGTCAGAAACGGATAGACCGGCGGCTTGGCAACGCCCGGCATAACCCAGTTCCAAAATCGCGAATCGCCGAACGTCGGATCGACACCGCGCCGCACCGTCGTGCTGGAACCTGCCGGATGGAACTTCAAGATCGTTTCCCAATCGGGCACATTGCCTGGAAACGGATAGGCATCGCGGAAACAGACCAATCGCCCGGCGACATAATCTTGCACCCAAACCTGATCGTCCACAGCGGCCAAAGCTTGTGGAGAAATTTCGCGTTGCAGTTGCATCCGCAGCGCTTGCTGTTCGGCCGGCGTCGGTGGATCGATACCCAACACCTTGGCGACCGCATCGGGGTCGCTCGCGCCATACAGCCATAGCGTTCCTCCGGCAGCGGCGAACTGGCGGATCGCCGTTGCCTGCCGCGGAGCGGTCTGCCGCAGACGATCCAACATTGGCAGCGGCAGCAGCAGGATGTCTAGCGATTCGTAACCCAGCCAACTGTCCCAAAGTTGATCTTCGTGCAAGAAACTGCCGATCATCGGCCAAGCATTCCGCAAGGCCTGGAGATTCGGGTCGAGCCCGAGATTGCCACCAACCGTATTCAGTGCCATGATGTTTCGCACCAAGGAACGCTGGGTGGTGGCACGCACCAAGTTGGTCGCCTGAGGCGTCTGATGCCACTCCGCGGTTTGCTTACCGGTGCGCACTTCATCGGGCAGCAAGACCCCGATCCGATGCGGGACCACCGACAGTGGTACGTCGACCCAAAGGCCTCCGACAGTCGTCTCGTAGCCGTCGAGCGGCCGTCCGTTATCGAGCACTCGGATGCGATAACTCGGGTGGTTCGAGTAATGCGGCAGGTAGACCTGCGTGGTTGTCGACGACACGCCTTGCGTCAATTGGAGCGGACAACTGATCACGCTTCGGACTCGCCCGGCATAGTCCCAGGAGTTCGCGTCTTGTCCGACTGGCTCAAAGAGAATCTCCAAACGACGATCGGCAGGGAACACCCCGTTTGCTGTGGCCGTCAGTTGGACCGGATGGTAGCCGACCACCAATGTGTTCTCGGCTCGCACGTCCAGCGTAAAGCCGTCCAACAGTGTCGTGTCCGATGGCAGTTGCGTTTCCCACCGAAGCTCAAGGTGCGGAGGACGAATCGGCTGCGGAGGAACGAGCAGGTTTTGAGCAGCCACCGGAACCGGCCAGAGCAATCCGAACAAGCTGACCACGACGGCCCACTGCATGACCGCGAGGTAACTTGACCGATCGGGTTCCATGCCGGCGCGAGATCGAAGCATCATGTCGGCTCCTGGGAAGTCTCTGACAACGTTGAAGCAGTCAGCGAGGGCGTCTGCGAAGGCGGCGAAGCGATCTCGGGCGGTTTGGCAAACTGGCCATACGGATCATCACGATCGTTCGAGTGGCCCATTTGCTGAGCGACGAAGGCAGGGAACCAACCGATCAAAAAGCAGCCCATGCAAAGCACGAAGAACAGGCCGGCCGTCGCGGCTAGGCCAGCCAGAGCGATCAGGATTTCGCTGCCGCGCATCGCTTGCCTCAAGATCCAGGCACTCACAATCGCCGCGGTAAACAACCACAGAAACGTTCGAAAAGAAAATTGGAAGAAACCCTGCGTCAATTCGAGCAACGCCGACGGGTCCGTGTCGGTCCCTAGAGCAGAGCGGTCACTAGGCGTTTTAGAAACCATGCCAGTCATGTCAAAGAGAAGCTGCGGCGCCCCATTGTTCAGAAGCCGTTTCGACTCTCCTATATATCATGCGTTGGCGGCGACCGCACCCCAACGCGGAGCCGGATACGAAAGGTTTGCCAAAATGCCCGCTGCTGAAAAGTTGGCGGCTTGGCGAAGGAGGGGCAAGAACCCAATAAAGCGGCTTAGATTCCGCCTTAAAGTCGTTTTCTTGCGTGGTACACACTGTTAGACTAAATGGCGGGGATGGCAAACGCATGCTGTCCAAAATGAACACTTACCAAAAGAGCATTACGATGCGAGTTGCTTGGCTGTCTGTCTTATTGGTCGCTGGATTAATCTTCCAGGTCGGCTGCGATTCGAAATCCGAGATGGATTCTGACGTGGTGGTGCCTGTTGTGGAGGATGCGGCGGATGACGCTGACGTTGGCTCTCCTGGCGCTCCCGCGGTGCCCACCGCAGATGATTTAATGCCAGGTGCGGCACCGGAACCCGATGCGGAAGGGAGCGCCGAAGAGATGAAGCTGCCGCCCGCGGAAGACGCCGCGGCCCCGGCAGCGGAGGACAGCGGCGCCGCGAGCGCTCCGGCCGATGACGCCGTAGCGATGGCCAAAGTCGAAGCGACGGGCGAGAAAGCGGCTCCGGAAAAGCAGCCCGAACCAAAACAGCCCGAGCCAATGACGATCGGTAGCGTGGCGCCTCCCATCGATGTCGAGCATTGGGTATCCGAAGGCTGGGAGCCGATCAATGAATTCGAAGAAGGCAAAGTCTACGTTGTCGAATTCTGGGCGACGTGGTGCCCGCCCTGCATCGCCAGCATGCCGCACTTGGCCGAGATGCAGCAAGAGTACAAGGAAAAGGGCGTTCGGCTGATCAGTATCAGCAACGAAGACCTCGAGACGGTACAGACGTTTCTCGAACGTAAATCGCCTACCGAAGAAAATCCTGACCGCACGTTTGGAGAACTGACCAGCGCTTACAGCTTGACCACCGATCCCGATGGTTCGGTCAACACCGACTACATGAAGGCCGCGAATCAGGGCGGTATCCCGACGGCATTCATCGTCGGCAAGACCGGTCAAATCGAATGGATCGGACATCCAATGTCGATGGATGAGCCGCTGGAAAAAATCGTCAGCGACGAGTGGGATCGCGACGCGTATGTTCGTGAATTCGAAATGAAGGAAAAACTGCAACAGGTGATGATGCAGGCTCGTCGCGGCCAGACCGAAGCGGCGCTGGAAACGATCAAGGAACTCGAAGCGGGTGAATTGACCGAGGAAATGTCGGAGCAGTTGAAGGGCATGAAACTGCAGATCCTCGCCGGCGTTCCCGAAGCTGCCGAAGAGTTCGCTGCGATTGCCTCGGACATGATCGATAACGCTTCCGAACCAATGGCGGTCCTCAGTACAACCTATTTCATCTACCAAGCTTCGACACAGGGCGACGTTTCGCCCGAGCTGATCAAGAAAGCCGTTGCCGCGACGGAAACGTCCATTAAGGATGCTCCCGAAGGCAGTCGCCCGGTGATCCTCGATGCGGTCGCTCACCTGCAAGCTTCGATCGGTAACATCGACGCTGCGATCACGGCTCAAACCGAAGCGATCGAAAGTGCCGACGGGCGTGCCAAAGAACGTTTGCAGGTTTACCTGAATGAACTGCAGGAAATGAAAGCCGAAGGTGACAAGCCTGCCGAAGGTGACAAGCCTGCCGAAGGTGACAAGCCTGCCGAAGGTGACAAGCCTGCCGAAGGTGACAAGCCTGCCGAAGGTGACAAGCCTGCTGAAGGTGACAAGCCTGCTGAAGGTGACAAGCCTGCTGAAGGTGACAAGCCTGCCGAAGGTGACAAGCCTGCTGAAGGTGACAAGCCTGCTGAAGAAGAAGCTCCGGCTGAAAAGCCCGAAACGGTAACCGAAGTGGAAGCGGAAGCGGCAGAGTAATTGATGAGCACGCCAAATTGACGATTCAGATTTGGTATGCCGCGGCGTCGGCGGATGGCGAAGGCGAGTTGGAACGGACTTGCCGCCAATGGTTGACCGACGAAGAACATGAGCGAGCGGCGCGCTTTCGCAAACCCACCACACGTAATCAGTTTGTGGTTGGAAGAGGAATGGCGCGCTCGCTGCTCGGACGACGGATCGGGCAGGAACCCCGATCGATCGGCTTCCAGGTCTCCGCCCATGGCAAGCCGCATCTGATTGCACCTTGTCCGGTGGCGTTTAACGTCGCCCATACGTGTGGCTTGGTGGTCTGTGCGATCGGTGATTCGGAACGACTTGGCGTGGATGTCGAGTCGGCTTCGAGATGCGTCGATACGGCGCTGGCTAACCGCTACTTCTCCGGTCCCGAAATCGAGTGGCTGGAGAATCAGCCCTCGCATTGTCAGAGCGATGCCTTTCTGCGGATCTGGACGCTGAAGGAATCGTTCATCAAGGCTGTCGGCACGGGGCTGACAATGCCCTTGGATCGTTTCGCATTCGGCGACATCGACAGTCCGGTCCCACGCCTGACGTTACTCGATGCCGAACACGGGCCCCGAACTCGCTGGCATTCTTTTCTCTTTCAGCCGCAGCGCGATTTTATCACTGCGATTACAGTCAATTCCGACATGCGACCGGATGTGACTTTGCATCCCTTCGGCTAGACTCCGCCCGCCAGAATTCTCTTCGACTGACAAATTGATGACACGACACCTTAAATCCAAATCCAACGCCGTGGTTCCATCAGGCGAAGCCCCTTGGCCGCTCGTCGGCTCCCACGTCTCGGTTGCCGGCGGCCTGGACAAAGGAGTCGCCAGGGCGGTGGAAGCGGGCTGCGATTGCATTCAGGTCTTCACCAAGAACAATAACCAATGGAATGCGAAACCACTGACCGAAGAGGGCATCGCGGCGTGGAAGGCAGCGCTGGCGGCAAGCTCGCTGCGGCATCCGATTGCGCATGCATCTTACCTGATCAATCTGGCCGCTCCCGACGACGTCTTGTGGCAAAAGTCGATTGACGCATTGGTGGTCGAACTGCAACGTGGCGATGCGCTGTCGCTGGAAGGTTTGGTGGTCCATCCAGGGGCCTTTACCACCAGCGACGAAGCCACAGGGATGCAGCGAATCGTGGCGGCGATCGACAAGGCGTTTCAGCAATACTCTCCACAGACCTGTCGGCTGCTGCTGGAAAACACCGCCGGACAAGGCTCTTGCCTGGGGCATACGTTTCCACAGCTCGGTTGGTTGCTGGATAACATCCAAGCGCCGGCACAGGTCGGCGTCTGCTTGGACACTTGCCACGCGTTTGCCGCCGGACACGCGATCGAAACCGAAGCCGGCTTCCGTGCCATGCGTGCGGAGATCGATGATTATCTGCCGTCGGGCTGCATCGAGGCGCTGCACCTGAACGACAGTAAAAAGGGGTGCGGCTCACGCGTCGATCGACACGAACACATTGGCGAGGGGCTGATCGGCAAGGCCGGTTTTCTGCATCTTTTTGCGGATCCTCTGCTCCGAAACATTCCCGGTTACCTGGAAACGCCCAAAGGCGAGGACAGCCAAACGGGCGAAGACCTCGACCACAAAAACTTGCGAATCCTGCGCGAGATCGCCGCGGCCGCCCAAGCCACCACGAGTTTCTAAGGTGGCGGATTGGACTGCCAAAGTGCGGCCGTCCACCGACAAAACGGCTAATCCAACTTAGCGCTAGTCAGCTAGCCGCATGGCACTCGGTGGATCAGTCGACCGGAAAACCGCGTTTCCGCAGCAGCGCTTCGGTGTCGACGTCACGACCGCGAAAGGCTCGGAAACCATCCGCCGGGTCAACCGTGTCTCCCACCGACATCACATGGTCATGCAGTCGCTTGATAGTCGCCTTGTCGTAAAAACCGCCCGCTTCTTCAAAAGCTTCCGCGGCATCGGCGGTCAGCGCGTCGGCCCACAGGTAACTGTAGTAGCCCGCGGAGTAGCTGTCGCCGGAGAAGATGTGAGCGAAATGGGGCGTGCGGTGCCGCATCACAATCTCCGAGGGCATCCCCAATCCCTTCAGCGTTTCTCGTTCGAACGCGTCGGGATCGATGTTGCCGTCTTCGACCAGATGCAATTTCATATCGACCAAAGCGCTCGCTAGATATTCGACCGTTGCGAAGCCTTCATTAAAGGTCGACGCTCGCTCGATTTTTTCCAGCAGCTCTTCCGGCATCGGGTCTCCGGTTTCGTAATGCACCGCAAACCGATTTAAGATCTCCGGCGTCGACAACCAGTGTTCGTTCAGTTGCGAAGGGAATTCGACGTAGTCCCTCGCGACCGACGTGCCAGCTTGAGAAGGATACTTCACCTTGGAAGCCAAACCGTGGAGCGCGTGACCGAATTCGTGAAACAGCGTCACCGCATCGTCCCAAGAGATCAACACGACGTCGCCATCTTCGCCTTTGACGAAGTTCGAATTGTTCGAAACGATCGGCGCGACCGGTTCCTTAAGGTTCTGTTGGATACGGTAAGCGGTCATCCACGCGCCGCTTCGTTTGCCTTCTCGAGCGTAGGGGTCGAGGTACCACAACCCCACCAAATCGCCCTTCGCGTCGGTTACTTCCCAGACTCGGACGTCGGGATGAAAGACCGGCAAGCCCTGCACCTGTTGGAATTGCATGCCGTACAATTCTCCGGCGGCCCACATCATGCCTTCACGTAATTTTTCCAGCTGAAGGTATGGCTTGACTTCGTTGAAATCGAGATCGTACTTCGCCTTGCGGACTTTTTCGGCGTAGTAGCGATAATCCCAGGGTTCGATTTTAATCGCGTCTTTTCCCAGCTCCTCATCGGCGACCGCTTGCATATCGGCCACCTCTTCCTTCACCCGTGCGACCGCTTTGGGCCAGACCTTTAGCATCAGCTCCATTGCGTTTTCGGGCGTCTTGGCCATCTGAGGTTCCAGTCGCCAATGAGCGTGCGTTTGGTAGCCGAGCAGTTTGGCACGCTCGCTACGCAGACGCAGGATTTCAGCAATCAGCGCGTTGTTGTCGTGCTCGTCGCCGTTGTCACCACGGCTGTAGTAGTTCCGCCAGACCTGCTCACGCAGCGTCCGGTTGTCGGCGTAGGTCAAAAAGGGATCCATCGACGATCGCGTGTTCGTGATAGCCCATTTTGCCGGTTCGTTCTTTTGCTTCGCGGCACTTGCCATCGCGGCGACCACGCTATCGGGCAGGCCCACGAGCTGCGACTCGTCTTCGATCCACGTCACGAAACCCGCTTCGTCGGCCAGCACGTTTTGGCTGAAGTCAGTGAACAGCCGCGCTAATCGTTTATTGATCTGGGACAGTTTGGCTTTGTCCGTTTGGCTCAGGTTCGCACCTTGGCGGACAAACTGTTTGTAGCGATCTTCTGTCAGACGCTTCTGAGCCAGCGTCCAATCGGACTGATCCCCTTCGTAGACTGCCGAGACGCGAGCGAACAGCGCTTTATTTTGCGTCACGCTATCTTCGAACTCGGCCATCTTGGGCACCACGGCACGCTCGATGTCAGGCACCGGTCCCAGGTTTAGATTCGAACTGTAGACACCAAACAGGGCTTGCAGTCGGTCGAGCGACTCGCCGGCGGTTTCCATTGCCACAATGGTGTTTTCAAAGGTCGCCGGAGCGGGATTTTCAGCAATTTCCTTGATGTCCGCACTCGCCTGCGCGATAGCACTGTCAAAGGCGGCCGAGAATTCTTCGGGACGGACTTGGTTCCACGGAGGCACGCCGCCGAAATCACCCGTCCATGGTTGCAGTAAGGCGGATGACGCAGTCACGTTGGCAGATTCTCCGGTTGGTTCAGCAGATAAGGCAAGCGATTGCGGCAAGCAAGCCGCCACGACCAGCAGTGATCGCAAGGGTCGTTTTAGCAGACGTCGGTTCATGGATACCCCGCGTACAGGAACAAAACAATCGAACAAGTCATCTCGATCGATGACGCTTTCATTGTAGTGGTTCGGGCACAGTTGCTCCGTGGATTGATGCAAGACGAGTGGCGGTTCCGCCAGATTTTTTTCGTTGTCTGGCTGTTTCACAACAGACCGGTCCCGCTAACCGCTTTTCTTAGCGGCTGTGTAGCGGTAGCGATGCTGTGCGGCGGGGTCCAGCAATCGGGCTTTGTTCCAGGGCTGAAGTTGCTGAGCAAGCTGGCGTTGCAGGCGTTCGGTGGAGAGGCTTGGATCGCGCAGGGCTGACAGGCTGTCGCGGATCACCGTCATTAAGGCGGCGTTATCGGTCGACCACAGGCAAGGCGAAACTTCCCCCGCCGCGTATCGTTCTTCGCAGTCGATGGCGGCCACAAAATAGAGCATCGTCGAAATCGCAAAACGCTCGAAATCGCCCAACATGGCATAACTGCACGCCACCAACGCGTCGGCAAACCGCACTTCGCGATCGACTTCGATCGCGTACCGAGCCAATCCCGTTGCTCGTTCTGACAAGTCGGCGGTCAGGATGGCTGCTAGTCGCTGCACCCCCGACAAGCCGTGCGCGATTCCGGTGCTGTGTAAAGGATCGAGCGTCGCGGCGGCGGTGGGCAATAATGCCCAAGACTGGCCAGCAATCGCCGCGCTCCGGTGCTGCAAGCGACCGGTTCGCATCAGGCCGGTCTCAGGAGCCACACAGCGCGCCGTCGCGAGTGCGGCTTGCAATGCCGGGTAAGCCTCTACACCGAACGCCGATGCCAAAGAAGATTCGCATTCGGCAGCAGCAACGGAACTCGGCGCTTGCCCATGCCAGCTCCGGCCGACACTGGTGCGGCCGTCGTCGAACCGCAGCATCCACAGCCAACCGTCTGCCAAGAGATGGTGCTGTGCCGCGTCGTCCGCATCGAACGGATCGTCCGCGTCCAACCAACCCTCGCTTCGCAGCGATTCGCTCCAAGACGGCACACCGTTCAGGTGTCCGTAAACGGCCCGGGTATGCGTCCGCAGTTGGGACGTCGCATCGGCAACGCCAAGAAACGTCTTGGCGAACGCGGCGCCTCCACTGGCATCGATAATAAAATCCGCCTGTGCCTGCCAAGTCCCAGACGCGTCGGGCGTATGGGAACGAAGTACCAAATGCCAAGTTGCATCCAATTCGGCAGCTTCGATTTCGGTTTGCGGGCGATATTCGACGCCGCTGCCATTGGCAAGCTGGACCAGATAGGCGTCCACGTCGCTGCGCATCCAGTGCGTATCGGCGGCGGACTGACTGGGGCTGGCTGTGACCAGCAGCGAACGACGGTGATCGGGCGTGTCGTGGTAAGCTTGCCCGGGCGTGTGTTGGAAGTAACTGAAGCCGCGTTTCGCACCACACATCAAATGTGGTAGGTCTTTTTTCCAACGACCGTAGCGTGCCATCGCCGCCAAGCCGGGCAGCCGATAACGCTCCGCCAACCGATCCAGGATCAAGTCCGCCAGCGGCGTTGAGGATTCTCCGATCGCGAATCTTGGATGCGAGCCACGATCAAGCAGCAGTACCTCGCGGCCTTGCGCAGCCAAAATCGCAGCCAAAATCGATCCCGAAAAACCGGCCCCTACAATTGCGACGTCGTAGCAACGCATCGATCACAAGAACCTTGCAAACAGGTCGTGCCGTGGCCACTGCGCGACGCTGTCGACAGCGCGATGCACCTGAGGGTCCACCAGCCCGGCCAACTGCTTGCGTGCTTTGCCGTAACGTTGATTGAACAGCACCGCCCAAGCCATCCCGTCATGCCGCATCACCCACAGCGAATTGGTGCCGTCCAACGAACCGTTGTGCCACAGATTAAAGCGACCGTTGCTCAGCCGGCGGACTTGGACGCCGCAGCCATAATGGACTGCGTCTTCAGCGTCATGGAATTCCGGCGGGGCGAGCATCTCCGCCTGAAACGTGTTGGTTAATAGCCGAGGTTTGGTCTGGCCTTGAAGCGCCGTAGCGAACCGTACCAGGTCGACGGCCGTCGCCAACCAGCCGCCATGGGCCGCCATCGGTTCGATCTGGTAGCGACCGTAGGGGCCCGCGACCGGCGGGCGATCGGGGGTCAACACCGACGGGGAGCTGGTCGCTTGATCGGGCACATAGCGGACTTCGTCGGGCCGTTGCTCGTTGCGTGCCGTCCGGCCAAGCCGCATGCGCTGCACACCGATCGGTTGGAGCAGTTCCGCTCGCACAAATCGCTCGTAGGGTTGCCCGCTGACCTGCGCGACAATGTTCCCAAGCAACAGATAGCCGAAGTTCGAATAGGCGTATTTCGTGCCGGGATCAAAATCCAAGTTGCGCTTCAGCATGTAGGCGACGATCGATTCGCCATCGATGGGCAGCGGCACTCCCATCGCCCGAGAGATCTCGACATCGCGGAACATGGGATCAAAACTGGCGTCACGGTCGAAGCCGCCGCTATGCTGCAGCAGATGACGGACAGTCACTTGCTCGAAGCGTGGATCGATTGGGGAGAGCTGCAAAACTTCCGTCACTCGATCGGAAAGCTTGAGCTTGCGTTGTTGACACAACCTCAGGATCGCGACCGCGGTTAGTGGCTTCGAAACACTGGCAATGCGAAACAGGCTGTGCGGCTGGACCGGTGCGTTGGTTTCGGAGTCGGCTGAGCCGTATCCGCCCACGTGTACCAGACGACCTTGTCGCGCCACCGCGATGGCGGCTCCGGTAACGGCATGCTGATCCATGAAGCGAGTCATCATCGCATCGATTTCGGCGACCCGCTGGCCGCTGACCGTCACTTCGGCAGGCAGCCAACGGGGAGCCAACACGCTGGCGCAGGCACCGACGAAACCATGACGCAACAGCGTTCGACGAGCGGGCGAGAAACTCAAGGGTGTAGACCTTTTCAATAGCGGGGGCCGTTCAATAGCGGGGGCCGTTCAATAGCGGGGGCCGTTCAATAGCGG